>ENA-UOJM01000309-UOJM01000309.1-human-gut-metagenome-genome-assembly--contig:-P116-NODE-309-length-73120-cov-49.996934_pt1 | contig 73120 bp, 71 predicted proteins | sample MGYA00242349_ERZ723896 | MGnify/ENA metagenome assembly ERZ723896 | reverse complement strand
AGCCCTATGCCAAGCGCACCAGCCACGGCATGATCCTGGGCGAGGGCGGCGAGAAAATGTCCAAGTCCCGGGGCAATGTGGTGAATCCCAACGATATCGTGGCCCAGTACGGCGCGGATACCATGCGCCTGCACATTATGTTCATCGGTGACTTTGAGAAGGCCGTCACCTGGTCCAACGAGGCCGTGAAGGGCTCCAAGCGGTTCCTGGACCGCTGCTGGAATCTGATGGACCTGGCCCAGGACAGCGACGAGCTCTCCCAGAAGAACGAGGCCCTGATCCACAAGACCATCAAGAAGGTTACCGCCGACATCGACGACCTGAAGATGAACACCGCCATTGCAGCCCTGATGGCCATGGTCAACGAGTTCTATACCAACGGTCTGACCCGGGGCGACCTGCGGCAGCTGATGCTTCTGCTGTCCCCGTTTGCGCCCCACATGGTGGAGGAAATGTGGGAGCTTACCGGTTACGCCGGAAAGACCGGCAAGATGGCCATGCAGATGCCCTGGCCCGCCTATGACGAGGGCAAGACCGTGGACACCCATGTGGACATGGCCATCCAGGTCAACGGCAAGCTCAAGGGCGCCGTCACCGTCCCCGCCGGCAGCGGCCAGGAGACCGTGATGGCCGCCGCCATGGAGCTGGACAAGGTCAGAAAGGCCGCCGAGGGCATGACCGTGGTAAAGACCATCCTGGTGAAGGACAAGCTCATGAACCTGATCGTCAAGCCCGTGAAATAATCGCCGGAATCGTAAAAAATGTTGGAAAACGGCTTGACAAGGCAGGGCCTACACAGTATAATGCTATTATTAAAGTCATGTCCAATGGCTCTTAAAGAGTATCCTGGATCGAGCCGGATACATCGGAGGGAGGGAAAATAGATGTCCGAAGTCCACGTCAAGGAAGGCGAGTCCCTGGACAGCGCTCTGAAGCGTTTCAAGAGAAGCTGCGCCAAGGCAGGCGTCCTGGCTGAAGTGCGGAGAAGAGAGTGCTACGAAAGCCCCAGCGTCAAGCGCCGCAAGAAGTCCGAGGCTGCCCGCAAGAACAGAAACAAGAGATATTATTGATCGTCTCAAAGCGTGCTGAACGTTTGCGTTCAGCACGCTTTCTTTCTGCGCGCGGGACCGTAAATGGCGGGAGCTTTACGCTTCTCCGGCGAACAGCGGGACCAGAATGTCCTCTACCTCCGGCAGCATCACCAGGGCGTCCCGGATGCCCTGGGACCGGGCCAGAGCCAGCTTCCGGCGGAGGGTCTGTGCGTCGTCAAACAGGATAAAGTGGGTCCGGCCCTCCCGGGTCAGGGTGAAGTAACGGGCGCACAGGGCGTCGGAATAGAAGGTGGAGCGGCCTGCCGCCAGGGCGGCCAGCTGGGACCGGGTCAGGGCCGTGCCCTGACCGCTGGGGCAGGGCACGGGAAAGTCCATGGCCAGCCGCTGCAGGTCCAGGGCCATGTGCTCCGCCCCGTATTGGTCCACCGCCTGGGTCAGCCGGCCCTCCAGCGTGCCGCCGGACAGGGCGGTGCACAGCAGTATCGTCGCCCCGGCGACGGGGCAGTGCTCCGGAACATACAGGGTCCGGCCGCAGGAGGTCAGCAGGGGAGAAAGCGCCTCCAGCAGGGCCAGACGGTCCGGCCGGGCAGGCGGGTCAAAGTCCGCCGCCGCCCCGGCGTAGCCCCGCCGCAGGCATACCCGGGCAAGCTGCCGGGCCAGGCGGTCCGGGTCGTCCAGCGGCGGGCAGTCCCAGTCCGACACCACCATGAGTCCGCCCCGCAGGGTCGACGGAAGCGGGGCGGCCAAAAGCTCCGACCCGGAGCCCAGACGGTAGGCCACATGGGCCAGACGCGGTGTCACGGCCCGGGCCTGAGCCAGCCGGTCCGGCGTGGCGGCAAGATACAGCGGCATGGAGATCCCCCCTTGCGTTCCCGTGAAAAAAATGCTACACTATAGCCAAAGCTATGAGAAAGGGAACTGGTGTATGCGCATTTCTCTGGTGCCGGACGGGGTATACGAAAGCTATCAGCAGATCACGCCGGAGCTGCTGCAGAGCAGGGGCATCCGGCTGCTGCTCAGCGACCTGGACTATACCCTGGCCCCCAAAAGCGTGTCCCGCCCCGACCAGGCGGTGCGCGATTGGCTCGGCCGCTTACAGGCGGCGGGGATCCGGGTGATGATCCTGTCCAACAACCGCAGCCCCCGGCGGGTGGAGCAGTTCTGCCGCGACCTGGGGATCACCTATGTGGGCCACGCCAAAAAGCCGCAGACGTCGGGTTTTTGCCGGGCCATGGACCAGGCGGGGACTGACCCCGCCCACACGGCCATGCTGGGGGATAAGCTGCTGACGGATATGCTGGGCGCCAACCTCAGCGGCGTTACGGCACTGATGGTGGAGCCCGCCGGCGGGGCCCGGACCCCGTGGCAGAAGGTGCTGCATGCCCTCCAGGCCCCCTGGAAGCACTTAGCCGGTGGCATCCACCGGATCTGAAAGGAGTTTTTGTACTATGAACCATTTTGCCAAAATCGCGGAAAAGCTGAACACCTATGGGCTGGACGGCATGCTGCTGACCTGCGAGGCCAACCGCTTTTACGCCTCCGGCTTCCACTCCACCGGCACCGACGGCGTGGCCCTGGTGACCCGGGAGGGGAACTTCTATTTCACCGACTCCCGCTACATCGAGGCCGCCCACAATAAGGTCCAGAACGCCGAGATCGCCCAGACCGACGCGGCCCATCCCTATGTGGACCTGATCAACGCCGCCATGGAAAAGACCCATGTGCAGAAGCTGGGCTTCGAGGATGCGTACATGACCGTGGCCGACTATCGCCACTATTCCGAGAAGCTGCATTGCGAGCTGGTACCTGCCACCGAGCTGCTGATCTCCCTGCGCCAGAGCAAGGACGCCGAGGAGGTGGAGCGCATGATCGCCGCCCAGCGCATCGCCGAGGGCGCCCTGGACCAGATCCTCAAGGAGATCAAGCCCGGTGTCACCGAAAAGGAAATCGCGGCGCGTTTGCAGTATCTGATGCTGGCCGGCGGCGCGGAAAATATGTCCTTCGATCCCATTGTGGCCAGCGGCCCCAACGGCAGCATGCCCCACGCTGTGCCCACGGACCGCAAGATCCAGGAGGGCGACTTTGTTACCATGGACTTCGGCTGCATCTATCAGGGCTATTGCTCCGACATGACCCGCACCGTGGCCGTGGGCCATGTCACCGAGGAGATGGAGAAGGTCTATCATACGGTGCTTCAGGCCCAGCTGGCGGGTATTGCCGCCGCCAAGGCCGGCGCCACCGGCCACGACGTGGACGCCGCCGCCCGGAAGGTCATCGAGGACGCCGGTTACGGTCCCTATTTCGGCCACAGCTTCGGCCACAGCGTGGGCGTGGAAATTCACGAGTCCCCCAATGCCACCCCCGCCAACAACAAGCCCCTGCCCCTGGGTGCGGCCGTGTCTGCCGAGCCCGGCATCTATCTGCCCGGCCGCTTCGGCGTCCGCATCGAGGACGTGGTGGTGCTGCAGGAGGGCGGCTGCCAGGATATCACCCTGGCCAAGAAGGACCTGTTAATTCTGTAAGAGACTGATTTTTCGCAAAAACCGGGAAAAAATCCCGTCTGGCTCTTGCAATAGCGCCTATTATCGTGTAAAATAATAGAGCTGTATAGGCAAATTTTTGAATACGAGGAAATACTCCCGCTGAGGATTATTTTCTCATGACATGGGAGGATACACATATGGCAACCATTACCGCCGGCGATTTCCGTAACGGTAAGACCTTTGAAATGGACGGCAAGATCATGCAGGTCGTGGAATTCCAGCACGTCAAGCCCGGCAAGGGCGCGGCCTTCGTGCGCACCAAGATGAAGAACATCGTCACCGGCGCCGTCACCGAAACTTCCTTCAACCCCACCGCAAAGTTCGAGGAAGCCTTCGTGGAGCGCAAGGACATGGCTTACAGCTATAACGACGGCGACCTGTACTACTTCATGGACCAGGAGACCTTCGACATGGTGCCCCTGGGCAAGGACCTGCTGGGCGATGCGTTCCGCTTCATCACCGAGAACACCGTGTGCAAGGTGCTGAGCTATAAGGGCAGCGTGTTCGGCCTGGAGTGCCCCAACTTCATGGACCTGGAGGTCACCGAGACGGAGCCCGGTCTGGCCGGCAACACCGCCACCAACACCCTCAAGCCCGCCACCGTGGAGACCGGCGCCGAGGTGAAGGTGCCCCTGTTTATCAACATTGGCGACAAGATTACCATCGACACCCGCACCGGCGAGTATCTGGGCCGCGCCAAGTAAGGACTGCGGTTTTCCCACCACCACCCATATCAGGAAAGGAGCATGAACATGGAAATTTCTGAGAAGGTAGCTTATCTGAAGGGCCTGGCCGAGGGCCTGGCGCTGGACACCGACACCAAGGAGGGCAAGCTCATCGCTGCCATCATCGACGTGCTGGACGACATGGCTGAGAAGTTCGTGGACCTGGAGGACGAGCTGTGCGACGTGGAGGACGGTCTGGATGCCGTCAGCGACGATCTGTCCGACGTGGAGCAGGCCCTCTACGAGCTGGATGACGACGTGGACGAGGATGAGGATGAGGATGAGGACTACGACGATGACGACGACGAGTCCTATTTCGAGACCACCTGCCCCGTGTGCGAGGAGGAGATCGTCTTCGACGAGGATACCCTGGAGAGCGGCGAGATCCGCTGCCCCAACTGCGGCGAGAAGCTGGAGTTCGATCTCAGCGACCTGGCCAACGCCCAGGACGACGAGGACCAGGAGTAAGCCAAAACAGTTCAAAAAAGCGTGCTGCCCGCGGGCAGCAGCGTATAAGACAGGTTTATAAGGTTTAGAGAGAACAGCGTGGCGAAAGTCACGCTGTTCTGCTTTTTGATGCGTGAGTGAGCATTTCGGCAATGATGCTCTCCGGCAGGAAACCAATGCAGGCAAGGCTGATATGCACATCCTGCACTCGCTGCCCGCTGCTCTTATCCGGCGCGGAAACATAGACCCTGTTCACAAGATCATGCAGCACAGCGGGCGTCAGTTCCTGCAAGTTGGGATATTTCTTCGCCCGGAGGATGAACTGCTCAATGCTGTCGGCTTCTTCCTCCTGCTGGGCAATCTCCTGTTCCAAAAGCTGCATTTTCTCCGTCAGCTCTGTTTGCTCATTTTCATAGTCGGCGGACAGCTTTTCAAATCGGCTATCATTGATTTTGCCGGAGATATTGTCCTCATAGAGCCGTTTGAACAGACGGTCAAGCTCTTCCATCCTGCGCTGTGCCTGCGTGAGCTGTCTGCGCTTTGCGGCGAGTTCTTTCTTGAAGTCCTCCTTGCGCTTTGCACCCAACTTATTCCGGAACAGATCCTCGCAATCGGAGATATACCAAAGCAGGATTTGCAGAAATTTCAGCACGCCCTTTTCCAGAACAACCGCACGGATGAAGTGCGTTCCGCACACGTCTTTTCCCTTCTTGCGAGAGGTAGAGCAGACGAAATGATCCTGTCGTTCTTCAAAGTTCCGCGAGGTGCAGTAGTACATTTTTTCTCCGCAATCGGCACAGTAGGCAACGCCGGAAAAGAGGTTGCTCTTGCCCGTTCTTGCCGGTCTGCGTTTGTTGCGGCGCAACTCCTGTACCCGCTGAAAGGTGTCCTCATCCACAATGGCTTCGTGGGTGTTGCGGAATATCTTCCATTGCTCCGGTGGATTCTCGATGGTCTTCTTGATTTTGTAGGACTGCCGGTGCGTTTTGAAGTTCACGGTATGCCCGCAATACTCCATTCGTTCCAGAATTGCAGCAACGCCGCCATTTGCCAATGAAAATCAGCTGCGTTCCAAGACTTTTTTTATCTCTCAGTCTAATTATAACAAGAACAATCGTTCGAGTCAATGCGATTATGAGAGGAAAAGCAAGCACAGCAAGTGTAGCTACACTTGCGAAAAACGGCGTGGTCTGACCGGGATTTTCTTGCAGAGCAGCAAGCAAATCCGGTGAGTACCCACACCGAGAAAACAGAGCGTTCCGGCTGACCGCTGAAACGCCCTGGTTTCATTTTGGGGATCGTCCCAAGCCCTTAGAGAAGAGCGCTTGAAATGATTTACCCATTGTGAAATCGGTTTTGTTTTGCTATAATGAATTTAAATAATGATTGCGCAGAGGTGAGTATCATGCCCCTTATCATTGTTCGCAATGACATCACGAAAATGAGCGTAGACGCCATCGTCAACGCGGCGAAGGAATCTCTGCTGGGCGGTGGCGGCGTGGATGGCTGCATCCACCGGGCGGCGGGGCCGGAGCTGCTCCAGGAGTGCCGGACGCTGGGCGGTTGCCGGACCGGCGAGGCCAAGATCACCGGCGCGTACCGCCTGCCGTGCCGCTACATCATCCACACCGTGGGCCCTGTGTGGAACGGCGGTAAGTACGGCGAGCGGGAACAACTCGCCTCCTGCTATCGCACCAGCCTTGCGCTGGCGAAGGAGCACGGCTGTGAGACGGTGGCATTTCCGCTGATCTCCTCCGGCGTTTTTGGCTATCCAAAGGATCAGGCGCTCCGCGTGGCGGTGGACGCCATCAGCGAATTTTTGGCTGAAAACGACATGACGGTGTACATCGTCATTTTCGACCGCGCGGCGTACCAGATCGGCAACAAACTGTTCGCGGATATCGCCGCATACATCGACGACCACTATGTGGATGCTCACACCGATTCCCGCCGGGAGCGGATGCGCCGCATGGGCGTCGTCGAAAGCCGGATGCTGACCGCCTACGGGGACGCGCCCATGGCGACCTCCGGGCTGGACGAGGCGCTGGCGCATCTGGACGCCGGGTTTTCGGAGACACTGCTGAAGCTCATCGACCGCAGCGGAAAAAAGGACGCCGAGGTTTACAAGAAGGCCAATGTGGATCGCAAGCTGTTCTCGAAAATCCGCAACAACCCGGACTACAAGCCCTCCAAGCCCACGGCGGTGGCCTTCGCCATCGCGCTGGAACTGAGCCTGCCGGAGACCCGCGACCTCATCGCCCGGGCGGGCTATGCTCTCAGTGCCAGCAGCAAATTCGATGTGATCATCGAGTATTTTATCGGGCGGGAAAAGTATGATATTTTTGAAATCAACGAGGCGCTGTTCGCGTTTGACCAGAGTTTGCTGGGGGCATAGACGTGAAGGGAGGAAAGGAAAAATGAAACTTGGAAAACTGCACGAGGTCGATATAAGAAAAGTCTGGCCGCATGAACAATATGATTTTTCAAAGTGGCTTGCTGCGGAAGAGAACATTCAAGAGCTTGGAAATGTACTTAACTTGTCGCTAACGGATATTGAAACGGAAAGGCCTGTTGACAGGTATCGTTGCGATATTCTATGCAGAGATGAGATTACAGGGAAAGTCGTGCTCATTGAAAATCAGCTTGAACAGACCAATCATGACCACTTAGGAAAAATATTGACCTATGCATCCGGTCTTGACGCTTCTGTTGTTGTGTGGATAGTTGCTGCCGCGCGTGATGAGCACGCAAGCGCCATCGAGTGGCTCAACAAACACACAGATGATAGCATCTCTTTTTTCTTGATAGAGATCCATGCCTACAAGATAGGCGATTCAGAGCCTGCGCCGCAATTTAAGATTATTGAGCAACCCAACGATTTTGCAAAAACTATGAAACGCATTTCACGGGATAAGGAAATGAACGAGTCTCAGGGCTGCAGATTGGAGTTTTGGACACAGTTCAACGATATTCTTGAGCAGCGCGGCAAGCCTTTTAACAAGCGTAAAGCGACCACGGATCATTGGTATTCTGTTGCAGTTGGTTCATCGGAATGTCAAATTTCAATCGACTTGGTCAACAAAGAGCATAAGATAAGAGTTGGGCTGTGGATTGCTGACAACAAGGAACGCTTTGACTATATGAAACAGCACAAGACAGAAATAGAAGCGGCGATGGGAATGGCGCTGTCATGGGAGAGGCTGGACAACAAAAAATCCTCTCTGATTTGCACATATATCAAGGGATTGGATTTCAAAAATCAGGAAAACTATCCGGAGCTTATGAATAAATCCATTGACCTCGTTGTGAAAATGCGAGATGTGCTGAAAGAGTATGTTCTGGCTGAATTGTAAGTGCGAGGTGACCAACTACATAAAGACTATCAGGAGCGTAACACCATGACTTTTATCTGCTACCCCAAATGCACCACCTGCCAGAAGGCGCAGAAGTGGCTGGACGAGAACGGCATTTCTTATGCATTCCGAGACATCAAAATGGAAAATCCCACTTATGAGGAGCTGTCTGCGTGGCACCGGCGCAGCGGGCTGCCGCTCAAGAAATTCTTCAACACAAGTGGCCTCCTCTATAAATCCATGGCGTTGAAGGATAAGCTCCCCACCATGAACGAGGACGAGATGCTGAAGCTCCTTGCAGCAGACGGGATGCTGGTCAGGCGCCCGCTGCTGGTGGGCAATGACTTCGTGCTGGTCGGCTTCAAAGAAGCCGAGTGGGAGAGCCGTCTAAAAAAATAAAGAAGAGGTGAAGCATCATGGATGTGCAACGGGCAAAAGAACTGCTGACGGTTTTGGCGGACGGTGTTGACCCCTTGACGGGGGAGGTGCTGCCGGATGACCACGTGTGCAACAAAGGAGAGATCGTGCGGGCGCTGCACTGCGCCGTGGAGGAACTATCCCGCAGACGGAAAAAACCGCTGCCCGAAAACAATGGAAAACCTTGGACGGAGGAACTGGACGATGAGCTATGTCGCTTGTTCGACGGCGGTATGAAAAAGAAAGACCTCTGTACGCACTTTGGCCGTACCTCCGGCGCGATCGAGTCCCGGTTGGAGCGGCTGGGGAAACTGTAAAGCTGCAAAAATGTAACATAAATGTCATAAATGTCGCCCCACAGGCGACCAAACCCTCCTTCGGCTGCGCTACAATGATAGCGCAATCAAACGAAGGAGGGTTTTCATTATGACAGAATTGGTTTTCATCCTGGATCGCAGCGGCTCCATGGCAGGGCTGGAGGCGGACACCATCGGCGGCTTCAACTCCATGATCGCGAGGCAAAAGCAGGAGGCGGGCGAGGCCCTGGTCTCCACGGTGCTTTTCGCCAACGATAGCACGGTCATCCATGACCGCCTGCCGCTGAGCGAGGTGCCGCCCCTGACGGAAAAGGAGTATTTCACCTGCGGCTGCACGGCGTTGCTGGATGCCGTGGGCGGCGCCATCCATCACATCGGCAACATCCACAAGTACGCCCGCCGGGAGGATGTGCCGGAGAAGACGATGTTCATCATCACCACCGACGGCTACGAAAACGCCAGCCGCCGCTACGATTACGAGCGAGTGCGCCGCATGGTTAAACGGCAGAAGGAGAGATACGGCTGGGAATTTCTGTTCCTCGGCGCAAACATTGACGCGGCCAAGGAGGCGGCACATTTCGGCATCGGTGCGGACCGCTCGGTGAACTACAAGTGCGACGAGGCGGGCACGGCGCTGAACTACGAGGTCATCAGCGAGGCGGTGTGCAGTGTCCGCGCCGCCCGGCCGCTTAGCGCCGACTGGAAGCGCCGCATCGACGAGGATGTGCAGAAAAGAGGGAGGTAAGCGTATGTACGGAGCGATTTTGGGCGACATCGTGGGCAGCCCCTGCGAGTTCGACTGCAACAACTATAAGGCGAAGGATTTTCCGCTGTTCAGCCGCCGTTCCGACTTCACCGATGACACGGTGATGACGCTGGCGGTGGCGAAAGCGCTGCTCAGCACCCGTGGGCAGGACGATGCCGCCATCAAAACTGCGTTGGTACGGGAGATGCAGCAGCTGGGCCGCGCCTACCCCGACCGGGGCTATGGCACCCATTTTGGCGGCTGGCTCTATGAGGACGACCCGCAGCCCTACCACAGCTACGGCAATGGCAGCGCCATGCGGGTGTCGTCTGCCGCATGGCTGGCGAAGGACATGGCGGAATCGCTGCATCTGGCGCGGCTCACCGCCGAGGTGACCCACGACCACCCGGAGGGCATCAAGGGCGCACAGGCCACCGCCGCGGCCATCTTTCTCGCCCGCACAGGTCACGGAAAAGAGGAAATCAAAGCGTATGTGGAGCGCGAATTCGGCTACGACCTTAGTCGCAGCTGCGACGAGATTCGCCCCGCCTATCACCATGTGGAGAGTTGTCAGGAAACCGTACCGCAGGCGATCACCGCGTTTTTGGAAAGCACAGGTTTTGAGGATGCGCTGCGCACGGCGGTGTCCCTCGGCGGCGACAGCGACACCCTCGCCGCCATTACCGGCAGCATCGCTGAGGCGTTCTACGGCGTGCCGGAAGAACTGCGGCAGGAGTGCCGCAAGCGTCTGACGCCGGAGCTGTCGGAGATCCTGCGCCGGTGGGAAAGCGCGCTTTACAACGAAAAAATATGTGGTAGAATTTGAAATAGAGAACAAAATAAGGAGGGACTTCCATGGCGATTCTGAACTTTTCCGATGTGCTTAAAAATGTGGGGCTTGACCCAAAGCGGGTAAAGCTGATCCGACATTCGCTGGGTGACAAGGCATTCAAGGAATGCTATGACAAGAACATGGTGGAGGAGTACACCCGCGTACAGAGTGAAACCTTCAGCAACGGGTATGATTATTGGTGCGTATTTATCAGCGACAAGAGTACGACGGCAAAGTTCTTCGCCTGCTACAAGGTAAACGGCGGCGTTATTGACACGCAGGACACGAAGCCAAAGGGTTTCCCGCTGGAGGATTGGTTCCAAGGGCAGCGGATGTTTTACAATCTGGAGCGCATTGATCTGCTGAAGGAATACGAAGGCAGACTCTTAATCGAATGGGGTAAAAGCGCGCTTGCTTGGGCGCAGAAAGGCACAAACGAAAAGCCTATTGTGGCCATTCGGGACAAGAAGATCTTTTCCGGCTACGAAAACGCGATCCTTACCTATGAAGAGCTTCGGGAGATCGTGCAGGATCCCACGGCATACGAATCGTGGCACACGGCGCTTTCCACCGTCAACGTGGTCTACCTCATTGTTGACCGGGAAAACGGACGGAAGTATGTTGGCTCCGCTTACGGCAAGGGCGGCTTATTGGGGCGCTGGACGCACTATGTGAAGTCACTGCACGGCGACAACAAGCTGATGAAGGAGCTGCTCTGCGACTACCCGGATAGGTATACGCACTTCCAGTTCTCGATTTTGCAGCTCCTGCCAAAGGCCGTGACGCCCGATGAAGTGATCCAAACGGAGACCCTTTGGAAGAAAAAGCTGCTGACCTATGAACCATTCGGAATGAATCAGAATTGATCTTCCTTGCAGTATCCTCTGGATAGTACATAGCTCTCACTTTTCCTTTGGCAAAGCGACTGTTGCAGCCCACTTTTCAAGTAGGGCGGCAAATCCCATCAAGCGTCCTCCGAAAGACGCGTGACGACAAAAAATCAGCCATAATCAACCTTTAAAACAGCAAAAAGGCAAAGGGGTATGTGTCTTAACGGCACATACCCCTTTTGTCAGCAACCCTTGTCCGGCAACTGCCATATTATTTGTTTCGTGAAACCTGTTTTATGGACAGCCGCCTGCGGGCGGCACGCTTTTTTTCAGGAATCGGAGCGGTCACTCCCGGTACAGGGGGCCGCTGATGTCCACCTGGCCGAAGGAGGCGGCCACCTGGCCGTCCAGCAGCAGCTGGACCCGGTCCACGCCGTTGGCGGAGCACAGGGAGTTCACCAAGCCCCGGACCAGCAGCTGCTGGGCCTCCAGGCCCTCCGGCAGCAGGGACACGTCCGACCGGGGCAGATTCAGATAGCAGGTGCCGCTTTCCACCCGGACCGTCAGCATCTGGAAGCCCTCCGGCAGCAGAGGGGACAGACTCTCGGTCTGGGGGCCCTCCATCAGGGCGGACATGATGGCCTCCACGGCGCTGTCGCCCTCGTGGAGGGTCAGGGTCCGGGATTCCGACGTCAGCAGGCCGCTTTCCCAGGCGGGGAAGAACAGGCGCACCCCCAGGGTGCGGGTCACGTCGTCCTCGCTGGTCATCAGCACCTCCCGGGACTGCAGCAGGCTGTGGGTCCGATAGGCCAGGTCCTGGCCCTCCACGGTGATGCGGACCACGGAGATACCGGGCAGCTGGGACAGGGTCAGGGTGACGCAGTAGTCGGCGATGGTCAGGTCGATGCCGGACAGCTGCTCATACCCCTGGGAGAAGTCCACCAGGGCCATGCCGCCGGTAAGCTGGCAGCTGCGCAGCGTCACCCCCTGGGGGATGGGCGTGCGGTAGCCCGGCTCGGTGCACGCCCCCAGCAGCTGCTCCAGAGCCGCCTGGGCCTGCTGGTCCACGGTGAGGCTTTTCCGCTCCGACCAGTCCACGTCCACGGCGGAGATGGCGTCGCCGCCCGGGGCGCCGGACAGGCCGTAGATCCGGAAGGTCTGTTTGGGCGTACGGCGGCTGGCGGCGCAGCCGGTAAGCAGCAGTGCCAGACAAAGCAGCAGGAGAAAGATCCGTTTTTTCATTCGTCCGCCTCCTCTCGCCGGGCCAGGGGCAGCTCCACGATGAACACGGTGCCGCTGCCGGACTGCCGGTGCTGGGCCCGGATGGAGCCGCCCCGGCGGCGCACGGTGTCGCTGACGATGCTCAGACCCAGACCCGTGCCGCCCACGGCCCGGGAGCGATTCTTGTCCACCCGGTAGAACCGCTCGAATATGTGCTCCATGTCCTCGTTGGGGATGCCGATGCCGTTGTCCTCCACGGAGATCACCACGGTGTCGCCGACGGTTTTCAGGGTGGTGTGGACAAAGCCCATGGAGCCGGAATACTTGATGCCGTTTTCCATGAGGTTATAGAGAATCTGGTGGATGTCGTCCTCGGTGGCCCGGACCACGGCGTCCTCGTCCGTCTCATAGGTCAGGGTGACCTCCTTTTCCCGGGCCACCACCCCCAGCATACGGACCACCCGCTCCAGCACCCGGGACACGGACACAGGATAGGCCGCGTCCTGGATACCGCTGTCCAGCCGGGTCAGGCGCAGCAGGTCCTCGGTGATGCGGCTGAGCCGCTGGGCCTCCCGGCCGATGTCCTCCACAAATTCCCGGGTGGTGTCGGCGTTCATGTCCTCCGTCTGGAGGATGGAGTCCGTCAGCAGACGGATACCGGCCAGGGGCGTTTTCAGCTCGTGGCTGGCGTCGGACACAAAGCGGCGGCGGGCGGCCTCGGTGGTCTGCAGGCGGTCCGTCAGGCTGTTGAACTCCGTGGCCAGCTGGGCGATCTCGTCATTCCCCCGGACGGAGGCCCGATGGCTGTAGGCTCCTTCCCGGACCTGGCGGATGGCCTGGAGCAGCTCCCGGATCTTCCGGGTGAAGGCCCGGGACAGCAGAGCGCTGAGGGCAACCACCAGAACGCCGATCAGCAGGGAGATGCGGGTCAGGTTGGTCTGGAAGCTCTGCAGCAGCTCCGCCTGCTGGGTGTCGTATTCATAGGCGTACACCGCGCCGATGATGCGGTTGCGGTATACCACCGGGGAAGCGCCCCGGCTTAAAAAAGCATGGCTGTCATACCGGCAGTAGAAGGCGTCGCTGCCGTCCAGAGCCTGGACGATCTCGGTATACATGGCGTACATGCCCTTGGCGCTGCCGCCCTCCCGGGTGTCGAACAGGATGCGGCCGGAGGTGTCCGTCACCAGCAGGCGGGACACGCCGGTCTCCTCCACCGAGGCCAGGGCCTGGCCCACGTTTTCCTCCGTCAGCTCCGGCAGGCCCGACAGGGCCGATTCCACCATCTTGACGCTGCTCTTCATGGCGGTCTCCTTGGTCTGGAACACCAGACTCTGGGACACCAGCAGCGGGTAGGTGTTCAGAAGGGCCAGCACCGCCAGGATGATGAGGATATAGCTCATGCCGAACTTAAACTGTAGGCTGGTTTTCCCCCGCAAAATAGTAACCCACTCCCCACTTTGTCATGATGTATTCCGGCTCCGCCGGGACCCGCTCCAGCTTCTCCCGCAGGCGGCGGATGTGCACGTCCACGGTGCGGTAGTCCCCGGCGTAGGAATAGCCCCACACCAGGTTCATCAGGCTTTCCCGGCTGTAGACCCGCCGGGGATTTTTCATCAGCAGCTCGATGAGATCGTATTCCTTGGCCGTCAGGTCGATGGTGCGGCCGTCCCGAATGGCCACCCGCTGCTCGGTATCCAGGCTCAAGTCCCCCGCCGTCAGTAGGGCGGGATTGCGGCCCGGACGGGCGGGGCCCTTGGCCCGGCGCAGCAGGGCCTTGATCCGGGCCTTCAGCTCCAGGATGTTGAAGGGCTTGGTCACATAGTCGTCGGCCCCGCAGGCAAAGCCCATGAGCTTGTCCGCGTCCTCACTGCGGGCGGTGAGCATGATGATGGGCACGTCGGAAAACTCCCGGATCTTCATGCAGGCCTCGCTGCCGGACAGCTGGGGCATCATCAGATCCAGGATGATCAGGTCCAGGCTCTCCCGCCGGGCCAGCTCCACGGCTGCGGCCCCGTCATAGGCGGTGAGCACCTGATAGCCCTCGTTTTCCAGGTTGAATTTGATGCCCTTGACCAGCAGCTGCTCGTCGTCTACTACTAAAATTTTCATGGTTCCTCCTCTGCGGTGATCTGGGGGCGGATGGCTTCCAATATGCCGGGTCCCAGGCCCTTGACCTCCAGGAGTCCGTCCACGGAGGCGAAGGGGCCGTTGGCCTCGCGGTATTCCACGATGCGCTGGGCCAGCACCGGGCCGATGCCGTCCAATGTTTCCAACTGGGCGGCGGTGGCCGTGTTGATGTTCAGGGGGCCGGACTGCGGCTCCTGGGGACCGGCGTCGTCCCGCTGGGTGGTGACGGTGTACCCCTCGGACCGGGGGCGGCCGGTGAAGAACAGCGCCGCTGCCGCCGCCGCAAACAGAAGCGTCAGGACCAGCAAAAATATTTCCGTTTTTGTAACTTTTCCCATAGGCTCTGTTGTTGACTCCCTGTTGGATTTTGCTTATAATGAGAGGTGATAAGCAGGGATCGGGCACGCTGTCCCTTATCCCACCACCATTATAGCATAGATGGAGAAAAAGAAAATGAAAATTCGCCGGTTTTTATCTGTTTTTTTGCTGACGCTTCTGCTGACGGGCCTGTTCTGCGTGCCCCAGGCCAGTGCGGTGGACCTGCCCCAGGTGAACGCCAAGGCGGCCCTGCTGATGGACTATGAGTCCGGGCGGATGCTGTACGGGCTCAACGAGCGGGACACCGAGTATCCCGCCAGCATCACCAAGGTCATGACCGCCCTGCTGACCCTGGAGGCCGTGGACCAGGGGGTGCTGACCCTGGACCAGCAGGTGGCGGCGCCGTCCCTGGTCAACGACATGGACCCCACCGGCAGCTCCGCCGACATCAAGGAGGGCGAGGTGCTGACGGTGGAGCAGCTGCTGTACTGCATGATGCTGGTGTCCGCCAACGAGGCGGCCTGCATCCTGGCGGAGACGGTGGCCGGATCCCAGGACGCCTTTGTGGCCCTGATGAATCAGCGGGCCCAGGAGCTGGGCTGCACCGGCACCCACTTTGTCAATCCCAACGGCCTGCATGACCCCAACCACTATTCCACCGCCTGGGACATCTATCTGTTCACCCGGGAGGCCATGAAAAACGAGACCTTCATGAAGATCTGCAGCACCGCCTCCTATGTGGTGCCCGCCACCAACATGTCCGAGGAGCGGGAGCTGTACACCACCAATTCCCTGATCTCCAACTGGCGGATCATGGGCTATCAGTACGACGGGGCCGACGGCATCAAGACCGGCTCCACCGAGGAGTCCGGCTATTGCCTGGTGTCCACCGCCAAGCGCAGCGGCCGCCGTCTGGTGGCAGTGGTGCTGGGCTGCAAGGGAAACGGCGCCACCGTGGAGAGCTTCTCCGAGTCCGCCAAGCTGTATAACTGGGCATACAACAACTTCTCCATGCGCCAGGTGGCGGCCACCGACGAGCTGTACCGCCAGCCGGTGGCCCTGTCCAAGCAGACGGACACGGTGATGCTGTATCCGGCCCAGAGCGTGGAGGCCTTCCTGCCTAAGGACGCCAAGGATGAGGACATCCGCAAGAGCGTCACCCTGAAGCAGGACGTGGTCAACGCCCCCGTCACCGCCGGGCAGGAGCTGGGCACTCTGACCATCACCTATAACGACCAGGTGTGCGCCGAGGTGCCGCTGCTGGCCCAGGCGGACGTGTCCGCGTCCCGTTTCCTGGTGGCCAAGGCCGCCGTGGAGGCGTTTTTCGCCAAGACCTGGGTGAAGCTGGCTCTGGTGGCCGTCGTGGTGCTGGTGATCGTGTTCATTCTGTGGCTGAAGCTGGGCCGCCGCAGCCGGCGGTACGGCAGCCGGGGCGGGAAGCGCCGCCAGCGCCGGGCCTATCGGGGCCGCCGCCGCTGGTGAGCCATGGAGCCGCTGAAGATTCTGTATGAGGACGCCCACCTGGTGATCTGCTGCAAGCCCGTGGGGGTGCTGTCGGAGGACAGCGAAAGCGGCCGGTGTATGCCGCAGCTGCTGCGGGAGCACTACCTGGCCCAGGGGCAGAAGAACCCCTATATCGCCACGGTGCACCGGCTGGACAAGATCACCGGCGGGGTCATGGTGTTCTCCCGGCGGCGGGAGGTCACCGGAAAACTCACCGCCGCTGTGCAGGCCCATGAGCTGGTGAAGGAATATCTGGCGGTGCTGCGGGGCCATCCGCAGGAGCCTGCCGCCACCCTGACGGACCTGCTGTTCCGGGACGCCGGGCGCAACAAGAGCTATGTGGTGAAGCGTCCCCGGAAGGGCGTCCGGGAGGCCAGCCTGGAATACCGGGAGCTGTCCCGGACGGAGGAGCTGTCTCTGGTGCGGGTGCGGCTGCACACCGGACGCACCCACCAGATCCGGGTGCAGTTTTCCTCCCGGGGGCTGCCGCTGCTGGGGGATATCCGATACGGCAGCAAGGACCCCAACTGCACGGCGGCCCTGTGGTCCTGCCGCCTGGCCTTCCGCCATCCGGTCACCGGCAGAGCGGTGGACGTGTTCTGCCCGCCGCCCCGGACCTACCCCTGGGACCTGTTTCCGGCGGTGGAGGGCTGACCGGAAAGCGAACCAACGGAATGGAGGATTTTTATGGCCTATACGGTGGGTGAAATGGCAAAACGGCTGGGGGTGCCTGCCTCCACGCTGCGGTATTACGATAAGGAGGGGCTGCTGCCCCAGGTGGAGCGCTCCCCCGGGGGGATCCGGGTGTTTCAGGAGTCGGACTATGAGTGGCTGCGGATGATCGGCTGCATGAAAAAGGCGGGAATGTCCATTCGGGACATCCGGCATTACATCCAGTTGTCCGCCCAGGGGGACGACACCATCGGCGACCGGCTGGAGATGTTCCGGAACCAGCGGGAGGTGCTGCGCCGCCGGATCGAGGAGATGCAACACACCCTGGAAACCGTGGAGTACAAATGCTGGTTTTATGAGACGGCCAGGGAGGCCGGAACCGTGCAGGCTCCCAAGAGCATGACGGAGCAGGAGATTCCGGAGCGCTTCCGGACCATCCGGCGGGAGCTTAAGGGAGAATAACAGAAAAAATAGCGAGCGCCTCCGGCCTTTTCGGCCAGAGGCGCTTTGTTATGTGCGCAGCTTGAAGGTTCTGGGGGCCAGGCGATAGGCCAGCAGCAGGGCCGCAGCCACATACACGGCGGCAAAGACGATCATGCCGATGCCGAAGGCCATCGTTGCCCCGTGGACGTTGGCGTAGATCATGTAGCAGACAAAATAGGTCAGGCCCGTGATCAGGCGATAGCCGAAGCTGGTGTTCTCCAGCCCGGCGGTGTAGGGCTGCAGCAGGTAGTACAGCACCAGGTAGTGCACCGAGAAAAACACGGACATGGCCAGAATGGCCAGGGGCAGCACCAGATAATCCGTGGGGGTGTCCGTGCCGCCGCTGCACAGCAGAAGCAGGGGAAGCCCCAGGGCGATGACGGCGGTGGGCAGCAGGTTGATGGCCGTCAGGGATTTCAGCCGGGCCGTGAAAATGCCCAGGATGACCCGGGGCTGCCGGTAAAACCGGTAGGACAGCATACTGCTGTCGCAGTTGAAGAACAGGATCTGGGTCACGGTATTGCCCCGGTTGATGAAGTACATCAGAAGCAGCATCATCGGCAGCGCCGGAACCAGTGCGCTGTTGATGGCGGCGGCTATCTCCGGCAGCGCCAGACAGGCGGCGCAGCCCGGGGCCAGCGCGGCCCCGGCAATAACGGCGGTGCGCCGGGCCGGACGCATCAGAAGCCGGTAATTGCGGCGCACAAACAGTTCGTTGAACCGGGCGCAGCCGGTTTTCCGGCTGTCCGGGCCTGCGTCCAGGGTCAGCTTGCTCTGATACTGGGCCTGGGTCTCCCGGGCTGCCGCCTGGAGACCGTCGCCGCTGAGCAAGGATACGGCGTCCGCCGTGAACAGGTGCCGGTACACCCGGCGATAGCCGGAAAAGCGCAGCAGATATGCGGCTCCCCACACGCCGCCAGCCGCAGCCAGCCCGCAGACAGCGTATACGGCGGCGGAGGGCAGGGCCCGGTTCAGCAGGAGAGGGGGCAGATACGCCGCCGCCAGCAGAAGAACGGAGGCACCCTGCAGCAGGGAGAACCTCTTTTCGTCCCGGGGCAGGATGCTCCGCCGGTGGAAGTGCCGCAGCTCCAGTCCCGCAGAGAGGAGCTTGACGCCGCACACCAGCACCGGGGTCAGCAGGCACAGGGCCAGCCCCTGCCTCAGGATCAGACGCCCCACCAACAGCGCCGCCGCCAGGAAGCCCACGGCGGTTTTCAGCAGATAGTACCCATACGCCGACAGGGTGTAACGCCGGGCGTCCATCCGCAGGAGGATCACGGCGTAATAGGCATCCTGACCGCCATTCAGCAGATTGTTGTTGAAAATACCGCCGATCAGCGTCAGAAACACCAGCAGGTGGCCGTACAGCTCCGGCGGCAGCTCCCGGCGGATCAGCAGCAGGGGAGCGGCGAAAAACACCGCCATATACAGGAGCTTTCCCAGCAGCATACCGAAAATCTCCCGCAGGACGGCCAGCACCAGCCCCAGGGTCTTGGCAAAGCTGTTTTCATAGGGCAGGCGCAGAAACCGCAGACGGTATAAAATCCCATTGACCCGGTAGGCCATGTGCAGCCGCAGCTGGAGGATCAGGGTGTCAAACCACATCCGGCTCCTCCTTCAGGGCGGCGATGATGCGGTCCTTGTACGCCTCATCGGCCAGGTCCTCCCGCCGCACCTCCTGCAGGACCCCGTGGTGCAGGATCACGATGTCGTCGCACAGGTCCAGGGCCAGGTCCATGATATGGGTGGACAGCAGGATGATATGCCGGGTCTTGATCCGCCGCAGCAGGGCCTTCATCTCGTCGGCCACCACCACGTCAAAGGAGGTCAGCGGCTCGTCCAGCAGCAGCACGGCGGGGTCCGCCATGATGTTCACCAGCATCTGCATCTTGTTTTTCATGCCGTGGGAGAAATCCTTCAGCAGCTTTCCCCGGTCGGCCGGGTCGATGCACATATAGTCCAGATACACGTCCGGGGCCTTGGGGTAGGGAATTTTGCCCCGGTTGATCTCCAGGAAGAATTGCAGAAATTCCCGGGCGGTGAGAAACTCCGGCACCACCGGGGTGGAGAGCACATAGCCCATGTCGTCGGCGGTGACGGGCCGGGCGGCACCGGTGTCGTCCTCCAGGTGGAAGGATCCGCCGTCGGCGGTGAGGTCCTCGTTGAGACAATTGAAGAACGTGGTCTTTCCCGCGCCATTGCGGCCGATAAGACCGTAGATCTTTCCCTGTTCAAAGGTGAAGGACGCGCCCCGCAGCACCTCCTGGGTCCCGAAGCGCTTTTGCAGTTGATCGACAACCAGCTTCATGGCTGTCAATCCACCACGCCGGTCAGGTCCAGGGGCTTGCCGTCGCGCCACAGGCGCTCCAGGCCATAAAACTCCCGGGCCTCGGCGTTGAAGACGTGGATGGCGATGCAGCCGTAGTCCAGCAGCACCCAGGTGCCGGCCCGATAGCCTTCGCGGTGCAGGGGCTCCTCCTGGGCCTCCTCCCGGAGGACCTTTTCCACGTTGTCCACCAGGGCGTTGATCTGGGTATTGGAGGAGCCGGTGGCGATGACGAAATAGTCCGCCAGGGTGGTCAGATCGCCGATCTCCAGCACCTGGATCTCCCGGCCCTTCTTGTCGGACAGGGCCCGGGCCGCCATAAGGGCCAGTTCCTTCGCAGTTTTCATATCTGTTTACCTCTCAATAAATAGTCTCGGGCGTCCAGGGTGTTGTGATGCACGGGGTTGCCCCACTGCTGCATATCCCGGATGCTGTCGTCCAGCGCCTTCAGCAGGCCCCGGTCCAGGTCGGCATGGACCGCCCGGCGCAGGTCCTCCACCCCGGGAAAATCCCGGCTGGGCTCGATATAATCCGCCAGATAGATGATTTTTTCCAGCTTGGTCATGTTGGGGTGGCCGGTGGTGTGCCAGTAGATGGCGCGATAGACCGCGTCGTCCACGCCGAACACGTCCCGGGCGATGGCTGCGCCGGTTTTGGCGTGCAGCAGCTTCAGGGCGTGCTGCTCCAGGTCGTCCAGCTGGATGTGATATTGAGCGCACAGGGCCAGCTGCTGATCCATGTCCAGCTTCTTGGTGCAGTCGTGGAGCAGGGCGGCGATCCGGGACTGGGTCTCGTCGGCCCCATACTGCCGGGCCAGGCGCACGGCCTCCTGCTCCGTGCCCAGCACATGGGGCATGCGCTTGGGCTTCAGATAGCTCAGGGCGATGGGCCGCAGCTGGTCCGGGGTCAGGTGATGCAGGTCCGTGTGAACGCCGTAAAGCCCCCGGCGCTGGATATAGCCGTATACGGGGTCCGTCACCAGGTCCCGGCCCCGGCCTGCGGCAAGGGCCTCCCGCACCTGGGTGGAGGACAGGTCGATGACCTGCCGGTTGGCGATGATGGCCACAGTGGCACCGTATTTCGTCTCCAGCAGCCGCTTCTGGGCCGCCAGATCCTCCCCCGGCTGGGGGTGGGCTCGGTCAAAGGCCCCGATGTGGGCCAGAGACAGAATGTCCGACGCATGATACCAGCGCTCCAGGGACAAAAACATATCCGTCCCCATGAGAAGCCACAGCTCATCCTCCGGATGCTCCATGCGCAGCTGGCGCAGGGTATCCACCGTATAGCTGGGGCCGGTGCGGTGCAGCTCCGTGTCCAGGGCCTGGGCCTTGGGGCCCAGCTGGGCACAGGCCAGGGCCGCCATTTCCAGGCGGTCGGCGGGCTCGGCGCTGCCCTGGGGCAGGGCCTTGTGGGGCGGAACGCTGGCGGGGATCAGCAGCAGACGGTCCAGTCCCAGAGCGTCCAAAGCCGCCCGGGCCGCCGTCAGATGGCCCCGGTGGATGGGGTTGAAGGTGCCGCCGTAGATGCCGATCTTCATACGCTGCGCTTCCTGTCTTTTTCCAGCTCGATCTTCCGCTTGTCCTTGTTGTGCTGATAGCGGAAAAGGACAAATTTGCTGCCGATGACCTGCACCACCTCGCAGCGGGCGGCCACCTTCAGCTCCTCTGCCGCTTCCCGGGCGGTGTACATGGAGTTTTCCAGCACCCGGCCCTTGACCAGCTCCCGGGCCTCCAGGGCGTCGTTGACCTGCTTGATCAGGTTCTCGCCGATGCCGTCCTTGCCCACGTGGACGATGGTGTCCAGGTTGGCGGCCATGCCCCGCAGCTGGGCTCTCTGCTTGCTTGTCAGTTCCATAGATGCTCCTCAGTTCTTTTCCAGATAGGTTTTCAGCTCCGCCGCGAAGGCCCGCAGGGCGTTGCCGCGGTGGCTGATGGCGTTTTTCTCCTCCGGCGTCAGCTGGGCAAAGGTCTTGCGCAGCTCCGGCACGAAAAACACCGGGTCATAGCCGAAGCCGTTGTCCCCCTGGGGTGCATAGGCAATGGTGCCGAAGCAATCTCCGGCTGCGTCCAGCCGGTCCCCATTGGGGAAGCAGCAGACGATGGCAGTGTGGAAATGGGCGGTGCGGGCCCCAGCACCACGGAGATTCTCCAGCAGCAGGCGATAGCGGGCCTGGTCACTGTCCACGCCGCCGTATCGGGCGGAATAGATGCCCGGTGCGCCATTCAGCGCGTCCACGCACAGGCCGGAGTCGTCGGCAATGGCGGGCAGACCGCTGGCCTGCATCACGGCCATCGCCTTGATGGCGGCGTTTTCGGCGAAGGTGACGCCGTTTTCCTCCGGCTCCAGGTCCAGGCCCACGTCGGACTGGAGGACCACCTCCACCCCCAGCTCACGCAGAATCTCCTGCATCTCCGCCAGCTTCTTGCGGTTATGGGATGCCAATACGAATTTCATAGAATCTCCCCCAATATGTTTTTCTCCAGCTGGATCAGCCGGGCATTGCCCTGGGCGCACAGAGCCACCAGCTCCTGCTGCTCCCGGGCGGTGAAGGCCCGGCCCTCGCCGGTGCCCTGCAGCTCGATGATGCCGCCCTGCTCATTCATGACGCAGTTCAGATCCACCATGGCCCGGCTGTCCTCGGAGTATTGCAGGTCCAGCATGGGTACGTTGTCCACGATACCGGCGGAGATACCGGCCACATAGTGGCGGATGGGCATGGCCTTCACCAGCCCCTGCTCCAGAAGACCCCGGCACGCCAGGGCCAGGGCCACAAAGCCGCCGGTGACGGAGGCGGTGCGGGTGCCGCCGTCACCCTGGAGCACGTCGCAGTCGATGGTGATGGTGCGCTCGCCCAGGCGGCGCATATCCACCGCCGCCCGCAGGCTCCGGCCGATAAGCCGCTGGATTTCGGCGCTGCGGCCGGAGAGCTTCAGCTTGTCTACGTCCCGGCGGGACCGCTCCCGGTTGGCCCGGGGCAGCATGGAATACTCCGCCGTCACCCAGCCGCAGCCCGGGCGCACATGAGGCGGCACCCGGTCCTCTACCGAGGCGTTGCACAGCACCACCGTGTCGCCGCAGCGGATCAGGGCGCTGCCCTCGGCAAACCTGATAAAGCCCGTGGTGATCTCCACCGGGCGGCTTTCGTCATACTTTCTTCCGTCGGCACGGATCATATTCGTCCCTCCCATCAGAACAGATCGCCCACAAATTCCTTGGCGTCGAAGGGGGCCAGGTCCTTGATGCCCTCGCCCAGGCCCACATACTTCACCGGCACCTGCAGCTCCTGGGCGATGGCGATGACGATGCCGCCCTTGGCGGTGCCGTCCAGCTTGGTCAGCACGATGCCCGTCAGACCGGCGGTCTCCTTGAACTGCCGGGCCTGGATGAGGCCGTTCTGGCCGGTGGTGGCGTCCAGCACTAGCAGGGTCTCCTTGGCGGCCCCGGGCAGCTCCCGGTCGATGATCTTCCGGAGCTTGGCCAGCTCCTTCATGAGGTTGGCCTTGTTGTGCAGCCGCCCGGCGGTGTCTACCAGCACCACGTCGCTGCGGCGGGCCTTGGCGGCGGCCAGGGCGTCGAACAGCACGGCGCCGGGGTCCGCGCCCTCGTTCTGGCGGACGATGTCCACCCCGGCCCGATCGGCCCAGATCTCCAGCTGGTCGGCGGCGGCGGCACGAAAGGTGTCACCGGCGCACAGCAGGACCTTCTTGCCCTGCTTTTTAAGCTGATAGGCCAGCTTGCCGATGGACGTGGTCTTGCCCACGCCGTTGACGCCGATGACCAGAATGACGCTGGGCTGGGTGGACAGGTCCAGTCGGCTGTCGCCCACTTCCAGCTTCTCGGCCAGGATTTCCCGCAGAGCGCCCTTCACCTGGTCTGCCGTCAGCAGACGGTCGTCATAGGCCCGGCGGCGCAGCTTCTCGGTGGCGTCCAGGGCCACGTCCATGCCCACGTCCGCCAGGATCAGGGATTCCTCCAGCCGGTCATAAAAATCGTCGTCCAGGGAGTCAAAGGACATGGGCGCAAACCACGCGTCCCGGAATTTTTTGAACAGTCCCATAATCGTGTCTCCTTACTTTATATTCAGCTCTTTGGCCATATCGTTGAGGTTGATGGTGAGGATCCGGCTGACGCCCCGCTCCTGCATGGTGACGCCGTAGAGCACGTCGGCCTCCTCCATGGTGCCCCGCCGGTGGGTGATGACGATGAACTGGGTCTTCCCGGCGATGCGCCGCATATAGCGGGCATAGCGCACCACGTTGGCCTCGTCCAGGGCGGCCTCGATCTCGTCCATCACGCAGAAGGGGGTGGGGTGGACCTTGAGAATAGCGAAGTACAGGGCGATGGCCACAAAGGCCTTTTCGCCGCCGGACAGCAGGGTGATGGTTTTCAGCTGCTTGCCCGGGGGCTGCACCTTGATCTCAATGCCGCAGTTGAGGATGTCCTTTTCATCCTCCAGCTCCAGCCGGGCCTTGCCCCCGCCGAACAGCTCCAGAAAGGTCTCCTGGAAGCTGTCGTTGAGGAGCCTGAACTGCTGGGCGAAAATCTCCGTCATCTGCTGGGTCAGCTGGTCGATGACGCCGGTGAGCTCGCCCTTGGCCTGCTCCACGTCCGCCCGCTGGTCGGACAGATAGGTATACCGCCCGTTGACCCGCTCATACTCCTCGATAGCCCCGATGTTGGGGGTGCCCAGGGCCTTGATGGACCGGTTCAGCTCGCCGATGCGGCGGGTGGCCTTGGGGACACTCTCCAGCTCCACCCGCTGGGCCTGGGCCTCAGAATGGCTCAGCTCATACCGCTCCCAGAGCTTATCGAGAATGGTTTTCTCCTCCATGGCGGCGGCGCTGCGCTTCTGCTCCAGCCGGGACAGCTCCTGCTGGGCGGCGATTACCGCGTCGTTGCAGGTCTGGGTCTGGCGGTTCAGGGCTGTGCGCTGCTGCTCCAGGTCCAGCTTCTCCTGCTGGAGGGTCTGCAGCTGGCCACGCAGGTCCTCCGCCTGCCGGTGCAGGGAGTCGCAGCGGGTCTGATGCTCCGCCATCTGCTCCCGTGCCCGGACCTGGGATTCATGCAGCTGCCGGGCCAGGTCCTCCCGGCTGCGGCAGTCGCCGTCCAGGTCCGTCATCAGCTGGCGCAGGTCCGCCAGGCGGCTCTCCGCTCCCTGACGCTCGGCGGCCAGGGCGGCCTGCTGCTCCTTGCAGCGGGTGATCCGGTCGGAGATGCCGCCGGTTTTCGATTGCAGGTCGCTCTGCCCGGCCAGGCAGTTCTGGGCTTGTTGGCGCAGCTGCCGGGCCAGGTCCTCCTGACCGTCGATCTTCGTCTGAAGCTCCCGGCTGCGGGCGTCACCGTCCGCCGTCTGCCGGGTCAGCCGGAGGTTTTCGGCGTCCAGGGCCTCCAGGGTGGCTTCCAGGGTCTCCCGCAGGCTGTCATAGTGCTGGCCGCGGGTCTCCAGAGCCAGCACCTGCTGGGCGGCGTTCTGCTGCTGCTCCCGGGCCACATCCAGCTCATACTGGGCCTTTTGTAGGTCCCGGCCGGTTTCCTCCGCCCGGTGGGCGGCCTGGTCCAGGGAGGCTTTCAGTCCCGTCAGCTGCTCCCGCAGCCCGGACAGCTCGCTGGCCCGGGACAGGACCCCGGCGCTGCGGCTGACGCTGCCGCCGGTCATGGAGCCGCCCCGGTTGATGACCTGACCGTCCAGGGTGACGATGCGGAAGCGGTTCTGATACCGACGGGCCATATTCACGCCGCAGTCCAGGTCCTCCACCACCACGGTGCGGCCCAGCAGATTCTGGAAAATGCCGTCATACCGGGCGTCATACGTCACCAGCTGGGAGGCGATGCCCACGAAGCCGTATTCCTGGGCCAGGCGCGGCTCCCGGAGCATATCGCCTCGGATGGCGCTCATGGGCAGGAACGTGGCGCGGCCCGCGTCCCGGCGCTTCAGGAAGGCGATGGCCTCCTTGGCGTCGGTGTCCCGGTCCACCACGATGTTCTGCAAAGCCGCGCCCAGGGCGATCTCCAGGGCCACGGTGTATTGGGGGTCGGTGGTCATAAGGCTTGCCACGGGGCCGTGGATCCCGGACAGGGTGCCCCGGTCCGCCGCCTGCATCACGCCCTTCACCGCCCGGGAGAAGCCCTCGTAGTCCTTCTCCATCTCCGTCAGCAGACGGATGCGGTCCTCCATGGCGGCCAGCTGCCGGCGCAGCTGTTCGGCCTGCTGGGCGGCCTCCTGGGCCCGGCGGCGCCGGCCCTCCATCTTCAGGCTGTGGCCCTGGATGACGTTGGCGGCGGCCTGCTCCTCCTCCCGGGCGGCAGTCAGGGAGGCGTTGTTTTCTTCGGCCTCCCGGCGGCATTGGTCCAGCTTTTCCCGGGCGGCGGCGCTGTCGGCGGCGATGGCGGCCTGACGGGCCTGGGCCTGGGTCCGGGTGGCGTCCAGAGCGGCCAGCTCCGTCCGGCCCCGGGCGGCGTCAGCCACGGCCAGGGTCTCCTTGGCTCGCAGGGCTTCGGCTTCCTGCTGGGCGCTTCCGGCGCTTTCGGCCAGCTGCCGCAGGGCGTCCATCAGCTCCTCCAGCTGCCGGGTCAGGTCCTGGGCCTCTGCGTCGATCTGGTCTATGCGGTCTGTCAGGGCGTCGGCCTGGGTCCGGAGATTACCGGCCCGCTGCTGGGTGTCTGCCAGCTCCCGGTCCAGCCGCTCCAGGGTCTGTTTATCGTGGCTCAGGCTGTTTTCCAGCACGGCCATGGCGGAGGTCTCCTCCTGGGCGGCGGCGTCCAGCTGGGACACCTGGCCCCGCAGGGCCTCGGCCCGGACATCGTTGTCCCGGATCTTTTCTAGGCTCTCCTCCCCGGCGGCATACACGGCGTCCAGGTCTTCCTGGGCACGCTGGCGGTCCTCCTGGGCGGTCCGCAGATCGGTCTCCAGCTTCAGGGCACCGGCCCGCAGGGCCTGGAGGTTTTCCAGCCACACGGAGATCTCCAGCACCCGCAGCTCGTCCCGCAGCACCAGGTATTTTTTCGCCGTTTCCGCCTGCTGCCGCAGAGGTTCCACCTGCAGCTCCAGCTCGGCGATCTTGTCGTTGATGCGCACCAGATTCTCCTCCGTGCGCTGGAGCTTCCGCTCAGACTCCTCCTTGCGGTGGCGGAACTTGCTGATGCCCGCCGCCTCCTCGAACACCTCCCGGCGCTCGCCGCTTTTCACGGACAGGATCTCGTCGATCTTGCCCTGGCCGATGATGGAGTAGCCCTCCCGGCCCATGCCGGTGTCCATGAACAGCTCGTTGACGTCCTTGAGCCGCACGGACTGGCGGTTGATATAGTATTCCGACTCCCCGCTGCGGTAATAGCGGCGGGTGACGGCCACCTCACTCTCGTCCCGGGGGAAGATGTGGCCGGTGTTGTCGATGATTAGCGTCACCTGGGCAAAGCCCATCTGATTGCGCTTTTCCGTGCCGCCGAAGATCACGTCCTCCATTTTGGCGCCCCGGAGCTGGCGGCTGTTCTGCTCGCCCATGACCCACAGGATGGCGTCGGAGATGTTGGACTTGCCGGAGCCGTTGGGACCCACGATGGCGGTGATGTCCGCGCCGAAATTCAGCACCGTTTTGTCGGGAAAGGATTTGAAGCCCTGAATTTCCAGTGCTTTTAAATACACGTTTCTGTCACTCCTTCCGCATATCCTGCATATCCCGGATGATGCGGTCAATTTGGCGGGCCACGGCGATGAAGTCCTGCTCCGTGTAGCCCTTGGTGGTCATGGCTGCCGTCCCGATGCGGACGCCGGAGGTCTGCTGGGGGGAGCGGGACTCGTTGGGGACGCAGTTCTTGTTCAGGGTGATGCCGTGGCGGTCCAGCTCGTCCTGAACGGCTTTCCCGGTGAGCCCGGTGTCCGTCAGGTCCAGCAGGAACAGGTGATTGTCCGTGCCGCCGGTGACCACCTTGTAGCCCATGGAGATAAATTCATCGCACATGGCGCGGCAGTTGCGGACAACGGCGTGGATGTATTCCCGGAACTCCTCCGTGGAGGCTTCCTCCGCTGTGACGGCCTTTCCGGCGATGACGTGCTGCAGCGCGCCGCCCTGTCCGCCGGGAAACACGGCGCTGTCCACCCGCTTGGCAAGCTCGGGCCTACAGAAGATCAGTCCGCTCCGGGTGCCCCGCAGGGTCTTGTGGGTAGTGGTTGTGATGATGTCTGCCAGGCCGAAGGGGGAGGGATGGTCCCCGGCGGCCACAAGCCCTGCGATGTGGGCCATGTCCACCATGAAATACGCCCCCACCTCCCGGGCGGCGTCGGCAAAGGCCGGGAAGTCGATGATGCGGCTGTAGGCCGAGGCCCCGGCCAGAATCAATTGCGGGCGGCACTCCCGGGCTTTCCGGCGGACGTCCTCATAGTCGATGAAACCGTTTTCGTCCACCCCGTAGAACTCCATGTGAAACAGCTTGCCGCTGAAATTTACCGGGGAGCCGTGGGTCAGATGGCCGCCGTTGTTGAGGCTCATGGCCAGAATGGTGTCGCCGGGCTTCAGCACGCTCATGTAGGCGGCCAGGTTGGCGGAGGAGCCGCTGTGGGGCTGGACATTGACGTGATAGTCCGTCTGAAAGACGGCCTGCCACTGGTGGCAGCAGTATTCCTCCAGCTCATCCACATACTGGCAGCCGCCGTAGAACCGGCCCCGGTTGCCGGAGGGACGCTGGGCGGGATAGCCCTCGGAATATTTGTTGGTCAGGCAGGAGCCCACGGCCTTCATGACATTTTCGCTCACGAAGTTTTCGCTGGCGATCAGCTCCACGGTGCTGTTCTGCCGGGCCTGCTCGGCGGCAATGATCTCAAAAACTCTGGATTTCAACGGTGTTCCTCCTCCATGGGACCTGCGGGAGGGGACGCTTCCGCAGCCTGCGGCTCCCGTCCCGCTTGTGTGCATATATAATCAGCTTATGATATCATAAATCCCGGTTTTTTTCAAGAAAAATCGCAGGACGGGAAGCCGTCCTGCGAAAATCGGTTATTCCGCCCATGCCGGGTTATTTTCCGGCGACAGGCATTGGGTGACCCGGGCGAAGGCGTCCCGGTCGGTGTAGTAGGTGTAGGTTTTTCCCTCCGGATTTACGAACCGGACGAATATGCCCTCGCTGCGGTCGGAGCCGTCCGGCAGGTGATAGGGCCACAGCTCCAGCACCGCCCCGTCGCCGTAGTCCAGGCGGAGGCTGTCCTCCTTGGGGACGTCCCGGCTGAAGGTGGCGTTCATGTTGAAGAGCTTCCCGTACAGGGCATAGCCGTTTTCCTGGGTGATGCGCAGGTCCTGGCCGTCCACCCGGGCCCGGAGGGAGGTGAATTTTCCACTGAAGGCGTAGGTGGTGCTGCTGGAGATGTCGCTCATGCAGCGGATGAACCGGTCATGATCCCGCTGGGGCTTGCTGATGGTCAGGCCCAGCGCCGTCACCAGCGCCGCCGCAAAGGCCAGCGCCACCACCCACATGGGGTGCCACCGCCGCCGGGGTTTCTCCTCCCGACGCACCGCATCATAAAGACCCATATCGTTCCTCCTATTCTTCGGGCAGGCACCGCACCAGCGTTTGCCATTGCATCCGGTCGGTGTCATACATATAGATTTTTCCGTTGGCTCCCCGGTACCAGACGAACACGCCGGGGACCCATTGGCGGTTGTATCCGTCCCACACGTCCAGGCCCCAGAAGCGCAGGATGCACCCGTTGCCGAACTCCAGCTCCGCATCCGGCACGGACTTGGGGGCGCTGTTCTGGCGCTTGCCCATGCCGGCGGCACTCACCTCCAGATACAGCCGGGAGGCGGGCTCCCGGGCCCGGAATTGCCGCCCATCCTGCCGGACGTACAGGCCGCCCTGCTCCTTGGCGTATTGGACGCTTTCTCCCAGCCCGCTTATAAAATGGCGGTACTGCCGCTGTAAATGGGCGGCCCATAGAATGGGGATAAACGCCGCCAGCACCAGGATCAGCCCAATGGCGATGAGTATGTGCAGCTTCCGGTCCCGTTTCCGGGGCCGGGGTGCGCGAACGGCGTCGTACAGAGGCATGGCGTGGACCCCCTTTTTTTCTCCTTATTATACAGGCTGCCCCGCCTCTTGTCCAGCAAAACAAAGTTGCGCCGCCTTTTGGGCAGCGCAACTTTTACTTTACAGGTTACTTTTTGAAGCTGTCCTTCAGGGACACGCTGCGGTTGAACACCAGGTGGTCCGCCGTGCAGTCCCGGTTATCCATGCAGAAATAGCCCGTGCGCATGAACTGGAAGGTGGGGGCGTTGATGCCGGTGCGGTTTTCCACCCGGTCGAAGTCTCGGGCCACGTCCACCATGGCCCGCTCCACCTTGCAGCCCTCCAGCACCATCAGGGAGTCGGGATTCAGGCAGTTCAGGAAGTCCTTGTCCGGGCCGTCGGGCTGGGGATCGGAGAACAGGTTGTCGTACAGCCGCACCTCTGCGTCCACGCAGTTTTCGGCGTCCACCCAGTGCAGCGTGGCGCCCTTGACCTTGCGGCCGTCGGCGGGATCGCCGCCCCGGCTGTCGGGGTCATATGTGCACAGGATCTCCACGATCTGGCCGTTTTCATCCTTGACGCAGCCGGTGCACTTCACCAGGTACGCGCCCTTCAGGCGGCACTCGGGGCCGTCGGGATACAGGCGCTTATACTTGGGAATGGGCGTCTCCAGAAAGTCCTCATGCTCGATCCACAGGTGGCGGCTGAAGGTGATCTCATGGGTGCCCTGGCTGGGATCGGTGGGGTTGTTCTCCACGGTGAAGGTCTCGCTCTGGCCCTGGGGATAGTTGGTGACGGTGAGCTTCACCGGATGCAGCACCGCCATGGTCCGCTGGGCGGACACATTCAGATCCTCCCGCAGGCAGTGCTCCAGGAAGCCGTATTCCACGGTGTTGGGAGACTTGGCCACGCCGATGCGCTCGCAGAAATTGCGGATGGAGGCGGCGGTGTAGCCCCGGCGGCGCAGGCCGCACAGGGTGGGCATCCGGGGATCGTCCCAGCCGGAGACATAGTGCTCCTCCACCAGCTTGCGGAGCTTGCGCTTGCTCATGACGGTGTGGTCAATGCCCAGCCGGGCAAATTCGATCTGCCGGGGCTTGTGATAGGGGATGGACACGTTGCTGACCACCCAGTCGTACAGGGGCCGGTGGGACTCAAACTCCAGGGAGCACAGGCTGTGGGTGATGCCCTCCAGAGCGTCCTGGATGGGGTGGGCAAAGTCGTACATGGGATAGATGCACCACTTGGTGCCCTGGCGGTGGTGGTTGATGAAGCGGATGCGGTAAATGATGGGGTCCCGGAGGTTCAGATTGCCGCTGGCCAGGTCGATCTTGGCCCGCAGGGTCATCTTGCCCTCCTCCACCTGGCCGTTCTTCATCTTTTCAAACAGACGCAGATTCTCCTCAATGGGGCGGTCCCGGTAGGGGGAGGTGGCGGGGATGCCGATGTCGCCGCGGTTGGCCTTGAACTCCTCCGGCGTCAACTCGCACACATACGCCAGGCCCTTTTTGATGAGCTCCACGGCGTATTCATAGTCCTTCTCAAAATAGTCGGACCCGTAGAAGAACCGGTCGCCCCAGTCGAAGCCCAGCCAGTGGATATCCTGCTGGATGGCATTCACATACTCGGTGTCCTCCTTGGCGGGGTTGGTGTCGTCCATGCGCAGGTTGCACAGGCCGCCGTAACGCTCGGCGGTGCCGAAGTCGATGCACAGGGCCTTGCAGTGACCGATGTGCAGATAGCCGTTGGGCTCCGGCGGGAAACGGGTGTGAACGGTCAGTCCCTGGAACCGGCCACCCTCTGCGATGTCCTCGTCGATAAAGTTCAGAATAAAGTTTTTGCTTTCGGCACTCTCCTCCGTCAGAGGGGCCTTCCCTTCCTCGGTCATTGTCTCACACTCCTTATTCGGTCGTAATCCCGTGTTTTCACACTGAACTTATATTATACGGTTCCCGTCCTCTGATTGCAAGAGCTTTTGAAGGGGCGGGACAACTTTTTTTGCGGGCATTGCAAAAAGAGGGAGGAGAGCGCCGCTCTCCTCCCTCTTTGGAAGCTGCCGGGGGTTATTTCCGCTCCGTCAGCTTGCTGTTGCACTTCTGCAGGAAGCGGTCGTTGGCGATGATGGCCCGGGTGTGGGTCCCCTCGCCGATGGGGCCCCAGCCGTCGCTGGCCTCCACCCGGAAGGTGATGAGCTTGCCGTTTTCGGACACGCCGGTGACGGTGGCCGTGGCCCGGACGGTCATGCCCACAGGGGTGGGGGCCAGGTGGCTGGACTGAATATCCACGCCCACGGTGCCCTTGCCCTCCGGCAGGTCCGGCTGCACGCAGTCCATGGCGGCGTGCTCCATCATGGCCATCATAAACGGGGTGCCGAACACCTCCAGGCCGCCGGAGCCGATGGCCCGGGCGGTCATCTCCGGGGTGACCACCTGCTCAATGGTATAGGATTTGCCGATTTCGATCATATCCGTTCCTCCTTTATACGCCCAGCCGGGTCCACAGCCGGTCATACAGCCGCAGGGTGTCCTTGGGCAGGTTTTCATAGATCTCGCAGCGGTCCAGCGTCTCCGCCGGGGGGGCCATAATTTCGTAGATCTCCGGGTCCAGCTCCTCCTCGTTGACCTCCGCATAGTAGGCCGGGTACTGCTCCAGGGCTTCCCGGTTGGGGGACGCGTACCAGATATAGTCCATGTTGGCCAGGTTGGAGTCCGTGGAGGCGATGAAGTTGATCCACTCCTCCGCCTCGGCCATGTGCTGGGTGTCCTTCAGGACGCACATGGCGTCCACGAACCAGTTGCTGCCCTCCTCCGGGATGACGAAGGCCAGGTCCTCGTTGTTTTCCAGCATGGTCAGGTAGTCGCCGGCGTAGTACATGGCGATGGCGGCGTTGCCGCCCTCCATCTTCTGGAACACCTCGTCCATGACGAAGGCCTGATACACGCCGCTGTCCTTGGCGGTTTTCAGCAGGTTGAAGGCCTCCTCCAGCTGGCCGGGGTCCGTGGTATTGATGCTGTAGCCCAGGTCCAGCAGAGCCGCGGCCAGAGCGTCCCGGGAGTTGTTGATCATCAGCACCTGACCGGCGTACTGGGGATCGAACATGGCGTCCCAGCTGGTAATAGGCTCGGACACCATGGTGGTGTTGTAGATAATGCCCAGGGTGCCCCAGGCGTACGGCACGGTGTACTTGTTCTCCGGGTCGTAGCTGAGGTTCTTGTAGGTGTCGTCAATGAGTTGGAAATTGGGAATGTGGCTGTAGTCCAGCTCTGCCAGCATGTCCTCCTCAATGAGCCGCGCGATCATATAGTCCGAGGGGACGATAACATCAAAATCCGCGCCGCCCATCTTGATCAGGGAATACAGGGCCTCGTTGCTCTCCGCCGTCTGATAGTTCACCCGGATGCCGGTCTGCTCCTCGAACCGGGTGATCAGCTCCTCGTCGATATACTCGCCCCAGGAGCATACGTTCACCACCCGCTCTGACTGAACGGAGTGTCCGGTGACCACCAGCACCGCCACTAAGGCGCAGGCCATGGCTCCGGCCGCCACCCGGCGCAGCAGCTTGTTGGGCCGCCGGTGGGGCTTCACCGGTCCGCCGGAGGCGGCGGACACCGCCGCGTGATGCTCCCGCCGGGCGGCGTGGCTGTCACGCAGGTTGATGATGGCCAGCAGCACCAGCACCGTCACAAACAGCAGGGTGGAAATGGCGTTGATCTCCGGACTGACGCGCTTTTTGGTCATGCCGTAGATGGTCATGGCCAGGGTGGAGGCGCTGGTTCCGGCGGTAAAGTAGCTGATGATGAAGTCATCCACGGACATGGTGAAGGCCGTCAGCGCGCCGGACACGATGCCGGGCTTGATCTCCGGGATCACCACCCGCCAGAAGGCCTGCATCCAGGTGCAGCCCAGGTCCTGGGCCGCATCGATGAGGTTGCGGTCCATCTGGCGCAGCTTGGGACCAACAGACAGGATGACATAGGGGATGTTGAAGCAGATGTGGGCGATGAGCAGGGTGCCGAAGCCCATGGTCAGCCGCTCCGGCAGCACCACCGCCGACTGCCAGGAGTTCACCCACCCGGCAAAGGCGCCCCAGCCGTTGAAGAACACCACGAACAGCAGGCACAGGCTGACGCCGGTGACGATATCCGCGTTCATCATGGGGATGTTGTTGACGGAATTGACGATGGTCCGGCGCCGCCGGCTCATGGCGTACAGTCCAATGGCGGCAAACGTTCCTGCAATGGCCGCCGCAATGGTGGACAGCAGCGATACCATCAGGGTGGTGTATACGCTGTTCATGATCAGGCGGTTAGACAGCAGGGACTCGTACCATTTCAGGGAAAAGCCCTTCCACACGCTGGAGCTGGTGCCCGCGTTGAAGGAGAACACGATGAGAATGATGATGGGTGCGTACAAAAACAGGAACACCAGCGCCATCAGCACCCGATCGCCGACGCTGTTCTGCTTGCGACCGGTCATAGCATCACCGCCTGTTCCTCGCCCTCACCGAAGCGATTCATCACCAGCATACACACCAGCACGATGATCATCATCACCAGGGAGATGGCCGCGCCCAGCTGGGGGTTATAGGCCCCGCCCAGGAACTGCCGCTCGATGAGGTCGCCCAGCAGAAGCTCCGTGCCGCCGCCCAGCATCCGGCTGATGGCGAAGGTGGACACCGACGGCACAAACACCATGGTGATGCCGGAGATGACCCCCGGCAGGCTCAGAGGCAGGATCACCCGGCGGAATACCGTCATGGAATTGGCCCCCAGGTCCCGGGCAGCCTCCAGCAGGGAGCCGTCCAGCTTGATGATCACGGAATAGATGGGCAGGATCATAAAGGGCAGATAGTTATATACCATGCCCAGCACCACGGCCCCCTGGGTATTCATCATGGAGAAATACTCCAGCTCCGTGCCGAAAATGTGGTTATACAGGCTGATGAGGCCGATTTTTTCAAACAGCTGGTTCAGCAGCCCGTGATTTTCCAGGATGGTCATCCAGGAATAGGTCCGCAGCAGGAAGTTCATCCACATGGGCAGCATGATCAGCACCATAGTCGTCCGCTGGAAGGCCGGACCCTCCCGGCTCATGAGATAGGACACGGGGTACCCGATGACCAGACAGATCAGCGTGGCGATGATGGCCAGCTTGAAGGACCGCAGAAACACCTGGGTATAGCCGCCCATCTGCACAAAATTGTCCAGGGTGAAGCCGCCCTCTGAGGAGGAAAAGGCGTAGATCACCATGATGAGGATGGGGGCCACCACGAAAATGGCCATCCACACCTCATAGGGCACGGCGAACCGGGAGAGCTTATTCTTCATCCCCGCTCTCCTCCTCATCCGTCTCCCAGGAGGCGTCCGCCAGCTCCTCATACTCCTCGGAATAGGAGCTGTAGTCGCCGAACTGACCGGAATATTCGCTCTTTTTCATGATGTGGAAGCCGTCGGGGTCGATCTTCACGCCAATGCGGGCCCCCACCGGGGAGTGGTCCGTGGTCTGGATCAGCCACTTGAAGCCCCGGAAGTCCACAATGATGTCGTACTGCATCCCCTTGAAGGTGACGTTGGTGACGGTGCCCACCAGCTGCCCCTGCTCCACGGGGACAATGTCGATGTCCTCGGGGCGGATGACCACGTCCACCGGCTCGTTGGGGGCGAACCCGCCGTCCACACAGGGGAACTCCTTGCCGTACATTTTCACCACGTTGTCGCGGACCATGGTGCCGTTTAAGATGTTGCTCTCGCCGATAAAGTCCGCCACAAAGGCGTTTTTCGGCTCGTTATAGATGTCCTCAGGGGTGCCGATCTGCTGGATGCGGCCCTTGTCCATCACCACCACGGTGTCGGACATGGTCAGGGCCTCCTCCTGGTCGTGGGTCACATAGATGAAGGTAATGCCCATCTGCTGCTGGATACGCTTCAGCTCGTTCTGCATATCCTTCCGCAGACGCAGGTCCAGCGCGCCCAGGGGCTCGTCCAGCAGCAGGACCTTGGGCCGGTTCACCAGCGCCCGGGCGATGGCCACCCGCTGCTGCTGGCCGCCGGACAGTTGGGTGATCTTCCGGTGCTCAAAGCCCTTCAGACTCACCACGCCCAGCATTTCCGTCACGCGTTCCTCAATTTCCTCGGCAGGCACTTTGGCGATCCGCAAGCCAAAGGCGATATTCTCAAACACGTCCAGATGCGGGAACAGCGCATATTTCTGGAACACCGTGTTGATCTGCCGCTTATGCGGCGGGACATCATTAATCCTCACACCGTCAAAGGTGACGTCTCCCGACGTGGGTGTCGTGAAACCGCCAATAATCCTCAGCGTTGTGGTCTTGCCACAGCCGCTGGGGCCCAGAAGTGTGAGGAATTCGGAATCGTTGATATACAGATTGATGTGATCGAGAACCAGCTCGTCGTCAAACGCCATGCAGAGGTCCCGCAGGCGAATCAACTCTTTGGACATTTATCCTCCCCCGTTCGTAAAATATTTTTTTCTTACCTCTTTTCTCTGTTCAAAGGGAGGCCTTTGCGGATAGGCCTGATATCTCTCGTTGAAATTTGGCAGATACAATATATAAAAAATAAAGACAAATGTCAATCATTATTCTTGCGAATATCAAAAAGGGCAGGAAAAAGCAAAAATCCCCTGTCCCGGTCTGTACCGGGACAGGGGAAAACGCGTCATGTTACTTGGTGCCGAAGATGCGGTCGCCGGCATCGCCCAGGCCGGGAACGATGTAGCCGTGCTCGTTCAGGTGATCGTCCACCGCACCCACATAGATGTCCACATCGGGATGAACCTTCTGCAGGTGCTCAATGCCTTCAGGGGCAGCTACCAGCACCATGAGCTTGATGTTGTGGCATCCGCGCTTCTTCATCTCGGTGATGGCGGCATCGGCGGAGCCGCCGGTGGCCAGCATGGGATCCACGATGATGATGTCGCGGTCAGCCACGTCCTTGGGCATCTTGCAGAAATAGACGTGGGGCTCCAGCGTTTCCTCGTCCCGGAACATGCCGATATGTCCCACACGGGCGGAGGGCACCATGCGCAGCACGCCGTCCACCAGACCCAGACCGGCCCGGAGAATGGGCACCACGGCGAACTTCTTACCGGCCAGAGTGGGCAGCTCCGCCTTGCACAGGGGAGTTTCCACCACCTTGGTGGTCAGCGGCAGGTCACGGGTGGCCTCGTAGGTGATGAGCATGCCGATCTCGGAAACCAGCTCCCGGAAATCCTTGACGCTGGTGTTCTTGTCCCGAAGGATGGTGAGCTTGTGGGCCACCAGGGGATGGTTCATGACGTGGACTTTTTCGCTAAACATGGCGCTTCTCCTTTATATATAAAAATTGTTAATCCAAGGTGATCTTCAGGCCCCGGGCCAGCCGCTCCCGCTCCGCCTGGCTCAGCCGCAGGTACACGGGAACCAGGTCCCGGGCCGTGGTGACCTGTCCGGCGGCAGCCATTTCCTCCGCCGCCAGGGCCACCCCCACGGCGTTCTGCATCACCAGCTGAGGCGGGGCCATCCGGCAGGGAACATCCTGCTCCAACAGATGATTATAACACAGCCCGGCCCCGTCGCCAACAACAAATTTCGGCTCCGGGCGGTTTTTTATCTCCTCCGCCAGCTCCGCCAGGCCGATGGCCCGGTCCGGACACTGCCGGGTCAGAACGCCGTCATGGGCCAGGAACAGGGCGTTGTACACCTGATTGCGCCGGGCGTCCATGGCGCAGATGATGAGGCCCTCCATATGGGCCAGGTTCCGGGCCATGGCGGCCAGGGTGGACACGCCGCAGCAGGGCTTTTCCAGGGCCCAGGCCAGGCCCTTCAGGGCGGACACGCCGATGCGCAGGCCGGTGAAGCTGCCCGGCCCGTTGGCGGCCGCCAGCAGGTCCATATCCTGGACCCGCAGCCCGGCGGCGGACAGCATACCGTCCACCAGGGGCATCAGGGTGCGGCTGTGGGTCAGGCCCATGTTCTGATAGGCGCTGGCCAGGGGAACGCCGTTTTCCACCACGGCGGCGGAGACGCTTTTGGCCGAGGTCTCGATGGCAAGTATTTTCAAAGCGGCTCCCCTCTCTCAATGGTAATGCTGCGCCAGCTGTCGTTTTCCGGACAGCGGGCGATGGTGACGGTAACGGCGTCCGGCGGCAGGGCCTCCCGGACGTTTTCGCTCCACTCCACGGCGCACACGCCGCCCCGGTCCAGATAGTCCTCCCAGCCGATGTCAAACAGGGCGTCAGCGTCCGCCAGGCGGTACATGTCGAAGTGGAACAGGGGCGTGGGGCCGTCGTATTCGTTGACGATGGTGAAGGTGGGGCTGGTGACCCGGCCCCGGCAACCAAGGCCCCGGGCCAGTCCCCGGGTGAAGGCGGTTTTGCCCATCCCCAGGCCGCCGAAGTAGGCCACCACCGCACCGGGGCCCAGGGTCCGTCCCAAACGGCAGCCCAGCTCCTCCGTTTCCGCGGGACTGTGGGTGATATACTCCATAGGTGGCCTCCTCTCCGTAAAATCAACTGATTATATCACAGGAATTCCCGCTTGAAAAGAGAAAATTCGGTTTACAGAAACAGTTTCGTATGCTATACTAAATTGATATCATGTTCCATGCAACCGGTTTTACAAGAGGAGCCTTTCATGCTGAAACGAATCAAGGATAGCATTTTCGATATTTTGCGGCAGGCCGACTGGCTTTTGCTGTGTCTCTGCTGCGGCGCGGCCCTGTTCGGGCTGGTGATGATCGCCAGCGCCACGAACTTCCTGAACTCCTGGAAAATGGTCATCGTCCAGGCCTGCGCCATTGTGCTGGGAGTGGGCATCTATTTTCTCATGTCCCAGATCGACCTGACCGAGGCTGCCAAGCGCTGGAAATGGCTGCTGGGCTTCGGCATCGTCATGTTCCTGCTGCTGAAAACGCCGCTGGGCATCGAAAACAACGGCAACCGGGCCTGGCTGGGGATCGAGGGCTTTCCGGCCAATATCCAGCCGGCGGAGATCGTGAAGCTGACGTTCATCCTGGTGCTCAGCCGGCAGTTGGTTTGGGTCAAGGAGAACTGGGGGCTGAAATCCCTGCGTTCCATTGCGTTTCTGGCGGGGCACGTGCTGCTGATGGTGGGGCTTTACTACGTCATCTCCTCGGACATGGGCAGCGCCCTGGTGTATATCTTCATCTTCGCGGCCATGGCCTTTGTGGCCGGGGTGGCGGCCCGGTGGTTCATCATCGCCCTGCTGGGCGGCGGCGCGGCGTTTTACCTGCTGTGGGAGCTGGACAAGATCCCGGACTATATGAAGGAGCGGTTCATGGTGGTGTTTGACCACAATCTGGACCCCCTGGGGGCCGGATGGCAGCAGACCCGGAGCCTGCTGGCCCTGGGCGGCGGCAAGCTCACCGGCCAGGGGCTGTTCCATGGGATACAGACCCAGGGCGAATACTCCGGCAGTCTGCCGTTCCGGTACACGGACTTCATCTTCTCCGCCATCGGCGAGGAGCTGGGGATGCTGGGGTGCTTGGCGGTGCTGCTGCTGCTGGCGGCCATCATCGTGCGGTGCCTGATGGTGGCGCGGAAGGCCCGGAACACCACGGAGTCCTACGTCTGCGTGGGGGTGGCAGCGGTGCTGATCTTCCAGACCATCAGTAACGTGGGTATGTGCCTGTTTGTGCTGCCGGTGATCGGCCTGACGCTGCCGTTTTTCAGCTATGGCGGCTCGTCCATCGTGACCCTGTTTGCCGCCATAGGCATGGTCAGCAGCGTCCAGAGCCACTCCCTGCCGGATTGGCTGCGGTAAGGGAGGCGGGCATGGAGCGTAAGTCTGCCGGACTGCGGGCCCGCCGAATGACGGAGGCGGACCTGGAGCCTCTGCACCGGCTGCTGTCGGACCCGGAGGTCATGCGGTATCTGGAGCCGCCCTTTTCCCGGGAGCAGACCCGGGCCTTTCTGGAACGGGCGGGGCTGACGCCGGAGCCGCTGATCCTGGCGGTGGATGACGGCGGCTTTGCGGGGTATGTGATCTGGCACCCCTATGACGATGTGTCCATGGAGCTGGGCTGGGTCCTGGACCGCAGCCGCTGGGGCCGGGGATACTCCGGGGAGCTGACCCGGCTGCTGACGGACCGCGCCCGGCGTCAGGGGCGGGGCGTGGTCATTGAGTGCGTCCCGGAGCAGACGGTGACCCGGCATATCGCGGAGAAATCCGGCTTCCGCTTCTGCGGCATGGCGGAGGGCTGCTGCGTGTACCGGCGGCAGCCGGACGAAAAAGAACCGCTTTGATCGGCCGACTCAAGCGCGGCAAAAAATCAGAATGGCGCAGCGTAAGCTGCGCCATTCTGCACAATCCGGACTATTCATCCCGGTACGCCGGGAGCCTTGTTATCCGATTATTTACACGATGAAGTACAGCACCAGCGGGATGCACAGCACATACAGCACCGGGTGGACCTTCTTTGCATCGCCCGTCAGCACCTTGATCAGCACGTCCGTCAGCACGCCCAGGCAGATTGCCGCGGCGATGTCGCCGGTGAAGGTGCCGAACAGGATCATCACGAAGGGACCGAAGCAGCTCTTGAAGTCGGAGAAGTCCAGCTTCGTAAAGCCCGACAGCATGGAGAAGCCCACGAAGATCAGCGCCACGCCGGTCACGGCAGTGGGGATCATCAGAAACAGCGGGGACAGGAAGATGCACACCAGGAACAGCCCGCCGCTGACGATCGCCGTCAAACCCGTGCGGCCGCCTGCTTCCACGCCGATGGTGGATTCAATGAAGGTGGAGATAGTGGTGCATCCGGTGCCGGAGCCCACCACCGTGCCAACGGCATCCACCAGGAAGGGCTTTTCGATCTGGGGGAAGTTGCCGTCCTCGTCCAGCATATTGGTCTGGGCGCCCACGGCGATCAGCGCACCGAAGGTGGCAAAGAAGTCGCTGGTGAACAGGATGAAGATCCACACCAGCGCGCCGGGGATGTCTGCCAGCACGGACTTGAAGTCGTAGCACAGCACCAGGTTGCCGATTTCGCTCATATCCGGCAGGGACACCAGCGTGGTGGGCAGCGTGGACACGCCCATGGGGATGCTGATGACGGTGCCGACAATGATGCCGATCAGAATCGCGCCGCGCACCTTATAGGCCGTCAGCACGCCCATCACCGCCATGGTGATCAGGGCCAGCAGCACCGCGGGCTGGGTAAAATCGCCCAAGGCCAGACCGCTGTCGCTGAAGGCGGCAAGGCCGGTGTTCTTAAAGCCCAGATAGGCAATGAAGAAGCCCACAGCGGTTGGTATGGCGATCTTCAGGTTCTTCGGCAGCAGATCCACCACCATTTTCCGCACGCCCAGCACCGTTACCAGGATAAACAGAATGCCGGAGCACAGCAGAAGCGCCATGGCCCAACCAAAGGACACCGTGCCGCTGTTGACCAGCCCGCCGAGAATGAAGTTGCTGCCCATGGCGGTGGACAGCGCCAGCGGCAGATTGGCATACAGGCCCATAAACAGGGTGATGATGCCGCTGACCAGTGCGCACATCACCAGCAGCGCTGACTTGCTGATCACAACGCCGTTTATATCCGTGATGTAGGGATCGGGGCCGAAGCCGCAGATGGCGGAGGGCTGCACTGCCAGCACATAGGCCATGGTCATAAAGGTGGTGATACCCGCCAGCACTTCCCGCCGGACGGTGGTACCGTGATCCTTCAGCTTAAAAAAATCGTTTTTCATGTTGCTCCTCTCTGTGCTCTTTTGCAAGTTGGGTTTTGGGGGATTCGGTTTTATTCCACGACCTCCAGAATGGGGTCGATGACCTTCTGCTGCACCACATCAATGAATCCGCAGTCGGTGATGGCGTAAGCGGGGATCGCCGCCAGACAGATAAAGCTGAGGAACATGAAGGGAATGGCAATTTCCGTGCCCATTTCATGGGCCACCCGATTCAGCTCCTTCTTCTTCTCTGCCAGCTCATCCAGAGGCAGGTCGCTCAGCAGACCGCAGATGGGATATGCCACCTCGGCGGCCACCTTGCCGCTGCGGACGATTACCTGTCCGCCGCCCAGCTCCACGCAGCGGTTCACCGCCAGCGCCATGTCCTCGAAGCTGTCGCCCATGACAATGATGTTGTGATTGTCGTGGCCCACGGAGGAAGCCATGGCGCCGCCCCGGATGTGGAAGCCGCCCATAAAGGCCTTGCCCACATTGCCGTTCTTGCCGTGGCGCTCTACCTGGGCAATATACAGCACATCCTGCTCCACATCGCACTGCACCACGCCGTCCACAACCGGCAGCTCCACGTCCCGGCGATTGGTGAAGGGCATGTAGGGCAGCGTATCCATCACCAGGGCCTTCACCTTCTTGGCGCCTGCGGGGGCATGGATCTTGAAGCTGTCCGCCGTGATGGGGTTTTTCAGGTGCATGGTGTTCAGCACACAGGGCTCATGCTCTGCCGTCTCATAGCGCACCAGCAGCTTGCCGTTGTCTGTGATCTGGCGGCCGCCGGCGAAGGTGGTCAGCACGCGGAAATCCTCCGGGCCGGTGGTGATGTTGACGTCTGCCCGGCGTCCGGGTGCCAGTCCGCCGATTTCCCGGTCCAGATTGAAAGCCCGCGCGCAGTTGACGGTGACCATCTGAATGGCCTTGACAAAGTCCAGGCCCATGCCCAGGGCCGTGCGCAGCGAGTCGTCCAGATGGCCCCGCTCCTGCAGGTCCACCGTGTGCAGGTCGTCGGTGACGATGCTGACCATGGCGGTGTCCAGATGATTTTCCATCACGGTCTTCAGCAGCACCGGCATATTCCGGGCGGCGCTGCCCTCGCGCATCATCAGGTGGCAGCCGTTGCGCAGCCGCTCAAACACATCCTTTTCGCAGAAGGACTCATGGTCGGTGGACACACCGGCGGCAATGCAGGCACTCATGGCCGGGCCGTACATATCCGGCAGATGGCCCTGCAGGGTCTTGCCGGGCATGGACAGCGTGGTGTCAAAGGACTCCAGCAGATCGGGGAACCCGGCTGTGATATAGGGGCCGACACACTCGGACAGGCCCACCGCATCCGGACGCTTCAGGGCCTTGCGGATGATCTCCGGATTAAAGCGCCCACCGCTGGTCTCCAGATTTGGGGAAAACGGCACGTGGGACGGCACCACGAAATAAATTTTCAGGTCTGTGGCCTCGGCCTCCTTCAGGATGGCCTCGATGCCCTCCAGCCCGGACACCACGCCCACCTCGTGCAGGTCCGTCATAATGCCGGTGGTGCCGTGTGCCAGCACTGCCTCGGCAAAGGGCCGGATGGCCAGCGAGGAGCTTTCCGGATGGATATGTCCGTCCAGGAAGCCGGGGGTCAGATACTTTCCCTCCGCGTCCACCACCCGGGTGCCCTCGCCGATGCAGTATTCCACATCGCCCACGGCAGCGATGGTGTCGCCGCAGATGGCCACGCCGCCGTCATAGATCTCACCGGAATAGACATTGATCACCTTGCCGTTCCGGATCACCAGATCGGCCGGAGTCTCACCCTTCGCAACGGACAGTAATTTCTGATTCATGCTGTACCTCCATACTAAACGCATAATTCCGCTTGCTGCTTCTATGTTCTGGTGCCCCGCACCGTTGAAAACCCTTTAAACCTTCACCACCGGGAAGCGGTCCGGCAGCTCAATGCCCGCCCGCTTATAGATGGCCTTGGCCCGGTCGCAGGCCTCCTTCAGGATGGCCTCCTCGTCCAGGGTCAGGATCTTCCGGTCCCGCATAAGCCACTTGCCGTCGCACATGGTGGATTGGATATTGGTCGAATGCATGGCCGTTACCAGGGCGGCGATTTTGTCGTTCACCGGCATCATCGACGGACCGTGGGGGTCAATGACGATCAGGTCCGCCTTCTTGCCGCATTCCAGACTGCCGTACAGGTCCTCGTCCAGCAGTGCGCGGGCGCCCCACTTGGTGGCCATCCGCAGAATATCCTGCGAGGGAACCACCGTGGGGTCCAGACGCCAGCCCTTGTGGATCAGGCTGGTCAGCCACATCTCGTCCACCATGTCCATGTGGTTGGAGGAGGACGCGCCGTCCGTACCGATGGAGGGCCGCAGCCCCATCGCCAGCATCTTCGGGATCCGTGCAAAGCCCAGCACGCGCATGGCGGAAGCTGGGTTGTGGGAAATCTTCACTTCCCGCTTCTTGAACAGCTCCAGCTCCTCATCCGTCAGCCATACCGTGTGAACGGCCAGCAAATTCTTATCCAGCACGCCCAGCCGCTCCAGATGCTTCACCGTGCCCTCGCCCCAGCGGGCATAGGTATATTCCTTCTCCTCCTTAGCCTCGGCCACATGCATGTGGATGCCGACGCCGTATTTGTCCGCCAGCTCCTTGGTGCGGACGCACAGTTCATCGGTGTTGTTGAAAATGGTGCGCAGGCCGAACCATACCTGCACCCTTCCGTCGGCGGTGTTGTGGAATTTCTCCAGGTCCGCCACCTGCTGCTCCAGCTCCTGCTCCATGGTGCGCTGCCAGATTTCCGGCAGGCCGTCGCCGCAGTCCATCACGGATTTGGCCAGCTTGCCGCGCAGGCCGGACTCCGCCGTGCCCCGGGCCATGCCGGAGACGAACTGTCCGCCGGGCTCAGCAAAGGAGGTTACGCCGGAGCGGATCAGCTCCAGGCTGGTCATCAGCGTGGACACATAGGAGTCCTCCTCCGTCATGCTGCTCTCAAAGGGCCACATCCGGTCGTGGAGCCAGCAGATGAAATCCACATCATCGCCTACGCCCCGGGAAATCTGCTGGGAGGTGTGCACATGGGTATTCACAAACCCGGGCAGCACATACCTGCCCTGCAGGTCAATGACCTCCGCGTCGGGCTTCACCAGCCTGGGGTCAACCTTACCGACCGCCGTAATGCGGTCATCCTCCACCAGCACGCCGCCGCCGTCAAAAACGGTGTCCTGCTGATCCATGGAGACGATGTAGCCATTCTTCAAATAGGTTTGCATGAGATTCCTCCATCCAGATACTTGTCAAGCTGTTTCATAAATGATATACTCACCCTACAACCTATAACGGTTATAGGTTCAAGCCCTAATTTTAGTTTCTCAGTTAAAATTTCTCTACCCCTTGAAAACACTGGCGTTTCCAGCGTTTTCGCCACTTCGTTTTGGCCCTTTTCCCTCATTTTTTCCCTTGCGAGAAGAAATGAGGGAAACTTTTTTCAGGCCGTCCCTACAACCTTATCCAGTAGCCTTGCGGAAGTTCGCTTGGCCTCTCTGGTGGCGTGGGCGTAAATGTTCATCGTGGTACTTACATCAGAATGTCCCAGCAGCTCCTGCACATCCTTGGGTGCTGCCCCGTGAGAGAGAAGGTTGGTCGTATATGTATGCCTCAACAGATGGAAGTGAAAATCATCCATATCCCCGATCTTCTTTCGGGAGTATCGGCACACACTGCTGACCGTTGCAGGGGCTTCATAAGCTCCATCGGGCCGCAGGCAGACGAAGGAAACCTGGGTGTAACCTTCTGGCGGTGTCTCTGTCCGGGGCAAGGAATAGACCTCATAGTAGGTGCGGTTCTTTTCCTTGACGATGCGGTAGTAGTTTTGTGAGTACAGCGGTCCATATTTGATGCTGTTCAACATTTGCTCCTTTTTGGCTTCCCGCAGGATAGCCGCCAGGGTGTCGCAGAAATCCACAGTACGGATTTTCTTACGCTTTGTGGGGCCGATCTGTGTTTTCTTCCTTACGGAGTCATACCTCATACTCCGGCGAATGGTGAGGCATTGTTCCTTCAGGTCGATGTCCTGCCAGGTTAGCCCGCACACCTCACCGATACGAAGCCCGGCGAAATAGGCGATCTGGATAGGCAGTAACGCGGGATTGTGTTTTTTCTTCAGAAGCTCGTTCAGCGCCAAATACTGCTCATGGGAGATTGTCGGCGTTTCAGCAGGAAGGTCGCCTGTACCATCCTCAGTGAACAGCTCATATTCATCACCTTTAATCCGCTTCACCACATACTGCATCGGATTGAAAGTAATCAGCCGCTTGGGAAAAACCGCAAATCTGAAAGAGTTTTGAAGCACCGCTGAATACTGGCCCAGCGATCCTTTACTCAATGCCTCAACAGTTTTCCCATCAGGGTCTGTCCCTCCGAAGCTCAACAAATCCATATAGCTTTGCAGATGGTCGGAAGTTACCGTCTTGAGCTTGCGTTTTCCAATGGGATGCTTCTTGATGCGGGAAACAGTGTTGATGTAGGCTGTCACCGTTCCATCACTCAATGAACCGGGTTTCAGTTCTTCCTCCACCCACATATCCAGCATATCTCCCAAAGTGATGTTCTTGGCCTGCGCCAGAAACATCTTGGTTTCATAGTCCTCCATCGCCTTGCGGAGCAGTGACTCGGTTTCACTCTTGCTTTCCGTTCCCGGAAATTCCTTCTGAACGCGGTTGCCGCTGGCATCCTCTACATAAAAGCGATAGTACCACTTCTTTCCTTTCTTTCTTACAGATCCTTTTGCCATAGCAAACTCCTTTCTATGCTGGCAAACGGAACCGTAGTGATGTGTCACCCTGATTATAGCAAAGGGTGGCCAATCTATCAAACATACCGCTTGCTAAATATCAAAAGTTTCTATGTTCAATCCACTGCAAGGACCTGATTGCGGTCCAGAAGGTCGCGGCCCTCGTTGATCTGCATGAAACAGCAAATCACATCCACACGGACTATGGACTTACGCCCAATCCGCAGGACCGGGATTTTTCCCCAATCCACAAGGCGGCGGAGGGTGTTGCGTCCAATGCCGGTATAGTCGGCAGCTTCTTCAATCGTCATGCCGATCTTACCAAAGCCCGCAGGCTGAACAGCGGAGTATCTTTCTGTATGAATACGCCCGGAAGTCCCGGACGGGATATTCGCATAACAAACAGGCGAATTTGAAGTCATAATTGTTCGCCTCCTTCGAGAACAAAAAAAGCAGCCGCGCCGATTTGGTTGGAGCCGTTGTAACATACGGCGCACTTCGGCGCGGCTGCCTTGATTTTTCAGTAACTTCAAGCCCACTGTATTTGCCACGCATCCCCAGCGGTGGGGATATTGCAGGCCGCCCCTGGCAGGGCTGTCATAACTCCGCAGCATCGTTCAAAGCGTGTGCCGCAGGGTTCCCCCTCAAGTCTGTGGGAGGTCGTGAGAAAGTATCTTTAACCCCCGCGCTGTCATCGCGCCCGGAGTGCCTGTCCGGGTCTAAGGTATGCGTTGATCGCTCGGATAGCTTGTCCCATCACCTCCTTGAAGCTATCGTCCTGGCGGCGCACCTTATGTCGCTCATCACGCGGGTTTCGTACCTGCAATACCGTATATTCAGTTGTCATGGTTCTGTGAAGGGTGAGGAAAATGTGTCCTTCACCTATCACATTTTTTAAGGCCGTTTGTTAGGTATTTTTAAGAGCTTTCACAAACTTTTTTGAAATTTTTTTCATCGCCCCATCAAGGGAGAGAGAAATGCTGGCTTTCGTTACTCCTTCGAGCTTTGCAATCTCCGTAACGGACTTTTCCTCGGCGCAGTACATCCAAATACGCCGGTACTGCTTTGCGTTCAAGATGCTTCTGAGTGCATCCAGTCGCTGTTCCGTCAGAGCTTTCTTTACGGCCTGCATATCTGCCTCAATGAGCTTCGAGAAAAATTCATCCTCTGCGGACTGGACTGTACCGATTACATCCAGGCACTCATTCAGATCCACACGGTTGTCGTTGAAACTGCGGCCGCTTTTTTCTCTCTCGTGATAATCCTCATCAGACCAAGCTTTCCATTTCAGAAATTCTTCCTCGCTGGAAAAGTCGGCGCGGGTGAGCCGGATGTGTCCGCTGACGCTTATGTAGATGATGCTGTCCTGATCGTGTTTGTTCAGGGCATATTCACTTTTCTTATCAAACATACTTGTCCTCCATTTCAATTCAGGGGGTGGTGGGTGAACAGTGAATTGAAATGGAGATGGCGGGGACCGGCAACCTACGGAGAACCGCAGGATATGACAAAAAACGCCTGACTGGATATAATCCAGCCAGACGCTATCTGGTGTGTTCTGTTGTTTCCCTACATGGTATAGTTCATCTTCTTGTGCATAGGTCCCCGTTGCCGGGGACAGGCTTTTTTTGGCAGGTAAATTCCTGCCGAATTATGTCGAAACCCTCTGTGCTTCACGGCGGCTCCCTCCTAAAGCCGCCGTAACATTCAGCACAGGGTCGTCATCCTCATAAGGGCATGAAGAACGGCGGCCTTGAAATGTGTTTCAAAACCGCCGCCAGGATAAAGTTATGTAATGGGCGCACGAAACTACCTACCCCAGCAACGGTTTTTTTCTTTCCCCGTTTACCGGGGCAGGATAGTCTCAATTATTTAGTTCAGTCCTGTTCTTGTTCGGATGCCTCTTTCAGCCGGTCAAAACTCTCGTCGCTGATGATGTGTTCAATCCGGCAGGCGTCGGCCTCCGCAGTTTTGGGGTCAACGCCTGCGGCGATAAGCTGCTCGGTAAAGAAGCAGTGACGCTCGTAGATTTTTTCGGCAACCTCGCGGCCCACATCGGTCAGATGGAGAAAGTGATCTTCGTCCATCGTGAGAAAGCCGCCGTCCCGCAAGGTAGCCACTGCATGGCACACGCTGGGCTTTGACACCTCCATGTGCCGGGCCACATCTACGGAGCGCACCATACCGCGTTTCTTTTGGAGAACAAGGATGGTTTCCAGATAGTCCTCCCCGGACGCATGAAGTTTCATAAAGACCTCCCTTCGCTATTAGGCCAGGCTCCATCCAGCAGCACTCTTTCGGATATTGACGAAATCCTGATAGATACCCGGCTGCTCCAGAAGTTCCTCGTGGGTGCCATGCTGTGCGATTTGGCCGTTGTCAATTACCAGGATTTGATCGGCATTCTGGATGGTATTCAAACGGTGAGCAATCACAAGCAAGGTCTTACCCTTTACCAGTTCTGAAATAGCCTCTTGAATATAGCTTTCATTGTCGGTATCAACACTTGCGGTAGCTTCGTCCAAAATAACGATAGGCGCATCCTTCAGAATACAGCGCGCAATCGAAATACGCTGTTTCTCACCGCCGGAAAGAGTAGCGCCGCCTTCTCCAACCACGGTCTGGAACCCGTCAGGCAAAGCCATGATGAAATCATAGCAGCGGGCTTTTTTTGCCGCTTCATAGACTTCTTCCTCCGTGGCATCCGGTTTTCCCATGCTGATGTTGTTATAGATCGTATCCTGGAACAAATACACCCGCTGGAACACCATACTGATCTGATCCATCAGCTCCGACAGGGGTACATTCCGAATATCCACACCTCTAATTGTCACACTGCCGGATTTTACATCCCACAACCGGGCCAGCAGATTTGCGATAGTGGATTTACCGCCACCGGAAGGACCGACCAGAGCCGTCATAGAGTTTTTCTTCATAGCGAAATTGATATGGTGTAGCACTTCTTTGTCCTGATAGGCAAAAGCAACATCGCTAAACTGTACTTCCGGCTGCCCCGGCTGTGCCTGGGAAGGCAAGTGCTGCTTACCAGTGTCGGGGAGTTCTGGCTCATCCAATACCGCTTCAATGCGATCCAATGCCGCGTTCATTACAGTCAGGCGAGATGCCTCGCCATAGAGTGCTTTCAGCGGTCCAAACAAATCAAATACGAACAGAAGAACGCCAAGAACATAAGCCAGGGAAAGGCCGCCATTCTGTTCCAGAAAGATTGCCAGCCCGAAAATTGCCGCAATACCAATACCATAAAGGATATTCAGCCCCATGGTCCAGGGGGTCATTTTTCTCTCAAAGGCAAGGGATGTATTTCTGGACCGTCTGAAATTCCCGGTTAATTCTTCCGACTTCTCACCCAGCAGGTTATAGCTCTTAATAACGCCAATACCTTCCACAAAGGACAACACGGCATCCGTCAGCCGTTCACTCTGTTCCTGACGGCCCGCCGCCTCCCGAAGAGATACTTTGTTCATCCCCTTGGATACCAGCCATGCCAGAATTGTCACGATGGCGGCAATCAAGCCAAGCTGCCAGTTCAGATAAAACATGAAGGCCAGCAGAACCAGGGAGGAGAGTAGATAGCTCATCATATTGCCCAGGGTACTCATGGCAACTTCCTCGATAAACACCATGTCGGTGCTAAGAACCGAGCTGATCTTTCCGATGTTGCCAGAAGTGAAGTATCCCATTGGAAGTTTCCGCAGATGGCCGCCCAGCTCCATACGCTTATCAGCGAACATCAAATATCCCGCCGCACTTTGCAAGCTGTCACTAAGATAATGTACGAGCATCTGCACAAGCACAGCCGCAGCAAGACCAATGCCCACATAGAGGCAAGTCTGACCGGTCAGCGTTCCGGCTGCAAAGCCGCTCAAAATTACAAAGGCCAGGAAAATTGGCATTTTGGAGAGGATGGACTCTAAAAATGCGCAGACAAATGCTCCCTGGATACGGCCCTTATATCGGCCAGAGAGTTTCAAAATTCTTGAAAACAAAGCAAACATTTATTTTCCCTCCTTTGCAGTGTGTACTCTCCACTCGGCGCTGTCCTGCGCCGCTTTCCACAACTTTTGATATTCAGGGCAGGACTGGATCAGCTCCTGATGCTTGCCTGTTGCCACCAGTTTTCCGCGATCCATAACGCAAATTTGATCGGCGTTCATAATCGCAGGCAGCTTGTGAGCAATGACAACCAGGGTTTTCCCCTTCACAAGCTCTGCAATGGCGGCCTCCATCTTTTCTTCGTTCTCTGGATCGGCGTAAGCAGTTGCCTCATCAAGCACTACAATGGGAGCATCCTTTAAGATCGCCCGTGCCAAGGAGATACGCTGGCGCTGACCGCCAGAGAGCATCTTTCCTGCGTCACCGGCCATAGAATGAATACCCTGGGGCAGTTTTTCAAGGAACTCCATACATTGGGCTTTCTTCGCTGCTTCCATTACTTCTTCGTCCGTTGCGTTCAGCCGGCCAAGCCGGATATTTTCCAGCAGCGAGGTGTTGAACAGATATTGGTCCTGCGCCACATAGGAGATGTGGCTGTTCAGCGCCTCCAGGCTCATATCACAAAGTTTCTGTCCGCCAATAGAGATGCTGCCTTTTTGCGGGTCATAATAATGGATCAGCAATTTGGCTAAGGTACTCTTGCCGGAACCGGACTCGCCTACAAGTGCGGTTTTCTGCCCTGCCTTTGCGGTAAAAGAAATATCATGGAGGACTTCATCCTCCACAACCGTAGGTTTCCCGTCCGGGCCTGGCTGCATGGTCTGATACGCAAACGAAACATGGTCATAAGTAATTGTGTCATCTTTTCCGTGGAACCCATCGTCTGTCTGCTGAAGCTCCGGTGCATCCAAAACCTGTTCAAGCGCAGAAATCTTATAGTTAAGCTGCGGCATCGTAGGCAGGAACCCAAGAGATTTTAGCAGCGGCATACCGATGCTCAAGGAAAGGCATAGCACCAAAATCAGATCCGGCAGAGCTGACCAGCCAGAAAGAACAAACCATGCGCCCAAGGGCAGAGTGAGGATGATGGTGCAGGGTAATAAACTGCTGTAAATCGCCATCCAGGGCCATGCTGCCTTATACCATTCCAAGGTATAGTCCCGATAATCTGAAACATCTTTGCGGAACCGTTCATAGGAGTCCGCATCCTTATTGAATACCTTGACAACCTCCATGCCGTTGATGTACTCAATAATGGTATTATTCATCTTCTGTCCGGCCATATAATAAGGTCCCATTTTCTTCATGCCAACGGAGTACATCGTTTTCATGGCAATCAAGCTGATGGGGATAGAAGCCAACGACAGCAACGCCAGTTTCCAGTCCACGAAAAACATCGCCACATAAACCGCAATCGGGATCATTAGATTTGCGATGCCCTCCGGCATAGAGTGAGCCAACAGAACTTCCAGGCTGTCCACATCATCGACAAACAGCTTTTTAACTGTTCCCGTACCTTTATCCTGGATCACTCCAAGAGGCAGCTTCTCAAACCGTTTTTGCAAAGCGGTCCGCAGACGCAGTAGCGTGTCATAAGCAGCCTTGTGTGAGATATTCAATCCCCAGCCGTAGAAAATCGCCTGCAAAACCAGGCATACCACTACTAAAACCACTCGAAGAATGACGAAGGAGGCGTCTATCGCTTCCCCCATAACCAACGGCGCGATCACCTGGTAGGCCAGTACGAAGGGAAGCACCCCCATAAGGACGCTGACCAGCACAACCGCTGTTGCCGCATAAAGCCCCTTTTTATGAGGCCCTGCGTATTCAAATACTTTTTGGAACATAAGTCTAACCTCCCATCAGGTAAAATACTTTTCAGAAAGAGTTTTCAAGATTTCCGGCGAAAGCCTGTGATTTTGAATTGCTCCGTGATCGTCTAACTGAACCACTTCCGTACAAGTGCGGACGATAAATTCAAAATCGTGCGATACCACAAAAACAATGACTCCGGAATTAGAAAGCTGTTCTATCAAATTGCTGACACGCACCATCGAGTCATAATCCAAGCCGCTGGTAGGCTCGTCAAAGTAGATCACCGGGCTATCCTTTACGATTGCTGCGCCGATGGTGACGCGCTGTTTTTGACCGCCTGATAGTGAGGCTGGGTGACGCTCCCGGTACTCTGAAAGCTCCAATGCCTCCAAAGTGGCATCTACTTTTTCTTTGCAATCCGCCTTTATTCCCAAGGACAGTTCTTCTTCCACACTGCTGGCAAAGAGCTGATAATCTGTATCCTGCATAACAAGATAGGAAAGCGACCGCCTCTGCCGTGGAGTGAGTTTTTTCCCGTCTAAGCTGACTTCCCCACGCCGCTGTTTTAATAGACCAGTCAGGATGGATAAGAGCGTTGTCTTTCCGGCCCCATTGTGTCCAAGGATACCAATCACATCTCCCGCATGGGCTTCAAAACTGACATTTTGAAACACATCCGGGCCTTTCTTATAGGAAAAGCCTAAATTGTGGACCTCCATCAGATGTGTTCCGCTACGCGGGCGCGGTTTTTCCTGATAATGCTCCGCATCACGCTCCGGGTATGCTGTCCGCAAACCGTAGGAAATGCGTGTTTCTTCCGGCAGTGAGCAAAATTCTTCTCTCGTAAACTCGCGTTCAATTTTCCCTTCCTGTATAAGAAAAACCCTGTCAATCAAATCACGAAGATAGTAAAAGCGATGTTCTACCACAAAAATGGTATATCCAGCGTGTTTAAGTTTCCCCATAATTTCGGCAAGCCGTTTTGTGGCGGCATAATCTAAATTGGCCGATGGCTCATCAAAAATATAAACTTTGGGAGCGAGCGCATATACAGAGCCGATTGCGATCTGTTGTTTTTCGCCGCTGGACAAAGCAAAAATGCTTCTGTTCAAGTAGTCCACCAATTCCAGTTCTTTTGCCGCTTTTGCAATTCGCTCAATCGTTTTCTCACGGGCAAGGCCAAGATTTTCGCAGCCGAAAGCCAGTTCCCGTGTCGTATCTGTCATAAAGAACTGAGAGCGTGGGTCTTGAAACACCGTCCCGATCTGTCCGGCCAGCTCGGAAGGCTTCATCTCCAATAATGATTTGCCATCCATCAACAGATCGCCTTTGATTTCTCCAGGATAAAAGTGTGGAATAAGGCCATTGAGGGAACGGATCAGTGTTGTTTTGCCGCAGCCGCTTCTTCCAGTCAAGAGGATAAACTCTCCAGTCTGTACGGTCATATCAATACCACGGAGAGTAAAATCCTGACTTTCTTCATATCGAAAACTAAAATTCTGAAATGAAATCATCGTCATACCCTCCACAAAATGATTTCCCCGATTTGGGTCTGGTCAATAAGGAGAAGGCCAGCCAAAAAGAGAATACCCAGCAGAGATACTATGATTTCCGGCCACGCAAAACGGATCGGCCTCAGCGCATATCGTTTGCATTCCAGTTCTAACCCCCGCGTTGTGCCAGATGCCGCAAGTTCATCTGTGACCTTCAGGCATCGCATCAGCAGCGGTATCAAAATATACTCTATCGTCGCCAGCGGATGGGATACCCGTTTCCAGAGGGTATCGCTGATACCTCGAATATCCATCGTGCTGCGGATTTGCCGGTATTCAATCCGTAAAGTAGGGATATAGCGGAACATAACCACAAGAGGGATCGTGACTGCCTGCGGCAGCCGCATCCTTTGAAGAGCCACCATCAGGTCATCCATGTAGGTGGTCCGCAATATCCAGAGTCCCATCATTACAATGGGGATCAGTTTCAGAACCGTCACACCGAACACGCTCATAATCACACTCAAAACTGGCACCTGCACATAACGGAGCAGAGCATTGAGATAAGCAACAATGATATAGGTTACTATCATCTTTACAGCCCATTTTCCGCCATTGCCTAGGGCGATGAACAATCCGTAAACCAGCATGAGTACAAGACTGACAACTTCTCCGGCCAGAAAATAGCTGACAAAACCGATGCAAACCAGGAGAAGGATCTTGCAGCGCGGGTCCAAGAGCGCAGACCCATGGAGGGGCTGCCGCTCAATAATCTGTTTGATTTGTGCTTCTTCCATTCCAATGCCTCCCTATAAAATCAAAGCGCGGGACCACATTCAGCCCCGCGCTCTAAAATCAGGCAGCCCGCTTGCCTGCGTTTGTCTGATGAATTTTCAGGGGGCTGATCCTGTTATTTTACTGAAACGAGTCCAGCCTTGATAAAGTGTTTCTTCAACGCTTTCTGGCCGATAAAACCGCCAAGCAGACCACCAATCAGTCCGGCGGCTACAATGACTACCAGCATAGGAACAGAAGTAATATTCAGCATCCCTTCGATGTACTCCGGTGCGATGTTGTTCTTCTCCATCGCCCCCACAAAGGCACTTTGAAGGAACTTGATGGGGCAGATGGCGCTGAAAGCAAAAATAGCACTGAACAGCGCATACGCCACCATCATGGACTTCATCGTGATTTCCTTGCGGCCCATAACCAGGAAGTCACAGACGACACCGCCAATCACCAGACCGATGGGGATGAACCAGAAAGCGCCCACCAGCAGGAACAGAATGGCTTGAATGGCGGCACAGATGGTAAATACCCCTTTCTTTGGCACTTTGGCCAGCAGAAGCATCATCACGATACCATTAGGAATAGCAACAACGGACGGGTAAAACACATTGGTCACCGGGCCAGCCACGCTCATAATGGTGCTGATAATCATGCAGATAATCCACATGAGGGCAGTCAGGACACCGATGAGAATAAAGTCTTTCGCATTCAACTTTTGTTTCATGCTCATGCCTCCTCACTTTATTGGAAAATTAAAATGTGGTGTAGTTAGCATCACCTAACCACACCACATAGAATATCAGTTATCACAGACTAATCCAACCCAAAACCTGCCCATTTTAACCCAAAAACGGTCAGACTTTATTTTTTGCGCTATCGAACCGGCTTCCCCGATAATTTTTGGGCGCTACGCCATACCGCTTTTTGAAGGCAGCCGCAAAATTGCTGGCCTTCCCATAGCCAACTATTGCGGCAACTTCACTTACATTCCAGTCTCCTTCTAAAAGCAACTGTGCAGCCTGTGCTAAACGCTGTTCAATAACATATTGATGGATCGGCATACCATAGAACGAAGAGAACCCGCGTGTTAATTTTGTCATGCTCAAGTGTACCATACGGGACAGTTCTTCGCAGGAAGGAGCGAATGCAAGCTGACTGTCTATAATTCGCTTAGCTTCCATAATGGCGGTCCTTTCCGTCCGGGACATAGATATATTTTTACCCATTAGGATGTCCAATTCAAGCACTTCGCCCAAATAAATTGACAGCAGTTCCAGTAACTTGCCATCCAAATATAGATAGCCCAGACCTCCGCGATACTGAGTGAACTGGCTTGTCTCTGCTAAAATCTGCTCCATGATGGGAGTTACCGGAACTTTAGAAATCCCGTAAAGAAGTTTCTTTTCATAAGCGGTTACTTCCTGTCCGTCAAAGTAATCTGCGAGAAGATGAGAGAAATAAGGAATGGGGATTTTTATGCTCTTGAATGAGAAATTGCTGTCTTTCTTGTAACAGATATATTCTGTTCCCCCATGCCCGGCATAGATGCAGGACTCATTCTTCTGAATAGTAACAGAACGCCGGTCATCCATGATCCCCCAGGAAATCCCGTCATTCAGGCAGAAAATAATTTGCATATAATCCTTACTGACAGGTCCCTGCACATTCATATCAGATTGATAACACATTTGCCAGTCAGAAAGAATGACTCCATGTTTAATTTTCGTTTGAGCAATTCTTCCTCGCCCCATATCAGACGGAATATCCATCGAAATTGTCTGGGGAGAATTGATTATAAGATCATTGTATAATTTGCCAAGATAATGGCTCCCATGCGTCATTTGCGTAAATCACCTCGCTCCGGTTAGTCACAACTAATCATATATTACTTTATTTTTCCATAGCAGTCAAGGTTGGAATTGCAAATTCGAGAATTATAAAATGAATCCAAAACGCATACCACATCATTCCCAGCGCATCATATGAACAATAGAATGTAATAGGGTGATGTGATATGCCGAATGTAAAAGATTGCCCTGGATTTGAAACCTTCGGAGCAGATGTTCAGCAGGCGCGTGAAGCTGTGAAAATGTCCCGCCGGGAGCTGGCCGAAAAGGTCGGCATCGACCCGCGCTATCTTGCAAATATCGAGCTGTGCGGCACAATACCAAGCGTGCCGGTTGTGATGCAGCTCATCCGCATTTGCAAGCTACCCGCAGAACGCTACTTCAACCCGGAGCTGCTTCGGGAGGACAGTGAGCAGCGCCAGCGGACAAGCCACAAATTACAGCTTTGCCCGGAGAAGTATCTGCCCATTGTGGAAGGTGTCATTGACGGAGCCATCAAATTGAAAGACGCGGATGATGAGAAGGAGGATGTGTAAGCGTCCTCTTTTCTCATTTGAAGAAATACCGCCCGAAAGGGCATAAATACAGGGTACGAGAAACCGGCAAGCAATGCCTCGTGGGACCCACCGAGGCCAAACCTGGGATTTTCGCTGGTGCGAAGATCCCAGGTTGCTTGTTGAGGGCGCTGCCCCCAAGCCCCCATAAACAGCTCCATTTTGGAGCTGGCTGCGCGTTCTGATAGAACGCTTTTTCCATCGCCCAGGCGATGGATAGCACAGGACAGAAACCGCATCAAGAGCAAGTCGCCGGTGGGCGGTGCTTCGCACTCTTGACCCGGTTCCCGTCCTGCGCCGATGAGCAGACAAGAGGGAAAGCCACCAAAGGCTTTCCCTCCCGTAAAGCTCAATTCATTAGGTGATTATCGGCATTAGCACTTGTGTATAGTTTTTTCTGTTTAGCGCAGTTTGCGGAGCTTACGAAGCGCCACAGCAACAGAACGAGATACGCTGGCTTTAGACAGTCCTTCAGCCTTGGCAATCTCTGTGATGGATTTTTCTTCGGCCAAATACATCCAGATCCGGCGGTACTGCCTGGCGGTCAGAAGTGCCTTCACCTTGGCCATGCGCTCCTGACACAGAGCCTTCCGAGTGGCTTCGATTTCATCAGCCATCTGCTCACGGAAATACTCATCCTCCGCAGACGCCACCGCACCTGCCGCGCTTATGTTTTCGTCCAAAGGAACCCCATTGTCATAGTAGCCGCGCCCCCGGCGTTCTGTCTCATAATAATCCTCATCGGACCATTGTTTCCAGCGGAGAAATTCTTCCTCGCTGGCAAAGTCTGCGCGGGTGAGCCGGATGCGTCCATTCACACTTATGTAGATGATGCTATCTTTCTCGCGTTTATTCTGCGCGTATTCACTTTTCTTATTGAACATATTTGTCCTCCATTTCAATTCAGGGGTTAACGGGTGAATTGAAACGGGGACGGCGGAGATCGGCACCCTATGGAGAACCGCAGGATACGACAGAAAACGCCTGACTGGTCATACGCCAGCCAGACGCTTTCTGGTGTGCTTTGCTGTTTGCCTACATGGTATAGTTCATCTTCTTGGGTATAAGTCCCCGCTGCCGGGGACAGACTTTTTTTGGCAGGTAAATTCCTGCCGGATTATGTCGAAGCTGTTCTCGCTTCACGGCGACTCCCTCCTAAAGCCGCCGTGATCTTTAGCTTGTGGTCGTCATTCCTTCGAGGGTACAAAAGAGCGGCGGCCCTGATTTGTTCAAAGCCGCCGCGATAGAATTATGGCATGATGATTGTCTGCTGAACGACGGCTTTTTTTCTTTTGCCGTCGTCCGGCAGATGATTAAAATATTATGTTTCGGGTTCGGGATTTGCTAATGCTTTTACTTTCGCAATGAAGTCATAATCGGTTTTGCAACAGAACACTGCGCCATAATGCTCAGTCTCTTTTTCGAGCATCGTATCATCACCGGACATGAGCAGGAATGGAATAGTCAAATTCTTTTGCCGTATTTCTCTAAGTAAGTCTAAACCTGAGCCATCCTTCATATTGAAATCAGCGCAGGCTGCTTCAATTTCGGTATTTTCCAACACTTGCAAGGCTTCTTTTACTCCTGATGCCTCATAAACTTCAAAATGCTGTTTCAAAATAGAAACTAAAAAGCCCAAAAAATCTAAGTTATCATCTACGATAAGCAGTTTTTTCATTCTTTCTTTTGTTCCGCCTTTCCCATTATCCTCTTACTGCAATAATTTTTTCCCCTCACCCTCGCTTATATATCCGTATTTCACCATCTGCTGAATAACATATTGTTGTCGTTGTTCTGCCAAGTCGGGATTTGCTGTCAGCGAGTAAACAGACGGGGCATTAGGAATACCCGCCAGCAGGGTACTTTCATAATCCGTCATATCAATGGGGTCTTTCCCAAAGTATCCTTGACTGGCATCTCGAACACAGTAATAGCCATCACCGAAATATATGGAATTAACATACAGCTCTAAAATTTCATCTTTTGTATAGCTGCTTTCCAGCCGGAACGCCATAAACATTTCAGCAATCTTTCGGATGAAGCTCTTTTCCTGTGTGAAATACATATTTTTGGCAAGCTGCTGGGTAATGGTACTTCCGCCTTCCCGCAAGCTCCATGAAGTCAGGTTATTCCATGCAGCCCGGCCTATTGCAATTAAGTCAATCCCTAAATGCTGTTCAAAGCGATGATCCTCCACTGCAACCACTGCATCCAAATATAGCTCTGGCATTTCAGACAATGTAGTATAGCTGGGATTAGACTGAATTTCGGCAACCTTACTTTCAAGGCCCTGGTGATTGAGTGCGTCACGATACATTTTATAGCCGCTTCCAGCTAGTACACAACCAGCAATGACAATTACAACTACTGTCAAAAGAAAGAGCCGTTTTATCAGTTTTTTCAGCCTTTTCATGCCACACTCACCACACTTTCGGTATTTATTGTCGTCCTAAAAGGTTACTCATTATACTTTTCTTGAACAGCAGAAGGCAATTCATCAAACTGTACTTCAGCCCATGTTACAACCCCTCTAATGGGAGCCACTTTCAAGCATAGGTACGCATCATCTGTAAGAACTTTACTTGTCTCAAAAGTAATATCTTTCGCATTCCCGCTATCATCATAGGCAACCAATGTATATTTATAGTTCATAGCACCATGCGGTGCAATATCCGTTACCCAGCGATTATCAATCTGTGTATAGTAGTCTGTATTGGTTTGCGTAGTAAGAAAAGCTACGGTCATAAAGATGATTGCCAACACAGCAATAACAAGCACAATTCCAATCTTTTTCTTAGAAGTCATAAAGTTTACCTCTCTTTCATTTACCAACCCTTTTTATGTGCTGGGCGATTTGTTTTTTTAACCTCTTTCTTTTCAGGCTTTGGTTTTATAAACATAAACGCAATGCCGATAGCGCACATGGCTAGAACGCTAATGAGACACAGCCCTTTGTTCCACATAACGCCCTCTGTTCCAGAACGATAATTGATTAGACCGAGCGCAGCAGTAACTGGATAGATGGATTCCAACGCTCCATTTGCGAACATTCCTATGAAGCCATATACAAAGGCTACAATAACCCCGACAAGGAAACTGCTCCTCTGCCGGCTTGTAAGGACAATAATCGGTAGCATCGTCAAGTAAAGAAAAAAGCCTAACAATGTCATTTGCACCAGTCCGGTAAGTGCAGAGACTAAAGAAACTCCCTCATATCCCATAATAAAATTCGCAATGACTGTGAAGGCAAAGCATACGGCTCCTAAAAAAAGAGACAGTATTGCGGAAACAATCAATTTGCCTGCCAAAAGTTTTTGGAACGAAATAGGTAATGTTTCAATATTTTTTAATGTATCATCTGTATATTCACGAGAGATCATATACCCGCTAATCAGCGTAATACACATTGGAAATATCATCGTTACAAAATTTTTGACCACCTGTTCAAAAAGAAATTGGTAATCCCATGTCATTCCATCATCAGCCATTGTAGTAAACAGAGTCAACAAGACCGTGAGAAGCATGAGGGACACGCCAATCCAGATAATGAAGTATCTTTTCAGTTTTATAAACTCGGTTTTTATAATTGTCACCATTTCACTCACTCCTTTTCTTATAAAGATAGACCGCCAGAAGAAGAGAAACAGCCCCAATTAGCCCCAAAGTTATAATCAGTTGAGGGGTGGAAGGAATTAGCCCCATTTGAATGAAATTCTGCAAATCTTCTGTGTCGTTTACAGCAATGCGAGAAGCCATTTGCTGCGTTCCCCACATCATAATGCTCGGTGTGGGCAAGGTAAGCACAAGCCATTTCGGGAGTGCTGTCATAGAAAATGTAGCAAGCAGATTGAATACACTGTAAAATACGCAAAGCATAATAGAAAAGATATAGGATCTGCTGAAGAATACAATCAGCAATACCAATGGCAATGCGCTAAATGCAATTAACAATCCATAAACAGCAGAAAACAGTATCTTAAACAGAACATCTGTTACTCCAAAAAAAGCAAAGCCACAAAGTATAGATGCCACGGTTGAAGATATACAAAATACAACGCTAAACAAAAGTAAAACAATACACTTTGCAACGACCATCTGTGAACTTGTTATTGGGATTGTCCGCAGGTTCTTAAAGGTATCGTTATCGCGTTCCATAAAAAAGAGGAGGGCCGCAACAATTCCTAAAATACAAGGGAGAAGCAACAGCATACCGAACCCTATCACAGATTGCCAAAGAGCATCAAAAGCTGCGGCTTTCGTAGCATATTTATCCTGGGCTGTGTTTAGATAATAGATAATGGCGGTCAGAGGGATAGGAAACAAAAAAGATGCTGCTAATACCAACTGTACGAACATTTTTCTTTTCAGTTTCCAAAACTCACACCTAATCAAGTTAAGCAATCCCTTCACCCCCGTTATCTTTTTGAAGTAGTCCTCCAAAGTGTCCTCACAGAGGTGGGCCTCCTGAATGTCAATGCCAGCCTCAATAAAAGAACGGTTAATCTTTGCTACCGGCAGAGTCGTATTGTAAAGATATAGATTATTGGCATCTGCAAGCCGAATATCCTTGCTGGAAAATGTTGTAGTAATAATTTGCGCGGCTTTTTGTGCATCCGATACGCAGAAGTGGATGAATTTGGCGTTTTTAGCCTCCAGCTCTTTCAGGCTTTCTTCTTCCAGCAGCTTTCCATGGTCAATAATGCCAACATCATCTGCCAATAAAGAAATTTCCGAAAGAATATGACTGGAAATTAAAATGGTTTTACCGCTGGCATCGCACAATTCCCGGATAAAATCTCGCACTTCGGCAATGCCGATGGGGTCAAGGCCGTTGATTGGTTCGTCCAAAATCAACAATTCAGGATTGTGCATGACAGCTAATGCGATTGCCAAACGCTGCTTCATACCAAGGGAGTATTGTGAAAACAGCTTCTTATCCCGGTAAGGCAGATTGACAAGCTCCAGAGCGTTTTTAATGTACTTTGGATTTTTCAAACCACGCAGAGTAGCAAAAATTTTCAAGTTTTCTGTTCCCGTTAAATTGGGATAGAAGCCGGGTGACTCAATCAGGCAGCCAATCCGGGGCAGGATTTTCTTTTCGTTGCCCTGAAAGTGTTTCCCAAAAATTGTTACCTCGCCGGACGTGGGGGCTGTCAGTCCCAGCAGCATACGCATTGTCGTGGTCTTACCTGCACCGTTGCGCCCCAACAATCCATAGATACGGCCCTTTTTCACATGAATATTCAGATGGGAAACGCTGATCTGATTGCCGTATCTTTTCGTCAGATCATGCGTTTCAATAATGTAATCACTCATAATAGCTTGCGCCTCCTTTTTTATTTCATAATCAGCATATCACACCAACTTTGAGATAACTTTGAGGCAACTTTGAGTTTGCTTTGAGATTTCAAAGGCAGAATAGGCAATCTATACATCTTGCAGTATAATAAGAACAGAACACAAAGGGGGTTCCTTATGAACGATAGAATGATTCTTGTAGTGGACGATGAATATGAGTTACTGGAAATGGTAAAGTCCATTTTTGAGCGAGCAGGATTTACACAGGTATTGACAGCCTCCTCTGGCGAAGCTGCATTAAAAATGTGTAAAGAGCAAATGCCTGATATGATGATCCTTGATGTTATGATGCCGGGCATGGATGGATTTGCTATATTAAAAGAACTCCGAAAGACAAGCAAAATCCCTGTATTAATGCTGACAGCCCGTGGCGAAGCAGAGGATAAGTTTATGGGTTTTGAAAATGGTGCAGACGATTATCTTTTGAAACCATTTTTGCCGAAAGAATTGCTATTCAGAGTACAGGCTATATTAAAAAGAGTCTACCCGGAAAAAGAGCGCAAGGTGTTTTTGGACGCTGCAACCGTTGATTTGGAAAAAGCAATCGTGCAACGTAATGGGGAAATCATTTCATTGACAGCCAAAGAGTTTCAGCTTTTTGAAAAGTTATATGAAAACGCAGGCCGTATAGTTACTACCGGCTCCTTGTGTCAGGCCATTTGCGGTGACTTCTGGCAAGGATATGAAAGCACATTGGCAACTCATATCCGGCATTTGCGGGAAAAGATTGAGGAAAATCCCTCAAAGCCAGTTGCGCTTGTGACAATCAAGGGAATAGGCTATCGCCTGAATATAAAGGGGGCGCAAACATGAACGCAACAGAACGATTTTTTCGGCGCTATATTTTTTCTTCGATTGGCATTGTAGTCCTTTTTCTGACTGTTAATGTTTTGTTAGTTGGCTCGTATCTAGCAGTTGCTTATTTGGAAAATGTTGCAGATTCAAATTTTCCCATTGAAAATCTTTCCAATCATATCACTTTGAAAGATGGACAACTTGTGGGGGATGAACAGGCAACAGAAATGCTAAATAAGGCAAATGCATGGGCTATGATTTTGGATGGGGATGGTGCGGTCATTTGGGAAGAAAACCTGCCAGAAGAATTGCCATATCATTATTCGTCTATGGACATTGCCATGTTTAGCCGCTGGTATCTTAACGATTATCCAGTTAATATTTGGAACCGACAGGATAGCCTTTTGGTGGTTGGCTTTCCACCGGGAGATATAACAAATTACTACATTTCAATCAAAGCCAAGTATGTTGGGCCGATTGCGTATGGATTTTTAGCGGCTATCTGCATTAACATCCTATTGATGCTGTATTTATTTATCCGAAATATCCATCGAGTTGAAAAAGCTATGGAACCGATTTTGAATGGCATACGACATCTTTCAGCCGGGAAGCCTGTCCATCTGGAGGAAGCCGGAGAATTAGCAGAAATCAATGCTGGCTTAAATAAAGCTGGCGAGTATCTATTAAAAAAGGACAACACGCGCGCGGAATGGATCAGGGGAATTTCTCATGATATACGCACTCCTCTTTCTATGATTTTGGGCTATGCAAGCGAAATTGAAGAAACGCTCGACCTGCCAGAGAAAACCAGAAAGCAGGCTGGTATTATTCTTAGTCAAAGCAAAAAGTTGAAAAATTTAGTATCTGATTTGAACTTGACAACAAAGTTAGAATACTCCATGCAGGCAATTCACAAACAGAATATTGATGCCGTGGAACTGGCAAGACAGGTCGTAAGCGGAATACTGAATGACGGCATACCAGAGCAGTTTGAGATAGAGTTTTATGAAGAGCAGCCGGGGAAAACCATACAACTTAGTGGGGATAATTTGCTGTTGCAGCGGATGCTGGGAAACTTAATTCGCAACAGTATTGTCCATAATCCGGCAGGATGTAAGATTGAATTTTCCGTAGGCATCCATGAGAATAGTTGCGTTTTCGTTGTTTCTGATAATGGACATGGCATGAGTGAGCCTCAACTGAGCGCGCTGAACAGCAACGAAGATATTTCCAGCTCGCAAAAAAGTGACGGCGATACAGAGCATGGATTGGGTTTGAAAATCGTGCGTCAGATTGTAAAGGCACATCAAGGGAAAATACATTTTTCGGAAACAAAACCGCATGGGTTAGAGGTCAAAATTGCCTTGCCAACATAATTCCATTGGGCATTAGCTATTCTTGCTTCGCGGCGGCTCCCTCCTAAAGCCGCCGCGAAGTTTAGCATAGGATCATCATATTCATAAGGGCCTGGAGAGCGGCGTTACATCCTAGAGTAGTCGCTTATCGTTCTTTGGTGTGATCTTTCTCTGTCTGCTTTTCTTCCTCATAGCCCATGATGCGGTCCACATTGGCCTTGACGGTCAGAAGCTCCTTCATCTCATCACGGGCCTTTCGGTAGCCGGAATAGGCTGCCTTTTTTTGTGCCATCAGCTCCGCATATTCCGTCTGCAAACTCTTGACGGTGGGGAGCTTTTTCATTCCCAGCTCATCAAATGATTTCTTTGCGGTCTGGTGTAAAAGGATGTCCGCCTCATGCTCGGCGCGGAACTTTTTTGAATACCCGGCTTTGCGATAGGCAACATAGACCTCCCGCGTTTTGGCGTAGTTGATGATGTGGGTACGGAGAACCGCAATCTCTGTCATTCGCTTTTCCGCCGCCTTGATCTGCGCGGACAATTCATTGTATCGGGCGATGGCTGCCGCTGTCTTTTCAGACAGCACTTTGTAATCAAGCAGTTTATGCTCGGAGAGATAATTCATGGTCTGCGCCATCTGCTTCAGATTGAAGCCGGTGGCCCATCGCTGATAACCGGCCCCTTTGCCAGCGCGGAGTTTTTCCTGAATATCGACCATCAGGCTCACAGCCTGTTTCGGCTCCGGGTGGAGTGTGGCCCTGGTGGGGGTATGTTCCTTTTCTCCGGCCAGAACCGCACGAAGCTCGGCTTCACTGTACCCTTTGCCCAGCTTTTTACTCATGCGGGCAGCATTGTCCCATCCAGGCGCTTTGAGGCTGTACGATTGCCCACGGCGGGACACCTCGCAGCCCATCCCTTCCAGCAGCTTCAGCAAGGCATCAAAGTCGGCGGGCTTTTGCTCCAGGGCCTGGTCGATCATCACCCGCAGCGTCTCCCGCTGGGATTGTTTTGCCCGATCACCCAGCCACTTGTTATAGCTCTTTCCATGCGGCTTCGGGTTCTCTACGATGGAATATCCGTTCTCTATGCAGATGGTATCATTGAGCCGCCGGACCGCGCGGGTGCTGCCCCAAAAGTTCCGAAACTTCCGCTGGTAGTCCAGAGCGGTGGCATCGAAAATGATGTGATTATGGATGTGTTTCTTGTCAATATGGGTACAGACAATGAAGGCGTGTTTCCCCTTGGTGAAACGCCGCGCCAGCTCGCAGCCCAGCCGGTTTGCTTCTTCCGGCGTGATCTCACCAGGGACAAAGGATTGCCGGAGATGATAGGCAATCACATCGTCCTCGCCCCGTACCCGGCCGGTGGCGGCGATATACTGCCGCTTATTGAAAAGGAACTCCGCATCCGCAATTCGACTGTCACATTGATAGCTGGTAATGAGCCTGCCGTTGTCTGTTTTCTGCGGATTTTGAACATAGTCGATGATGTCGCTGATGGCCGTCCCCACCGTCCGGCCTTTGCCGGTGTGCAGGGGCATGAGCCGCGTGGTTGCCATGAAAAAACCTCCCTTCACAGCAAAACGGCCTGCATCTGCAGGCCGCCTTTGTTGATGGTATTCTGTTCAGTCTTTGCGCCGGATCACGGGAATCTGTTTTACCTTTTTGCCCTCCGCCCGCCGTTCCAGAGCAAACACCATGTCGCTGGTGCGCTCAAAAAATCCGATGTCCTTTTTCCAGCTCATGCCGCATTTACAGTGCTGCAAGCCGATGAACTGCTGTTTCATTTTCCTGCCGCAGACCGGGCAGACTTTGTTGCTGGCTCCAATGTTGCCACCGCCTTTCCATGTTCCGATTATACCATATCCGGGCGGCGTGTTCACCTGTAAACGCGGTCCTGGATTGCATACCGCAGGCCCTGGACCTTTCCCAGCAGCCAGGCTGCCGCAGTCGGCAGCCCCATCGGGCTGATGAGAAAGGCAATCGCCAGCAGGATGATGCCGTTTTGCAGGGAGTAGGTTACAAGCACAGCCACCCCTAAAAGGGCGACTACCAAAGCGGCCAGCCCAAGGACCATGCCGGTGCAGTACAAAAGGATGGTACAAATCCAGACGAACAGGGTCAGGGCGACCACCAGAGGCGCGGCCAAAATCTTCAAAATCAGTCTCATCACAGTCCCTCCTTCATACATTCCTCATACATCGCCTGCCGCTTCTTTTGGATTTCCAGCATTTCCTGCTCGGTGGGGTCCCGGTCCTCATCGGTGACAACATATTCCAGGTAATTCACATAGGCATCTAACAGGGCATCCCGCAGGTCCTCCGGGGTCTTGCAGAACTCGGCGCTGAACCATTCCTCCCGGCGGTTGTTCCAGGCCAGCAGCGTATAGCCCCGGCTGGTCTTTACCACCTCATAGTCAGGGTCGGCGTCCAGATACGGACCGAACACCTTTAGCACTTTTTCGTGTGTCAGCATATCGTCATCAGCTCCTTTACCTCGTGCGCTGTTTTCGTTTCTGATTTCAGCATAGCGGCCCCAGCTTCTTTTTGCAAGGATGTGGCCAAAAAAGAAAGCGGGGCGGCAAGCCAAAGTTCTGGCCGCCGCCCCGCACCCTTATTTCAGGGCCGCCAATGCCGAGAGGATATGTTCCGCCGCCTCCCACAGCTTTTCCTGTCCCTGCCGAAGATCTTCCAGGTCGGCATCATAGATGCGACCCGTCTCATGGACGCGCCGGGTGAGCTGGTTTAGGTTGTTGCTGCTCCGGCGCAGCAGGGATACCATCTCCCGAAGCTCCGGCAGTTCCAGACGGACCACATAACCGTCCAGGGCCATCTTCCGCAGATAAGCCGCCATGTTCTGTGTGCCGAGCTGGGCCATCTTTGCCTCGATCAGCTCCCTTTCCTCCGGCGTGACGCGGAATTTCAGTTGGATTTCCCGTTCCCGGTTCGCCATGTCAACGCTCCGCCTCTTTCTTTTTGGCCGGGGCAGAGCGCCGGGGAGCCGCCGGAGCCTTTTGCAGCTTCTCCCGGACAGAGGGCTTTTCCCGTTCTCCGGCAAGCTGCCGCACCTGCTTCAGAAACAGGTCGGTCAGGCCGGGATTGCAGCGGTCCACCACCAGATACTCGCTGTGCCGGTCCTGGGGAACGCCCTCCGGCAGGGGCATCGTGCTGGCCCACGCCTTATTGTCGCGGGAGATGCGCCCATCCCATTCCTTATGCCGGACCGTATTGGCCAGCACATACTGTACCCGGTCCGGCCCGAACCGTTCCAGGACATCGTTCACAGCGGCTTCGGCATCCAGACGGTTATTGCTGTAATGGCTGCTGATCGCCTGCTCGATGGCCTCCTTGCAGGCGTGGCTCGCCTGAAACGAGGCGTTATATTGTTCCATCTCTCCATGCTCGGACGCATACGCCGCCGAATGGGGATAGAGGGGCGTGTTTCTCAGTTTTTCCTGGGCCTGATACAGCTCGTTGGCCCTGGTTTCGATGGTGTCCCGGATCACATCCATGTAGCTGGTTTCCAGCTTCTCAAAGTCCTTGTAAACATCGGCCAGCGGCGTGGGTGAAGCCAAGAGCGCCTTTGCCTGGGCCTCGGTCAGCTCCAATTCCTCCATGCACATCACGATGTCCTCCCGGACCGTGTACTCGTAGGCATGGTTTAAGACCTCCGCCGCAGGCTGGCCTTTCAGCCAGTCGCGGTACTTGTCCTGTTCAGCAGCCATCTTCTCATAAAGGGCTGTCAGCATTTCTTCCTGCGTCATGGTTATCGCACCTCCTCATGGGTTTTGGATTTTTTGTCTGCCGCTCTCGGCGGCATGGGACGGCGAAGCCCCTCCAGGACGGAGGGGCGTGTACTTTTGGCAACGATGGTTTCCTGCGGGCCGGGGGCCTTGCTGTCGATGTTGAGCAGCGTGTCCAGCTCCGTCAGCCGGGCCGATTTTTCCCGCAGCTCGTCCTCATAGGGGAAGGGCCTGCCGACTTCTTCCTTTGCGGCGGCCTGCTGCTGGTAGAGGTTATCAAGCTGGGCTTTCACGCTTTCTAACCGCTGGGGCATCTGTGCCAGGGCATTGTCAATCCGGGTCAGGTTGCCGCGCGGGTCTGCGCCCAGGGTGGCCTGATGGGTCATCTGGCCTTTCAGTTGCAGGGTGTACTCCTGGCGGAAGGCATCAAAGGACACTGACATGGCAAAGCCCCGGTAACTTCCCACCTGGACCGGATCGGCGTTTTTCACTTCCTTACAGGCATCCAACAGGGCGGCACCGGCGTTCTCCTTGTCGGTGAGGGTATCGCCCCGCACCTCCATCCCGGCAAAGCTGTCCTCCGGGTGGGGATGGGCGGCCAGCGTTTCCATATCTGCCTCAAGCCCCTTGATGAAGCCTTTGTGCTTTTCGATCTGCTCCGGGAAGTATTTCAGCAGGTTATCCTCCATCTGGTACTGCTTGCTCTGGTGGTCGGCCTTCATCAGTTTCAGGCGGGACACATCCACATCCAGGTCCATGCGCTCCTTGATGCGGGGGTCCCCGGCGCACAGGGCCTTGATCTCGGCAAAGGAGAGCGCCGTTTCATCCACATCATCACAGCTTCGCACCGGCGATTTCGAGGACATGATCTGGCTGATGAATTTCTGCTTGTTCTCCACCGTCTGCCAGAGGTATGCGTCAAAGGTCCCCTCGGTCACATAACGGAATACATGGACCGTTTCATTCTGGTTGCCCTGGCGCTCAATGCGGCCCTTCCGCTGGGCCAGGTCGCCGGGCCGCCAGGGGCAGTCCAGGTCATGCAGCGCCACAAGGCGGTCCTGCACATTGGTCCCGGCTCCCATCTTTTGGGTACTGCCGAGCAAAACGCGCACCTGGCCGGTACGGACTTTAGAAAACAGCTCCTTTTTCCGCACTTCGGTATTGGCCTCATGGATAAACGCGATCTGTTCGGCGGGCATCCCCTGGGCGATGAGCTTCTGCCGGATGTCCTCATACACCGTAAAGGCCGGTTCCGGCTCTGGCAGCGGCACCGCATCTTCCAGGGCATGAAGGGTGGGATTGTCCAGAGCCTTTGCCGCCTTTCTGGTAGGGCTTGCCGCCTGGGGTGTGGAAATATCGCAGAATACGAGCTGGGTCAGCTTATCCGCCTGCCCGTCCCGCCAGATCTGCATGATATTGTCCACGCACTGATTGACCTTGGTTCCCGGCTCATCCGGCAGCAGCGGGTTGATGATCCGCTGGTCCAGCCCCAGCTTGCGGCCATCGCTGGTAATCTTGAGCATATTGTCCTCCCTGGGGTCAATGCTTCCGCCGTGTACTTTGGCCGCCCGTTCAGAGAGGGCCTTCACCATCTCTTTCTGGTGTTCGGTGGGCTGGGCCACGATGTTGTGGTATTCCACCTCCGGGGTGGGAAGATGGAGCTGGTCGGCGGTCTTGATGTCCGCGATCTCTTTGAACAGGTTCATCAGCTCCGGCAGGTTGAAAAACTTGGAGAAGCGGGTCCTGGCCCGGTAGCCGGTCCCTTCCGGGGCAAGCTCCAAAGCGGTCACTGTCTCCCCGAAACGGCTGGCCCAGCAGTCAAAGTGCGCCATGCCCAGCTCCTGAAGCCGGTCATATTGGAGATACCGCTGCATGGTGTAAAGTTCCGTCATGCTGTTGGAAACCGGCGTGCCGGTGGCAAAGATAACGCCCCGGCTGCCCGTGATCTCATCCATATAGCGGCACTTGGCAAACATATCGCTGGATTTCTGCGCGTCCGTAGTGGAGAGGCCCGCCACATTCCGCATCTTGGTATAGAGGAACAGGTTTTTATAGTTGTGTGCCTCGTCCACAAAGAGCCGGTCCACGCCGAGCTGTTCAAAAGTTACCACATCATCCTTGCGGCCTTCCGCTTGCAGCTTTTCCAGTCTGGCCTCCAGGGATTTCTTGGTCCGTTCTAACTGTTTCACCGTGAAGCGTTCCCCGCCGCTGGCCTCCACCTCGGAGATGCCCTCGGTGATTTCCCATATCTGTTCCCGTAAAAGCCGCTCCTGGCGTTCCTTGCTGATGGGGATTTTCTCAAACTGCGAGTGTCCGATAATGATGGCATCATAGTCGCCGGTGGCGATGCGGGCACAGAACTTCTTGCGGTTGTGCTTCTCGAAGTCCTTTTTGGTTGTCACCAGGATATTGGCCGAAGGGTACAGCCGCAAAAACTCCGAAGCCCACTGTTCGGTCAGGTGGTTCGGGACCACGAAAAGGGATTTCTGGCACAGCCCCAGGCGCTTGGCCTCCATTGCGGCGGCCACCATCTCAAAGGTTTTACCTGCGCCCACCTCATGGGCCAGCAGCGTGTTGCCGCCGTACAGCACATGGGCAATGGCGTTTTTCTGATGCTCCCGCAGGGTGATGGACGGGTTCATGCCGCCAAAGACGATATGGCTGCCATCATACTCGCGGGGCCTGGTACTGTTCATTTCTTCATTGTATTGGCGGACCAATGCCTGCCGCCGCTGCGGGTCCTTCCAAATCCAGTCCTTAAACGCCTCCCGGATGGCCTGCTGCTTCTGCGCGGCCAGGGTGGTTTCCTTGGCGTTCAACACCCGGCGCTCTTTCCCGTCCGCATCCTCCACCGTGTCATAGATACGGACATCCCGCAGGTTCAGGCTGTCCTCCAGGATTTTATAGGCGTTGGCCCGGTTGGTCCCGAAAGTGGTATAGGCGGCCACATTGTTGTAGCCCACAGAGTTTTTCCCCGTCACCTGCCATTCGGCGGTGTAAGGGACATACTTCACCTCGATCACATCCCGCAGATAGGGCGGGGTCTTGAAAGTCTCGTACATAAACTGCTGGATGTATTCCTTGTCAATCCAGGTCGCACCCAGCCGCACCTCAATCTCAGAGGCATCCAGGTCCTTGGGCTGGGCGGCGGTAAGCGCCTCCACATTGACGGAAAACGCCGGATCGCGCTCCGCCGCCCGCTGTGCCTGGCGCAGCTTCTGCCGGACATTGCCGGACAGGTATTCATCGGCGGTCACATAATGGGGTGAGCCGTCCGGCTCCGTAATCCCCGGCACCTGGAAGATCACGCCCCGCAGTTCCTCGGCCAGCTCGTCCCCGGTCCTGCCGGTGAGAGAAGCCATATAGCCCATATCCACACAGGCTTTCTCCGAAATGGAGACTGCCAGGGCTTCGGCGGCGGTGTCCACAGAGGCCACAGCCTCATGGGGCTTAATGGTCCGCTTGGTGAACATATCCGCCTTTCGTTCCAGCCTGCCATCCTCGTCCAGCACTTCCAGCGCACAGAGCAGGTAATAGCTGCTGTCATCGGAAAAGGCCAGCCGGTTCGCCCGGTCATTGATAAGGCCGTACTTGGCAGAAAAGGCATCATAGAGCCGGTTCAGCTCCGCCATCTGTTCCCGGATGGCGGCATCCGGCATGGCGGCGTTCATTTCCAGATCGATGAGCCGCTGCACACAGTCCCGCAGCTCCACCAGCCCCTTGATGCGGGCCTCGGCGGTGGCGTTTAAGTCCGGGCGCACCATGCGGCTGTTTTCCCGGTAGTACACCGCGCCATCCACCACCGTGTAAGAATAGTTTTTCACATCCGGGTCTGCCGGGAGGGAGGTGTCGATGTCCTCGCCTTCGCCCAGCTCCGGCAGCGCGGCTTCGATATAGCGCCCTTGGATATGCTGCATCGCTTCACGGAGCTGCTGTTCCAGGTCTGCGCCTTCCCTCGGTTTGCAGACGAGCTGGGGGCCAAACGGCCCGGTCACAATATCCAGGTCGCCCAGCACCATTTCCGGGTGGGTACGGAAGTAGCGGTTCATGGTCACATGGTCGTGCCGTTCCCGCCCGTCCTTATCCGTATAAGTGTTTGTGCGTAACAGGTCTGTCTCCACCCATTCCGGCAGCGGTTCTCCCTGCATCCGGGGGACTTCCCGCTTTTGCAGGAAAACAATGTCCATCGCAATATCTGTCCCGGCATTGGCCCGGAAGGTGGTGTTCGGCAGGCGGACCGCGCCCAGCAGGTCGCACCGCCGGGCCATATACTCTCTGGCGTGCGCGTCCTTTTTATCCATTGTGCCGCCGCTGATGCCGTTGGAAGTGATGAAAGCAATGATGCCGCCAGCCCGCACCTTGTCGATGGTCTTGGCAAAAAAGTAATCGTGGATCAGCAGGTTATGCCGGTCATAGGGCCGGTCACTCACCCGGTAGTTGCCAAACGGCACATTCCCGATGGCAAGGTCAAAGACGCCATCCGGGTACTGCGTTTTCTCAAAGCCGTTGACCTCGATGCGGGCATTGGGATAGAGATGGCGGGCGATACGCCCGGTGATGCTGTCCAACTCCACGCCGTACAGCTTGCTTTCGCTCATGCTCTCCGGGAGCATCCCGAAGAAGTTGCCCACGCCGCAGGACGGTTCCAGAATGTTGCCGCTGTGAAAGCCCATCTGCTCCACGGCCTCATAAATGGCGCGGATCACCATAGGGCTGGTGTAGTGGGCGTTCAGGGTGGAGGCCCGCGCCGCCTCGTATTCCTCCGGGGTCAAAAGCTCCTTCAGCTCGGCATACTCTTTGGCCCAGGCAGTTTTGGACGGGTCGAAAACCTCCGGCACGCCGCCCCAGCCCACATAGCGGGACAGCACTTCCTGCTGTTCCGGGCTGGCCTGCTGGTTCGCCGCCTCAAGTTCCTTCAACAGTCGGATGGCGGTGATATTGGCCTGGTATTTGAGCCTCGGTCCGCCTTCCCCCAGGTGATCGTCCGTGATGCGGAAGTTCTGCCCGGTTCGGCGGGGCTGGTCCGTGTTTTCCT
>ENA-UOJM01000307-UOJM01000307.1-human-gut-metagenome-genome-assembly--contig:-P116-NODE-307-length-73827-cov-31.518815_pt1 | contig 73827 bp, 93 predicted proteins | sample MGYA00242349_ERZ723896 | MGnify/ENA metagenome assembly ERZ723896 | reverse complement strand
ATCTGCAAGAATTTCAGTCCATGGAGCACTTCAAACAGGAACTCGTTGAATATCTAGATTACTACAACAACCGCAGGATCAAGGCAAAGCTAAAGGGCTTGCCGCCTGCAATTCACAGACAGCAAGCCCTTTCAGCTGCTTGAACAATTTTCTCTATAAATATTTGTCTAACTTTTTGGGGTCACTTCATCCGCGGAGGGTGTTTTACAAGATTTGCTCACACGATAAAATGCTCTAAGATCAGCACTGTCGCGCAGCAGACGAGCGAGACGGGGAGAAGTCCCAGTCCGCACCAGGCGGCGACGATGCCGATGACCATGGCCGCCGCGCCCGCGATGGGCGACTGCGTGGCGTTCATGATGGCGGGGAACGTCATCACCGCGAGCGTGACGTAGGGCACGTAGAAGAGAAACGAGCGCAGGAAGGGATTCTGGATCGGCTTGCGGATCAGCGTGAGCGGCAGGACGCGGATGAGATAGGTCGTGGCCGCCATGACGAAAAGATATAAATACGTTTTCATGCGACGAGATCATCCTCCTTGTGCGGGAACAGAATGGCGGCGGCAGCAGAGATCACGATGGTCAAGACCAGGATGCGCATGCCCTCGGACAGCTCGCGCGTGAACGGCAAAACGCTTGCAAGAAGCGAGCAGAGAAAGCTCACGCCGATGCAGCCGAGCACGATGCGGTTCTGCTTGCCGACGGGGATGATGATGGCGAGAAACATGCCGAACAGCATCACGGAGCAACCGCTGACGGCCCAGACGGGCATGAGATTCCCCATCAGCACGCCGAGCACGGTGCCGATGCTCCAGCCCGGCATGGCCGCGCACATGGTGCCGAAGTAATACCACACCTCAAGATACCCAGGCTGCGCGATGGCGAGGCCGAAGATCTCATCCGTCAGGTCATAGGCGATGAGGAGCCGCCAGGGAAGCGGCGTATCGGGCGAGAGACGCTGGCTGAGCGCACAGCTCATCAGAAGATAGCGCGCGTTGACGACCAGCATCATCAGCGCCATGGCCCAGAGGCCGGAGTCGGCGGCGATGATGGTGATGCCGCCGTATTCACCCGACGAGGCGTTGTTCAAAAAGCTCAGCAAAAAACCCTGAAAAATGCTCAGGTGCGCGTTGTGCGCGCTGATGCCGATGCCGAAGCTGACAGCAAAATAACCAAGCCCAATGGGGATGCCGTCGCGCAGTCCCCGCAGGAAATGTTTTTTCGACATAATTCTGATGTTCCTTTACTTCCAATCATCCGTGCGCAAGGCGCGTAAGTGTCATTATACGACTGAAAACGGCAGAAGTAAAGAGAAATTGCATAACGAGCGTTGAAAAATTGACGATGAAATTAGGAAAAAGTGCTAAGGAAGAGAAAAGCACGGAGAGGATCAAAAATTTCTCTTGCAATTTGACACAAAGCGTGGTAATATCCTATATGGCTTTTTTAGAAAAGTACATTTGGATCAGAAAGAGGTGAACACGAGCAATGAAGGAAGGAATCCATCCCAATTATCAGCAGACTACTATTACTTGCGCCTGCGGTAATGTGATTGAGACAGGTTCCACCAAGCAGAATATCAAGGTGGAAGTGTGCTCTAAGTGTCACCCCTTCTTCACTGGTAAGCAGAAGCTGGTCGATACCGGCGGCCGCGTTGCCAAGTTCAACAAGAAGTTCGGCCTGAACTAATTCAATCACAAAAGCAGCTCTGCTACGGCAGAGCTGCTTTTTTCTGCTTTTTTGGAACGCTCAGTTTTGCCCGTCGGGATATTCGACGATGAAGGGGAGCGGCTCACTGAGACTTTGGTCGAGGTAGTTTATCTCCTCGTAGCTGTCGCCGCCTGCAATGGCGCGCACCTGGAAGAGGCGGACGCGCAGTACTGTGTCGTCCGCAAGGTTGACGACAAGCTCGCAGACGAGCGGCGTTGCCCCGAGCGGGAGCGTGAAAGCCTCCGATTCGCTGCTGGAGGCATAGGCGAGGTCATAGTACGACACGCCCTCTATGACGGATGCGCCCACGGCTTCGGCGCTGTCATCGCCGACATAGGTGACGGCGCTGCCATCGCTGTACGATGCTTCGAGCGGCACGCGCCTGAGCAACTGATTGGCGCGCGTGTATTCAAGACACGCGCTGCGGATGGACACATCGGACAGCGCGCCGAGCGAGATGGTGCCGAGCGGGATGCCGGCATTGCCCGGCGTGAACTGGTACTGCCATTTGCTGCCGGCCTGACGCTCGTAGGAGATGAGGGCGAGAAAGCTTTTGAGCTGCGGCTGATAGCGGGATTTGAGATCATAGATCGTGTCGAGCTCCTCTGACTGTGTCTCACCGTCGTGCTTGAAGTTGACACCAACGCCGAGCTCGTCGCTCAGAGGGACGGTTACACTACCGTGCAGATACCCGAAGCCATCCTGCGTAAGGTCGGCAGAGTAGCCCGGCCGATAGCTATCCAGCGGCGAGGAATTGCCATGGTCGGTCACGCCGATGATGACAGTCGTTCCCTCGCTGATTGTCTTTGGCAGCAGGGAAAATGCGATGGTGCATTCCTGCTTTTTAAGATCGACGTTTGTGATCTCGTAATTATACTGCGAGATCAGGCTCGACTCGCGCGTCAAAATGTCCGAGACGTTATTGCTGATGCCGTCGATCTGGCTGGAGAGGTTGTTCTGCACGCTGTAGATCTGGCTGCGAAGGTCATTCACTTGCATGCTGAGCGTATTGATGCGGTTATTGTAGTGCGCGCCGACGGCGATGAGCGCGGCGAGCGCTACAGCCGCGCCGCCGACGATCTTCTTGTGCTGTATGCAGAAATCGCGGAAGCTCAGCTTTTCCGCGGGAGCTTTTTCGGCGTTGCTTTGAACCGGCGATTCGGCGGCATCCTGCTCGGGTTTGGCATGCTCCAGACTGAGCAGCTCGTCGACGGAAACGGAGTAGAGCTTAGAGAGTTCGATGAGCTTGCTAAGCTCCGGCTGCGTGGCGCCGCTCTCCCATTTGGAGACGGCTTGGCGCGAGACACCGAGCTTCTCCGCCAGCTCCTCCTGCGACATGCCGCTCGCGCGGCGCAGTTCGTAGAGCTTTTCATATAGTTCCATGAAAGGTTCCTCCTTGGGGAAATGTTGCTGCGTTCGATGCCGTGCACTGCGCCTTTGCAGGAAAAGCATAGCAGGAAAACGGGAGAAAACACCACCAACCGGGCGTTTCTTTTTGTCAACCTGAGGTTGCGTCCACCCTATTTTCACATGAAAGGGGCGGAAATGTCAATGAAAAGCGTTTTTGCCTTTTCTTTTGGCGGAAAATACACTATAATAAAAATGATTTGTACAGCGCAGATTTCGGCGCGATAAGGAGAATCTATGGAAGAATTGAAAGAGAACAACGCGCCGCGCGACAGGGCGATTTTAGTCGGCCTTTCGTCGCCGCGGCTCGATAAAAAAGAAAACGCGGACGAGGAGAGCCTTGAAGAGCTCGGTGCGCTCGTCGAAACGGCGGGCGGCGTCAGCGTCGGCGTGGTTTTACAAACGCTGCCGTCGCCGAACCCGCACACATTCATCGGCGAGGGCAAGGTGGACGAGATCCGCGAGCTGGTAAAGTCGCAGGAGGCGACAATGGTCATCTTCGACAATGACCTCTCGCCCTCGCAGATGCGCGTTCTGAGCGAAGAGTTCGGCGTGCAGGTGCTCGATCGCAGCGGCCTCATTCTCGATATCTTCGCCCAGCGGGCGAAGACAAAAGAGGGCCGGCTTCAGGTCGAGCTTGCGCAGTATCAATACCTGCTGCCGCGCCTGATCGGTATGTGGACGCATCTGGAGCGTCAGGCGGGCACGTCGGGCAAGGGCCCCATCGGCTCGAAGGGCCCCGGCGAAACCCAGCTTGAGACCGACCGCCGCCACATCCACCGCAAGATCGACAAGCTCAAATCCGATCTTGAGGAGGTGCGCCGCGTGCGCGCGACGCAGCGCGACCGCCGCAGCAAGAATGAGATCCCGGCCGTCGCCATCGTCGGCTACACAAACGCGGGCAAGTCAACGCTCCTGAACGCGCTGACCGGCGCGGGCATTCCCGCGAATAACCGCCTGTTTGACACGCTGGATACGACGACGCGCCTTCTCACGGTGTCCGACACGCTGGATGTCGTGATCTCCGACACGGTCGGCTTCATTCGAAAGCTGCCGCACCAGCTGGTCGAGGCGTTCAAGGCAACGCTTGAAGAGCTCGAATACGCCGATCTTCTTCTGCACGTCATCGACATTTCCGACCCGCACTGGCTCGAGCAGGCGCAGATCGTGGACGAGCTGATCGAAGAGCTCGGCGCGCAGCAAATTCCCTGCCTGCGCGTTTACAACAAGTCCGACCTCTACTTCGGCGATATCCGCCCGCACGGAGAGGACAGCGTCAACATCAGCGCCAAGACGGGCGAGGGGATCGATGAGCTGCTTGCGCGCATCGATAAGCTCCTCGACAAGGGAACGCGCCGCGTGACGATCCACCTGCCCTATGACAAGGGCGGGCTTCTCGATATGCTCTACCGCGAGGCGAAGGTCGAATCCGTCGAATATGGCGAGACCATCGACATCGTGGCCACCTGCGTGCCGCGCGTCATCGGCCAGGTCAAGGACTATATCGAGGGCTACCGCGAGCCGAAGGAGGACTGGGAGGAATGACGTTTGAAACGACGCGCCTTCTCCTGCGTCCGTGGTGCGAGAGCGACGCGGAGAGCTGCTATCGATACGCGAGGGATCCGTTTGTCGGCCCCGCCGCAGGCTGGCCGGCGCATACGAGCGTGGAGAACTCCCGCGAGATCATCCGAACCGTCCTCTCGGAGCCGGACACGTTTGCAGTCATTTTGAAGGAACGGCCAGACGAGCCTGTCGGCTCCATCGGCGTGTTTCCGACGGAAGCGCCAGAAATCGGGAGTGAGCCGGAAATCGGCTATTGGATCGGCCGCCCGTTCTGGGGTCAGGGGCTTATCCCCGAAGCCGTGCGAGAGCTGTTGAGGTACTGCTTTGAGGATAAAGGCGCACAGCGGGTCTGGTGTTCGCACTATGCCGGCAATGAAAAGTCAAAGCGCGTGATCGAAAAGTGTGGCTTTTCTTTACAGCTGACCTGTGAAAGGCCGGCGCTTGTGGACGATGCGCTGCGGCCGACGCTTTTTTACGCCCTTACGAAAGAAAAGTGGGAGAAAACCCGCTGAAAGGAACATTGAAACCATGACAGAGTACCTTGTCCCATACGAGAGCGCGGAGAGCGAGTTTGAAGAAAAGCGCTCGCGCTTCATCAGCCACGTTTTCCTTGTGGAGACCGAGGCGGAGGCCCGCGCGCGCATCGACGAGATGAAAAAGAAATACTACGACGCGCGCCACAATTGCTGGTGCTTCATCCTGCACGACGGCACCGTTCGCTACGGCGACGACGGCGAGCCGCAGGGCACGGCAGGCCAGCCGATGCTGAACGTCTTCCAGCGCGAGGGTGTGGAGAATGTGGTGTGCATTGTCACGCGCTACTTCGGCGGGATTCTGCTTGGCGCGGGCGGGCTGACGCGCGCCTACGCCAAGGCGGCGAAGGACGCGCTTGACAATGCGGGCAAGGCGCGGATGCAGCCGTTTTCCGTGCTGCTGCTCGAATGCCCGTATCCGATGTTCGAGCGCATAAAGCTGCTGATCGAGGGACACGAGGGCAGGATCGAGTCGAGCGATTACGGCGCGGCGGTGATGCTTACGTTTCTTCTGCCTGTGCAGAAGGTGGCGGACTTTTCCGCCGTGCTCACGGAGCTTTCCGGCGGACAGCTGAGCGCGGAAGAAGTTGAGCAGCGCTTTCTGCCCGGCGCAAGGGAGTGACGGCATGAGTTTGCGAAGAAAGATTTACGAGGTCATCGAAGTCGCGGACAAGGACGACCGCGACAGTCTCATTTACGACCGCTTCATGCTCGTGTGCATCGCGGCGAGTATCGTGCCGCTGTGCTTCAAGGAGACGAACTCGCTGTTTGTCTGGCTCGACCGCGCGACGGTCACGGTGTTCATCGTGGACTATCTGCTGCGCTGGTGGACGGCGGACCTAAAGTACGAAAAGAGCGGAAAATGGGCGTTTTTGCGTTATCCGTTCAGCTTTTTCGGTATTGTAGACCTGCTATCCATCCTGCCGTCGCTGACGATGCTGTCATCGGGGTTCAAGCTGTTTAGGCTTTTCCGCCTCAACAAAGCGCTCAAGGCGCTCAAATTCCTGCGCTACTCGCACAGCTTTGAACTTATTTTGAACGTTATCAAGCGCGAGAAACGAGCGCTTGCGGCAGTGTGCGTGCTGGCGGGCGGGTATATCGCGCTGTCGGCGCTCATCATGTTTCAGGTGGAGCCCGACAGCTTTGACACGTTTTTCGACGCCATCTACTGGGCGGTCGTCACACTGACGACTGTCGGCTACGGCGACATCTATCCGACGAGCGAGATCGGCCGCATTGTGAGCATGACGTCGTCGTTCATGGGAATCGCCATCGTCGCGCTGCCCACAGGTATCATTACGGCTGGCTACATGCGCGAGCTCAGCCGTGAAAAGTGGGACTAAATAGAGAGGGCAGAACCATGGAGATCAGAACAGCAACGATGAACGATCTGGACGCGGTCGCGGCGGTGGAAGCCGAGTGCTTTCCTGTGGCCGAGGCGGCGACAAAAGAGGAATTCGCCGAGCGGATCAGATACTACGGCGACCATTTCTGGCTGATGTTCGATGGCGGTAAGCTCATCGCGTTTCTCGATGGCTTTGTAACGGACGAGCCCGACCTGACCGACAAAATGTACGCGAAAGCATCTATGCACGACGAAAATGGCGCGTGGCAGATGCTCTTCGGTCTGAACACCTTGCCGGAGTACCGGAAAAACGGCTACGCGGGCGAACTGCTCCACCGTGCCGTTGAGGATGCGAGAAAGCAGGGGAGAAAGGGTGCAGTCCTGACCTGCAAACAGCGGCTCGTCGACTACTACGCGAAGTTCTGCTTTGTCGACGAGGGCGTGACAGACAAGTCCGTGCACGGCGGCGTTGTCTGGCACCAGATGCGCATCACATTTTGATCGAGACTGACAGAAAAAAGGGAGCACGCTTGCGCGTGCTCCCTTTTTGCGATTTTTATTGCTTTCCCGCGAGGTAGTAGTCGCTTTGGCCCGGATGGTAGAACGGACAGGCGGTCAGCTTGCCGCGCAGGAACGACGCCATCTCGTCCTCATCGAGTTGCTCGTCACAGTAGTAGCTGTCGGACTCTTCATCGTAGCTGTAATAAACGCAGTCCTCGCACAGGCTGATGGACATGAGATCATCTCCCGAAAGAAATTAGTGCTGATACTCGAATTCGAGCTCGTACATGCTGACGATGTCACCGTCCTTGATGCCAAGGTCCTCAAGCTGCTGGAAAACGCCGTTTTCTCGCAGCATCTTATCAAAGAACATCCGGCTCTCGTAGTCACCGAAGTTGACGTTACTCATAAGGCGTTCAAGCCACTTGCCCTCGACAATGTAGGTGTTGTCCTCGACGGTGATCTTGAGCGGCTCGCTCGCGTCGATCTTCACGGGCTTGGGAATGTACTCGGGCTCATAGACCGTGACGGGCGGGAGTGTGGAGAGCTTTTCGGCAATCTTGAGCACGAGCTCGCGCGTGCCGGTGTGCGACGCGGCGGACAGGGCGAAGAGAGGATAGCCGAGCGGCTCGACATGCGCGCGCAGCTTTTCGAGCAGGCTCTCGTCCTCCATGATGTCGGTCTTGTTCGCGACGACGATCTGCGGGCGGGTGGCAAGGTCGGGGGAATACTGCGAGAGCTCTGCGTTGATGGCGTCAAAGTCCTCGACCGGGTCGCGGCCCTCGCTGCCCGACACGTCGACGACATGAACGAGCAGGCGGCAGCGGTCGATATGGCGCAAGAAGTCGTGACCAAGGCCCGCGCCCTCGGCTGCGCCCTCGATGATGCCGGGGATGTCGGCCATGACGAACGAAACGCCCTCGTCGACGTACACGACGCCGAGGTTGGGGTAGAGCGTGGTGAAGTGGTAGTTTGCGATCTTGGGGCGCGCCTTCGACACAACGGAAAGAAGCGTCGACTTGCCGACATTCGGGAAGCCGATGAGGCCGACGTCGGCCAGCAGCTTCAGCTCGAGCACGACATCGTGCTCCTCGCCCTCAAGGCCCGATTTGGCAAAACGGGGCGCCTGACGCGTCGGTGTTGCGAAATGCGCGTTGCCCCAGCCGCCCTTGCCGCCGCGGCAGAGGATGAACGGCTCGGAGTCGGACATATCCTTGATGATCTCGTTCGATTCCGCGTCGCGCACGACGGTGCCGCGCGGCACGCGGATCGTGAGATCCTTGCCCTGCTTGCCGAACTTGCGCGCGCCCTGACCGTCCATGCCGTTGTCGGCGACGTATTTGCGCTTGTAGCGAAAGTCCATCAGCGTGGACATGTTGTCGTCGACAACGAGGACGATGTTGCCGCCGTTGCCGCCGTCGCCGCCGTCGGGGCCGCCCGCGGAGACGTACTTTTCGCGGTGGAACGCCACCGCGCCATTGCCGCCCTTGCCCGCGCGGCAGAAGATGCGCGCCTTATCAATAAAAGATGCTGCCATGTTGGCACCTCCTTGGATTCTTGTTATTCCTGAACAAATAGTGTATCCGTTTTTTGACGATTCGTCAAGAAAAACGGAACGTTTCACAAAAAAGGCCCCCGTGTATAGTGTAATTGCATTAAGTCGACAGGCTTTTTGCAGTTACACTTTTTTCTTTTGGAGGTCCCCGAAATGGAGAAAATGACCATTCGAAAAATGCTTGAACGGACTGTCGTCGCCACCAGCAAGGCCCCTGTGAAGCACATCTATCTTGTGTCCACCGACGGCGAAGTCGTCGAAGCGGACTTCGCGATCGACCTGGTCCAGAAAATGGCGTCGTACAACTTCCTGTGGGAAGTGAACGTGATCACCGCGAAGCGGTACGACGGCTATTTCACCGTGGTCTACGATCCCGACATCGAACAGGTCAACGGCGACCCCGACAAAGGTAACACCTGGCTTTAAGCCACACGGAAAGGAGGTTGAAGACGTGGCTGAATGTTACAAAACGATCGAATATCCGGACCGAAAGGCAATCGCGGCCCTTTACGCCGCCGGCGCGAAGGCCGGACAGATCGCGAAGGAAATCGGCGTCGCCCCCCGCACCATCTACGCCGAACTGAAGCGCGGCCGCGAAGGGGACAAGCTGGACAAGAACTTCCGGCCGTCCTACGACGCAGACCTGGCCCAGAAGCGCGCTCAGGAAAGCCTTCGCCGACGCGGCCGGAGGAAAGGAGGGCCGGCAGAATGACCCCCAGAGCAAGGCAACGGCGAACGCGCCGGAGAATCCGCAACGCGGCCAGTCTTCTTTCCCTGGTGGCCTTCCTGGCGCTTCTGGGAAGCGTCGGAGCCGTCGAACAGGACCTGGTCCCCCTTCTCCCTGGCGCGATCCGAATGTTCGGCTTCCTTCTGATCTGGGCCGGCCTTCTGGCCGTCGCCGGAGCCTTCGACACCACCGAAGGAAGGAGGGAACGGAGAAGATGAAGTACACGGCGACCCTGTCGCCCGTTCAGGTCGGACAGGCCGTGAAGGCCCTGGTCCTTCTGGGCGAAAAGAAGATCACGATCGAAGAAACAGAAAAGGACCGTTTCGTCGTCACCACAACAACCGAAACGGCCCATTCCAAAAAGGTTAAGTGAATCATATCACGGAAAGGAACGGTTTTCAATGCCTAAATTGAATTTTTATGATACGGACGCCGTGAAGGCGTTTCTGCTGAATACCCTGGTCGAGAATAAGGAAGCCCGCGAAGACGTCGACTTCGAGCGCCGCCAGTCCCAGACCTGGTTCACCCAGTACCAGGCCCAGAAGGGCCGCGCCGAAGCCGCTGAAGCGAAGATCGCCGCCGCGGTGTCCACCCTGACCGTCACCCTGGACGCGCGTTCCGCCGGCACCGTCACCGCCGAAGACGTCGACCAGGCGATCACCGACGCCCTGGCCCTTCTGACCGGAAGCATGAAGACGGAAGGGGGCGCCGCGAAATGACGAATACCCTGTACGAAATCAGCGCCGACTTCCTGGCCGCCCTGGACGCGATGGAGGTCGACCCCGACACCGGCGAACTGCTGAACGCCGACCAGCTTGACGCCCCTTCCGCCGCCTTCGACGAAAAGGCCGAAGCGACCGCCCTTTACATCAAGAACCTGACCGCCTTCGTCGGCAACGTGAAGGCGGAGGAAGCCGCCCTGGCAGAGCGCCGCAAGACCGCCGAAAAGCGCGTCGAGCGCCTGAAGGACCTTCTGGCGTCCTCCATGCTGTCCGTCGGCCGCGACAAGGTCGAAACGGCCAGGACGAAGATCGGCTTCCGCAAGTCCACCCAGGTTCAGATTGACGACGAAGGCGCCCTTCCCCCTGACTTCGTGACGACCACCGTCACCACGAAGCCGGACAAAACGGCAATCAAGAAGGCAATCCAGGCCGGACAGGCCGTCGCCGGCGCTGTCCTGGTCGAGAACCAGAACCTTCAGATCAAGTAAGGAGGAATCAGCGTGAAGGACTTCAACATTCCCCTTCTGACGGCTGAAGACATCGACTGTCGCGTCCAGTCCGTCAGCAAGGCGAAGAACGGCACGGTCGGCGCGGTCCTTCTTCTCTACAAGGACGCCCGTGTCGATATGCGAATCCTGGACCAGGTCTTCGGGCCTGGTAACTGGCAGAGAACCCACGAACTGATCAACGGGAACCTGTTCTGTACGATCGAAATCTGGGACGACGAAAAGGCGGCCTGGGTGAAGAAACAGGACGTCGGCGTCGAGAGCAACACGGAGAAGGAAAAGGGACAGGCGTCCGACGCCTTCAAACGTGCCGGCTTCAACGTCGGGATCGGCCGCGAACTGTATTCCGCCCCTTTCACCTATGTCGAACTGAACGACGGTGAATGGAAGGTCGAGAAGGTCCAGGGCCGCGACGTGTATCGAACCTATCCGAACGTCAAGTTCTCCGTCACGAAGATCGGCTACAACGACCGCCGCGAGATCGTGGACCTGACGATCGTCGACCGCTTCGGAAACGTCCGTTTCCTGTGCGAAGGCGGTGTCCAGAAGAAGGCAAACCAGAGCGGCCAGGGAAGCCGCCAGAACGCGCAGAGCGGCCGACAGGCACAGACCCCGCCCCCCGCGGCGCAGACGTCCCAGGCGGCCCAGAGAGCGCCCCAGGGCGCCCCTTCTCCCGCTATCCCCGCCGGCGGTACTGTCTGCCCCGTGTGCGGCGGCCCGATCAGCGACGCCGAACGCGACTATTCCCTTCGCAAGTACGGCCGCGAACTGTGCCGCAAGTGCCAGCGCAACGCGTGAAAGGTGGTGTAGACAATGCCCAGCCGTATCATTAAGGAAACGATCATCATCAGCGAGTCTTTGACCGCGATCAGCGCCGAAGCCGAACGGTTCTTCTGGCGCCTGGTCGTGAAGGCCGACGACTTCGGCCTGTACTATGGCGACCCCCGTATTCTGGCTTCCCTGTGCTTCCCCCAGAAGCCCCCTTCCGAACAGAAAATCCGGTCCTGGCTGAACGAACTGGTTCGGGAAGACATGGTGGGGACCTACACGGCCCCCGAAGACGGGAAGAAGTACCTGAAACTTCTGAACTGGGGCAAATGCCAACAGACCAGGGCGAAGTCCAGCAAATACCCTGAACCGTCTTCGTTTGATAGCAAATGCAAACAGGCGAATGGAAATCAAATGCTTGCAAATGCACCCGTAAACGTAAACGAGAACGAAAACGGAAACGATAACGAAAACGAGAAGCGCGCCCATTCGGGGCGCGGGGCGGCGGACGGTTTTGACCGGTTCTGGGCTTCCTATCCCCGACGTGTCGGGAAGAAGGACGCCGTGGCCGTCTGGAAGAAGATCAGCCCTGACGACGCCCTGGTCGACCGGATCGTGGCCGGCGTGGAACGCTGGAAGCGGTCCGAACAATGGACGAAGGACGAAGGCCGCTTCATTCCCTACCCCGCGACCTTCCTTCGCGGCGAACGCTGGAACGAGTCCGACGGCGTGAAGCCGGCCGCCGTTCCGCCGGCGGCGAAGGACTACGGCGACGGGGACGACTTCCTGGGCGGTGACGACCATGAATGACTTCACCGACGTCCTGGAAACCATCGCCCAGAACGTCAGACGCGGCCATGAGCGCGCCGGCGACTACCGCGGCGAAGACGGCCTTCTGTATTGCGGCCGGTGCCGCACCAGGAAGGAACATCGCCTGGAACTGGACACCGACCCGCCGAAGGTGGTCACGGTGCCGGTCATGTGCAAGTGCGAGGAAGAGCGCCAGGAAGCCCAGCGCAAGGAGGAAGAGCGGATCAAGTTCCGCCAGGACTGCGAGCGGCTTCGCCGCGACGGGATCACAGACCCGTCCTATCTGGTCAACACCTTCGACCAGGACGACAACCGGAACCCCGCCGTTTCGGACGTGTGCCGGAAGTACGTCGACCATTGGGACGAAATGAAGGCCGACAACATCGGAATCCTGTTCTATGGCGGCGTCGGGACCGGAAAGTCCTTCCTGGCCTGTTGTATCGCGAACGCCCTGATCGACCGCTGTGTGAAGGCCAGCGTGACGAACTTCCCCCGCATTATGAACCGCCTTCAGGGCTTCGGAGAGGACAAGCAAGGCTTCCTGGACAAGCTGAACCGTTATGACTGCCTGGTGATCGACGACCTGGGCGTCGAGCGGGACACGTCCTATTCCGTCGAGCAGATTTACAACGTCGTCGACGCCAGGTCCCGTTCGGGGAAGCCCCTGATCGTGACGACGAACCTGTCCCTGGACGACCTTCGGAACCCGTCGTCTATGGGCTACGCCCGTATTTATGACCGCGTCCTGGAAATGTGTCCGATCAAGTTGAAACTGGCCAGCGACTCCCGAAGGACCGTCAACGCGGCCGCGCGCCGCGACAGGGCGAAGGAAATCCTGGGAATGTGAAGGAGGGCCGCAAGTGGAAACCTGGAAAGTGACGATCCCTGGCCTTTTACCTGGCCTGAATGAGTACATAGACGCGGAACGCGCCGTCAAGGGCAAGTACAAGGCCGCCGCCATGAAGAAACAGGCCGAAAACGTGATCGGCTACATGGTGAAGACCCAGCTTCGCGGCGTCCGCTTCGACCGGCCGGTGATCATTCATTACCGCTGGATCGAGCCGAACCGCCGCCGCGACAAGGACAACGTCGCCTTCGCGAAGAAGTTCATTCAGGACAGTCTGGTCCACGCCGGCGTCCTGGTGAACGACGGCTGGAACCAGATCGAGGGCTTCACGGACGACTTCGCCGTGGACCCGAAGAACCCCCGCGTGGAAGTGACTATCGAGATATTCGAAGGAGGAAAACGACATGGCAAATATTAAGACTTTGAAGGACCTGGCCCCTGGGACCGTCTTCGACGCCGGCCCGATCGACGTCCGCGTCCTGGATCACATGACCAACGGAACGACCCTTCTGATCGCCGACAAGGCGGTCGCGTGGCGCCCCTTCTCCCTGGAACCCCTGAAGACCCGTCCGGAGGAAGCCCCTACCCCTTATCCGAACGACTTCAGCCTGTCCTATCTGAAGGACGAACTGAACGGCCCCTTCCTGGCGGCCTTCGACGCCGCCGGCGGCCCGATCCGTTCCGCGAACATCGTGGAAGCGGCCTGGTCCCTGGCTGACCATCGCGGCGGCTTCGGCTACGGCAACATGAAGGCGAAGATCAGCCTTCTTCCCGAAGCCCTGTTCCTGAAGTACAAGGCCCTTCTGGCCCTGGACGACTGGTGGTGGCTTGTCACCCCGCACGCCGGCCTCGCGATCTACGCGCGCCTTGTCCGCACGGACGGCAGTCTGTACACCAGCGACGCGTGCGACGGCAGCATCGGCGTCCGGCCGGCTTTCTTCGCGGAATCTGGAATCATTCTGGAATCCGATGGCGGCGAAGCGGTGGAAGGCCATGACTAATCCCGTGACGACCCGTGAGTGGATCGGCCGGCGGCGCCTTCGGGCGTCCGTCGACCGGACCCTGGGCGTGAAGGTGCCGAAGGCAGTCTTCGATGAAGCGGAAGCATACGCCAGACAGAAGATGGCCTTCCAGAACGAAGCCCTGGGCCTGGACCGCGGCGACGAATACCTGGAACTTCTGATCCCCGACGTGATTCGTGAAATGGCCCTGGCGGCCAGGTACGACGGAAGGAGGGCGACGGCGTGAAAGTCCTGGAATTATTCGCGGGAACGCGGTCCATCGGTAAGGCTTTCGAGGCCCACGGCCACCAGGTCTTTTCCGTGGAATGGGACAAGTCCTTCGAGAACATCGACCTTTATGAAGACGTCCTGAAGGTGACGCCGGAAGAAATCGTGAAGCGGTTCGGCCGGCCGGACGTAATCTGGGCCAGCCCAGATTGCACGACGTACAGTATAGCCGCGATCAGCCACCACCGGAAACGCGGGGGGGGGGGACGGCACACCGTTACATATTGCCAGTACGGCGACACCCGCATGAAGCCGACGGACATCTGGACGAACCACCCAGACCCAGAGTTCAAACCGCCCTGTCACAACGGCGACCCGTGCCATACCCCAGCGCCGCGCGGCGCGAAGACGGGGACCCAGGGCCTTTCCGGAAGCCGCGAACGGTCGATCATTCCGGCGGCCCTGTGCGAACACATCGTCGAGATATGCGAGAGCGGCGACCCTGACTGGGGCCGCCATTGAAAGGAGAAACGCCCATGAGTGAAGGCATTTTCGGCAAGAACGCGGACCTGGCCCAGCGGCTGAAGGACCGGATCGCGTTCCACGCCAACGAACACCGGCACACATACGAGATCGGGAAGGACGTCATGGACGCCCTGGTCCTGGACCTTCTGGCCGACTTCCGTGACGCCGGCGGTGTGATCCTCCCCGTGAAGCCGAACGGGACCGTCTGGCTGATCCGGCGCCGCCGCGTCGTGTCGGCGACCGTCATGTTCGTCGGAGCGGGAGCGGACGGCCTGACGTCCTTCAGCGTCCTTCGCGGACGCCTGGGGACGACGGCCTGGTCGTCCGAGCAGTTCACCGAACACGACATCGGGAAGATGGTCTTCCTGACGAAGGAAGCGGCCGAAGCGGCCCTGGAAGGCGGCGGAGCATGGCAACAGTAAAAGACCTTGCCGCGTATGTCTGCGACAAACTGGCCGGAAAAGTCCTGATTCATAGATATGACGCCTATTCCACGAACAGCGTCTACTTGAAGTTCGACTACGGCCTGGGAAACAGTCTTCGCCTTTCTGACCATACAGGGAAAGCCGGTCTGAACTACCGTTTCAATATCATCACGACCCTGAAGAGCCTGGGAATAGAAACGTCCGGAGAATACCCCCGCTTTTATTATCCGCCCGACATGGTGGACAAGGCAATCGCCGACATCATGGAAGGCGTCACAGAAAAACGCGGCCAGTATCGTGACTATGAAAAGGCCCTGGAAACCGCACGGGCCAGGACGAAGGGCAAACGTGGCTTCTGGGAGCAAGCCCGACTTGTGAAAGGCGACGGAGCATGGAAGGAATAGTTCGTGACCGCTGTCCGCTGTGCGGCGGGAAGATTGTCGTTTCCGACCTGTATCAGACCTCCCGTGACTTTGAAGTCCGGAAGGGCGGGAAAGTGTCCAGGCGCTACACTGTCACCGACTGCGGTTCGATGGAAGTCAGCGTCGCCGGCTGTGCGGACCGGTGCGGCGCGTACTGGGACGCCGATTCCTTCTACATCGGGGCCGACGGGAAGTTCTACGATCAGAAATACCACGAAGGCGGTGAAGACCATGACGTTTCTTGAAGAGGTTCGCCGGAAGGTCGAGAAGGAAGAAAAGGCGTGTGCGACGTGCGGAAACCTGGTCCGCATAGGCGGGACCCTGATCGGCTGTGTCGCCCACGACAAACTGATCCTTCCGAACTATCCGCCCTTCTTCGGACAAAAGCCGTGTCCGGACTGGAAGCCCTGATCCTGGAATGGCCCAGAAGAAGCGCCAGGGCGTCCCGCCGGCGATCCAGTATTCCATATTTGAAGGCGGCGACGTCTTCGTCTGCCCCTTCTGCTGTGCTGAACTTGCACGAACAGAAGCCGGAATCCCGCGAGCGTGTCCGGAGTGCGGACAACCCATAGAAAGGAAAAAGAAGCCATGATCGGAAGAAGGAAAAAGGACTTGCCAAAGTGGCGTTACGACTTCAACTGTCAGAAGTGCGACAACGTCCAGTTCATAAACGATCCGGAACACGGCCGTCTGGGCGACTACTGCGTGGCTTGCGTGGAAGCCTTCGATCAGGGCCAGCCGGACCCGATCCACGCGGACGACGACCGCGTCGTCCGTTGTGACTGCTTCCGGCCGATCCCCGAAGAGCAGAAAGAAGGTGAAGGCACATGATGAAGCGCCTTCTGATCGGCGTCCTGTCGATCACCGCGGGAACGGCCCTGGTCCTGACGTCCTTCGCCTGTGCGCGATTAGAAGGCGGCGGGAGTGTAAACGGACCACCCACACAGGAAACGCCGCCAGCGGCCTTCCAGGGGCCTTCTGTGGCCGTTGCAGAAATCGCAACAACCACGCCGGAGCCAGAACCCGAACCGGAGTGGATCGAAGCCACGGCGACCGCGTACTGTTCATGCGAAATCTGCTGTGGAGAATGGGCGCTGAACCGCCCGAACGGGATCGTCTACACCGCCAGCGGCGCCGAAGCTGTCCAGGGCGTGACGATCGCCGCAGACTGGTCGATCTACCCGCCAGGGACCGTCCTGTTCGTGGAAGGCCTGGGCGAAATGGTCGTTCAGGACCGCGGCGGAGCGATCCAGGGACAGAAGATCGACGTCTACTTCGAGAGCCACGACGACGCCCTTCAGTTCGGCCGCCAGAACGTCCGGTTCTACATAGTGAACGACTGAAAGAAGCTGAAATCAAATGATAGCACGGGCAAGCGGACGAAGTCCGACTTGCTATCGTGCAGAAAGGAAACAGAACAGACATGGAGATCAAAGACATCGTTCAGAAGGCACACGACAACGCCGTCAAACACGGCTTCTGGGACCCGCCCCTTCCCTTCGGGACGGCGATCGCGCTGATCCATAGCGAACTTTCCGAAGCCCTGGAAGAGGAACGCGCCGGAAACCCCCTTGTGTATTATCCTTGCAACGCCGGCGGCGTATGCGAGGACGACCGCCACGAAGAAGGTGTCACCTGTGGAAGCCGAATCTATGACCCCGATCACCCTGACGCCCCCTGTTCCGCCAGAAGCAAAAAGCCCGAAGGCGTGGCCGTGGAACTGGCCGACGCTGTGATCCGGATCGCGGACCTGTGCGGCCACCTGGGAATCGACCTGGACGCCGTGATCGCGGAGAAGATGGCCTACAACGCCGACCGCCCCTATAAGCACGGGAAGCGATTCTGAAAGGCGGCGACACCATGAATCAAGTTCAACTGATCGGCCGAATGGCCCGTGAACCGGAATTAAGGCGCACGGAGAAGGGGACGCCCGTCGTGTCCTTCGCCCTGGCCGTCGACCGCCGCTTCCAGCGTGACACCGTGGATTTTGTGGACTGCGTGGCATGGCGCGGGACGGCGGAGTTCGTGAACAAGTATTTCCGAAAGGGGAAGCGCGTCGCCCTGACCGGTTCGATCCAGGTCCGGAAGTGGAAGGACAAGGAAGGCAACGACCGGAAGACGGTCGAAGTGGTCGCCGACTCCGTGGAGTTCGCCGACGGCAAGGACCAGGGCGCCGGTTCCTACGCCGCCGACCAGATGGCCGCCGCCGCGGACCAGCAGTTCACAGAGGTCGAAGACGACGACGGAGAACTTCCGTTCTGACACACCCCAGAAGAAAGGCGGTGAAACGCATGGATCAGAATGAAAAGGAAGAGAAGCGGAAAGCCTGGGTACGCTTCCGCGTCATGGACGTCCTTCGCAACCACGACCAGGAAGCGCGCGTCATAGAATCCCAGATCGCGGCGGAGCGGGCCGCCCTGGCCGAAGACCTGAAGGAAATCCTGGAATCCGCCTTCCCTTCCGGCCAGCTTTCCGACGCCGGCGTCCGCGTCCAGTCCTCCCCAGACCCAGACGCCCGAATGGTGAACATGGTCACACGGACGGAGAAGCGCCGGAACACCGCCGACCGTCGGATCGGCGCCCTGGAACGTCAAGCCCAGCAGATCGAAGACGTCCTGTCCGCGATCCTGGACATGGACAGTCAGTCGAAGTGCGTCCTTCTGGCCCTGTATTACCCCTTCCGATCCTACAAAGAAGCGGCCGGCTTCCTCCACATGGCGAAGGCCACGATCTACCGCCAGAGGAAAACGGCCCTGGATTCCCTATTCGCCGCCATGTATAAATCCGATTCCTTCCGCTGAAAGATGAATACAGGTGAATACACATGAGACTTTCAATCTGGAAAACCATGTGGTAGAATTATAGTCGGGAACAGCGTGTTCCCCCTCCTTTTGAATAGGGTACAGAAAGACGTCCTTTCGGGGGCGTCTTTTTTGTACCCGCTTTCAGAGGACCACGAAGAAAGGACGGTGTGAATCATGGCGAAGATCACGAAGAAGAATGAAGTCTTCTGTGAAGAATATCTGATCGACCTGAACGCGACCCAGGCCGCGATCCGCGCCGGATATTCTCCGAATGCCGCGGGAAGTATTGGTTCTGAATTACTGAAGAAACCTGAAATTCGCGCGCGCATCGATCAGGCGATGGCAGAAAGGTCGAAGCGGACGGGGATCAACGCTGACCGCGTCCTTCGCGAACTGGGAAGGATCGCCTTCCTGAACCCGAAGGACGTGATCGACCTGAACACGGCTGAAGTCCTGGGGACTGCTGTCGAAGACGACCTGGCGGTGATCGCCGGCGTCAAGGTGAAGCAGACCCCGACGGAGTTCGGAACGAGCGTCGAACGCGAAGTGAAGATGGCCGACAAGCTGAAGGCCCTGGAACTGTGCGGTCGTCACCTGGGAATGTTCAAGGACAATCCCGAAGGGAACGCCCCTGTGACGGTGGTGATCAACTATGACTACGGCGGCGAAGATTGAGTTCAAGGCGTCCGCCCAGTTCAACCCAGTCTTTCGCCCTGTCAATGAGTGGCGCGGCCGCTATCGTATTCTGAAGGGATCGGCCGGTTCCGGAAAGTCCGTGAACATCGCCCAGGACTACATAGCGAAGCTATCCGACCCCGCCTATACCGGCGCGAACCTTCTGGTCGTCCGGAAAATCGAGGAAACGAACCGCGATTCCACCTTCGCGGAACTTCAGGCCGCGATCTACCGAATGTTCGGCCCCTACGCCGAACGCTTCTGGAAGGTCAACCTGAACCCCCTGGCCCTGGAATGTAAGATCACGGGGAACCGGATTATATTCCGCGGCGTGAAGGACCAGCGCCAGCGGGAGAAGGTGAAGTCCATCACCTTCAAAAACGGAAAACTGGTCTGGATATGGTGCGAGGAAGCGACGGAACTTCTTTCCGAAGACGTCGACATTCTGGACGACCGTCTTCGCGGCAAGCTGGACGGCATGAATCCGAACCTGTATTACCAGATCACAATGACCTTCAACCCCGTCAGCGCGACGCATTGGATCAAGGCCAGATACTTCGACAAGGCCGATCCGGACGTCCTGGCCCATCATTCCACCTATAAGACGAACCGGTTCATAGACCCCGCCTATTATCGCCGTATGGAGCGCCGCAAGGAAGAAGACCCTGAAGGCTATCGCGTCTACGGCCTGGGCGAATGGGGCGAACTGGGCGGCCTGATCCTGACGAACTTCGAAGTCCACGACTTCAAGGTCAACAGGGACGCTTTCGACGCCTTCTACTACGGCCAGGACTTCGGCTATAACCACGCGAACGCGATCCTGGGCGTCGGCTGGAAGGACGGAGAAGTCTATATCTGTTCCGAAATCTATGTCTTCGAGAAGGACACCGAAGAGATCATCGGCCTTGCAAATCAGGCGAAGGTCGACCGGCGTGTGGAAATGTTCTGTGATTCTGCGGAGCCGGACCGGATCAAGACCTGGCAGAAGGCCGGCTTCCGTGCCTACCCCGTGAAGAAAGAGCCTGGAAGCGTGAAGGCACAAATCGACTGGCTGAAGGGCCGGAAAATCCACATTCACCCTTCCTGTGTGAACGTCCTGAAGGAAGTTCAACAATGGAAGTGGAAAAAGGACCCGACCACGGGCCTTTATATCGACGAACCCGTGGAGTTCATGGACGACGCTATGGCGGCCCTTCGCTACTCCGTCGAACGACTCCGCCGCGGTTCCGCTATTGAAGTTTTGAAATAAGGGAGTGACACCACATGGCCGAATATTCCGTCATGGACCGGATCAACATGATTATTTCCGATCCGGACCACGCGACAATGACCCTGGCCCAGATCGTGACCGAAGAGATCAGGGAGTTCAAGGCGTCCGAACAGTACGCGAACATGATCCAGGCCGAAGCCTATTACAGAAACCGGACCGACGTCCAGCGGAAGACGAATGACGTCGCGAACCGGTCGAATACCAGGATCGAACACCCGATTCTGAAGAAGCTGGTCGACCAGAAGGCGAACTACCTTCTGGGGAAGCCCTTCACCGTGGACACGAAGAACAGTTCCTACGGCGACGCCCTTAACGACGTCTTCGACCAGACCTTCCGCCGGAAGATCAAATCCCTGGGGAAGGGCGCCGTGAAGTCTGGTATTGCATGGCTTCAGCCCTACTTCGACGACGGGAAACTGGCCTTCATGCGAATCCCGTCCGCGGAACTGGTCCCGATCTGGCGCGACGCGGAGCGAACGAAGCTGGACGCCTTCATTCGCTTCTATGACCAGGTGATCTACATCGGCACCAGAAAGCACACGATCACCCACGCCGAACTGTGGTGGACCGGCGGCGTCAAGTATTTCAAAACCGACGCCTTCGCCGGCACCATCGCCGGCGACTTTATCGTCGACACCGAACACGGCGATGAAACCAACGACTACACCGAACCCCATTTCACCGTCGGCAACAAAGCCTACAACTGGGACACCGTCCCGATCGTCTGGCTGAAGTACAACGAAGAGGAACTTCCCCTTTGCTACTTCATCAAGGACCTGATCGACGACATCAACTGGCAGACGTCCGTGACCGCCGACGTTCTCCGCGACGTGGCGAAGTTCATCTATATCCTGAAGAACTACGGCGGCCAGGACTTGGGCGAGTTCATCAAGGACCTGAAGGAACACATGGCGATCAAAGTCACCACCGACGGCGGTGTGGACAAACTTCAGGCCGACCTTAATATCGACGCCGTCATGGCCTTCCTGGATAAACAGCGCCGCGACGTCTACGACTTCGCCGCGGCCGTCGACACGAAGGACCCTGACCTGGGGAATGCGTCCGGAACGGCGATCAACTTCCGCTATATGGACCTGTCGTCCGACTGCGATTCCCTGGCGACCGAACTGAAGGACACCTTCCAGCGCCTGAAACTGTTCATCGACGTTTACCTTCAGATCGCCGGCAAGGGCGACTTTTCGAAGGAAACCTTCGACATCGTCTTCAACATGGACCTTCCCGTCAACGAAACCGACGTGATCCAGAACGCCGTCGCCAGCGAAAGTCTTCTGTCGAAGCGGACGATCCTTCAGAACCACCCCTGGGTGACGGACGCCGACGAAGAAATGGAGCGGATCGACGCAGAGAAGAAGGCCGCTATGGAGGAATACGGCGAAGGCCTGTTCGGCGACGCCCTGGGCGCCGGCAAGGGCCAGAACGGCCAGGGCGACCCCGTGAATGGCGGTGGAGCCGATGGCAACGAATAACCGTGACTACTGGGCCGAACGCGCCCTGACGCGCGAGAACGAAGCCTATCTTCGCGGCGCGAACCTGTCGGGGAAAATGTTCAGGGAGTACGAAGCCGCGGCGAAGTCGATCCGAAGGCAGATCGACAGCTTCTATTCGAAGTACGCCGGCAAGTACGGCCTGACCTACGACCAGGCGGTCCGCCTTCTCAACCGGAAGGAGTTCCAGGAATGGAAGGCCGCCCTGGGCGACTATGTCGCCACCATCGAAGCCACCACCGACCCCAGCGTGAAGGCGGTCCTGAAGGCGCAACTGGACGCCCTGTCGGCGAACAGTTCCATTTCCCGCCTGGAAGCCCTTCAAGGTCAAATCGACCTAATCCTGAACGACCTGTGGAAACGCGGCGTCGAGCAGATGAAGGAAGAACTGGGCGAAGGCTTCGTCGAAGGCTACTACAAGAAGTCCTATGACCTCCAAAGCCGCGCCGGCTTCTACAATGAGATCGCGAAGATCGACGCTTCCGCCGTCGAAGACGCCGTGTCCTACCCCTGGTCCGGTGCTATGTTCTCCGATCGTCTGTGGCAGTCGAAACAGGCGCTGATCTTCAACACACGCGAGATCATCACCCAGGGCCTGATTCAGGGAAAGAGCGTGGGCGTTATGGCGTCCGCCCTTTCTTCCCGAATGGGCCAGTCCTACAAGAACGCCGAACGCCTGATCCGCACCGAAACCGCCCATATCCACGCGGAAGCCGACAGGAAGGCCTACAAGGAAGCCGGCGTCGCGGAATATGAATATATGGCCGCGGTCAATGAACGCACCTGTGACACTTGCGGCGGCCTGGACGGCCGGCGTTTTAAGGTGTCCGACGCGGAACCTGGCGTCAACTACCCGCCCATTCACCCGAACTGTCGCTGTACGACGGTCGAATATGACCCCGAAGAGGCCCTGGACTGGCTGAACAGCGGGGAGCCTATGCCGAAGCGGACCACCTATCAGGAGTGGTACAGCCGGCAGACGGCCGCAAACGGTCAAGGTTCGGTTGAAGTCGAACGGAAGAAGGCGTATAATATCAAGGCAGACCAGGAGCAATTCGACGCCTTCCTGGGCGTCCTTCCGGACGGCGAAGTCCCGTCCACCCTGGACGCCTTCCAGAACGTGAAATACACGAATCCGGAGAAATGGCGCCAGAAGAAGGCGAAGGTCCGCCTTTACAACAGCACCGTCAGCCGCGGCACCCTTCCCGAAGCGGCGTCTGCGTCGGCGCCCCAGGACAAACTTCAGGGCTATCTTCTGAACCACGAACACCCCCGCGGGAAGGAAAAGGCCCATGTGATCAACCAGGTCCTGGGCTACAATATGGAAAACTGGGAAACCTTCCAGAAGAAACTTCTGACGGAGGTCCAGAAGTCCCCTGTGACGAAGACCGTGTCCACGCAGTTCGGCGAACGGTACACCGTCCCCGTGATCCTGTACGGCCGGAAGGACCGGTTCCTTCGCCTGAACACCGTCTGGCAGATCGACACCGGCGGGAAGGACCCGCATTTCATCACGGCAACGCCGGAAAGGAAGAAGTGACAGCCTATGTTTGAATTATATGACACCGTCGTCCTTCTGGAAGACGACCCCGAAACCGGCGTCAAGGCCGGCACGGAAGGGACCGTCGTCTATATCCAGGGCAACGGGGAAGCCTACACCGTCGAGTTCTTCGACGAAAACGGGGGCACGATTGAAGACGCCCTGTTCAAGGACTTCCTTCCGTCACAACTGAAGAAGAAGTAAACGTCGGCCGACCAGCCGGCGTTTTCTTATACCCTTTTCCAGGTGGAACAGGCGTCGCCTTCGGGCGGCGCCTTTTTCATAATACAAGCCGCACCCGTCCGGCGACCAGGCGGGACCGCGAAGGGCGTGGAAGCCGCCATATAAACAGCGGAGAAAGGAACACCTATGATCATTGAAGGAATCAGAAATCTTCTGGGCGAAGACCTGGCGAAGCAGGTCGAAGCGGCGCTGAAGGGCAAGGGCAAGGACGGAAAGGACGTCGACCTGGTGATCGGGAACGACGGGACCTTCGTTCCGGCCGAAAAGTACAACGGTGCCAACAGCGGGAAGGCCAGCGCGGAAAACGCCCTGAAGGCGGCCGCGGAAGCCCTGAAGGCTGTCGGCGGTTCCGGCGATCCGGCGAAGATCGCGGACGACGTCAAGGTCGCGAAGGAGAAGTTCGACACCCTTCAGACGACCCACGCCGCCGAACTTGCGAAGATCAGCAAGCGATCCGCCCTTCAGATGGCCTTGAACGGGAAGGTCTATGACCCTTCCGACATCATCGGCCTTCTGGACATGGACAAGATCGAAGTCAGCGACGACGGAAGCCTGAAAACCGACCTGGAAGGCCTTCTGAAGCCGATCAAGGAGTCGAAGGCGTACCTGTTCAAGGAAGACCCCGCAAAGACCCCACCCGTCCACGGCGCGACGCCGGCCGATCCTGGCCCGAAGACGCCGCCGGCGGCCGGCAAGGTAGACGGCCCCGTCTGCCTGTAAACCACACCACCATAAACGAAAGGAATGATACACAATGGCAAGAACTAAAGCTATCAGCCTGATCCAGAGCGGTTCCACGAAGGCCGACCTGGCCGAACTGTCCGGCCTGGTGATCGCGAACATTCAGAAGGACACCCTGGCCCAGGGCCTGAAGTCCCAGGCATACACCGGCAACCCCGCCAGCGGTTCCGTCGAGTTCAAGCGTTTCAAGAACAGCGCGTCCCAGCCCTACGGCACCGCGCGCACCGCGAACAAGGGAACCGCGATCACCGTTCCCCCGACCCCTGTCAACCTGGACACCCACCGCGAGATCGTCGAGGAAGCCGCGAAGTTCGACCTGGACACCTTCGGCGTGACGAACATCATGGCGCGCCGTGCCGACAACCACGTCGACACCGTGGCCGCGGAGTTCGACGCCGCCTTCTTCCAGACCGCCTTCGACGCCGGCACCGCCTACACCCCCGACGCCAGCGCCACGATTGAGGAAATCCTGGAAGGCCTGATCCAGAGCGTGGAAACCGTGAAGAACGACTACGTCCGCGGCGTTCCCCGTAACCTGATCCGCCTGGTTCTGGACCCCGTCACCTACGGCAAGGCCAGAAACTACCTGGACAAGAACACCAACAACGCCAACGTCGACACCGCGGCGGAGGACTTCGCCATGTTCCACGGCGTCCGCGTCTATTCCTCCATCAACCTTCCCGTGAAGACCGAAACCGTGGAAACCAGCAAGACGAAGACCACCACCTGTCACGGCGTCGCCATGATTGAAGGCGCAATCGCACAGCCGGCGGTCATTTACCCCTACAAGGAGCCGGAGAAGATCCCCCTGTCCAACGACTACGGCGTGTCCATGTTCTTCGACTACGGCACGAAGGCCCTGACCCCCGACCTGATCTTCACCTACTCCACCAGCGTCACTTCCGCCTGATCGGCGTGACGCCCGTTTGAAAGGAGGAACAGAACGTGAAGTTCAAGCACATTAGAACCGGCGCGATCCTGGAACCCCATAGCGACTTCGTTCTGGAACAGTTCCAGAAGTCCCCTGACCTGATCCCCTTCGACGAACCGGAGCCTGACGCCGCCACCGGCGGCGACAAGCCCCTGTCGAAGTTCACGAAGGACGAACTTCTGGAAATGGCCCAGGAAGCCGGAATCGCGGTCCCTGACGGCGCGAAGAAGGCGGAGATCATCGACCTGATCGAAGCCCTGAAGCAGAACTGACGGGGCCGCCGAAAGGTGGTCTATCATGCTGAAAGAAATCCTTGCTTCCCTGGAAGGCCTGACCGACCTTGAAAGGGCCGAAGTCCTTCGGACGCTTATGTCCGGACAGACGGTCCTTCAGAAGGTCAAGGTCCTTCTGGGGATCACCACGGAGGACCAGGACGACGTTCTGGAATATGTGATCCAGACCGTTCAGACCCTGGTCCTTCGCTATATCAACTGGGACGAACTCCCCCTGGAACTGGAAAACGTCCTGGCTGTCATGTGCGTCAGCTACTACAAGGCCGCCGGACTGGGAACCACCGCGGCGGCGCCTGGGGCCGTGTCTTCCGTGAAGCGCGGCGACGTCCAGACGTCCTTCGCGGTCGGTTCCGGTTCTTCCGGATCGGCCGGCACCTTCAACCTGGGAAACGACAACGGGGACTTCTTCGGCTGGAAGACAGTCCTGAACGAATACCGGAAGTTAAGGTGGTGACGGAATGGCCTTCGGAAGCCCCGCGGCGGAGCGCACCGCAATCGAAAGCACCTATGAAGACACCGCCACCGTCTACCGGACAGCACCAAAAAGGGGCGCGAACGGCCTGTCCGCAAGCGTCCCCGACGTGGTGTATTCTGGTATCATTTGCGCGCTGTCGTATTCAGGTACAAACAGCAGTATGCAGACAAATGCACAACAGAACATCGACCACGACGCCGTCGTTTTCACCGGTCCGGACCTGAAGGTCCTTCCTGGCGACACGATCGTCGTGAAGCGGTTCGGCCGCGACGGCCCTTCCAGCACCCAGGAAGTGACGTTCGAAGTGATCGGCCGCCCGTCGGTGTACGCCACCCACCAGGAAATCAAAGTAAAGGACGGTGATCTGTCGTGACCTTGAACGACTTCCTGGAAGCGATTGCGAAGAAGCTGATCGCCAGGTGGCCCGTCCGTCACGTCTTCGTCAACCGGATTCCGGCCGAAGCTGACGGGAACTTCTATGTCCGCGTGATCGAAACCACCCAGGAACAGAAGCTGGACCGCCGCCGCGTCAGGACGACGCGGTTCGAAGTCTGCTATCTTCAGGCGGACAGGGACAACCTGTCCTTCAATACCTGGTTGGAAGCTATGCTGGACGACTTCGAAACCCTTTCCGTCTTCGAGAAGACCGAGGACGGGACGGACGTCTTCCGGTCGCTTCGGCTGACGAACGTCGCGGCAAACCAGGACGGCGACGAACGGTTCTTTTCCTTCCGCTTCGACGCCCGACTGAACTTCGTGATCACGCCCGACGTGATCCCGTCCATGTATTATCTGGATCAGAACAACACGATCAGATCGGAGGTCTGACAAATGGCCCAGAAGAAAAAGACCGTCGCCGTCGACCAGGAAGCGCCGGTCTTCACAAAGGAACAACTGGTCAAGTCTAAAACCCTGGGCGTCCCCCAGGACGCCGTTGCGGCGATCCTGAAGGACGGCCAGACCTACACACGGGAAGAAGCGGTCCGCCTTGTGACCGACTTCCTTGAAAGGAGCGTGTAACTATGCCTATTGGTGGAGGTTCTTTCACCGTACAGAACAAGGTCCTTCCTGGTGCTTACATCAACTTCGTGAGCATGGGGACCAACGCCAAAATGGGGGAACGCGGCGTCGCGGCCCTTCCCCTGGAACTGAACTGGGGACCTGAAGGCCAGGTCTTCAAGCTGGACGCCGCGGACTTCAACGCGACCAGTCTGAAGGTCTTCGGCTACGACCCCACCGACGCGAATATCCTTCTGGTCCGCGAAGCCATGAAGCGCGCGAAGACCCTTCTGATCTACCGCGTGAACGGCGGCGGCACGAAGGCCAGCGCCACCGTCGGCGGAATGACCGTGACCGCGAAGTATGGCGGCACCCGCGGCAATGCGATCAAGGTCGCCGTGATCACCAACGTCGACGACGCCACGAAGGCGGACGTCGTGACCTATCTTGACGATATGGTCATGGACAGCCAGACCGTCGCGAAGTCCGGCGGCGCCGCTTCCCTGGTCGCGAACGACTTCGTCACCTTCGGCACCGCCGCCACCCTGGCGGCCGCTACCGCGACCCCCCTGACCGGCGGCGCGAACGCCACGGTCAACGCCGCGAAGCACACCGCCGCCCTGACCGCTTTCGAAGTGGAAACCTTCAACGTGATCGGCTACCCTGGCACCGTGGAGGACATCAAGTCCCTGTACGCGGCCTTCGTCAAGCGCCTTCGCGACGACGAAGGGAAGAAGATCGTCGGTGTCCTGTATGGCTACGACGGCGACAACATGGGCCTGATCAACGTGAAGAACGGCGTCGTCCTGACCAACGGAACCACCATCGCCGGCGACAAGGCCGTCGCCTGGGTGACTGGCGCTTCCGCCGGTGCGGAAGTGAACGAGTCCCTGACGAACACCGCCTACGACGACGCCGTGGACGTCGACATCAAATACACGAAGTCCCAGTTCGAAGCCGCGATCAAGGCCGGCGAGTTCGTATTCTATGCCGACTACGGGAAGGCCCGTGTCCTGACGGACATCAACAGCCTGACCACCATCGGCCAGAATATGTCTTCCGACTGGGTGTCGAACCGCGTCGTCCGCGTCATGGACGGCTGGGCGAACGACGTCGCCCGTATCTTCGGCGAGTCCTATATCGGCCTGGTGACGAACAGCGACACCGGCCGCCAGCTTTTCAAGGCTGACCTGGTGTCCCTGGCCCTTCAGTACCAGTCCATCGACGCGATCAGCAACTTCAAGTCCGACGACATCACCGTTCAGCAGGGCGACGGCAAACGCGACGTCGCGGTCGACTGCGCCCTTCAGCCGAACGACAGCATGGAAAAGCTGTATATGACCGTCGTCGTGAACTGACGAAAGGAGTGACCCAGAATGAAGACTTTGAACGCACCTGATACCATTTCCGGCAAGGCCGGCCGTGCCTACGCAAAGATCAACGGCAACAACGAAGAACTGTTCTTCGCGAAGACCATCGAAGCCACCGTCGAGAAGAACAAGTCCGAAGTGAAGGCGATTGGGAAGCGCATGACGGGCCATAAGACCACCGGCGCCAACGGGACCGGCTCCATGACCCTTTACTACATGACGCCCCTGTTCCGCGAACTGATCCGCCAGTGGAAGGAAACCGGCGTGGACGTCTACTTCGACATGGTCGTCGAGAACGACGACGAAGAGTCCGCCGCCGGCAAGCAGACGGTCCTTCTGATCGACTGCAACCTGGATTCCGTGATCCTGGCGAAGCTGGACGGCGACAGCGACGACGCCCTGGACGAAGACGCCGACTTCACCTTCGAGGACTTCGACATTCTGAAGGCCTTCAACCAGATTTAACCACCCACCGTTCAGAAGGAGGAAATACACATGGGTAAACTTCAGGAATTTCTTATGCAGAGCGAAGAGCGCGCACAGGTGACGGAGGAAGTCGCGATCAGCGGCTTCCCCGTCCCCTTCACCGTCAAGTCGATCACAGAGGGCGAAAACAAGGCCCTTCGGAAGACCTGCCAGAAGGTGAACTTCGACAAGAAGACCCACCAGAAGACCACGGAAACCGATATGGACCTTTACAATAACCGCCTGGTGATCGCCTGCTGTGTAGACCCGAACTTCAAGGACGCCGACCTTCAGGCGAAGTATGGCGTCATGGGCGCCGAAGCCCTGATCGACGTCCTTCTGAAGCCTGGACAGTTCGTCGACCTTCTGGTCGCGATCCAGGACGTCAACGGCTTCACCGACGACGTGAACGACCTTCGCGAAGAAGCAAAAAACTAATCACCGGTGGAGAGCGTGAGGAAGACGCGGACGGCGAAGCCGTCTATGCGCACTACGCCCTTCACCGGCTGAAAATCCTCCCTGGCGCGCTGATGGCCCTTCCCCTTCGGGAACGGGCCTTCATTTATGCTTCCATCGACCTTCAGGTCGAGAAGGAGAAGAAGGAACAGAAACGGGCCGCGGCGCGGCGGGGGAAGAAAGGACGGTGAAGAACCGTGCCTGGTGTTTCGACACCTATGACGATCCGCGACGGTATGTCCGCAAAGCTGAAGCGGATCACGTCCGCCTTTCAGAAGATGGAGCGCGCCGCCAGGTCCGCGGACAAGGCCACCCAGGCCGTGAACCCTGGCCGGACCCTGGAAAACAGCGCGTCTTTGATCGACCGCGCCCGAAAGCGCCTGGACGCCTTTATCAACAGGCAGAGGGACGCCGGCAAGGGGGCGGAAGAAGTTTCCGACGCCTGGTCACGAACGGAAGGCCTGATCAAGAAGGCCCTGGCGGTTTTTTCGGTCGCCGCCGTCAAGGGCCAGATTCAAAAGGCCCTGGAAGAGTTTTCGAACCAGTACAACGCCGAAGTCCAACTGGGCGTCGTTATGAAGAACGCCGGCATGGACCAGAAAGCCTTCGACGCGATCCGCGACAGGGCGTCCGAACTGGAATCGAAGACCACCTTCGGCGGTGACACCTTCGTCGCCGGCGCGGCCGAACTGGGAACCTATCTGAAGGACCCTAAAGCCCTTTCCGCGGCTATGGGGACCCTTGCAAACTACGCCGCCGGCATGGGCGGCCCATCTGTGGACCAAAGCCAGATGGTCGAATATGCAACCCAGCTTGGCAAGGCCTTAGATGGCACCTATGACGGCCTGAAGAAGAAGGGCTTCGAGTTATCCGAAGCCCAGCAGAAGATCATAGAAACCGGAACCGACATGGAAAAGGTCGCTGTGATCAACGACGTGATCAATCAGTCCTGGAAGGGACTGGCCGAGTCCTACGCCAACACCCCCACCGGCAAGATCGAGCAGTTCAAGAACAAGATCGGCCAACTGTACGAAGCGGCCGGCCAGAAGCTGGTCGGCGGCGTCATGCGCCTTCTGACGGCGGTGACGAACCTTCTGGACACCCTTCAGAACACCGGCGCCCTGGACGGCGTCTGTGTCGTCCTGAACGTGATCATGGGCCTTCTGGGCTATGCGGCGACCGCCGTGTCCTGGATCGCCCAGGTGGTCGTCGACAACTGGCCCACCGTGTCCGCTATCCTGACGGCAATCGCGATCGTTCTTCTTCCGGCCATGATCTCCCGCCTGTGGGCTACCGTGGCGCCTGTCCTGGCCCAGGCCGCGGCCTGGGCGCTTGCAAATGCGCCGCTTATTATGATGATCGCCCTGGTCGCCCTTCTGATCTCCGCCGCAATGGACGCCGGCGTCACCATTGAAGACGTCGTGGGCTTCGTGGGCGGCCTTCTGGGCGGCCTGTATGCCTTCGGCTACAACCTGATCGCCGACATTTGGAACTTCATCGCCACATTTGCGGAGTTCTTCGCGAACGTCTTCGTCGATCCGATCGGTTCCATTGAACGCCTGTTCCTGGGACTGGCGGATTCCGTCCTGGGCGTCCTGGAAACCATAGCGAACGCGATCGACGCGGTCTTCGGATCGAGCCTGTCGGACGCCGTCGGCAACTGGCGAAGCGGCCTTCAGGCGAAGATCGAAGCCAGCTATGGAGAAAACGCCGTCCGCTATGACCGTATGGAGAAGATCGACACGGCCAGCACGGCGGCCGCCTGGTCCACCGGCGCGAAGGGAATCGCGAACAACCTTTCCCAGATCACCGGCAAACTGGACAGCCTGACTTCTTCCTGGGACGTGTCCCGCTCCACCGGCACGATCAACGGCGGGGACCTGGACAGCGTCGGTTCCGTCGGCAAGATCGACAGCGACGTCAATATCGCCGACGAAGACCTGAAGTTCCTTCGCGACGTGGCCGAAATGCGCTATGTCCAGAACTTCGTCACCCTGACCCCGACCGTCGCGATGGACGCCCAGATCAGCGAACGCGTGGACCTGGACGACGTCGTCAGCGCGATCGAACGGAAGCTGGAAGGAGAGTTCATCGCCGCCGCGGAAGGAGTGTATAACTAATGAGCCGATACAGAATGACCCTGATCGCGGGGGGACGGGAAATCAACATTCCCGTCCTTCCCGCTTCCCTGAAGGTGTCTTCCCCTGGCAAGAACGAACGGACGACCGTCCTTGAACTGGGCGAAGTCCTGATCCTTCGGAAGAAGGGGCTTCGGACCATCGAATGGGACAGCTTCTTCCCGAAGTCCAGCGCCCCCTATACCACGGGCCAGGTCCGGAACCCGACCGCCATTATCCAGGCGATCCAGTCCGCCAGGGACGGCCGGACACCCCTTCGCTTCCTGATCACCGGAACGGACCTGGACATGAACGTCAAAATGGGCGTGGAGTCCTTCGAGTACGAAGAGCGGTCCGGCGAACTGGGGGACTTCTACTATTCGATCAAGCTGTATGAATGGCGGGACTATTCCGCGAAGCGGATCACCCTCCCCGCCCAGAAGTCGGAGCCGGCGAAGGCCCAGGAACCGACCAGGGCCGGCCGGCCGGCCAGCAAACCGAAAACCTACACCGTGAAGTCTGGGGACTGCCTGTGGAACATCGCGAAGGCGCTGTACGGCAACGGGGCGGACTACACGAAAATCTATAACGCCAACAAGGGGACGATCGGGAAAAATCCGAACCTGATCTACCCTGGACAGACGTTCACGATCCCCTGATATGGCTATCTCTATTCTTTACCAGAACAACGTGACCGGCGCCGCGCATGACGTGACGACGCTGATCACGGCGGCAAAGTGGACGACGAAAAGGTCCGGTTCCCCCGCTTCCCTGACCGTGACCGCGATCGTCGACGACGCCGTGGCGTGGAACCCTGGCGGGATTCTGGTCCTGAAGAACGGTTCCACGGGCCTTTTTTATGGCTACGTCGTGAAGACCAGCCAGAGCGAAAAGGACCAGGTCCAGATCACAGCCTACGATCAGACCTGGTATTTGAAGAAAAACAAGGAAACCTATGTCTTCACCGGCAAGCGCGCCGACCAGATCGTGAAGCAGATCGCCGAAGACTTCAAGCTGAAGACCGGCACCCTGGCGAACACCGGCTACGCGATCCCCTCCATGATTGAGGACGGCCAGACGCTTTTCGACATCGCCCTGAAGGCAATCGACCTGACCCTGATCAACACGGGGAAAATGTTCGTCCTGTGGGACGACTTCGGTTCCCTGGCGATCACGGACGTCGAAACGGCGAAGCTGGACCTGTTCGTGGGCGACGGGAGCCTTGCCACCGGCTACACCTACGACCAGGACATAGATTCCGACACCTACAACAAAATCAAGCTGGTCAAGGACAATAAGACCACCGGCAAACGTGACGTCTACATCTACCAGGATTCGAAGAACATGACCCTGTGGGGAATCCTTCAGGACTATGAAACGGTCGACGAAAGCATGAACGAAGCCCAGATCAAAGAGCGGGGCGCGAAAATGCTGGAACTTTACAACCGGCCGTCGCGGTCCTTCAGCCTGAACGCGATCGCGGACCTGTCCGTCCGTGCCGGCCGCGTCCTGTATATCGGGATCGGCGCCGTGGGCGTGAAGTCCTTCTTCCTGATCGAGGAAGCCACGCATGACCTGTTGAAGGAAACAATGACACTGAAATTGAAGGTGGTGTGACATGGGCCTTTTAGACACGATGAAGAAAGTCGCGGAGAACACCAACGCCGCCGGCGCGCCGACGGCCTGGTTCTTCGGGAAGGTGACGAAGACGTCGCCCCTGACGATCCGCGTGGATAACCGCTTCGACATATCCGGCGAAGCAATCGTCGTTCCGAAGGAACTTCAGGCCGGCTACTACCCCACACACTACCACACCGGCATGAAGGGCGGCCCTTCCACCGAAGAGAAGGGCGGCGGGAGCGGCGAAGCGGCCTTCGCTTCCCATTCCCACGTCCTGAAGAGCAACTACCAAACCAACACCGACAAAACGTCGGAATACTATTACGGACTGGCCGTCGGCGACAAGGTGATCCTTCTTCGGAACCAGGGCGGACAGGCCTTTCTTGTCCTGGGGAGGGTGTGACCTATGATTCCTAACGCGACCACCGTGAAGATCGGCGAAGACCTGGAAGTCCAGACCGCCGCCGAAGCCCCTTCGCGGACCTACAAGATCGACTTCGACGCCGGCCGCGTCGGCGGCTTCTGCGATGAAACGGAAGCCATGAAGCAAGCGATCTATAAAATCCTTCAGACGGAGCGGTTCGCCTACCTGATCTATTCCTGGAACTATGGAATTGAACTGGACGCAGTCGTCGGAAAAAGCTATCAGGTGTTTGAAAGTGAAATCAAGCGCGTGATCACCGAAGCCCTTCTGGCGGACAGCCGGATCACCGACGTCACCGACTTCGAAGTCACCCAGATCGACAAGCGGACGGCGTCCGTGAAGTTCACCGCCGAAACCATCTTCGGCGAAATCCCTATCGAAAGAGAGGTCGGCGACAATGCTGTATGAGAACATGACCTTCGAAAACATCATGGACCGGTGCCTTTCCCGCGTGGCCGCTTCCATCGACAAGCGGGAAGGTTCGGTCGTCTACGACGCGATCGCGCCGGCGGCCGCCGAACTGGCGATCATGTATATCGAACTGGCCTACCTTCTGGACCGTGCCTTCCCCGACACAGAGGAAGGCGACGACCTGACCCTGAAGTGTCAGGAACGAAGCGTCTTCCGAACGCCGGCCACGGCCGCGGTCCGGAAGGGCTACTTCGAGGACGGGGACGGCGGGGCGATGGACGTCCCGATCGGTTCCCGCTATTCCGGCGACGCCCTGAACTACGTCGTGACAGAGAAGATCGCCACCGGCCAGTTCAAACTTCTGTGTGAAACGGCCGGAGCCGCCGGCAACCAGTACCAGGGGAACCTTTTCCCGATCGACTATGTGGAAGGCCTGGGCGCGGCGCGTCTGGCCGACATTCTGATCAACGGCGAAGACGAAGAGAGCGACGCCGACCTTCTGGCCCGATATAAGGAAAGCCTGGAATCCCAGGCATACGGCGGCAATATCGCCGACTACCGGACGAAGGTCGAACTGCTTCAGGGCGTGGGCGCCGTGAAGGTGTTCCCCGTCTGGAACGGCGGCGGGACCGTGAAGATCGTCTTCGTGAACAGCGACTGGGGCGTCCCGTCTTCGACCCTGGTCGACACCGTCCAGACCGCCGTCGACCCCACCCAGAACCAGGGCGAAGGCGTCGGGATCGCGCCGATCGGCCACGTCGTCACCGTCGTCGGCGTCACCGGAACGGCGATCAGCGTGTCCTTCAAGCTGACCTTCGCCACCGGCTACGCCTGGGACACCGTGAAGACCGCCGTCACGAAGGCAATCCAGGACTACTTCGTGGCCCTGGCGAAGGACTGGGCGAACCAGTCGGGGATCACCGTCCGCGTGTCCCAGGTGGAAACGAAGGTCCTGTCCGTGGACGGCGTGATCGACATCACGGGGACGACGATCAACGGCGGAACCCAGAATATCGTCCTGGCGTCCGACGCGATCCCCGTCATGGGAGGGATCACGAATGAAACTTAAAGACTACTGGCCGCGCTGTCTTCAGGACTTGGTCGAGTTCCAGCAGATCGCCAACGCAGAACAGCCGGAGTTCGAAACGGCCCTGGACGACGTCAGGACGGCCGCTGACGACTTCTTCCTGGCGACCCTGTCCGAATATGGGTGTCAACGCTGGGAAGCCATCATGGGCCTTCATGCGGCCGACGGGGACACCCTGGAAGCGCGCCGCGAACGGATTCTGATCAAGTACCTTGACCAGCTTCCCTATACATACAGGACCCTTCTGAAGTACCTGAAGACCATCACGGACGACTTCACCGTCACCCTGGACGAAAACGCCTATGACCTGTTCATTCGAATCCGCCTGGAAGGCTATTCCCAGCGGGACGCCCTGATCGCCACCCTGGGCCAGATGATCCCCGCGAACCTGGTCCTTCGGCTGAAGGCAGACATTCCCCAGACGGACGAACCGGCCCAGACGGCGGCCTGTTCCGCTATGGTCACGATGAACCGGCACGTCTACACGCCGGCCACATAAGGAGGAAAACCACATGGCAAGATTTAAGTCTATCGTCACGGACGCCGGAGCGGCGGCCCTGACGGCCCTGATCGTGGCCGGAAAGCCGCTGATCCTGACCCGTGCGGCGGCCGGAAGCGGCGTCGCCACCGTCAGCCCGAACACCCTGGCGGACCTGGTGACGCCGGAGAACGTCGCCGTGAGCCTGGGCGAAAAGGATCTGATCGAGGGCGACCCCGCGATCATGCGAATCCCCGTCCAGGTGACGAACGAAGCCCTGGACGCCCCTGTCTGGATCAGGGAAGTCGCCGTCTACGGGAACACCATCGACAACACAGAAGTCATGTTCTGCTATGGCTGGCTGGACGGCGACGACAGCGACAACGTCCTTCCGGCGACGTCCTTCGAGGAAGACGCCGACACCGTCCATATCCACGACCTGGCCGTCTTCGTGACGAACCAGGAAGCCGCGTCCGTGTCCGTACAGGTGGCCCCTGGTTCCTATGTCACCCGTGAGCAAATGACCACCTACGCGGCGCCCCTGGTCCACACCCAGGGCGCGGACACCGTCACCGAAACCACCGGAGAGAACACGGAACAGGTCCAGCGCCGCCAGGACAGCGACATCGAAGCGATCAAGGAGCAGTTGAACACCGGCTTCACCGGAACCACCGTGACCCACACCTTCGCCCCCGCGCAGCTTCCCTACTGGAAGGGCTATGACGGGACCGGAGTTCCCGAAGGGATTCTGGACCAGACAAGGAACCGCCTGTATCTGTGACCAGGATCGCCGCCACGCCGTCGGAAACCTCTTGCCTTATATCGAACCTGTTCACGGAACTTCGTCCCGTGTGCGGCTTCTGTGAGGGCGACAGCGTGGTTCTTTGCGGCATGACCTACGCCGGCACGGAAGAAGCTGTGGTCCTTCGGGACTACGGCTTCGACTTTACCGGAGACGCCGCTGTGGTCGAGAATATCCGGAATCGAAGGTGTATCAATGGGATCGCGAAGAAACTACCAGCGGAGCCAGCCCAGCAAGGGCGAAAGCCCACTTCACATTCTGCCCGTCGCGGACAAAATGATTGGCTTCACCCTGTCGACGACCGACAACCCGAAGCGTTTTCCGAAGAAGATCAGATTTTCCGTGACGAATAAAATCCAGGGCCACGCCCTGGCGATCTATGACTACCTGGTCGAAGCGAACGAAATCTTCCCCATAATGGACGACCAGGACAAGGCCGACCGCCTGAAACTTCAGCGCGCCGCGCTGACGGAGTGCAAGAAACTTTTGCACATGATCCAGCTTTCGAAGGACCGCGGCTATATTGACAGCGGGACCTTCGACTACTGGACGAAGCTGACGGTCGACGTGAAATGTATGACCGCCCGATGGTACGACGCCGAACGGAAGACGGGAATCCCCGTCGAGCCGGCCGGCCCGATCCCTGAAGGCTGATCATAAATCATTAGGGAACGATCTGTCACCCCGAACGCCGGCAACGCGAACAACGCGCGCAATGTCAACACGGACGGCAGTCTGAACAACAACAACGCGTACAACGGCAACAACGGCGTCCGGCCGGATTTGGTGGAAAACGGGACTGATTAGGGCGGAAAGCCTGAAAACAGAGTATCACCAACAAAGGAGATCGTTTCCTTCCGAAGGGCCGCGACAGTCCCTTCGGTAAATACATGATTGACGACGAAAGGCCTTCAACAGCGACGGCCGGACTATCAGCGTCAAGGAGGATTTTTCTTTATGAAGGATCAGGGAACGCCCGCCCATGACTTCGCGTCCGTGACGGACTTCAACAATCTATATCAATCGTTTACAGAAGCGCGCAAAGGGAAACGGTGGAAGTATTCCGTGTGCAAATATGAAGCGAATGTCCTGGAAAACCTTCTGTTCATTCAGGTCATGCTTCAGCGCCATAAATACCGCCTGTCCCCGTACAACTGCTTCTTCGTGCATGAACCGAAAGAACGGCTGATCATGTATAACAGCTTCCGCGACAAGATCGTTCAGCATTGTTTATGTGAACAGGTCCTTGAACCGCTTCTTTCGAAGACATTCATCTATGACAACTACGCGAGTCAGAAGGGCAAAGGGACCCACTTCGGCCTTGACCGCCTGAAGTCGTTCATGTCGGCCTACTACCGGAAGAACGACGTCGAAGGTTGGGTATTGAAGTGCGACGTCCGAAAGTATTTCTATCGGATCAATCACGACGTTCTGAAGACCCAGCTTCGCCGGCTGATCAAGGACCGCGACGTCCTGTGGCTTCTGGACATGATCATCGACTCCACGGAGGGACCAGGGATTCCGATCGGGAACCACACTTCACAATGGTTCGCGATCCTCTACCTGTCCGACATGGACCACATGATCAAGGAACGTCTGGGAATCAAGTATTATGGCCGCTACATGGACGACTTCTATTTGATACATGAGGACAGGGCCTATTTGCAGTTCTGCCTTGAAGAAATCCGCCGGTTCCTGGTCCCCCTGGGCCTGGAACTGAACCAGAAGACGGCCATATTTCCGTTATCCCAGGGAATCGACTTCCTGGGCTTTCGGACCTACCTGACGGACAGCGGAAAGGTCGTCCGGAAGGTACGCCGTGAGAGCAAGAACCGGATCAGGCGGAAGATCACGAAGTTCCGCCACCTGGTAGACGAAGGCCGTGTCGACTTCGACACGGTCCTTCAGTCTTATAATTCCTGGACCGGCCACGCCGAACACGGCAACAGTTATCACCTGATCAGCGAGATCGACGACCTGTTCTTCAACCTGTTCAGGGAAGAAATGGAGGGAAAACCCTATGGCGAAATCTCTATCCGCTTTGCCCGTTGGAAGCGTCGTCAAGTCGGCGAACACAAAGTACAACGGACAGGCGATCAGGTGGATCGTCGGCACACAGGACACGTCCCAGGGCCGAACGGGCCTGGTGACGGAAAAGATGATCACCCTGAAATGCTTCGACGCGAAGGAGCCGAGCAACAGCAACAGTGACCGCCGAAGCTACGGAAACAACCGCTATTCCGTTTCCAACATCGACAAGTGGCTGAACAGTGCGGCCGCGTCCTGGTATGCCGCACAGCACGGAGCCGACGCCCCGCCCACGTCCGCGAACTGTTGGAACGGCTATAACCCCTACGACACCGAAGCCGGCTTCCTGGCGAACTTCGAAGCCGACTTCCGAAACGCGATCCTTAATTCCACGATCCGCGTCGCAAAGAACTCCGTCACCGACGGCGGCGGTTATGAAGACATCGTTCGACAGGTCTTTTTGCTTTCGAACACGAACGTCGGCCTTTCCAACGAAAACGGCGTGGCCGAAGGTTCCTTGTGGTCCTACTTCAATTCCGCGTCGCGCCGCCAGTGCTACCCCACGGCGGAAGCCGTCAGCAAGTCCACCTACACCAGTTCCAGCCTGTCCGCTTCTCAATATTGGTGGTGGTGGTTAAGAACCCCGTCCGCCGGCTACGCGGACAACGCGCGCGGTGTCAACACGGACGGCAGTCTGGGCAGCGGCAGCGCGTGCAGCGGCCGCTACGGCGTCCGGCCGGCTTTGTATTTGGCATCTTCGAATCTGGTATCCGATACAACCGACACAGACGGCGCTTATATCCTTCTGTGGAACCAACCGCCCACAGCCCCGTCTTCCATTACCTACGGCACCCCCCAGGCGGGACAGAACCTGACCCTGTCGACCGGCGGATCGACCGATCCGGAGGGCGACGCCATTTCCTACGTCTGGGAACGGAAGGTGGATTCCGGCGTCTGGACCCAGATCGGGATCACCACCGCGAAGACGATCCAGGACACGGTCCCGTCCAGCGGAACAACCTACTACGCGCGCGTGAAGGCGGTGGACGCGGCCGGGAATGAATCGGCGTATTGCACCGGTTCCGGAAAGGCCATTTCCTACAACACCCCGCCCGTGATCAGCGGTTCCGACCAGAACATGGGCGCGAAGACCGACCCCTTCACCTACAAATACACCGTCACCGACGCCCAGTCCGCCACCCAGACCCTGACCGTGACGGAAGCCCTGACCAACGGCGCCGAAACGATCACCCTTCGCACCTACACGGCCACGGCCGGCGCCCAGAACACCGCCGACCTGTCGCCCGTCTGGATCAGGCTGATCGCGGGGACCCACGTCCTGAAGATCACCGCTTCCGACGGCAACGGCGGGACGGCCGTCCGCAACATCACCTTCAGCCGCACCGTCACCAGGATCGCCGCGGCCCGCGCCTTCAACACCGACGCGAAGGTCACGAAGGTCTTCGTTTCCCTGTACCCGTCCGACCGTCCGGCCGGTTCCACGCTCCACCTGGAAGTGACGAACAACCCGTTCGACACGAACCCCGTCTGGGAGGACATCACGGAGAAGGCGAACCGCCTGGTCCACACCTTCGCGAACAGCACCGTCGCAAATGGCTACGGCCTGGGCTATCGGTTCTATCTGCTGAAGGGAACGGAGGTAATCGAGATCACCCAGGCGACGATCCGTTTCGCCTGATGAAAGGAGGGAAGCAAAATGTCTTTCAACTCGCACGACTGCGAAACCGTCAGCATGAAGGAAGCCCAGGAACAGGAAAAGAACAACCCCGTCACCCAGATCGCGGCGGCGGCGTCCATCGCCTTCGTGGTCCTGGCGGAGGGCGGCCAGATCGACGACGTCACCGCCACGGAGAACGTCGAGCAGTTCGCCCCCTGGGCCTACCCGATCGCCTACAAAAAGGGCAATATCCGCCGCTACGGTTCCGACCTGTACCGGTGCAACCAGGACCACACTTCGCAAGCCGACTGGACCCCCGCGGCCGCCGCGTCCCTGTGGTCGAAGATCGGCGACCCGACGGAGGAATGGCCGGAATGGTCCCAGCCGGTCGGCGCCCATGACGCCTATAACGCCGGCGCGAAGGTGTCCCATAACGGGAAGCACTGGACGTCCGACGTCGCGTCGAACGTCTGGGAACCTGGCGTCTACGGTTGGACGGAGGCGACGGCATGACCGAAGGGATCATCATCGCCGTTCTTTCTATGGTCGGCACGTTGGCCGGTGCCTACCTGGCGAATCGGAAAAGTTCCGCCCTGATTGCCTATCGTCTGGATAAGCTGGAAGAGAAGGTCGACAAGCATAATTCTGTGATCGAACGGACCTTCAAGCTGGAAGAACAGGCCGCCCTTATCGAAGAGCGAATCAAGGTCGCGAACCACCGGATCGAAGACCTTGAAAAGGCGCAGTAAACCCCGCCGCGAGTTCTCCAAAATCATCGTTTGCACCGTGGGGGCCGTCACGATCTTCGTGACGGCCTTCACCTGTGTCATGGTGTGGAGGACCAGCAACACGGACGCCCTGGCCTACCTGATACCGGCCATCTTCGGGGAAGCCGCCACGGCGACCGGCTTTTATTACAGCAAGGCAAAGACTGAAAACAGGATCAAACTTCGCCGGCAATACGGCGACCTGGTCGACAAGGAGGAATGAACCCATGTTTGAAATCATCATCGGAAACCTGATCAAGATCGGCTATGCTATGGCGATCTTCCTGTGTGCCTACCTGGCGAACGTCGTGTTCTCCCTGTGGTACAACATCAAGATCAACTGTGAACCCTTCAGCCGCGAAAAGCTGGCGACCGGCGGCCTGAAGGCGCTGACGTTCATCGTCGGACTGACCCTTCTGTGTATCGCGATCACCACCCTTCCGATCTTCGCGACGGAAGTCGGCTGGACGATTCCTGACGAATACGCGGAACTGTTCGCCGATTTGATCATCGTCGGCGCAGTCCTTCTGGTCGCCTGTAAGTATATCAAGGAAGCCTTCACAAAGTTCGTCGCGATCCTGAACACGCCGGCGGACACCGTACCCGCAAAGGAGGAAAAAGAGCATGAGCAACAGCCCGTTAGTGACGTATTCCAGGATCAGCCCGAACCGGACCAGCCCCAGGAATCATAAGATCGACACCATCACGATTCATTGTATTGTCGGACAATGGACGGCGAAGCAAGGCTGTGACTACTTCGCCACCACCGGCCGCGAGTGTTCCGCGAACTACGTCGTCGGGAAGGACGGTTCGATCGGCCTGTCCGTGGAGGAACAGGACCGGTCCTGGTGCAGTTCGTCCCGCTCCAACGACCACCGCGCGATCACAATCGAAGTCGCGTCCGACACGAAGCACCCCTACAAGGTGACGGACCAGGCCCTGGCCGCCCTGATCGACCTTCTGGTGGATATTTGCCGCCGGAATGGGATCAAGGCCCTTCTGTGGAAGGGCGACAAGTCCCTGATCGGCCAGGTGGACAAGCAGAACATGACCGTTCACCGGTGGTTCGCGAACAAGGCCTGTCCTGGTGACTATCTCTATAACCTCCACCCCCAGATCGCGGCCCAGGTGAACGAACGCCTGGGCGCGGCCGCGCCGGCGGAGCCGGAGAAGAAGCCCAGCCAGACGCCCAGCGGCGCCACCTTCACCCCCTACCTGGTGCGGATCACGGCGTCCGTCCTGAATATCCGAAAAGGCCCTGGCACGACCTACGCCGTCACCGGCCAGATCAAGGACCGCGGCGTCTATACCATCGTCGAGCAGAAGGGCAACTGGGGCCGCCTGAAGTCCGGCGCCGGCTGGATCAGCCTGTCCTACACGAAGAAGGTCTGACGATGGGAATGAAGCTGGACGGACTGGCGAACTTCGGGAAAGCCCTGGTCGCCCTTCAGTCCGATATACCGGAGATCATGGACAAACTGGTCGTCGGCGAAGGCCGCTTCGCCCGTGACCAGGCCAGGAAGATTTGCACCGAAGAAAACATCATCAACACCGGCGACTATCGCCGGAACTTCAACAGCAGTTCGAAGGCGATCCGGATCGGGACGGCCTACAAGATCGACGTCTTCAACAACCTGGACTATGCGAAGCCCCTGGAATATGGCTTCCGCGGCCACTTCGTCCCTGGACATTGGGACGGGAAGTCGTTCGTCTACCAGCCGAAGGACCCGCAAGGGGGAATGTTCGTCCATTCCCTGATTCCTGGTCACTACACCCTGGAACGGGCCGTCAACGCCACGAAGCGCACCCAGAACGCGCGCCTTCAGCGCCGCTTCGAACAGGAACTGAAGAAGCGTGGCTACATGAAGTATTTCAAATAGAAAGACGCCCAGGGGACGAACCCCTGGGCGTTTTTTCTTTCTTCAGAACATCGCGAGTTTGATCGCCTTGAACCGTGTGTCGTCCAGTTCCAGAAGGGACCGCTTCCCGTCCTTGAACTGAATCGCCACCACATGAACCCCCTTCGTCTTCGCGGTCGCGGCCGCCACGACGCCCAGGGGACCCAGAAGCAGAGCGCCGGCGGCGCCGCGCGCCACGGCGGAACCCATGCTTTTCTGGGAATCTTCGTCCACGACTTCGATCTGGTCGATCGTGGAACTGTCCAGTTTCAGATTTTTCATCAGGCCGACGTTCAAAACCGCCTTCCCGCCTTGCATGATGACCGCTTTGTGTTTATAGTCGCCCTCCAGGACCCAGTTCTTCGCACCCATGCCAGAACCTCCCTTTGATATTTACCCCGAAGTTATGGGATATTACCATAAGAATATCGGAATCTTATGCTAAAGTCAATTAGAATATGGGATATTACCATAACGGGAGGATCAGGCGTGAAGAAGTTCGACTACAACGGCCGGAAGAATATCTGTGGAAACCGCGTCCGGTGCCTTCGGACGGCGCGACGATGGTCACAGGCCGCCCTTGCGGCAAAAATGCAGACCCAGGGCGTAATCATGGAACAGGACGTCGTCAGCAAGATCGAATCCGGCGACCGCCTGGTTACAGACTACGAAGTCCGCGCCTTCGCGGCGGTCTTCGGCGTGGCCTTTGAAAACCTGATCGAAGACGAAGAATGAACGGCCTTCCGGACCAGAACCGGAGGGCCGTTTTTTTCTGCTTGACAATATACTACCGGTAGTATATAATAAGCACCAGAAGGAAGGTGATTCACAATGTCAAAGGCGCAGACAGCCGCAAACAAACGCTATAACCTGAAGGCGTATGACAGAATTGAAATAACGGTCCCGAAGGGAAACAGGGAGATCATCGCCCAGGCCGCGGCGGCGGCCGGAATGAGCGTGAACGCCTTTATCAAGGAAGCGATCGAAGCACAGATCGCAAAGCAGAGCGCGTGAACGCGAAGGCCCTGTCCGAAAGGACGGGGCCTTTTATTTTATACCGAACGGAGGAAACACCATGAAACGTCGCAGATTCAAGCAACTGACCAGAGCGGATCGCCTGAATATCGAAAAGTATCTTCGCCAGGGTATGACGAAACAGGCCGTCGCCGACGCCCTGGGCGTCAGCCTTCGAACGGTATATTATGAACTGAAGCGCGGCCAGTATATCCACACCAATTCCGACCTGACGGAGGAAGTCCGTTATAGCTGTGACGTCGCCGAATCAGTCAAGAAGTACAACGGCACGAACAAAGGCCCACAGTTAAAGATCGGCAACGACCACGAACTGGCGGCCTACATTGAACGGCGGATCGTGGAAGACGGCTATTCGCCGGCGGCGGTCCTTGGAGAAATCCGCGTCAAGGGAATGAAGTTCAAGACGTCGATCTGTAAGTCGACACTGTATTCCTATATCCGGAAGGGCGTGTTCCTGACCCTTGAAATGCGCGACCTTCCCCGTCACGGTAAGAACAAGCGCGGCTACACCCGCACCCACAAGAAGGGCGCCAGGGCGTCCGCCGGAACCAGCATTGAACACCGGCCGGAGGAAGTGAACGCCAGGACGACCGTCGGTCATTGGGAAATGGACTCCGTCCTGGGAAAGAAGAAGACGAAGCCGGCCCTTCTGGTCCTGTCTGAACGACTGTCCAGGAAGGAACTGATCATCAAGGTCCAGGATCACACCGCCGCCAGCGTAGTTCGCGCCCTGGACCGCCTGGAACGGAAGATGGGATCGCCGGCCTTCCGTGCCACCTTCAAGTCGATAACCGTCGACAATGGTTCCGAGTTTGCCGACGTCGACGGCATGGAACGAAGCTGTCGCCGAAAGGGGCTGCGGACGAAGGTCTATTACTGCCACCCCTATTCTTCCTGGGAACGCGGGACCAACGAAAACACGAACGGCCTGATCCGCCGCTGGTTCCCGAAGGGGACGGACTTCAGCAAAGTCAGCGTCCAGGAAATCCAGAAGGTCGAAGACTGGCTGAACGCCTATCCCCGCGAAATCCTGGGCTTCCTATCTGCTGACGCGGTCTTCTCCACCGCCTTCGCGGCCTGTGTCTGAAACTTTTTTATCTTTTTTGCAAAAATATGTTGACTTTTGCGCGTTTCACAAAAAAGAAAAAATCGAAAAAAGTTGGGAACTTTTTTGTGCTCCCTTTCGTCAAAGGAAAAGACACAACGGGAAAGGAAGAGGAAACCTTGAAAAGACTGCTTGCATTGATGATGGTCGTCGCTGTAACGGCGGCGCTTTTGGCCTGCACGAAGGGCGGGCGTGATAACGAAGACGGAAATGACACGCCCAATCCTGAGTCGCAGTACGCCGGTGCGGACACGATGACGCTGCGCGTCGTGGGCGACGGTGAAAACGGTACGCTCATTTTAGCAGGGGAGACGGAGGTCTACGCCCTGCCGCTCGAAGGCGTGACGCTGTATTTGGACGGCGGCAGCGTGTCCGCTTCCGAGATCGAGAGCGGCATGAGCGCCGAGGTCTGGTACACCGGCGGCGTGCAGGAGACATATCCTGCGAAGTTTTCACAGGTGGTGGCCGTGTCGCTCTCGCACGAGGACGATGTACAGCATGACCTCTGCGGCCTCTACTTGCAGGTGCTTGAGGACCTGTGGAATGAGGACGATGGGCTCAACGGCGGCGCGGAGGTCGTGAGCGTCGATCTGAGCAAGGCACCCGGCGGGCTGACCGCGGGCGAAAAGGCGGCGGTCGCCTATGTGTTCGCACAGAAGCACGGCGTGCAGGGCCTGACGATGACGTTCGACGAGCTGCGCGAGGAGGGATACCTTACGGGTGAAAAGCTGGAGGGCGGCAGTACGGCCTATTCGTTCACGAACGGTCTGCTCTTCACCATCACGCCCAATGAAAGCACGGAGGGGAAGAGCTTTTCGCTGCCGGTGGTCTGCTTCAGCGCTGAAAAGTGGCGCTCGCCGCTCGGCGCGTATTACTTTACGAAGTGTACGGCCTCCCGCGGCGATAACGGTTGGGAATACACCGTCGGCGCGGAAGCGATCTCTTAAATTACAGCAGGTTCTTTAATTTGAGCAGCGAATCGACGATCTGGTCGGCCTCGCAGCGCTCCGGAACGGGGCGGTGCGTGTGGTTGTACCAGATCGTTTTCATGCCCGCGTTTTTGCCGCCGGTGATGTCGGCGGTCAGCGAGTCGCCAATCATCACGCACTCGTCCGCGGCAACATCGGGAAGAAAAGCGCGGCAGGCATCGAAAAACGCCTTTTCGGGCTTGCGGTAGCCGAGTGACTCTGAAACGAACACATGGTCAAAATAGGGGAGAAGCCCCGCCATTTCAAGCCGGTTGAGCTGCTGGTCGTGGAAGGCGTTGCTCGCCGCGCAGAGGATATATTTTTTCTTGAGGTAGCGGCAGATCTCGTCCGCGCCGTCGACGGGAATGGCCGTCTCGTAGAGGAGGTCCAAAAACCGCTTTTCAAACGCGGCGCCGTCAGCCTGGATGCCGAGAGCATCGAAGATGCGGTTCCAGCGGAACTGAAAAAGCTGCTGCGTTGTGAGCTCGCCGCGCTCGATCATGAGCCAGAGGCCGTCATTGATGCGCGTGAACGTCGCGTAAGTGGAATCGTCATAGGGGAGACCCCATTCGGCAAAGCCGATGCGCATGGCCTGCTCGGCGCATTTGCCGAAGTCGAGCAGCGTGTCGTCGATATCCATCAAAACTGCCTTGAGCATGAAAAGTGACCTCCTGCGGAAAAGATAAAGAAAAGAGCCCCGAGCATTCGCTCGAGGCTCTTCATTGTGCAATTACTCAGCGGGGTAAACAGAAGCCTGCTTACGATCCTTGCCGAGACGCTCGAAACGGAGCACGCCGCTCTCCTTGGCGTAGAGAGTATCGTCAGAGCCGATACCGACGTTGACGCCCGGATGGATGTGGGTGCCGCGCTGGCGCACAAGAATGTTGCCGGCGAGAACGAACTGACCGTCAGCGCGCTTGGGGCCAAGGCGCTTGGCGTTAGAGTCGCGGCCGTTCTTCGTGGAGCCGCCGCCCTTCTTGTGGGCGAAAAACTGAAGACCGATGTTCAGCATGGTGATTTGCCATCCTTTCTGTAAGATGATCGGAACAGGGGGCTTACGCCTCCATGACTTCGATATTGTCCGGATATTCGCTGTGCAGCTCGGAAAAGAGCAACATCAAACCCGTTAAAAGAGCCTGACAGGTGCTCTCGTTCGTGGCGGACAGACCGCCGGGGAGCCGGAATTCCACAGCGCCGGAGCGTTCATGGACCTTGACGGAAGCGGCGAGGCCTAAAACATCGTTCACGGTGCTTTCCACAAGGCGGACCGCACTTGTGACTGCCGCGCAGACGATATCGCTGCCCTCTTCGCTGTAACCGCTGTGGCCCTTAGCATCAAAACCGATGATGCGCTTCCCCTCAGTGAGGAATGTAACAGTGGTCATGCCTTAGACGGAGATCTTGCCGATCTCAACCTTGGTATAAGGCTGACGATGACCCTGACGCTTGTGATAGCCCTTCTTGGCCTTGTACTTGTAGACACGGACCTTCTTGCCCTTGCCGTTCTTAACGACAGTGGCCTCCACCTTCGCGCCCTCCACCACGGGAGTGCCGAACTTGGTGTTTTCGCCGTCAACGATCGCCAAAACCTGATCGAAGGTAACGGCGTCGCCCGCCTCGACGGGGAGCTTCTCAATGAACAGGGTGTCGCCCTCGTTCACAACATACTGCTTACCGCCGGTAACGATGATCGCTTGCATTACTTGCACCTCTTTCCTTAATTACGGACTCGCTGTCGGGGGCGTTCGAAAAGTCTCGAAACCTTCCGAAACTTTAAGCCCATTCAAAGCGGCTGTTCAAGTATAACTTCTGACTTTGAAAAAGTCAATAGGTTTTTGGAAAATTCTCTGTGCGGTTTTGCTCAGGTGCAAAGTGAGTCGCGGCACGTGTGCCGCGAGGAAGCAGCGCCAAAGGCGCTGCACGGGTCAAAGGGGATATTCTCTTTCGCAAAAGAGAATATCCCCTTTGGAACCCCAAGAGAAAGACTTTGTATTGTCAGATTGCAGCTTGAAGAACTGCACGCGCTGCGCAATCAGGCGCCTGCTTGATGATGTATCTAAACGATTTGACTTTCTTCTATCTTCGCTGTCGCTTTGCCTGCGATTCGCTACCCTTACGCAATTTCCGCCTACTTCAGATTTTCGCTGTTTTGTTTTTGCCTGCCAAGGCGGCATTGCTGTGCTCGCCGCGATATGCGCACCATCGGTAGACGGTGATTAGGCTGCACAAAAACAAGATGAGCAGAGCGGCAGCGGGTAGTAGAAGTAGGCCAAGTCGTATAGCAACACCAAACGCGGCAACGCCGCGCGCAGGTATTCTCATTCCGGAGGCACAAGGGCCATTCAAGCCTGAGACTGCCGATCAAAACCTTTCTCTTGGGGGTTCAAGGGGGCCATTCTCTTTTGCGAAAGAGAATGGCCCCCTTGTCCGCGTCCCCCTGCGCGGCGCGGGGAACAAGGAGCAGCGCTTTGCGCTGTAGAAATGCAATTTTGCATACTTTTCACCGCGCGGTAAACAATAACTCCGCAAGTTTTATTTGGAAGGAGAGCATTTCAATATGGAAAAGCGAAAAGAGATGTGGCGCGCGCTGCCGTTTGTGATGGCGCTGCTGCTGCTCACCCTCGTGCCGGCGCAGAGCGCATCGGCGCTGTTCGGCAAGAGCAAGGAGGAGGTCAAGGCCGCCGACGGCGCGCCAGTGGCGGAGAACATGGAGATCAAGGTCTACCGCGGCGTCGCGTATGAGGGTGAATTCCGCGCGGTGGACAACGAGGGCGACGAGGTGACGTTTGCCATCACGCAGGAGCCGAAAAAGGGCACGGTCGCGCTGACGGAGGACGGCCTCGGCTTTGTCTACACGCCGGGCGGCAAGCTGGGGACGGACAGCTTCACCTACACGGCAATCGATGCCTACGGCAACACCTCGCTGCCCGCGACGGTGAGCATCACGATTGAAAAGGCGAATAGCGGCGTCTGCTACGCCGACATGGGCGGTGATCGCGCGCACACGGCGGCGGTCGATCTTGCCGAGCACGGCGTGTTTGTGGGCGCAAAGATCGGGGACAGCTATTTCTTTGAGCCCGAGCGCACGCTCTCGCGCGGTGAATTTGTCGCGATGGCGCTCGCGGCAATGGACGTGAGCGAGGAGGATGTGCAGATGACCGGCTTCTGCGACGATGCGAGCATCCCGACCTGGGCGAAGGGCTACGCCGTGAGCGCGCTGAACGCGGGCGTTGTGTCCGGCGTCAGCACGGCGGAGGGCGTTGCCTTTCGCGCAAATGACGCCATTACGCTCAATGAGGCCGCGGTCGTGCTGAACCGGCTGCTTCGCGTGACGGACGTGGACCTCTCGGACTACGACGTGCAGGACGCGGACAACGCCTGGTGCGCACAGGCGGTGGCGAATTTGCAGTCCGTCAGCGTAATCGAGAGTGGGCGTTTTTCCACTGACGAGATGCGCTCGGGCGTGACACGTGCGCAGGCGGCAGAGATCCTCAGCGCGGCGATGACGCTCAAGGACGGACGCGCGGGAAAGGGCGGACTGCTCTCCGGCATTTTCGGCTAAGGGCAAAAAGTGAGAAAAGCGAACAAAAGAGAGCGGTTTTCACGCCGCTCTCTTTTGCTTGTATTTGGGAAAAAGCTGTGGTAAAGTATAAATTAGTATAGTATGGATAAACGGGGGCGGAGACGTCCCTTTCAAAAATAAGGAGGAAAACGGTATGCGTATCGTTGTTTTAGCAGGTGGGCTGAGTATGGAGCGCAATGTGTCGCTCTCGAGTGGCAACAAGATATGCCGCGCGCTGAGAGCGCGCGGACATCAGGCCATTCTGGTGGATATGTTCATGGGCTTTGAGGACTACGACGGTAAGCTCGAAGATGTTTTCGACGCACCGGACGGCTTCTGCGGCGACTATTCCGTCGCCGAGGCGAAGCCCGACCTCGCCGCTGTGCGCGCGAGCCGCAAGGACCAGAGCAAGAGCCTTTTCGGTCCCGGCGTGCTCGATGTGTGCGCCAAGGCGGACGTCGTATTTCTGGCGCTGCACGGCACCTGCGGCGAGGATGGCCGCGTGCAGGCCGCGTTCGACCTGCTCGGCATTCCGTACACCGGCGCAGGCTACCTCTCGAGCGCCATCGCGATGGATAAGGACCTGACGAAGCGTCTTGTGTCGGAATATGTCATCACGCCGCAGTGGCGCACCGTGCGCTACACGGAGGGCGACATCGCGCGCCTTGTGTCGGAAACGAAGCTCCCTTGCGTCGTCAAGCCGGTCGCCAACGGCTCGTCTGTCGGCGTCTCCATCGCGCATACGGGCGCGGAGCTCAAAAAAGCGCTTGAAGAGTGCTTACAGTTCGGCGCGCAGGTCGTGCTCGAACAGTACATCTCCGGCCGCGAGATCCAGGTTGGTATCATCGCGGGCAAGGCACTGCCCTCCATCGAAATTATCCCGAAGACGGGCTTTTATGACTACGCGAACAAGTATCAGGCCGGCGCGGCGGAGGAGATCTGCCCCTCGCCAATCCCCGAGGACTGGGAGATGCGCGTGCGCACCGCGACCGAGACGGTCTACCGCCTGATCGGCCTGAGCGTCTACTCCCGCGCGGACTTCATCGTCACGCCGGACGGCACGCCGTACTTCCTCGAGATCAACACGCTGCCCGGCATGACGAAGACGAGCCTTCTTCCGCAGGAGGCGGCGGCGGTCGGCATCGGCTACGAGGAACTGTGTGAAAAGATCGTCGAAGAGTCGCTGAAGCAGAAAAGAGGGCTGTAAATGGAGGCCATCACGGTAAAGGAGCTGCTCGCGGCGGTGCACGGCGAGCTCTTGCAGGGAGATGAGACAGCGCAAATCCTCGGCGTGAACACCGACAGCCGCACCGTCAAAGCGGGCGAAGTTTTCGTGCCGCTCGTCGGCGAGCGCTTCGACGGGCATGACTATATCGAAAAGGCGATTTCCGCGGGCGCGGAGGGCTGTCTGTGCGCCCGCGTGCCGGAAACGCTGCTGCCCGGAAAGTTTTACATCAAGGTGTCTGACACGCTGCTTGCGCTCAAGGACTTGGCCGCGTGGTACCGTGCGCAGTTTTCGATCCCCTTTGTGCAGGTGACGGGCAGCGTCGGCAAGACGACAACAAAGGAAATGATCGCCTCGGTACTGGGCGTGAAGTTCCATACGCTCAAGACCGCGGCCAACTATAATAACGAGATCGGCACGCCGCAGACGTTGCTGGGCCTCTCCCGCGCGCATCAGGCGGCGGTGATCGAGACGGGCATGGACCGCGCGGGGCAGATCCGGTATCTTGGCGAGATGGTGAAGCCCGATATCGCCGTCATCACGAACGTCGGCGACATGCACATTGAATACCTCGGATCGCGCGAGAACATTCTGAAGGCCAAGTGCGAGATCTTTGAAAACCTCAAAAAAGACGGCCTCGCCGTCTTAAACGGCGACGATGAGCTTTTGAACACCGTCTCTCTGCCGCAGAAAACGTTGCGCTGCGGCCTGTCCGAGCACTGCGATGTCCGCGTCAGCGAGGTCGAAGACCTTGGCATCGACGGCATTCGCTGCGTCGTGACGACGGCAAAGGAGCGTTACGCGCTCTCCATCCCCGTGCCGGGAAAGCACATGGTCTACTCCGCGGCGATGGCCGCGGCCATCGGTGAATACCTTGGCGAGACCAAAGAGGAGATCGAGCGCGGCGTTGCGGCCTACGAGCCCGCGGGCTCACGCATGCACGTCATCACGTTCTCTGAAAACCGCCGCCTGCTCGACGACTGCTACAACGCGGGTCCGCAGTCGATGGCGGCGTCGCTGCGCGTATTGGGCGCGAGCGGCGGCAAAAAGGTCGCCGTCATCGGCGATATGGCGGAGCTCGGAGAGCTCACCGAGCGTGCGCATAAGGAAATCGGAGAACTCACCCAAGAGCTCGGCATCGACACTGTCATCGCAATCGGTGCACGGGCAAAATACTTTACAGAAGGGAACCCCTCTGCGCAGTGGTTCGGGAGCGTGGACGAGGCGATGGGCGCCGTCAAGGCGGCGTTCACGGCGGAGACGGCGATGCTCGTCAAGGCCTCGCACTCCATGCACTTTGAGAAGATCGTAGAGGAACTGACTAAAGCATGATCGACATCAGTGTTACGGGACTCATCAAGTCCTTTGACCTCGAAAAGAAAATACTGGACGGTATCACCTTTCAGATCGACACGGGCGAGCGCGTGGGCCTTCTCGGCAAAAACGGCGCGGGCAAGACGACGCTCTTCCGTATCCTGACGGGCGAGCTCGACTACGACGCGGGCGAGGTGAGCATCGCCTCGGGCCGCAGGCTGGGCCTAATCTCACAAATTCCTGTGTATCCCGAGGGCTACACGGTCGAGGATGTGCTCAAGAGCGCGTTTTCGCGCATGCAGAGGATGGAGGACGAGATGAACGCCCTCTCCCAGCAGATGGCAAGCGGCGACGAGAGCGAAGAGACGCTGCGCCGCTACGGCGAGCTTTCGGCCAAGTTTGAGGGTCTCGGCGGCTACGACACCGAGACGCCCATCAACAAGGTTGCCAACGGCCTCTCCATCCCGTCGGAGATGCGCGAGCGGTTGTTCGACACACTCTCGGGCGGTGAAAAGACGCGCGTGAACCTCGGCCGCCTCATTTTGGAGGATACGGATATCCTGCTTCTCGACGAGCCGACGAACCATCTGGACCTGCACGCCATCGAATGGCTGGAGCAGTATTTGTCAACGTTTAAGGGCACGGTCGTCGCCATCTCGCATGACCGCTACTTTTTGGACCGTACCATCACGCGCGTCATCGAGGTGCTCGACGGCAAGGCGGAGTTTTACAGCGGCAACTACAGCTTCTACGCGGTGGAAAAAGAGCGCCGCTATTTGGAAAAGATGCGTCAATACGAAAAGGAGCAGGCCAAGATCGCTCAGCTCGAAAAGAGCGCCGAGCAGCTGCGCATGTTCGCCTTCAAGGGCATGGACAAGACGTACCGCCGCGCGCTGTCGATGGAAAAGCGCATCGAGCGCATGCGCACGACGGACAAGCCGACGAAGGAGCGGGCGCTGAGTGCGCAGTTCAAGTCGCAGGAATTCTACGGCGACGAGGTGTTTGCGCTCAAAAAGCTTAAAAAGAGCTTTGGCGACCGCGTGCTGTTCCACGACGTGGATTTACAGGTGCGCGGCGGCGAGCGCATCGCGCTCATCGGCGACAACGGCACGGGCAAGTCGACGCTCATCAAGATGCTGATGGAAGAGGAATATCCCGACGAGGGCAAGATCAAGTTCGGCCCGTCGGTGCGCATCGCGTACCTGCCGCAGATCGTCGAATTCGACGTGCCGGAACGAAACTTGGTCGACACGATGCTCTACTCTAAGCGCAACATCACGCCGCAGAGCGCGCGCAACCGCCTGGCCGCGTTCCACTTCACGGGCGAGGACGTTTTTAAGAGTGTCAGCGTGCTCTCGGGCGGTGAGCTTTCGCGCCTCAAGCTCTGCATCCTGATGGATGAGGAAGTGAACCTGCTTATTCTCGACGAGCCGACGAATCACCTCGATATCGCGTCGCGCGAGTGGATCGAAGAGGCGGTGGAGAGCTACGACGGGACGCTCCTGTTCGTGAGCCACGACCGCTATTTCATCAACCGCTTTGCAACGCGCGTGTGGGAGCTGGAGGGCGGCGTCATCACCGACTATCCGATGGGCTTTGCGCGTTACCGGCAGGTCAAGGCGCTGGAGGCACAGAACAAGATCGACCACACGCCAAAGGCTGTAAAGGAAAAGACGGTTACAGAAAAACCGAAGCCGAACCGCTCTGCCCAGCAGGCGCGGCGGCAGCTCACCATCTGTGAAAAGGAAATTTCCGCGCAGGAGACCGCCATTGCCGAGATCGAGCAGCGCCTTGAAGAAGCGGGCGGCGACTACGAGCGTTACAGTGAAATTTACAAGGAGAAGGAAGCCGCCGAGCAGAAGCTCGGCGAGCTGATGGAAAAGTGGGAAACGCTCGCCGAACAGGCGGGCGAATGAGGAACACACCATGAAGAGACAGAAAAGACTGTGGACGGCGGCAGCAGCCTGTGCCGTGCTCGGCGCGGCGTGCCGGGCTGTCCCCGGCGTGCGCTTTGCAGGACTCCTGTTCTGGTGCCTGACGGCGCTTTTGATCGTCTTTGCGATGCTCGAGCAGTACAAAGAGCATGCATGGGCGAAGTGGGGAAAACGCGTTCTGCTCGCGCTCGTGTGCCTAGGCCTTGTCGCATTCGGGTATCTTGAATCGCTCGTTATTCGCGGCGCGCACACGGACGGGCGCGCGGAAGACGCGCAGTGCGTGGTTATTTTGGGCGCGGGCGTGAACGGCACGACGCCGTCGCTGATGCTCTCGTCGCGGCTGCAGGCGGCGCTTGACTTCATCGCGGACAAGCCGGACATCCCCATCATCTGCTCAGGCGGTCAGGGGCCGGGGGAGGATATCTCCGAGGCCGACTGCATGGCCGACTGGCTCATCGCCCACGGCGTGGACGAGAGCCGCATCTACCGCGAGGACCGATCGACCAGTACGCAGGAGAACTTTGCTTACAGCGAAGAGATCATGGCGGAGCTGGGGCTTGATGCGGGCGACACGTTCGCCTTTGTCACGAACGACTACCATATTTTTAGGGCGGGGCGCATCGCCGGAACAGATGCGGCCTGCGGCGTGGCGGCGACGCTGCCGCGCAGCGCCTATTACGATGCCTTACAGCTCAACTACTATGTGCGGGAGGCCTTTGCCACCGGTTGGCTCCTGCTGAGAGGAAACTGAGTATGAACGATAACATTTTATGCCTTTACTATTCCCGCACGGGAAACACGAAAAAAGCCATGGAGGAGGTCGCCGAGGCGCTGGACTGCGAATGTCTCGAAATTCGCGACAAGGTCGATCGCAGCGGCACGATGGGCTACCTTCGCTGCTGCTTTGACGCGATGCACAAGCGCACGAGTGCGGTTTCGCGCCCGAAATGCCAGAAGCCGCTGTCGGACTACAAGCTCGTCATCCTCGGCACGCCCGTGTGGGCGGGCCGCTGTTCGAGCGTTATTCGCGGTTTTTTGAAGCGCCGCGGCTATGAAATTCAGAACGCGGCGTATCTCATCACGCACAAGAGCGAGCAGGACTACAAGGACGTTTTCCGCCAGATGGACCTCTATTTGCAGACGCCGCACGTGGCGGAGGTCTCGCTCTGCCCCGATTCCGCGGGCTACCACTTCTGGCGAGACCAGTTCGTCAAGGCCTGCTCTGACTTCATTGCGGAGGACAAGGCCTGATGTGGGAAAAGCTCAAACAGCTCGCGCGCCGCTATGACGAGATCGGCGAGCTGCTCGAAGTGCCGGAAATTTACGCTGACCCAAAGAAGCTGCGCGCGCTCACGCGCGAGCAGAAGGAGCTTTCCACCGTGGTGGAGACCTACCGCGTGTACCAGAAGTGCGAGGACGACATCGTGCAGGCGCTGGAGCTTGTATCCGATCCCGAGCTCAAGGACATGGCGCAGGAAGAATTGAACACTGCCAAGGCGGAAAAAGAGCGCCTTTTTGACGAGCTGCGCGTGCTGCTCCTGCCGCGCGACCCGAACGACGACAAAAATGTCATCGTTGAAATTCGCGGCGGCGTGGGTGGAGAGGAGAGTGCGCTGTTCGCCGCGGACCTCTACCGCATGTACGCGATGTACGCAGAAAAGCGGGGGTACCGCGTGGAGCTGCTCAACTACAACGATACGGAGTTGGGCGGTGTTAAGGAAGCTGACTTTATCGTCAGCGGCGATGGGGCGTATTCGAGATTCAAGTTTGAATCCGGCGTCCACCGCGTCCAGCGCGTGCCGGAGACCGAATCCGGCGGGCGCGTGCACACCTCGACCGCGACGGTCGCGGTGCTGCCGGAGATGGAGGAGGTCGACGTCGACCTCCGGCCTGAAGACATTGAGATGCAGGTCTACCGCGCTTCCGGTGCGGGTGGCCAGCACGTCAACAAGACGAGCTCCGCCGTGCGCCTCATCCATAAGCCGACGGGCACCGTCGTTTCGTGTCAGGAGGAGCGCTCCCAGCTCCAGAACCGCGCCAAGTGTATGGCGATGCTCGCGAGCAAGCTCTACGAGGCTGAGCGCGAGCGCGTGGAGGGTGCGATCACGAGCGAGCGCCGCGCGCAGGTCGGCAGCGGCATGCGCAACGAGCGCATCCGCACCTATAACTTCCCGCAAAACCGCGTGACTGACCACCGCCTGACGGGCGAGAACAAGAATTTCAACATCGACACCGTGATGAACGGCGATTTAGACCCCATCATAGACGCGCTCACGATGCAGGAGCAGGCCGAAAAGCTGCGCGAGAGCACCGAGGCTTAAGAAAGAAGAGAGAACATTGGAGACAAAATGGTTTACCCTCCGCACGGTGGAGGATAAAGAGAGCATCGCGCAGGCGGCGGACATTCTGCGCCGCGGCGGGCTTCTGGCCATCCCGACGGAGACGGTCTACGGCCTTGGCGCAAACGGCCTTGACGAGACCGCCGTGCTGCACATTTTCGAGGCCAAGGGCCGCCCGCAGGACAACCCCCTTATCCTGCATATTCCCGACGCAAGCTGGCTCACGCGCTACTGCGAGGATGTACCGGACGCGGCCTACAAGCTGGCCGAGCGCTTCTGGCCCGGCCCGCTGACGATGATCCTGAAAAAAAAGCCCTGCGTGCCGCTGCGCACGACGGGCGGGCTCGAGACCGTCGGCATGAGATGTCCCGACCATGCGGTCACGCGCGCCATCATCGAAGCATCCGGCGTGCCGGTCGCCGCGCCGAGCGCCAACACCTCGGGCCGCCCCAGCTGCACAACGGCGGAGCATGTGCGCGAGGATATGTGGGGGAAAATCGACGGCATCGTCGACGGCGGCCCCTGTCAGGTGGGCGTGGAGTCGACGATCATCGACCTGACGGTCACGCCGCCGCAGCTGTTGCGCCCGGGCGGACTGCCGCTCGAGAGCCTGCGCGATGCGCTGGGCGAGGTGACGGTCGACAAGGCCGTGACGCAGAAGATGAATGACGGCGAAAAGCCGCGCGCCCCGGGCATGAAGTACCGCCACTATGCGCCTAAGGCCCCCGTCACGGTCGTGACCGGCGGGGCGAAGGCGAGCGCACGTTATCTGCTCACACACGCGGGCGAGAAGTCCGGCATCATCTGCTTTGACGAGTTCACGCGGCTCTTCGACGGGCACATCGTCCACCCCCTCGGTGCGAGCGACGATAAGCGCGCGCAGGCGCAGCACGTCTTCGACGCGCTGCGGACGTTCGACAAGACGAATGTGGGCGAGATCTGGGCACAGTGTCCGGACAGTAAAGGCCTTGGCCTTGCCATCGGCAACCGCCTCAAAAAGGCCGCGGGCTTCCATGTGGAGGACGCGGACGACGGCAAGATCGTCATCGGCATCACCGGCGGCACGGGCGCGGGGAAGACGAGCCTTCTGCGCGCGCTTGAAAGAAAGGGCGCATGCGTGCTCGACTGCGACGCGGTCTATCACGAGATGTTAAAAGATGACGAGCCGCTGCTGCGCGCGCTGCGCGAGGCGTTCGGCGATGTCATTTTTCGGCAGGACGGCAGCGTGGACGTCCATGCCATCGGCCTGATCGTCTTCAAGGACAGAAAAAAGCTCGCCGAGCTCGACGCCATCGTGCACGAGCGCATCCCGCGCGCGCTGGCGCAGAAAATGGCGGCGACGAACGCGGAGATCATCGGCCTCGATGCTATCAAGCTCATCGAGAGCGGCCTTGGCGCGATCTGCGACGCGACCGTCGCCGTAACGGCGCCTGAAGAGGTGCGGGTCAAGCGCATCATGGCGCGCGACAGCATCACCGAGGAGTATGCAAGGTCGCGCATTGCGGCACAGAAGGACGCGGACTATTTCCGCGCGCAGTGCGATTATGAATTTGTGAACGATCTGCCGACCGCTGAAAAGGCGGAACACGCGGCAGAGGTCTATATCAACACGATCATCAACAATTTGAAGGAGGAAACTGAGAGATGAGTGAAAAGAACAAGCTCGCTGAAAAACTGCTCTACGCCCCCAAGAATGGCTATGACCGCCTGAGCGCAGAGGATGAAAAAGCGATGGAGGCCTATTGCGAGGACTACAAGAAGTTCCTCAACAACGGCAAGACCGAGCGCCTTTGCGTGGAGTACTGCATCGAGCTGGCGGAAAAGAAGGGCTTCAAGGCCTACGAAGCGGGTATGAAGCTGAGCGCCGGCGACAAGGTCTACTTCAATAACCGCGGCAAGGGCATCATGCTCGCTGTCATCGGCAGCGAGGACTTGAGCCACGGCGCGAACATCGGCGCGGCGCATACCGACTCCCCGCGCCTCGACTTAAAGCCCCGCCCGCTTTACGAGGAGGCCGAGATGGCCTACTTCAAGACCCACCACTACGGCGGCATCCGCAAGTACCAGTGGGTGACGATCCCCCTTGAGCTGCACGGCGTGGTCGTGCTGCGCGACGGCTCGAAGGTCGACGTTCACGTCGGCGGCAAGGAGGACGATCCCCAGTTCATCATCAACGACCTTTTACCGCACCTTGGCCGCGAGCAGGGCAAAAAGCCGCTCAACGAGGCCATCCCGAGCGAGAGCTTGAACGTGCTGCTCGGCGGAAAGCCGTTTGAAGATAAGGACTGCTCCGACCGTTTCAAGCTCGGCGTTCTCCAGTATTTGAACGCGCAGTACGGCATTACGGAGGAGGACTTCATCTCCGCCGAGCTCGAAGTCGTCCCCGCCGGCAAGGCGCGCGACATCGGCTTTGACCGCAGCTTCATCGCGTCCTACGGTCACGACGACCGTGTCTGCGCGTATGCAGAGCTTGCAGGTATTTTTGACGCTGTGTCCCCGAAGAAGACCGCGGTCTGCATCTTCGCGGACAAGGAGGAGATCGGCTCCGAGGGCGTGTCCGGTATGCTGTCTCAGGCGTTTGAGTGGTTCATGGGCGACATGTGCCGCACGCAGGGCGTCGCGCTTTCTGACTGCTTTGCCAACTCCTTCTGCCTGAGCGCAGATGTGACGGCGGCCTACGACCCGAACTTTGCCGACGTGTACGACAAGCGCAACTCCGCCTTCGTCAATTACGGCGTGGCGCTGTGCAAGTATACCGGCTCCGGCGGCAAGGGCGGCGCGAGCGACGCAAGCGCTGAGGTCGTTGGCAAGGTACGCAAGCTGATGAATGACAACGGTGTCTTCTGGCAGATGGCCGAGATGGGCAAGACCGACGCCGGCGGCGGCGGTACGGTCGCCAAGTTCATGGCCCAGCGCAACATCGACACGCTCGACGCGGGTGTGCCCGTGCTCTCGATGCACGCACCGTATGAAACGGTCGCCAAGCTCGACTGCTACATGACCTACAAGTGCATGAAGGCCATCTTCGAACAGGCATAAGAAAACATTCTGCGATTTCGAAAACGCTCTCCCACAAATGGGAGGGAGTTTTCTGTCCAGAATCATGCAATGGTGAACAAAGTGTAAAGTTTCCTGCGCTTTTGCTTGCATAAGCGAGCGCGGCGTGATAAGCTGACAAAATGCCAAAGGATCAGGAAGGGAAGAGAGTCATGCTCCAGTTATTCACCGATACGTCCGCGAACCTGCCGGTCGCGCTGACGAAACAACACCACATCACCGTCGTGCCGTTTTCCTACACGGTGGATGGAAAGGAGACGGACTATCCCGATGACGCGGATTTCGACGGCGCGGCGTTCTACGGCGCGATGCGCCGCGGCGCGGTCGTCAAAACGTCGATGGTCAATCCCGCCCTGATGGCGAACTACTTTGAACGTGCGCTCTCGCAGGGCGACGATGTGCTCTATGTCGGCATGTCCGGCGGCATCAGCGGCACGGCGCAGGCCGCGGTCATCGCCGCGGGCGAGCTGACGGAAAAATACCCCGCGCGGAAGATCGTCACGATCGACACCTACGCTGCCTCCCTTGGCGAGGGGTTACAGGTGCTCGAAGCCACGCGCATGATCGAAGAGGGGAAGAGCTTAGACGACATCAAGGCGCATTTGCTCGCGAGAAGACCGCATATGTGCCAGTTTTTCACGGTCGATGACCTTGCGTACTTAAAGCGCGGCGGCCGCATTTCGAGCGCGACGGCACTGATCGGCACGGTGCTGAGCATCAAGCCGATTTTGTGCGGTGACGAGACGGGGCACATCATCTCCTGCGGCAAGGTGCGCGGCATGAAGCGCGCGTATCAGGAGCTTGCGAATTATTACGACGGCCGCGCGCTCGACAAGAGTGAGATGCTCGGCATCGCCCACGCAGACAATGAAGAGGGCGCGCAGGCGCTCATCGCGTTGCTGCGCGAGAGGGGCTTCACCGGCGAATGCCTGAACGTGGTCTACGAGCCCGTCACCGGCGCCCACGTCGGTCCGGGAACGGTCGCGCTGTTCTTCTACGGGAAAGAAAAGTGAATGCAGGGACCGCCCGAAGGGAAACTTTCGGGCGGTTTTTTCTATGGTAGACTTTGCGCAAAAGGTCTGATATGATGACAAAAGAGAGATTTTGAGAGAAAAATGGGAGGGCTTTATGAAAAAATCGTGGCTCATCAGAGCGCTGCTGCTCACCGCGTATTGCGTACCGTTTGCGTTTTTCTCTGTGAAGGGTGATATTACTTCGGGGACGATGCTGTATTACGGCGTGATGATCGTCAGCTTTGTGATTTTGTACCGGTGCGCGCTGAAAACAGACAACGTTCCGATCATTTTTATCGGAAATATACTGAGCTTTATTTCTTCTTATTTGACGGCAAAGCTGTCGAGGTTAGACCCGATGGAATGGTACTGCAAGCTGTTTACATCCCACTCTCTGATCGTCGCGATATCGGTCGCGTCCCTCATCATCCATGCAATCATCGTATGGAGAAGAGGCAGAAAGCAGAGGAACGCACAGGGGTGTGACAGAACATGAAGAGACACAAAAAAGCGATGATCGCACTGCTGATCGTAGCCCTGTTCGGTATGATATTGGCCTGCATTTCTTCCCATCCTTTTGTTTCACGCAGGTGCGAGGTGCCGGAGGAGTATGTCGCTGAGATCCGCGCGCAGTCGGTGGGAGTTTACTCAAAGAAAGTGCCCTTGCTGCCGATTTACATTTCCATCGAGCAGTTTTCAGCGGGACGGGCTTATTATACGGTTCACTATTTCCCGTTTGGAACGCTTGGCATGTCCTATAATTTGACCGACGGATTTTGCCAGGAAAATCCGCTGACGGGCCTGCAATAAGATGAATCGGCAGAACCGGCTGTTTTTCCACTGGATTTTTGCACACGCTTCTGTTATGATAAACGCCAAAGAAACGCCATGGATCGGCATTTTATCAGACCGTCAGCAAAGGAGAAACGAATATGGAAACGATACAGGCCATCAGAAGCAGAAGAAGCATCCGTAAGTACCAGCAAAAACCCGTCCCGCACGAGGTCATCGAGCAGATCGTCGCCGACGCGGCCTACGCCCCCTCGTGGAAGAATACGCAGATCGCGCGCTATGTGCTCGTCGAGGACCGCACGACGATCGACAAAATGGCGGAGGAGATGGTGCTTGATTTCAAGCTGAACGAGAAGACGCTCAAAAACTGCCCCGCCGTTATGGTGCTTACCTATGTGACTGGCCGCTCGGGCTACGAGCGCGACGGCTCGTTCTCGACGCCGAAGGAGGCGGGCTTTGAGATGTTCGACGCGGGCATCGCCGCGCAGACATTTTGTCTTGCCGCGTGGGAGCGCGGCGTCGGCACGGTCATCACGGGCTACTTCGACGAAGAGAAGATCACGAGACTTTTGAACCTGCCGGAGAATCAGAAGGTCAGCTGTGTTATCGGTCTTGGCTATCCCGATGAGGAGCCCGCCGCGCCGAAGCGCAAGAGCGTGGAAGATTTGCTGACGTACAAATAAAAAGCTGTAAGCGCCCGAGGAAAACGCCCTCGGGCGCTTTTTTGCTGGATTCAGACAATGCTTTCTGGTAAAATAAGCAGTATAAAAATATAGAAAAATGAGAGATATGGAGGCCATAAGATGAAAAAATACAGCTTATCGGTTATTTGCGTAGTGCTTTTTGCCCTGCTGGCTGGATGCGGCAGCAAGGAAACGTCAAACATAACGGTCGATTATGGCGATTCGGCTGTCTACACAGAACAGGATATGGATGATGCGATAAAGGTGATCGAAGAGATGATCGGTTCGTGGGAAGGCTGCGAATTACATAGCATTTCATATTCGTCAGATGACGTCTGCACGGATGAAAAGAACCTTTCGTGGATGAATGATTTGGAAAAGGCAAATGACAACGATCTGGTTTTTACACAATGCATCATGTTCGACAGCAGCTTTCGCTCTCCGAAAGAGGGCGGCGGAGCTTGGGAGCCGGACACGGAATACACATGGTCCTGGTGGTTGGCTCGCAGCGATGGCGGGGAATGGAAACTGATGACTTGGGGATATTAAAGTGCTTCCCGGTTTGAGGCTCGTATTTCCGACGGCACAAAGGGTATGCTTTGCCCGCTTTCTGCAAATCCTACCGGAAATGACTTTCGGGAGGACTTTGCCATGAGAAGCGAAACGAAACCCTCGCAGGACGAGGAGAAAAACGGGCAGGAGCCGCTGCTGCCGCCCATTCAGCCGGTCATCGACTTCGGCTCGGTCGTCATCAAAAATAGCCGCGCGGCCATCCACTGCCTGACGATCGCCGGACAGATCGAGGGCCACATGCTGCTGCCGAACACGCAGAAGGCGACAAAATACGAACACGTGCTGCCGCTGCTGGCGTATTTAGAGGAGAGCAAGGAAATCGACGGCGTTTTGTTCCTGCTCAACACCGTCGGCGGCGATGTGGAGGCGGGGCTTGCCATCGCCGAACTGATCTCGGGGATGAAAAAGCCGACGGTCTCGCTCGTGCTCGGCGGGGGACACTCCATCGGCGTGCCGCTTGCTGTCGCGCCGATGGTGACGATGATCGCGCCGTCGGCGTCGATGACCATCCATCCCGTGCGCACGAGCGGCACGATCATCGCCGCGCCCCAGACGTACCAGTATTTTGAGCGCTTGCAGGAGCGCATTGTGCGCTTTGTGACGAAAAACTCACGCATCGGGCGCGACGAGTTTCTGCGCCTGATGATGGATACGCAGGACTTAGCCTCCGATGTTGGCAGCGTGCTCTACGGGGAAGAAGCAGTGGCCTGCGGCCTCATCCAGCGCCTCGGCAGCCTCTCCGACGCGCTCGACGCGCTGTATGCGCTGATCGACGAAAAGAAGAAGTAAAAAAGCCTCGCAGAGTTTGCCGACGGAAGTCGGCAAATAGAGTTAAATCATTTTCTGTCGGGGCGTGTACCTGACAGAAAATACAACTCAGGCTGCAAGTGTGCGAATTGTTCGCCGTAGGCGAACAATTCGTGCGCGCAGCAGACTGAAAAAGTTTGTCGGAAAAACCCGTTAGGGGTTTTTCGACAGTTTTAGACGCCTTCGGGCGTCTTTTTGCGCTTTGTTTATCGAATCCACTTGAAAAGGCGGCGGAAAAATGGTATATAGTATTAGTCAAAATGTGTCATTATACCCTTATCGTGGGGGATGACGCCTTTTTCCAAGGAGGATATCGCTCGTGTACTTAAAGGCATTGGAGATCCAAGGGTTCAAGAGCTTCCCGGACAAGACGGTGCTCAACTTCGGTGAGGACATCACCGCCATCGTCGGGCCGAACGGAAGCGGTAAATCGAATATTTCGGACGCCATCCGCTGGGTCATGGGCGAGCAGTCGAGCAAGTCGCTGCGCGGCGCGAAGATGGAGGACGTCATCTTCGGCGGCACGGAAACGCGCAATCAGATGGGCTTTGCGCAGGTGACGCTCGTGCTCGACAACACCGAGCACATCTTCCCCAGCATGGAGGAGACCGAGGTCGCCGTCACGCGCCGGTACTACCGCAGCGGCGAATCGGAATACTATATCAACAAGCAGTCCGTGCGCCTGCGCGATGTGAACGAGCTGTTCATGGACACCGGCATGGGCCGCGAGGGCTATTCCATCATCGGTCAGGGCCGCATCGACGAAATACTCTCGCAGAAGAGCGGCGACCGCCGCGAGATCTTTGAAGAGGCGGCGGGCATTTCGCGCTTCCGCTACCGCAAGGAGGAGACGGAACGTAAATTGGAGCGCACGGAAGAAAACTTAGTGCGCATCAACGACAAGATCGCCGAGCTGGAATTGCAGGTCGAACCCCTGCGTGCGCAGGCAGAGACGGCGAAGCAGTATCTTATCTACCGCGACGAACTGCGCCTTTTGGAAATTTCCGTGTGGCTTGAAAATCTGGAAACGCTCAAGACGAACGCCATCAAGCTCGACACCGACCTGTCGCTCGCGCGCGAGGAGCTCAAAAAGGCGAACGCGGACTTAGAGGCGCTGTACGCTGCGTCCGAGCAGTTCTCCGCGCGCATCCACGAGAACGACATCGCGCAGGAGGAAAAGCGCGCGCAGCTCTCGGAGCTCGACGCGCAGGTTAAAGAGCAGGAATCTGCCGTCGCGGTGCTGCAAACGGGCATCGCGCACAACGAAGAGAACATCGCGCGCGTGGAGGAGGAACTCAGAAGCCAGTCTGACCGCGTGGGATCGATGGATGCGCAGATTGCGCAGCAGCGCGCGCGTATCGAAGAGCTGGAACAGAGCAAAAACGAAGTCGAAACGGCGCTCTCCGAGCTTTTGAAGCAGGCGGAGGAGCTGTCGAAAAACGCGGGCGAGGCCGCAAGCGAGGCCGAGACCCTGCGCGGGCGCGAAGCGCTTGCCCTGTCCGCCGCGGCGGACAGCCGCGCCGAGGTCGCGGCCCTGCGCTCGACGCTTTCGGAAATGGACGAGCGCGAGAGCGCCATTGCCGCCGAGCAAGAGAGCGGGGAGGCCCAGCTTTCCGACACGCGCAAAAGCGCCGCGGAGAACCGCAAGGCGCTCGAGACCGCGCAGGAGGAGGCCGACGCCATCCGCAATATCATCGCAGGCCATACGATGAAGATGCAGGGGCGCGTCGAGCGCGAGAAGGAGACGGGCGAAAAGCACGTTTCCCTCACGATGGAAATGAACAATTTAGACTCCCGCATCCGCCTGCTCAGCGAGATGGAAAAGGAGTACGAGGGCTTCAACAAGGCGGTGCGCACGGTCATGCAGGCGTCGGAGCGCAAGGCGCTGCGCGGCGTGCGCGGGCCGGTCGCCAATTTGATGAAGGTCGATAAAAAATATGCTGTCGCGATCGAGATCGCGCTCGGCGCGGGATTGCAGAACATTGTCGTTGAGCGTGAGGAGGACGCGAAGAGCGCCATCCAACTCTTAAAGCAGCGCGACGGCGGACGCGCGACGTTCCTGCCGCTCTCGTCGATCCGCGGCGAGGCGTTGCGCGATGCGCGCGTGCAGAACGAGTACGGCTACGTCGGCCTTGCAAGCGAGCTGGTGGAATACGACCGCGAATATGACGGCATTTTCAAAAACCTGCTCGGCCGCACGGTCGTGGTCGAAGACCTCGACTGTGGTATCACGATCTCGCGCCGGTTTTCGAACGCGTTCCGCATCGTGACGCTCGACGGTCAGGTCCTGAACCGCGGCGGCTCGATGACGGGCGGCTCGATCTCTCGCAGCGCAGGCATTCTGAGCCGCGCAGGCGAGCTGCGCGAGCTGACGGCGCGGCGCGGCAGCCTTGCCGAAAAGCTCGACCTTGCCGCCAAGGCCGCCGAGGACGCCAAGCGCGAGCTTGCCAAAGCGCGCTACGAGCTGGAGGTCGCACAGGGCCAGCAGCGCGCGGCGGAGGACGCCGTGCTCAAATTGCAGGGCGATAAAAATCATTATGACTTATTGCTCTCGTCGCTGCGCGAGCGGCTCGAGAGTTTGGATACCGAGCGCGAGACCATCGCGCGCCGCCGCGGCGAAGTGAAGCGCGTGGCGGAGGAAAAGGAAGCGCTCGCGCTTTCGCAGGAGAAGGAAGCGGGCGAGTTGCGTGCACAGGCGGAAAAGAGCCTTTCCGGCCAGAGCGAGCTGCTGCGTTCGACCTCGCGCCTCGGCGACGAAATCGCCGAGAAGAAGAGTGCGCTCGCAGGCTATGCCGCCGAGCGCGAAACGACGGAAAAGTCGCTCACGAGCTTGGAGGGCCTGCGCGCCCAGATGCAGGGCGACGAGCAGAGCAGAAAAGCGCTCATCGAGCAGTACAGGGCCGCGAGCGAGCAGTCGCAGCGCGAGATCGGCACACATGAGACTGAGATCGCCGCGCTGAGCGGCAAAATGACGGAAAAGCGCGCCGAGCTCGAAGCGCTTTCCAAAGCGAAACTCGCACTTGAAGCCGAGCGCAGCCAGAGCGACCGCCGCGGCCGCGAGCTCAACGAAAACGTGCTCAATGTCGAGCGCAGCGTCAGCAAGCTTGAACAGAAGCGCGCGACGAGCGCGATGGAGGAGCAGCAGATCCTCGACAAGCTGTGGGAAAACTACGAGCTGTCGCACTCCGCCGCGCAGGAGCAGCGCATTGAATTAGAGAGCGTCGCTAAGGCGAGCCGCCGCATCGGCGAGCTCAAGCGTGCCATCAGCGGTCTTGGCGCGGTCAATGTCGGCGCGATCGAGGAATTCGAGCGTGTGAACACGCGCTACACCTATCTGACAGAGCAGCGCGACGACGTGGAAAAGGCAAAGGGCGAGCTCGTCGGCGTGATCGACAGCATCACAAGCGAGATGACCGTCATCTTCAAAGAGCAGTTCGCGCTGATCCGCGAGAGCTTCCAGGAGACGTTTTTGGAGCTGTTCGGCGGCGGCAAGGCCACGCTCGAGCTCGAGGACGAGAACGACGTGCTCTCCTGCGGCATCGAGATCAAGGTCCAGCCGCCGGGCAAGGCGCTCAAGACGATCACGCTGCTCTCGGGCGGCGAAAAGGCGTTCGTCGCCATCGCGCTGTATTTCGCCATCCTGAAGGTTCATCCGACGCCGTTCTGCGTCATGGATGAGATCGAGGCGGCGCTCGACGAGCCGAACGTGGTGCGCGTGGCGAATTACATGCGTCGCATCACGAGCAAAACGCAGTTTATCGTCATCACGCACCGCCGCGGTACGATGGAGGCAGCGGACGTCCTTTACGGCGTCACGATGCAGGAGCGTGGCGTGAGCAAGGTGCTGACGATCAATATGAATGACATGGCGAAGGAACTCAACATTAAGGAATAAAGCGCGAGGAGAAACAAATGGGTATTTTTGCAAAGATCAAAAAGGCGTGGTTCGACACCATCGTGTGGGAGACCATCGACGACGAATTCTATGACGAACTCGAGGACAGCCTCATTATGGCCGATCTCGGCGCGACGGTCGCGCACGACGCGGTGAAAAAGCTGCGCGACGTCGTGTACCAGAAGAGCATCCAGCGCGGCGACGACGTGAAGCAGGCGCTGCGCGAGATCCTCATCGAAAAGCTGAACGTGGGCGACACCGCGCTCGACCTGTCGACCAAACCGAGCGTCGTGCTGGTCATCGGCGTGAACGGCGTGGGCAAGACCACGTCCATCGGCAAGATCGCCCACCGTCTGAAGGGCGAGGGCAAGCGCGTGCTTTTATGCGCGGCGGACACGTTCCGCGCGGCGGCGGCAGACCAGCTCGAGATCTGGGCAAACCGCGCCGAGTGCGAGATTGTCCGCTCGGTCGAAGGCGCGGACCCCGGCGCGGTGCTGTTCGATTCGCTCGCTGCGGCGAAGGCGAGAGGTGTCGACGTCGTCCTCTGCGACACGGCGGGCAGACTTCACAACAAGGTGAACTTGATGAACGAACTCTCGAAGCTCCGCAAGATCATCGACCGAGAGCTGCCCGACGCCGCGAAGGAGACGCTTTTAGTGCTCGACGCGACGACGGGGCAGAACGGATTGCAGCAGGCCAAGGTCTTCCGCGAGACGGCGGGCCTGACGGGCATTATCCTGACGAAGCTCGACGGCACGGCCAAAGGCGGCATCTGCGTCGCCATTGCGCAGGAGCTGGGCGTGCCGGTGAAGTACGTCGGCCTCGGCGAGGGCATCGACGATCTCCAGCCGTTCAATGCAGAGGAATACGTCAAGGCACTGATCTAAGACAAAAAAGCATAAGACTCGCGAGACAATAAGGAGACGAATATGGAAATCACTTCTGTTTGCCCCTATTGCGGAAAGGAAATGCGAGATGGAGCCATCCCTGTCTTGCGTGATATTTACTGGTGTCCAAGAGGTGAGGACGGCATGCTCAAAGACGGATTTGGCGACGAGAAGGAACAGGTCTGGCTTGGCAGAGCGGGGCTGTTCGGCGGCGATACGCCCGCACGCTACTGCGAGAGCTGCAAAGCGGTCATTATACCCGTGTCGGAGATCGAGTGGCCGCTCGATAAGCTCGACAAAAAGTTCACGGCATGGCAGGAAAAGATAAGCGCGCAGCGCGAAGAGCGCAAGGCGCAGCGCGAGGAAGAAGAGCGGGAAGAAAAAAGCAGGAAGAGACGGGAAAAAGACCCGTGGGAGGTTTGACGATGAAATTTGTTTTGGCAACGCAGAACCCCAAGAAATTGAAGGAAATGAGCGCTATTCTGGGCGAGCTCGGCGTGGAGGTCGTGTCGGAGGCCGACCTCGGCGTAAAGATCGAGGTGGAGGAAACGGGCGAGACCTTTGCCGAGAATTCGCTTCTCAAGGCCAAGGCCGTCATGGAGGCGACGAAGCTGCCCGCCATCGCGGACGATTCGGGATTGTGCGTCGACGCGCTGAACGGCGGCCCGGGCGTTTACAGCGCGCGCTTTGGCGGCGAGGGGCTGGATGACACCGGCCGCTACCGTCTTCTTTTGCAGATGCTGCACGGTCAGGCCGACCGCCGCGCCCACTTCCACACGACGATCACCTGCGCGTTCCCGAACGGCGACGTCTTGCAGGACGACGGCGAGGTCGAGGGCACGATCGCGTTCGCGCCGATGGGTGAAAACGGCTTCGGCTACGATCCCGTGTTCTTCGTGCCTGACAAGCGAAAGACCTTTGCACAGCTTTCGGCAGAAGAAAAGGCGGAGATCTCGCACCGCGGCAAGGCACTGCGGGCATTCAAGGAGACGCTCAAGAATTATCTTGCGGAACATCAATAAAAAGGATAAGGAAATACTATGGAATTAAGCAGCAAACAGCGCGCGTATCTGCGCAGCCTTTCCAATGACCTCGACGTGATCGTCCACATCGGCAAGGACGGCATCGGCGACAACCTCGTCAAGCAGGCGAACGACGCGCTGGAGGCGCGTGAGCTCATCAAGTGCCGCGTGCTCGAAAACAGCATGCTCACCGCGCGCGAGGCGTGCGACGAGCTGAGCGCCTTGACGCGCAGCGAGCAGGTGCAGGTCATCGGCACGAAATTCGTGCTCTACCGCCCCTCGCACAAAAAGGACAAGAAGGACAAGATCGTGCTGCCCAAGGCAGCGAAGAAGACCGTGTAAAAGAGAAAAAGAGGTCGAACAAACTTGAAGATCGGAATTTACGGCGGCAGCTTCAACCCGCCGCATCTGGGTCATATGGCCGCGGCCGAGAGCGCGGCAAAATATCTGGGGCTCGACGAGCTCCTGCTCATCCCCGCCGGTATCCCGCCGCACAAGATGCTCTCCGCCGACGCGGCAGGGGCGGACGACCGCCTTGCGATGACGCGCCTGATGGGCGAGCAGATCGCGCTCGACACGGGCGTAAAGGTCACGGTCTCCGACATGGAGATCGCGCGCGGCGGCAAGAGCTACACCGCGGACACGCTGCGCATCCTGCATGAGCAGCATCCCGACGATGAGCTGTGGCTTCTGATGGGGACGGACATGTTCTTGACGTTCCAGTACTGGTACAAGCCGGACGAGATCGTGCGTTATGCGGGCCTGTGCGCCTTTGGCCGCACGGAAAAGGACGGCGAGGAGCTTTTCGCCCCGCAGCGCAAGTATCTCGGGCAGCGCTTTCCGGGCAGCCGCATCGTGACGATGACGCTGCCGAACCTTGTCGACGTTTCGTCGACGGAGCTGCGCGCGCGCATCCCGAAGAGGGAGACGGATGGGCTTCTGGCCCCCGCGGTGCTGGGATATATTTACCGCAAGCATCTTTATGGAACAAATCTCGATTTAAAACGTCTAACCTTAGAGGACCTGAGACCCATCGCGCTCTCCTACCTCAAGGCCAAGCGCATCCCGCACGTGCTCGGCACCGAGCAGACGGCCAAGGCGCTCGCGGAAAAGTACGGCGCAGACGTCGAAAAGGCGCGCTTTGCCGCGCTTCTGCATGACTCGACCAAGCGTCTTTCGATGGAAGAGCAGCTCGCGATGTGCGAGCACTACCACATCGAACTCGACGAGCTGGAGAAAAAGGCGCTCAAGCTGCTGCACGCCAAGACCGGCGCGGCGCTCGCGCGCGACGTGTTCGGCGCGGACGACGAGATTTACAACGCGATCCTGTGGCACACGACGGGCAAGGCAAATATGACGTTACTTGAAAAGGTCATCTACCTTGCCGATTACATCGAGCCGAACCGCGACTTCGACGGCGTGGAGGACCTCCGCAAGGTCGTGTGGGAAGACTTGGACAAGGGCCTTGAAATGGGCCTTGCCATGACCGTGGAGGAAATGGAGCAGATGGGCAACCCCGTTCACCACAATACGCTGCAAGCGCTGGAGTATCTGAGAGGACATACCCATGAGTGATCAAAGAAAGCTTTACGAGAGAGACAGGGAAGACCCCTATTACGAGGGGCGGCACACGCACCGGAAAGAGGGCTTTTTCGAGCGCAACTGCGACGAGGCCTGGGAGCAGGTCAAGGAGACCTTTTCCCACCCAGGGAGGCTCTTTGCCAAGGTGCTGCTCATCGCGCTGCTGTGCGGTGTGGTCGCCGGCGGCAGCTATCTGCTGAAAATCCGCGCGCCGGAGCTGCCGAGCAAGGACACTGACAGCAAGAATAACAATAGTGAGCAGATCGACGATATCGACTATGGCGACGGCGTGCGCCCGAAGGCGGGCGGCGAGCGAAAGAGCAAGGATTTCTACACCGTGCTCATTCTCGGCCGCGACACGGGCGGCGGCGGCAACACCGACACGATGCTGCTCGCGAGCTATGACGTGACGAACCAGAAGGCGACCGTCATGTCCATCCCGCGCGACACGATGGTCAACGTCCCGTGGGATATCAAGCGTATCAACTCCGTCTACAACTACTACGGCGGGGGCGAAAAGGGCATCAAGGCGCTCTATAAGGAGATCGCCCAGCTCGTCGGCTTTGAGCCGGACTATCAGGTCGTTGTCGAATGGGACGCCGTCGGCGAGATCGTGAAGGCCATGGGCGGCGTCTATTACGATGTGCCGCGCAACATGAACTACGACGACCCATATCAGGACCTGCACATCCACCAGACGAAGGGTTACCGGCTTCTCAGCGGCAGCGACGTGATGCAGGTGCTGCGTTACCGCCACGACACCGACTCGCGCTACGGCTACGCCGACGGTGACCTTGGCCGCATCAAGACGCAGCAGTCGCTTTTAAAGGCGATGATCGAGCAGCTTTTGCAGCTCAAGAACGTGACGAAGATCGGCGACTTTGCCCGCGTGGTGAAAAACAACGTTACCTCCGACCTGACGTTTGAGGAAATGCTGTGGTTCGGCTCGCAGGCCGTCATGGGCGGGCTCAAGATCGAGAATGTCAACTTCGTCACGATGCCGAACACGAACAAATCGTGTTACAGCCGCGTGTACCACAGGATGCAGTCTTACGTGACGCCGAACGCGCAGGAGCTGCTGGACCTCGTCAACAACGAGCTCAGCCCGTTTGTCGAGAAGTTCACGATGCGCGACCTTGACATCATGTCCGTCAACGCGGATGGCTCGGTGTCCTCGTCCACGGGACATGTGGAGGACAGCAAGGCCGCCCAGCCGCAGAACCACCATTCCTCCTCCGGCTCACAGACCGGCACAGGGGACAGCGGCACGACGACCGACCCGGGTACGGCCACCGATCCCGGCAATACCGGCGACAACAGCGGCACGACGGTCGACCCCGGCAATACCGGTGACAACAGCGGCGGCACGACCGTTGATCCGGGCAACACGGGCGATAACAGCGGCACGACCACGCCAAGCGAGCCCACCACGCCCGTCGACCCCGTGACGCCGACCGACCCGGGTACAGGCGAGAGCGGCACGACCGGCGACAACAGCGGCACGACCGGCAGCGACGAAATGCCGGAATGGCTGCGCCCGTAACGTAAAAGAATAAAAATAATCAAAAACTCAAAATAAGAAAAGGAGACCCCTATGTTACCTTCCAGAGAATTGGCCGAGATTGCCGTCAAGGCACTCGACAGCAAAAAGGGTAAGGAGATCAGACTCATCCGCATCGACAAGATCACGACGCTCGCGGAGTACTTTGTCATCTGCACCGGTACGTCCAACACGCAGATCAACGCGCTGTGCGACGCGGTGGAAAAGGAACTGACCGAAAAGGGCGAGGAGCCGCTGCACCGCGAGGGCTACCGCGGCGGCACGTGGGTTCTGCTCGACTACGGCTGCGTCGTCGTCCACGTCTTCAACGACGAGGCGCGCAAGTTCTATTCCCTCGAGCACCTGTGGGCCGACGGCGAGGAAGTCGACCTGAGCGCCATCCTGCCCCACGCCGAGGAAAAATAACGCTTGACAAGGCGGGACAAAACGCCTAAAATGGTCATGCTGAATTTATGCAAAACGCGATGACGGAGCAAAAAGACGCGTGATTTTCACCTGAAGAGAGCCGGCGGTCGGTGCGAGCCGGTGGGAGAATGCGCGTGGATGACTCACTCCCGAGCAGCCTGTCTGAAAGGGCAGGACGGTCCGCCCCCGTTACGGGCAAGGCTATGAAGCCGCTGAGGGCTCACGGGAAACCGTGCGCTGAATCAGGGTGGTATCGCGTAATGTGTTCGTTACGTCCCTGACCGTTTGAAAAACGGTCAGGGACTTTTTTCGCATCAAAATACTATTTCACATAAAGGAGAAGATCCATGAAATACGATTTCGCAGCCATTGAGAAAAAATGGCAGGACAAGTGGGAGCAGGTAAAGCCCTACGCCGCCGTGACGGGGGACAAGCGCCCCAAGTTCTACGGCCTGATCGAATTCCCGTACCCCTCCGCCGCGGGTCTGCACGTCGGCCACCCGCGCCCGTTCACGGCGATGGACATCATCTGCCGCAAAAAGCGCATGCAAGGCTACAATGTCTTGAACCCCATCGGCTTTGACGCCTTCGGCCTGCCGACGGAGAACTTTGCCATCAAGAACCACATCCATCCCGCCATCGTCACGCAGCAGAACATCAAGAACTTCACCCGTCAGCTCAAGATGCTCGGCTACGGCTTCGACTGGGACCGCGTGATCGACACGACCGACCCACAGTATTATAAATGGACGCAGTGGATATTCCTCCAGCTCTTTAAGAATGACCTTGCCTACAAGACGACAATGCCCGTCAACTGGTGCACGAGCTGCAAGTGCGTTCTGGCCAACGAAGAGGTCGTCGAGGGCGTGTGCGAACGCTGCGGCGCGCCCGTCATCCGCAAGGAAAAGAGCCAGTGGATGCTGCGTATCACGAAGTATGCCGACCGCCTCATCGACGATCTCGACGACGTCGACTACATCGAGCGCGTGAAGACGCAGCAGCGCAACTGGATCGGCCGCTCCACCGGTACCGAGGTCACGTTCAAGACCAACACCGAGGATGATATCACCGTTTACACCACCCGTGTCGATACGCTGTTCGGCGTGACGTACACGGTCATCTCTCCCGAGCACCCGCTGCTCAAGAAGTGGAAGGGCATCATCAAGAACTGGGACGAGGTCGAGGCCTATCAGGCCGCCGCCGCCCGCAAGAGCGACTTTGAGCGCGGCGAGCTCAACAAGGATAAGACCGGCGTTCGCCTCGACGGCATCGAGGTCATCAACCCCGCGACCGGCAAGGTTGTGCCGATGTTTGTTTCGGACTACGTTTTGATGGGCTACGGCACCGGCATCGTCATGGGCGTTCCGGGCCACGACCAGCGCGACTGGGACTTCGCCA
>ENA-UOJM01000277-UOJM01000277.1-human-gut-metagenome-genome-assembly--contig:-P116-NODE-277-length-77873-cov-12.018299_pt1 | contig 77873 bp, 83 predicted proteins | sample MGYA00242349_ERZ723896 | MGnify/ENA metagenome assembly ERZ723896 | reverse complement strand
CTGATAGTTGACTCGAATCAACCCTGTTCCGAGCTAGCCGTCGGGAGTTTGGGAACTATGGTGAAAACAATTTAGTGTCTTGGCTGTTTAGGGTTACGTTTGATTCAAATAAGATTAAGCGCATTACGGCAATATATCTAACTGCTAAAGTGGCGACAAAATCAATATGTAAACAAGATCTGAAGTTGATTAAAAGTGTGATGGATATTGCACCAGATTACTTATTATTATCTGATTATATTTTTGAAGAGCTCAAAGGCTATGCAACGAAAGAAATAGAGGCATCAGCAGCATTATATAAACAAATAATGATTAAAAAGTTAGTTTCCCCTATTCCCGTAGATTTATTACAGGATAAAAAAGTATTTGTTGTGGGGAACTCACCTATATCACCTAAGTATAAAAATGTTAATCGAAGTGATGATATAGATAGAGCAGATGTTGTTATCCGGTTTAATGAATACCAACTTTGTTGTACTAAAGATATCGGATTGAGAACAAATATATGGGTAAAGACGATTAAAATCCGTGATGATGGACGAAAGGTTGATGCAGTTATTCTTTCAGAAAATCCATTATTAACAGAAATTGGTGAGTTTTTCAGAGAGGACGTTACTCACCGCTGCTATTACTATTTTGATATTTCCCTTAATAAATACTGTGATGCATGCATTGGTTCAATGCCATCTACAGGGTTCAAAACTATGGTGTGGCTATTAGGTAATAGGGCAAGTATTGCAAAAATTGATGTTGTAGGATTTTCATTTTTGAATAATGATGGGCACGAGAATAAATTTGATCATTATTTTGGAACAGCTAAGAAGAATGAAAGAATCCACAATATAATGGCCGAAAAAGATTATTTATGGAAAACGTGGAGTAATTATAATGCCTAAAAAAATCATTTTATTTAACACTTTGCACCAAATTAATCAATTTGGTGGAATGGAACGTGTTATGTGTGATCTGGCGAATTATTTAGATTCTAAGGGGTTTGATGTAATAATCATCCATTGTGATGAAAATAATAATAAGCCGGCATACAAAGTAAATAACAATATCGCTGTGATAAATGTATTCACTCGAAAAAATATATCTCTAATCGATAAGTTTAAATGTCTTTCTATAAGTAAATATAAACGGCACTGTGGTCGGGCATTCGCACGAGCGAAAAATATTGCCTCTGGGTTAAAAAAACTTAAATGGATATTTGATTCACCTGATCTTTTTGTGTGTTTTCAACCGGAGTCGGTGTATATTGTAAGGAAATACATTAGCCAAAAAATACCAGTTATTGCAATGATACATAGTAAGCCTTCAATATATTTAAATACTATAGAATTTGATATTTATAAAAAATATTTTTCCCAATCCAATTATATACAAGTTTTATTGCCTGATTTTAAAAAGGATGTCTTAATCGCTCAGTCTAATGCAAAAGTTATAGTTATACCTAACGCTGTTACTGATTTTAAAGATGCGTGTATTCGAAATAAATATCAAAGAGAGAATATTATTACGGCAGTTGGACGGGTTACGAAAGAGAAGAATCATATTCAATTAATAAAGGCTTTCGAGTTGATTGCTATGCAACATCCCGATTGGAGAGTGGAAATTTGGGGAAGCACCGAGGGAGCTTATGCAAAGAAATTGATTGATTATGTTGAACAAAATGTAATTTTAGGTGGAAAAGTAAAATTTTGTGGTATAACTAATGATATTTATTCGGTTTTGCAAAGGGCATCTATTTTCGTAATGCCTTCACTTTTTGAAGGGTTCAGTTTGGCGTTAATTGAAGCCATGTCGCACGGATTGCCTGTAATTGGACGGGCAAGTTGTTCCGGCATTAACGGTTTAATTAAGAATGATATCAATGGTTTTCTCGTTGGCGATACTGCCGAAGATTTATCTTATAAATTATCAAATTTGATTGATGACTTTTCGTTAAGAGAACGCTTGGGACGAAATGGGATAAGTGAATCATCATCATTTTTACCCGATAATATTTATGGGGAATGGGTAAAGTTAATAAATGATATAATAGATGATTCTCAAAACAAGAATGTAGGGCTCTGAATTGATTTTTGACTGTTACGTGAACGCATAAATTCTAACGAACGCAAAAATGACCTACCCTAACAGGTCACAAAACATGACGGAAGGAAGTCGTAGAAACTGGAAGAATCAGGGGTTCCTCAAGCAACGGAAACCCAAGATGGTTAGAACGGAACAGCTGAAATACATTTAGCTCTTGCATGAACGCGGGGAGAGCTCGTTCAAGATCAGCAAGCGGCTCGGCCTCTCGCGCACCCATCACGGTGCGCAAATATCTGGCGCTCCTTGACAGCGGATAGCCCATCGTTTTGCGTGTCCAACGAGCTCGCGCTCTGGATCCCTATGAAGAAGTGATCAAGAGCCTGTTTGTCGCTAGCCGCGGTCATTTCCCTAATCTTCAACATCGATTAAGGGAGCAGCTGGGTTTGTCAGCTCAGCTGCGCACGATGCAAAAGTTTGTCAGCTCTGGCGCAAAACCATGCTCACACCACAGGAACACGTGGTACGTTATGAGGTCGAACCAGGCAACGAAATGCAGATTGACTTTGATTTTGAAGGTATTGAGATCAAAGGACAGAAAACTCGCATCTGCATTTTTGTGGCGGTTCTGAGTTACTCCCACCTCTTGTTTTCAAGATCTATACCGGTGAAAATCAAGCGGCCAGGCTCGACGGCATTGAATCCACCTTTGCTTATTTCCAAGGCGTCCCCGTAGCCGTGGTGTCAGACAATCCCCGCTGTTTGATACAAGGACGAGATGAAAAAGGTCGGGCCGTATTTACGCGGGCTTATCAATTTCTGGCCCAGTATTGGGGCTTCGTTAAACCGGCCTGTCGTCCCTATCGCGCCAAAACCAAAGGCAGTGGGATATGTCAAAACCAGTTGTTTGGCGGGGATGAAAGTCGACCGCCTCGAACAGGCCCAGCAAGAGATTGGTCACTGGCTGCAGGAAGTCGCGGACGTCCGCACCATTCGGGGATTAGCAGGAACTCCCCGTGATCGTTTTCTCACTGAAATGAACGCTCTGAGTCCGTGCGGCAAGGTCCCGGTGACGAATCTGCGCCTTCAAACGCGCATCGTCAATGCTAGCAGCCCGATCATTGTGAATAACCGTCGTTACGAGCTCGTCAACACCGAGCCCGGCACCCAAGTCGAGATCATGGAAGGACCAGAAACTATTACGGTTTATCACCACGGCCAAAAGCTTTGTACAAAGAACAAGGCCACTGACGAGTAAAGCTAACACATTCCGGCATGAACAGCGCCCTGCACCATGGCGGCCGTCTTTACCAGTGGTACAGCCCTGGCAACGGTCTTTGAAGGTTTATGAGAAATACATGTTGGAGGTGAGCCATGCCCATCGCTAAGGCTGCCACTAATGTGCAGTTAGCGTCGCAGGCCAACTGGCTCCGTCTGACACTGATCTGCGACCGCATGACGGAGTTTCTCTGCATGGCAACGGAAAAGACATTAACGCCTCGAGAGATGCTGAAATATTTCTTTACGCAGGAAATCCTGCGGCGGGAAGAAAACCGCATCCGCCAAGGAATCATGGGCGCCCACTTTCCCATGGTCCGAACGCTGGAGGGTTTTTCTCAAACGGAGCAAAGTGCCATTGATCCCCGAGTTTTAAGGGAATTAGCACAATTGGAGTGGCTGGAGCAAGCCCAAACTTTTAATCATCGACGAGTTTGGATATACACCGCTGAGTAAACAAGTGGCCCTCTGGCTTTTCAAGCTGATCAACATGCGCTACGAACACCGCAGCATCCTAATCACCAGTAATAAATCGGCTAGTGAATGGGCGCAGGTTTTAGGCGATACCGCCATGACCACAGCGATCTTGGATCGACTGCTGCTCTCAGCAAGGTGATTCTGATGCTGGGGAAAAGCTACCGCATGCTGCAGGCACAGAAAGAATCAGTCTTGCAGGAAACCCAGATCGAATGGGCGGAGAAATAACCAAAGACGGGAGCAGTTACAACGAAGAAATAGGATAAAGGACACAACCAGGGTAGCTCACGGCCATCCGCTCTTTGGACTCCTCGCTCTGAGCCGGAAAGACGTAAAAAACGAACATCAACAGGTAGGTTAATTTATCGTTCGCTTGACAATCATGGCAACCAGAGTGCAGGGAGAGTTGCTGGTCACTCCGGGGAAACGGAGTGTCTGGATAAATTCGATTTCAATCCATCACCGGAGCTGATGAAGTCCTCGTGGAGGTACGTCTCATTAATGCACCGCGGACGTATTCTCGAGTGATACAGCTTAATTTTGCAGCTTGCACGGTGCTGCATTAGATCCATACGGAAACAACATTGATCTCGAACTGCACGAGTATTTTTGTTGTGCGGTACATAATGTTTAAGGCTTTTATTGCACAGGTGTTCAGTTAGATATTGTAGTTATCAGAAGATTTAAGATTAGCCTTGCTTACAGGCTTGTAGCTCCAATGTTGGCGCAAAATGAGTTTCCCCGTTCACTGTGTGCTTGCAAATTGTGCTGGCCAAACTTGAGCTAAACGGAATTTGGAGAAAGGGAAACTCATATTTTAAATGACAAGTAGCGCTTCGACAGATTGATTTTGAATTTTGAGATAATGGTTGATTTTATTTTGGAATTTTCTCCTATGAATAGATAGATAGGGCTATAGTCGGTAAATTTCCAGCAGAGTTCTCTAGAGACAGGGGTGCCGCTAAAACTATGTTTGGTAGCAATCAGTATATCGGGTGTATTGTGTATCGATACAACAGTCTGGGACAATTGATGCATTTAATCGTTGGATCGTACTCGCAGATTGAGTTGTTTGATCATTTTGTACTGCTTGAATGAACCCCTATATAAAGTAAGCTAATTTAGCTAAAAAGTAAGATTGGCAACTAGCCTCTTAGAAAAACACTTTGTAGTCATCTAAATGTTTTAATATTGACAGGGTTGCCATGGGATATTATTTATTAACAATTTTTCGAAAAATATCATCCCAAGTGTTAAATATTTCTTCTTTGGAGAAATATTTTACTTTCATCCGGCCTTTATTTCCCAAAGCCACTCTTAATTCAAAATTATCAATCAATTTTTGTATAGATTTTGCTATTGCTTCAACTGAGTCTTCGCATAAAATTCCAACATCATCGGCAAGCAACTCGTTAACTGCTGGACAATTCTCGCAACCAATTGCGGGAAGTCCGACGGCCATTGCTTCTGTTAATGCTAGCCCGAACCCTTCATATTGAGAGGGGAAGCAAAAGATAGAAGCCTTTAATAATCTATCCTTAATTTCCTTCGCGGTGCCGCAAAGAATAACTTTTTTAGTTAGTCCTAAGTTTTTAATCATTAATTTCAATGTGTTTGTATAATCTCCACAATCTTGTCCCCATAACTCAACTCGCCATTCTGGATATTTTTGATGAATCAATGAAAAAGCTTGTATTAATAGGTGCTGTCTTTTTAGAGGGGTTAGCCTAGCAACATTAATAATTGTAGGCGTTAACAGGTTAGATTGCTCAATATATTGTGGAACGATGTTGGGTATGCATACTATATTCGCATTTGGCATGTATTGTTTTAATGGTTTAATAAAACTTGGCATTAAAACTTGTATGAATGCAGAAGATTGTTCAATAAGTTGACAGAATGTAGTAAACTTTTCTCGGATGATTTTGTCTCTGTATATACTATTTTTGCATATGTGTAATTCTTTGAATAAAACACATTCTACAGTGCTATGAAACATAGTTATTATTGGTGGTGTTGATGATTTTTTTAGATGTTCATAAGCTCTTTTTAAAATGTATGTTCCAATTGCTGAAAAGGATAAAATTAAATCTGGCTGTTCGTATTTTATCTTATCGGCTAAATGGTTTGATAAATTATCTAAAATATAAAGCTTTTTGTATAAATGTCGTCGAGCTTTGATTGGTGAGAATGTTTTTAGTGATCGAAAAATATCCTGTTTTATATTATCAGAGCTAAAGTGGTCAAGAATAATTTTATCTGAGCATGGATAGGCTAATTGACCACCTATTTTATCGTTGGAAAGTATTTTTACTTTATGCCCTTATTCAATTAAATGAGAGGCGAGTAGGCTGGCAACATTTTCAGCTCCTCCTACCGCGCCATAAATTGGCCAAGGTATAAAAAATAATATATTCATTTCTTCGAGATATAAAATTAAGCGCATTCAATTTATTGAATGCGCTGTCATGTTATTGATTATTGATGAACCCTGCTATTTAAAATTTCTTCCCAGCGCTTTACCTGAGCAAGTACTTGATTCGGTGCCGTGCCGCCCACATGATTGCGGGCTTTGACGGAGCCTTCAAGACTGAGCACCGGATAGACATCTGCTTCAATCTTGTCGCAGAAGCTCTGAAGAACTTCAAGAGGGAGTTCTTCAAGCCCACATTTGCGTTCAGCAGCAGCTCGAACCGTCTGACCGACGATGTCGTGGGCCGTACGGAAAGGAACGCCGTGACGGACAAGATAGTCAGCAAGGTCAGTTGCAGTGGGGTAGCCCATCTGCGCAGCCTGATGCATGGCTTCAGGCTGGGGTTCCACACCAGCCATCATGTCGCAGAAGGCGCGAAGCGTATCCTTGACGGTATCAATCGCATCAAAGACCGGTTCTTTATCTTCCTGGAAATCCTTGTTGTAAGCGAGCGGAGTCCCCTTCATAAGGGTGAGCATCGACATCAAATCGCCATAAACACGACCGGATTTGCCGCGAGCTGTTTCCGGAACGTCCGGATTCTTCTTCTGCGGCATGATGGAGGAGCCCGTCGTAAAGCGGTCCGGCAACTTGATAAAGCCGAAGCGCTGACTCATCCAAATGACGAGCTCTTCAGAGAGGCGGGAAATGTGCGCCATGATGAGAGAGGCTGCTGCACAGAACTCGATGGCAAAGTCACGGTCTGAAACGGCGTCCAATGAATTCTGAGCAACCGTTTCAAAACCAAGGAGCTTCGCTGTGTATTCTCGATCAATGGGGTAGGTCGTACCCGCAAGGGCAGCTGCGCCAAGAGGTGACGAATTGACGCGATGACGCAGGTCAATCAGACGGGCATGATCGCGTTCGAGCATTTCGACATAGGCAAGCATATGGTGGCCGAACGTAACCGGCTGAGCAACCTGCATATGCGTAAAGCCAGGCATGATGACGTTGTAGTTCTTTTCAGCCTGGGCGACAAGGACCTCCTGAAGATGCTCGACACGACGAATAATTTCGTCGATTTCACCGCGCAGGTAGAGGCGGATATCGGTTGCAACCTGATCGTTGCGGGAGCGGCCGGTGTGAAGACGCTTGCCGGCGTCACCAATCAATGCAGTGAGTCGAGCTTCAATATTGAGATGCACGTCTTCAAGTTCAAGCTGCCATTCAAACTTGCCGGTTTGGATTTCTTCACGAATCTGAGCCATGCCTCGCTTAATGTCTGCCAGATCCTGCTCTGAGATGACGCCAACTTTGGCGAGCATCGTGGCGTGTGCAACGGAGCCGTCGATATCAACGAGCGCCATGCGTTTGTCGAAATCAACGCTTGCCGTATAACGGAGAACAAAGGCGTCGACGGGTTCGCTAAAGCGGCCGGACCAGGCCTTTTTCTTGGCATGCAGGGGATCGTTGGAATTGTCTTGAGCTTGGCTCATGGACTTGCCTCTTCTTAGTATGAGAATGGAGATAAAAAATTAATTTTAAGGGGTGTCGGCCTAAATCGGCCTTTAATAGAGGGGGTGCGGAAGCAAAAGAATCAAGGATCCCCTATAATCCGCATTCTTCGGGGCGTAGCGCAGCCCGGTAGCGCGCTTGCTTTGGGAGCAAGATGTCGCGAGTTCGAATCTCGCCGCCCCGACCAGAATTCAATGTAGACCTGCCCGTAGCTCAGTTGGATAGAGCATCTGCCTTCTAAGCAGAGGGTCGCGGGTTCGATTCCTGCCGGGCAGGCCAAATAAAAGGGAAAGAAAGAGCCGCGAAGTTAACTTCGCGGCTCTTGTGTTATCTGCGATTGGAGAGATTCGCTAAACCGAATCTCTCCGGACGTAAGCAGTTTATGCCTGAGGCAGTTTGCTGAGTTGCTCCTCAACCTTAGCAAGGAGCGCCGTGAATTCCGCAAGGCGCTTCTTTTCTGTATCCACTACAGAAGCAGGAGCCTTGGAGACGAAGCGTTCATTGCCCAGCTTGCTCTGGCATTTCTTGACTTCTCCGGCAAGACGAGCAGCTTCCTTGGAAAGGCGTTCTCGTTCAGCTTTGACGTCAATTTCAACCTTGAGCATCAGTTTGAAATCGCCAACGATGGCCACGGGCGCGACAGAGCCCTGAGCGGCCTGCTGAAGATCCTCGACATGTGTAACGGATTCAAGGCGTGCAAGCTGCTGCAGATAAGGTGCTGCAGCTGCGCATTCTGCTTCTGGTCCAGAAATGAGGAGCGGCATCTTCTGCGACGGAGGAAGCTTCATTTCGCTTCGTAGATTGCGGATCGAGTCGATCTGCGCCTGAATGGTTGTCATGCGCGCCACGGCGTCGGCATCCACTTTTGTAGCATCAAATATCGGATAGGTCTGGAGCATGAGGAAGGCATCTTCATCAGCCTTACGCACGCCAGCGGTGACAGAAACCTTCTGCCAAAGCTCTTCCGTGATAAACGGAATGATCGGATGGGCGAGGCGCAAAACTGCTTCGAGCACCGTGACAAGGGTATGACGCGTAGCACGCTGTTCGGCTTCAGAACCGCGCAGCTGAACTTTGGAAAGTTCCACATACCAGTCGCAGTACTGATTCCAGACGAAGGAATAGATGGCATTGGCAGCATTGTCGAGGCGATAGTCCTCGTAAGCGGTCGTCACTTCCTTCACCGTGCGTTCGAATTCGCTGATGATCCACTTGTCGACAAAGGAGAACTGCATGGGTTCGTTCTCCGTAGCGCCGACACCGCAGTCCTTTCCTTCAACGTTCATCAGTACAAAGCGCGTAGCGTTCCAAAGCTTAGTGCAGAAATTGCGGTAGCCCTCAGCTCGCTTCAGATCGAAGTTGACGTTGCGGCCGAGCGTTGCATACGCCGCCATGGTGAAGCGAAGGGCGTCAGCGCCATGGGCAGCAATCCCGTTCGGATAGTTCTTGCGGAGCTTGGCTTCAACGATCGGAGCTTTTTCGGGCTGGCGCAGACCGCGGGTGTTTTTCTCAATGAGGTGCTCAAGGTCAATGCCTTGGATGATGTCGAGCGGATCAAGCGTGTTGCCTTCGCTCTTAGACATCTTCTTGCCTTCTGCGTCGCGCACGAGGCCGTGAATGTAGACATTCTTGAAGGGCACCCGACCCGTGAAGTGACGCGTCATCATCACCATGCGGGCTACCCAGAAGAAGAGAATGTCATAGCCGGTTACAAGCACGGTGCTCGGCAGATAGAGGTCGTAGGCGGTTTTCTCGTCGCCTTCGGGATGGGGCCAGCCAAGAGTCGAGAAGGGGACAAGGGCGGACGAGAACCACGTGTCGAGCACATCTTCGTCGCGCGTAAGTTTTACACCTTCGCCTGCCTGCTTCTGGGCTTCTTCTTCTGTACGCGCAACATAGACTCGGCCAGCTTCGTCATACCAGGCAGGGATCTGATGACCCCACCAGAGCTGACGAGAGAGGCACCAGTCTTGAATATTTTCGAGCCACTGACGGTAGACGCCGCGCCATTCAGCCGGGAAGATATTTACTTCGCCGGATTCAACTGCATCAAGTCCCACTTCAGCGATTGACTTGCCCGGATAGAGGGAGCCTTCTGGAGCGGGCTTACTCATCGCCATGTACCACTGCTCGGAGAGCATCGGTTCGACGATCTCACCGGTACGAGAAACACGAGGCACCATGTGTTTGATGGGTTTCACGGCGACAAGCAGACCTGCAGCTTTGAGATCCTCAACTGCAGCCTTGCGGCATTCGTAGCGATCCATGCCCTGATACTTCACCGGTACATTCTCGTTCATACGGGCAGTCTTCGTCAGAACATTGAGCATGGCGAGATTGTGGCGGCGGCCGACTTCAAAGTCGTTGAAGTCATGGGCCGGCGTGATCTTCACGCAGCCCGATCCAAACTCACGATCAACGTATTCGTCCGCAATGACAGGAATTTCACGATCAGTGAGCGGGAGTTTCAGCATCTTGCCGACAAGCGACTTGTAGCGTTTGTCTTCGGGGTGAACCGCAACGGCTTGGTCGCCAAACAGCGTCTCCGGACGGGTCGTTGCAACGATGACGCCTTCTGAGCCATCAGCGCCGGGGTAGCGAATTTCCCAAAGATGACCGTCAGCTTCTTCGCTTTCAACTTCAAGGTCGGAAACAGCGCTCTGGAGCTTCGGATCCCAGTTGACCAGGCGCTTGCCGCGGTAGATGAGGCCTTCTTCGTAAAGCTTCACGAAGGTTTCAATGACAACCTTCGAGAGCTTCGGGTTCATCGTGAAGTAAAGGCGATCCCAATCCACGCTGTCACCCATACGGCGCATCTGTTCCAGAATCGTGCCGCCGGAGAACTTCTGCCATTCCCAGATTTTCGCAATGAAGTCTTCACGCTTCATGTCTCGACGGGAGATGCCTTCCTTTTCAAGCTTGCGCTCTACAACGATCTGCGTGGCAATGCCGGCATGATCTGTGCCCGGCAGCCACATTGTGTTGTAGCCCGCCATGCGGTGATAGCGGGTAAGCGTATCCATTACGGTCTGATTAAAGGCATGGCCCATGTGCAGGATGCCTGTAATGTTGGGCGGAGGGAGCTGAATGGAAAAAGCAGGCTTTTTCGGATCTAGGCCGGCTTTGAAGCAGCCGCTCTTTTCCCAGGCAGGGTACCAGCGCGCTTCAATTTCATTGGGTTCAAAACTCTTGGCGAGTTCCTGCGTTTCTTTATCCGTCATGGTGAGTTGTCGACTAACAAAGAGGGTTTCGCGCGATCGCTGGGGGTCATACCAAGAGCGCGCAAGGAAAAATCAAAAGCAGAGGCAGGTCAGATGACCGTCCTCTGCGTAAATTCAAAACATTTCGCCATTTTCTCACGAACAACTGCTGCCTTGAGTCAACGGGCTTCTGCATTCGAAAATGATTCAGCGCTTGATGATGTCAGAGAGGTCGAGTTTTTGGACTTCTGCGGCGACGGCCTGCTGAATGGTTGATGCTACGGAACGTTCGAGATCTGCTTTGATCCGGGTTACTGCATTTTCAGCTGCCATCTCAACCGTATTCTTCAAGTTGTCTCGAAGTGCGGCTTCTACTGCTGGTGCAAGACGGGCAATAAGCGCTTTCTTTTCCGCTTCAGTCAGAATCAAAGGCTGAGGCTCGAATGGCTGAGGCTCAATTTCAGCAACGGGCTGCGACTGAACATGCACCTGCGTTGGGATTGGTGCCTGCGTCTGTTTCGTTAAGTTTTCGACAGTTTCCCAAGAAAGATCCACGCGATCCTTCAGCGTGCGGCATTTAAGAAACCGTGAATCGATAACAGGTTCCTGACGGTTCATGAATGATGTCCTTCAAAATGGGTCGGCAGCGGATTATTTGCGGCGGTCATAGGCGGCGAGTTCCACCCCCGCCGCTTTATAGGCACGCCAACGATCGCGCGAAAGTTTGAGCTCGGTGGGCTCAGTGCTCACAACATCAATGATGCGTGAAAAACGTCCGAATTCTTTCTGCCAGTCAGCGGGCAGTGCGTCGTCGAGCAGCACAAGTACGTCGCCGGTGAGCTGAGGCAGTTTGGTTGAAAGAAGAATGGGCGTTTCAGCTGCGTGACAATCATCAGCGAAAACATGCGGAAGAAATGCGAGATCATCAAACCGCCACAGCAACTCGTCGAGCTCTGTGAGTTTTTTCGTCTCCGACGACCACATCGCGAGTGTGAGTCCACGCTTATAGACAGTACGCGCAACAAGACACGCATACCGTAGGCGATTGGGGACATTGAAGTGAAAATCAATCTTCTGCATGTGCAACATTATGGCGCATGCAACTGCCTAATCTGTGATGAGGGAAGGCGGAACGATTCTTTGCTAAATGCTCAAAGAACCGATCTGAGTTGTGCTATACCGCATATGCGTGATGGTTGGATATACTCTCTTGCCAAGAATTGGGGTGAGAGGCATAATTCCTTTCCTCTGGCGGGGGGGTAGCTCAGCTGGGAGAGCGCTGCGTTCGCAATGCAGAGGTCGGGAGTTCGATCCTCCTCCTCTCCACCACCTGACACGGCCTGGTACGTCTCATAGCGTTCCAGGCCGTTCCATTTTTACAGAAATAACAGCGATTAACGCTCATTTTCGGGCTTTCGAAGGTTGCATGTGGTTGCAACAAGATTCATGCAAGCCCACGCCGGATGGCATAAAAGATGGCATAAAGAAATCTCAAGCAGGAGTTTTTATGCCAAAAAACGTCAGACCGCTCTCCGTGAAGGAGATCGCAGCAATTACACGAGTGGGAACGACTGCTGTCGGTGGAGTTCCGGGACTCTCGGTTCAGGTTCTTCAGACTGGTGACCGCTACTTTGTCTATCGCTATCAGATTGACGGTCGCCGCTCGATGGTCTCGCTTGGATCTCTCTCTGAAATCTCTTTGAAGGTGGCACGAGAAAGGGCTGCTGCTTATGCAGAGTTGGTTAAGCGCGGCATTTCTCCGGTCGAACACCGTCGAAAAGAAGCAGAGAGACGCAAGCGTGAATCTGATGAGAGTGCAAGAGAAAGAGATCGACAACTACATACCGTTGCCGTGTGTGCAGAGGAATGGATTCAGGAGCGTGTGCAGGCGAACTATTGGGCTGCAAATATCCGTGGGGAATCTGTCATGCGCGCGTATTTTCGCAATCACATCAACCCAAAAATCGGGGCTGTACCGATTGGCGAACTCTCTCCTCAACAGGTATTCGATCTGCTGAGGCCGCTGTGGCAGACGACAACTGATACCGCTGAGAATTGCAAATCTGCAGTTTTTAATCTTTTCCGATGGGCTAAAGCTCGGGGGTATTGTGTACAAGAGAATCCAGCTGACATTAAGGGTGTTTTAGGAGTTCTTCTCGAACCTCTGCAGGCCACTCGTAAAAAAAATCGAAATCTGCCGGCTCTTGATTATCAAGAGATTCCAGATTTCTTTGTGGAATTGATGGCGTCGGATCGAGTGTCTTACAGGATGACAGCCTTTGCTATTCTCACGACTCTGCGGTCGAAGATGGTGCGGCTTGCGAAATGGACAGACGTGAATTTCCAAGAGCGAACATTGACCATCCCAAATGCAAATTTCAAGACAAAGGGACGGGGTGATCACACAGTGTTTTTGTCGGCGGCAGCCTTGCAGATCTTGAATGGGATGCCGCGATATCCAGGTATTGATTTGATTTTCCCTTCGCCGCGCCAAAAACGAGAACTTTCTGATGCGGCAATGGGGATTGTCTTTGCCCGACTGCACGAACGAAGTCTTCAAAGTGGCGGGAAGGGATGGATTGATCCCGTGCTATCTAAAAAGGAAGGGGTATTGGTGATTGCGACACAGCATGGAACTTCTCGTGCAAGTTTTAAGACTTGGACGAAGACCGGAGAAAATCGCAAACTTTTTGATGAGGAGGCCGTGGAGCTGTGCATGGCGCACAAGCTCCAGGATGATTATGGCGGGGCATACAATCGCGCGACGTTAGAGCCAGAGCGACGGCAGGTGATGGAGGCGTGGGGACAATACTGCTTTTCAAAATTATAACTTTAAGCGGGCTGGGAGGTTTAGTTCCTCCCATTCTCGTCATGCCTCAATTCGTGCAACGAAAGCATCAATATCGGCTCTGCGAAAGGCGGCGATAGTGGCGCTAAGTCGAATGGGCTTTGGAAAGTCAGGTCGTTCTCTAGCCCAGCGCCAAATTGTTGTACGTGAGACGCGTAGATATTTGGCTGCTTCGGCGGGCCGCAGAAATTCGCAAGTCTTTAGCGATTGCTGTTCTGTTTGTGTCATGGTTGACCACCTTAAAGTTACTGATTCAAAGTGAATTACGCAGTCAGTTCCAGATTGGGGTTACGTTCGATCAAGCCTTCATGGCGTAGGCGTTGATAGAAGAAATACAGTCCCTTGCCGGTTATCCGCGCATGTGCTTTTTTGTCGAGTTCCCCATCGGTGTGCTTGAACGTATGGAAACGAGTCACCATCAAGCCCTTATTGATTGAAATTTGCATAGCTTGTGTGCCTTGTTTGTAAATAAATCCCCCCATACGGAGCCAGTCGAAGAATTTTCTGGGGCGGATGCTGAGCACTTTGGCGGCTTCGGTGATGGTGTGTTCGGCATCTGATGCAGTGACTGCCTCAGCGAATTCGACTTTAGGCATATCACTCTTGACCTGAGCTTCGAGAGCCAGGCGTTGCTCGTATTGCTCTGCCCATGCGCGTGCGGCTATCGCTGGATTTGTAAAGTCGGGGAGGGCGGGCGTTTGACGCGTTCCGTACGACCCCGTTTTTCTGATCGTCGGCAGTACCTCCCCGCACACCCAATCCTGAAACCGTTCTGCGCTTTCGAGCTTGGAGCGCATGATAAGACGGTAGAGGTTCCCTTCATTTAGGTATGCGAGGGGTTGGACACCACCTTTAGTAGGGGTGTCGTGTTTCGCGACTCCCTTATTTTTGGTATGGTTTCGGAGTGCGTCCCGGGTGTTTGAGTATCCGAGAGCCTTGCACACGTCAATTGCGCAGAACCAGGGCTCACCGTTCTCGACGATGACACGAAGGTTCGAGCCTTCGAACTTGAATGTTTGAATCAGTTCATTCATTGAGAATGCTCCAAAAGAAAAGCCCCGGCGCATGAGCGTCGAGGCCTGTCAAGAAAAGTGGTTGATTACGCTGTTAGGCGTTTGGGCTGGTGCGAAGCCCAGGACTTGTAGCAATCAAGGTCTTTGACCGAGTACCCCTGTTTAGCTAGTGCTTCTTCCATAAAGCCAAGTCCCAGATCATTAACTGCTTCCCAAAAATGAGCTGCGAGAGGGGATTTCACGCGGCGCAAGAGCGCTAAAAAGAGATTCAGATCGTCTCGAAAGAGATATCGCCAGTAATAGATAAAGACAACGATTCTCTCGGCCATAACTTCATCGATCACGATCGAACCTTCGGGAATTTTCGGCGCCGGAAGCTGCGGTTTAAGTGTGCAGGTTTCGATGAGCGCGAGTGCAGCTTTCATCTGATCGTGTCTTAGGTCTTTGTAGCTCGCGATCTTGAAGTAGTCGTAAAGAGCGTTGTAGACCGTCTGATAGTGAACCGATGAGTTCTTAGCGCGCGCCTTGATGGCCTTGCGGATCTCGTACTGCTCTGAAGTCGAGATCTGCGCGGACTGGTCTGTTTCGTAGCGTCCCGTGCGGCGAATCGCCGGCAGGACTTCGGACGTGACCCACTTGCGTGCTTTGTATGCGGCCGTACCTTTTTGTAAGGCGGCGTCAGAGCGAAGTACAAGAGTCCATAAGCCGCTTTCGTTGACCACCGTAAGGGGGCTGCCACCTTGCGGGGCAGGAACGGCAGAGCGTTCATCTTCATCGAGAGACGCGACACGCTTACGGATGTTTGAGATTCCGAACATCCGTTCGATATCAACGGCAACGAACCAGGGATTGCCTTCCGTGTCGTATACCCGAAGGGTGAGATCAGGGGCAAAAGTGAAAACCGCAGGAACGGTTGTGACATTGACTTGCATAGCAAGGCTCCATGAGAGGTTATAAACCTCGTGCCCACTTTCCACGGTGGGCGGGCGAGGCATTGCGGGGGTGGAAAAACCGCTCTCATGGATACGGCCCTGCCGAAGCAGTCCCGCAAGCCTCTCCCATAAATTGGGTCTTGCATCGGTGTAGCTTTAAGCTACATCGCTTGGCTTGCCTACTGTTTCAATCCTCGGCAAGGCGCTAACAAAAAAGCCGCTCCAATGTTGGCGGCTTTATGCGCCATGAGATCAGTCGGGTTTCCACGCCCGGCACCGTCGCTTTCACGGTGCAAGGGAAGAGTACTCGATCTGGAGGCGTGTGTCAAAAAAGCCCCGGCAGGGGAGTGCCGAGGCCTGTTAAGAAAAGTGGTTGATTACGCGGCTTTGCGCTTAGGTTGGCAGGAAGACCAGTGCTGATAGCAGGGCATGTCGTTGATGTCGTGCCCGTGCTTGGCAAGAATTTCTAGGATACGACCCCAAGAAACTTCATGGAAAGCGTCCCAAAAGCTTCCGGCCAAAGGCGAATCAACTATGCGCAAAAGGCCGTCAAGCTTTCCAAAGACGTCAGCAAAGAGAAATCTCACGTAATAGATGAATGTGAGCAGGGCTTCGGCCTCTTGAGCGGACAAGATGACTGAGCCTTCCGCAAGCGTCGGCGCCGGAAGTTGCGGCTTAAGTGTGCATGTCTCGATGAGTGCGAGTGCAGCCTTCATCTGATCGTGCCGCAGGTCTTTGTAGCTCGCGATCTTGAAGTAGTCGTAAAGAGCGTTGTAGACCGTCTGATAGTGAACCGATGAGTTCTTAGCGCGCGCCTTGATGGCCTTGCGGATCTCGTACTGCTCTGAAGTCGAGATCTGCGCGGACTGGGCTGTTTCGTATCGTCCCGTACGGCGAATCGCCGGAAGGACTTCTGACGTGACCCACCGCTTGAAGCGCTTGGCGGTATCAAGCTTTGATCCGAAGATCAGGGCGTAGAGGCCGGATTCATTGACGGCGTTGACCGTCTGGCGCCCGCCGTTGGTTTCAATTTCGACCTTGATCAGGTCTTCGGGGTCGACGTGGTCCTTGATGGCCTTTCGCGGATTGGTGTGACCGAGTGCGCCGCAAACGTCCAGAGCGACGAAAAGCGGGGTTTCGGGTGTGCCGAGCGTGCGCACGGCGTTGTTCTCGAACGAGAAGCTGAGGGCTTGCATGAAAGCCTCCTATGCAGGTTGTGGACCTGCCGCACGACGCCAATCGTGGCGGCAGAGCTTGCGGGTTGGCGTACCGTTGCATAGGAACCGGCCCTCGGTAGAGGCCCGCAAGCCCCACCGTAAATCAGAGGCTTGCAAGGGTGTAACCGCGAGTTACACCCTTTGCGCTCAATAAAAAAGCCGCTCGTAAGAACGATCGGCGCTGAGCGCCTATGCAGTTCGGGACGCCAATCCCGATCAGCGCCGCTTTCGCGCTGACACGGGAAGAGTACTCGATCTGGAGGCGCGTGTCAAAAAGGTAGTGTCCTCGGTAAGATAGTAAATTCACTTCACTCACCATTACCACTCACCGAGAACACATGTTCGTTGTCATATCTACTATAGCTACAGCCGTATTTACTGGAATAACTGCTTACCTTATGTATGCTCAAAAAATGCTTCGACAGACTCCAGAAATAAAATTGAGGCTTGATGACCCATCAACAACATCAAATTTCTATAAGTTGACTCTAACTTTTATCCCTGCATCTGAGGATTACGAAATTTTCAAGATTGGCGTTTCTGGTTGCGACGTTTCAGAAACCTTCACCTCAGCAGAGTTCGGCCTCCCACCAGTAGACAATGAAGCTCTTGTATGGCGTAAATTTGTATATGCGCCAAAAATTATTCCATCCGAAGAAAATGCGGTTGCTTATAAGAAGAATGGTGAGTTTGCCCCATTCCGGCCAGCGATCTGTTTCAAAATCAACCCTAGGAAGCCGTTAAAGTCTCTCACTGTACACGTCTATCCTCGGTTAGTTGACCGTCTTTTGTTTAGGCAGCGGGTTATCCGTAAACGACTTATACCCGAAAAAGTTGTTAGAAGGATTTGATTGTTCATAAACGCCTCTGCGCTTGATGGTTCAATTCATCATGACGTCCTTCAGTGAGGGGATTCCGATTCTGTCGGCAAGCCTGTCCAAGGCTTCCATATCCTCTTGGGTCGGGATGTCTTCAGGCTCCAACAACCCATTCTCGATCAGTTTCTCAGTTGCTTTTTTGAGAACATCGGGCGGGATCTGGCTAAGAATCTTGATCGGCAAAATGGACAGCTTAGACAGAAGTTCAGATTCGGATTCGCTCAGCGCGATAAGTCTTTCGTTTTTCATTGGGTTAAAACCTCTGTGATTACAACAGGGATGGCTGCCTTGATAAATTCCCAAGACAACGAAATTCCAGTGTGAAGCGATTTCGATTTCACGCGTTGCCACAACTCTTTGTTGCGCATAGCATCTAGCAGGTCGTGTCCTTGCATCGTGACAAACGCGCCGCGGAAGTCCCAAAACTCGAACTCTCCGTCGGGGTTTCTTTTCACACACGCGTTTTTGATGATCCCTGCATCTATCAAGATTTCGACGTGGCCCAAGAAGTCGGCCGGCGGATTGGTTGGGAATCGCGTCCGAAATTCTTCAGAACGGATATATCCAGCAACGTCACCGCTCTCCACGGCCTCAAGAACTTCCCTGATAACATCCCAATCCCTCTTCATTTGTTTTCCTTATTTTTATGTAGGCGCCGCCGGATCATCCTCGGCTGCGCCTCGCGTCGCCTTATATCCCGTCATGAATGACGGAGGCCTTACGGATCAGTTTGGGAAATCCTGCCAACCCGCGATTAATAAGTCGTTTTTGAGCCATTTCTACGAGCCAGTCCACGTGCTCCCCAGGAGCGAAGGCAATGTTATGAACAATGACCTCGTGCATCCGGCGAATGAAGTCAAAGTTATTAATAATGACTCCCGCCTGCGTCTCAGTAAAACAAAGGCCGCCGCGCATTTTGATTAACCCTAGGCTACAAATATCTAGGGTTTCAAGCATGTCCAGGAGCTCATCAGGTTTAACGCCTACCCGGCGTGCTAATACTCTATGCGTCACGCGAAAATCGCGTTCATCTGAGAACATATCGTCTTCTTCCATGATTTCGCCTTTGCGCCTTTCGGCGCGTCTTCTTTTGCGGAATGTGGATAGGGGAGGGCGGGTTGGAGTCGGCATCGTATGCCCGCCTGCCATGCAGATGTCCGCCCTTGTGTGATTTCGCAAAAGGTTCAGCGAAACTCGGAAATATCTGCGTCACCCGATTTCTCCAATGAAGAATCCGCCCCGCCGCTCGGGAAGTCATTACGTTCGCCTCAAGACGCGGGGCGGAAAATTTGAAGCGCTCAGTCGCCTGCTGCTTGAGCGGCCTCGGCGGCCTTCATTTCTGTGAGCCACGGATCCTCTTCAGCTGGAGGAGCCGGCGGCATTCCAGTGGCCGGTGCGCCCGCGTCCGGCTGATCAGCAGGGTCGATGGTCGGGGCTGCTTCTGGGGCCTCAGCTTTTCCCGGAAGCGGTTCCTCTGCGACAACTTCGGGGGCTGCCTCTTCGACGGGGGCCGGAGCCGTCTTCGCTTCCTTCTGCTTCAGCTTGTCCTTGAGCGCGGCTGAGCCCTTCTTTGCGGGCAGTGCCGCTGCAGCTGCCTCAGGCTCGAACCAATCGCCAGGGACGCTCATGCCGTCACGAAGTGATTTCCAGATATTTCGAAGGCTAATGACCTGCGCCGGTTGGATCGCGTCGAGGCGACGCTGAATGCGTTTCTCGAGCTGCGCCTTACTCACGCCGAAGCGCGCGAAGCCTTCGACTAGCTTCTGGATGCCTTCAGGCGTCATGTCGACGTGCGCCTTTTGCGTAACCGTGCACTGATCAAGTGCTGCTTCGACGACGTCGCCGGGGATCACGCCGAGGATGCAGGCGCGCAGGCGGCGGGCGCCCTGGTTGGCAATCAGCTCGTAGATGTCGCGGCTGTCCGTGAGGATCTTCGTCCCCTTCTTGGTGTCGCGCTTGTGCGCGACCTGAAAGACGACTTGTCGGCGCGTATTGGTCTCGACGTCCCAGGCGTACGATTCGACCGTCGATACGTTCTTGCCCTGCGAGATTTCGCGGATGCCATACTGGATGTTTCCCCATCCCTGCGCGATAGCTTCAGCCAGTCGGATTGTCGGGCCGGTGATGTCTGTGCCGCCGCGGCTGTAGCTGTAGGTCGCGGAGTTCGCGAGCGTCGGGCGGGTGCAGGCGTTGAGAATGCGGTCCATAGCCTTCACGGGGTCGCGCGGGTTCATGCGCGCGATCATGAGGGCTGCCTGAACTTCTGCAACAGCCCGGGCCTGATCAGAGGCTGCCGTCGCCTGATCGGCGACCGGCGTCGAGACTGCTCCTGAAGGAGCGGCGAAGGGGTTGGATACGAGCTGCGTGTTTGTCATGATGTTCATTCCTTGGGTGCATAGATTCGGAAGGTGCGCTGAGACGCATATGTCTTGGCGACCTGTTCCCAGACGGCAGGGAAGTCCTGCTTGAGCTTCTTGCTGTCGACCGTCGTGCGGGTGGACGGCAGGCTCCATGAAGCAATCGTTTTCCCGTTGGACTTCAGCGAAACGGCGTCCCGCATGCCGCTCATAAGCAGCGTCTTGAGGCTGTCTTCTTCAGATCGAAGGTTGTCGATCTGAGAGCGGATCGAGCAGAGGTGCTGCCAGGCTTCTAGCATCTGAGCGTCAGCGGCGACGGTCTTCTTTGCGGTGGCCGTTCGCCAGCGCCGAGAGGCGTCCTCTGAGGTGCTGACTTCCGGCGGTGTGTCGGCCTTCACGAGCGCCCAAAAGCGTTCTTCTTGATTGATCAGCATCTCCTGCAGCTCCTTGTCGGCCGGCACGGTGTAGATGCGGAAGTCTCTGCCTGCGATGAGCACGCCGATGTCGGTTTGCTCGGCGCCCATGACGGCCATGTAGTGCTGCACCTGCGTCTGGTAGTACTCGGGGATCTCGTCGCTCCCTTCTTCCCCCCAGCCGTCGGCGCGGCTCGTCGTTTTGAACTCCACAAGTCTTCCGTCGCTTGCGATGCCGTCGAGGTTCGCGTGCATGAAGGGGTGCGTCACGCTTGAGTACATGCAGTCCGGCTTCGTGACGGTCAGTCCGGTGCTGTCGGCGTAGGCCTGGCGGATCGGATCTTCAAGCAGACGTCCCCAGTAGAGTGCGGGGGTATCGTCTTGATCTTCTCCTCGGCCAGTCTTGTCTTCCCAGACTTGATAGGGCGTGCGCCAGGGCGAGAGGCCGAGGATCGACGCGACGTCGCTGCCGCCGATGCCGGTGCGGCGCTGCGCCAGCCATTCGGCACGCGTGGCCGGCAGCGGGGTTGCAATTGCAGTTGTCATTTGAAAGCTCTCATAAAAAGCGAAAGGGCCGCACGGATGCAGCCCAGAAATGAAATTCAGCAGCGGCTGTAGTGACTAGCCGGTGAAGAAATTGATTTACTCATGTGTTAACTCACATAGTCCTCAAAGAACTTTTTGACAGCTGGATAAGTGAAGAAAAATTCTTTTTTCCCATGCTCGGATATGAGGCATACCAGTGTTTCAGTACCTTCTTTCGGCATATCAACGAGAAGGCGAGCGATTTGCAACCCTCTGTCGTCATAGCACGTTATCGTGTACCTACCAAAATCCTCTAGGACGGTGTTTGTATGGCTACTCTGAATGAGTTCTCTGATTTTTCTGAAAGAACTCTTCCAGGTCTCTCTTGGTGAGTGTTCTCCTCGATCAGAACGAGGGATGCCATGCATCTCATCGCGGACCCTTTTCAGGTGCGTTACGCTGACCGATAAGATCTCGGCAATTCGGGGCAAGGGAATATCAGCGTTGATAGCATCCTTGATGATTTCGCGGAACTCTTTTGTAAATCTCCGCGAGCGTGGAGATACGATCCGTGGAGTATTAACTGCTCGCTCTTTAATCTGAGCAATGATGAAATTTGAGTTGTCGATTAGGTCTGTCATAGTTTTGTCGTCTGCTAGTTAAGACCGAAGGTTGTTGATTTTTTGGTTGGTCTTCTGGGCAAATTCTTCCAAGAAGGCTGGTGGTATCGGCGAGTTGTTGAAGAAGTCGTAGAGGTATTCGACAGCATCAAATAACGTGCAGACGGCTGTTTGCCCTTCGTTCTCTAGAATTTGCTTCGCTAATTCATCTGAATCGGCTTCAAGATCCAGCTTCGGATCTAAGCAGCTAGGATCGAAGCCGTCTGGGTAGTTCCATGTCATAGCTTTAATCTCTTGATGAAAGCAAAGATGTAGTCGATGACCGTTTTTGCGGTGTTCGTAGCAGTGCGATTTCGGGCTTTGCGTTCGTGCTCTTTACGGCGTGTCGCTTTACTTTTTTGTGATGCGTGCCGGTGAGGGTGAGTGGGAACGCTCATGCCGCCTCCTGCTCTTCAGGGTGACGCTGAAAATACTGGCGCCAGGATTCGACTTCTTTTTTGAAGTTCGGATGCTTTTCGACTTGTCTTGCTAGCCAAACTTCAAAATCATCGAGCGATGGTTCTTGTACACATGCGCTGTACCACTGGTACATAACGATGGCCTCACGCCCGTGACGGCTGACAGCTGCTTTGGTTGCCAATTCGAGGCTTTGGTTGTCATTGACGAAAGTAAGAGCAACGCTTCCGATTAAACAGTTCAGCGCGGTAGTGATGACTTTGACGTTCATTGGCTGAACTCCTAAAAAAGTACGTAACCATTAAGAACTGCCCACTGCATGAGCAGGCAGAGTGAGATACCGAGAGCGCAGATACCGGCGCCAGTCAGAACGGCGCAGATGATGATTGAGGTTTCGCTGAAACCCGTTCTTTCGTTGTGGCCGAGAAGTTTTTTCAACGTCATGGCGTTCTCGGAAAAAGAAAAGCCCCGGCAGGTGAGTGCCGAGGCCTGTTAAGAAAATTAGGTGATTACGCTGTTAGGCGTTTGGGCTGGTGTGAAGCCCAGGACTTGTAGCAGTCAAGCTCCTTCACGTCGTAGCCGTATTTGGCAAGTTCGACCTCAATGGTGGAAAGGCTTAGGTCATGAATGGCTTCCCACAGATGCGGCGCCCGAGGAGAATCCACCATGCGCAAAAAGCGCAGGTAGGTTTCCAATTCATCACGGAACAGGTATCGCCAGCAATAGACGAACGTAAGGAGGCGATCCATGAATATTTCGTTGACTTGCACAGCTTTTCGAGGAGGTTCTGCAGGAGCTCGTTGCGTCGTGGGAGCATTCGGTGGAGGCAACTGCATCGGCGGCAACGACTCAATGAAGGCGATTGCTGCATCAAAGTCGGCCTCGAGAATGTGCGTGTACTTCTCAACCTTGAAGTGATCTTTCAGGGCGCGATAGACAGTCTGATAGTTGACTGACTGCCCGCGCGCTTTTCGGCCGACGGCTTTTTGAATCGCCCAGCGGTGCTCAACCGTGATGTACTCAGGCTTCGGCGGATTGCGCAGCGCTTCTTCCATCCGATTGAATGCATCAATGTAAGCCCATTTAAAAACTTGCGCCTTTTCGCCTGTAAAACCCATCGCCAAGAAGGTGAAACCGTCTCGCGTGAGTCGATAGGCTCTGGATTGAATTGGAGCACCACCGCTAGGATTGGTGCGAGTCACGACCGTCTGGGAAAAATTTCCTAGACGGTCTTCTGGCAATTTTGAGAGGATTGCTCGGATGGCTTTTAGTACATCATTGTGAGGCTTTTCAAAGAAATTAGAAATGTCCGTTGAAAGCGTAGTCGGCTGACCATTAACGATGGAGACGACAGGTAAGTTTTGAGTCTCTAGCATAGAGAGCTCCTTCGTAATTTTTGAGAATTCGCCATTTTTGAGATGGCGGCCAAGCGCTCAAAACCGTACGAAGTCGGCGGGCATATTCCCCTTGCGGGTCTTTTATTAGCCTCACGCTCGGCCATATCCGGAGCTATCTGCAACAGGTACAGATACAAAAAAGTCCGCTTGGCTGACGGGGCGGAGGCCGCTTCGTATGGTGTTTTGAGCACCGAAGCGGAGTATGCCCCATTCTCCAAAAAAAGGCAATAAAAAAGCCCCGATCATTCGGAGCCATTAGTGGGTGGTTTCAAACCTCACGGCCACTTTCCACGGTGGGCGGGCGAGGCGTTGCGGGGGTGGAAAACCGCCTTACGGAACGGTCCCGCCGAAGCGGACCCGCAAGCCTCTCCCATAAAGGAGACTGTGCATAAGTATCTGATTCTTTCGAGATCCGCAAAAATGCGGACTCGGTAAAACCAAACAAAAAGCCGACCTCAAGGGGTCGGCGTTAGCACGCCGTAAGTTCGGGTTTCCACGCCCGGCACCGTCGCTTTCACGGTGCAAGAGAAGAGTACTCGATCTGGAGGCGCGTGTCAAAAAAAGCCCCGTCGCTTTTTTAGCGTCGAGGCCAGTAGTTGGTGGCGGGTTGCAATGTAGGCGCCCGCCGCGCCTCGAGCATCGCCATTGCTGCGAGCAATATCTTCTAAAACTGCGTCGATATTGCATCCCAAAAGCGGCAAAACGCCAGAGATCACAACGCTACAAGCTATAGCACTGAAACGAGCTACATCATCTAGAAAAACATTGTCGACAATGCGATAAGTAGTGTTGTGTACTGGAGAAGGCTTCGATTGGCCTTTTCCCTCCTTGAGTGCGATCATCTAGTTGTCGGACTCCTTTTCGACAATTGATGAACTCAACCCAAGGAGAGAAAAGATGGTTTCAGTTCTTGAAGATGCAATCAGGTCAAGACGTGTCGTTACTTTCCATTACGATGGTCTTTTTCGAATTGTCGAGCCTTTCTTGATTGGTACCACCACGGCAGGGCGTCCTGCATTGCGTGGTTTCCAAACAGGAGGCGGAAGCCAATCAGGCAGAGTGCCTGGATGGCATTTGTTCTCGCTTGACAAAATTGTTGGAATAACCATGACCCCAACGACGTTCTCAGGCGTGCGAGATGGGTACAACCCCGCTGATAAAGGAATGTCAGCCATCGGCCTTCACGTCTAGCGTTGAACCCACAGTTGCAAGAACCTGCCTTATCGGCAGGTTCGTTGTGTATCGCGCAGTCACTGTCGTGTTGAATCATTAAATAGTCCTCTTAAAAGACTCACTACTGCGCCAGGGAAGACAGACGCAGTAATTGGCCTGTTCCCTCCTTGGATGCGATCATCTAGTTGTCGGACTCCTTTCGACAATTGATGAACTCAACTCAAGGAGGGAAAAGATGATTGAACGAAAGGCTGCTTATGAAGGTGTGGAACCAGAAGCGCTCTCGTTGCAGGAGCTGATGTACATTGGGCTCGTTCAGGGCGGAGCGGTGAAGCTTGAAGAAGTCGTAGACGACCGCGAAGCTTGGACGAGGAACCTCAACAAGCTTCGTGAGGCTTGGCATGCCGCAAGAGGAACAGTGGCGTTTTGGGAGGAGGAACGCCGCAGACTTCGCGAACAGCACTAAGCTCCTCACGCAGAGAGCCTAAGGCGGCGTCCAAAGCCGCCTGAGTGTCCTGCACGTCTTTTTCGCAGATCGGTTGATTGAACGGGCGCCCCATCCTCTCGTTGTAGAGAGGGTGACTCTTTCCTGATACAAACGCGCAAGTGACTTCCAGAAGTACATCGAAAGCTTGCCGAGCTTCCGACTTGCGCTTAGGTATGCTCAGTTCAAGGTAGCGACTAGGGTTGATGTTCATATTCATCTCCTGAAAAGACCCATGGTTGCGCCCTCGTGGGAAGGCGCAACGGTTGGCCTTTTCGGCCGGCAAGGTGGTGCGGCGTACCGCATCAGACCTGTCGGTCGACACTGCATCCTTGGACCTTTGCGCTTTTGTGCGCTCACGCCTGAGGTACTTGCTCATGCGTTTGTTATGGCCTTCCGTCTGCCGCTCCAGCTATTCACTGTCGCGTGCCCCGCTATGCGGAGGATAACGGTTAAATTCGATTTGTTGCGATTAACCGTTATTTGAATATTACGGAAATCCGTATCAATAGGCAAGAGTTTGTTTTGCGGAATTCCGAAACATTGACGGAAGTCAAATCAGGAAATAAGCTATGTACGAGCTTTGGTGCAGGGATGAGGTAAGAACTCCCCCTTACCCTCAAGTACAATCGACCAGTTCGTTTTAGGAGGTCGCATGACAGATATAAAAGACCCAAGCACGGAGCTTGAGATCATTGAAACGTGCAGCCACAAAAACGGTCGCCGTTACTGGTTGGCGCGCGAATTCATGTCCAATCTTGGCTATACCTCATGGGAGCAGTCGAAGAAAGTTATCAATAGGGCAATTTCTTCGTGTGCACGCCTCGATTTAGATGTGTCCGAAACTTTCGAGCAAATCAAGACAGAGGTAGATGGGAGCTCTCTGCCGGATTACAAGCTCAGCCGATTTGCGTGTTTTCTGATCGTGACGCATGCGGATGAAAAGAAGCCGCAGGTACAGAGGGCTAAGATCGCCTTGTCTGCGTTAGCTGCAGAACTCTTACAAGCATCTATTGATGCGGAGAGTGTGCTTCGAGTGGATACTCGCGACGAACTCAGGGGCGCGGAAAGAATTTTAGGTTCAGCAGCGAAAGAGGCAGGAGTACAGTCCGGTGAGTTCGGAATTTTTAAAGATGCTGGTTTCAGGGGCATGTACAACATGTCCTTAGCAGATCTTAGAAAACGAAAGGGAATCTTTAATCCGGATGCGAAGACGCCGCCTACTCTTTACGACTTCATGGGATTGACAGAGCTTGCTGGCAATCTGTTTCGGGTTACACAAACATCGGAACGGATTCGTAGTCAAGGTGTCAGAGGGGTGAATGCCGCTAGTAAGTCCGCCCGAGAGGTAGGAGCAGAGGTTCGTAAAATGATGATTCGTAATAGTGGCGTAAAACCGGAAGATTTGCCGGCCGACGAAGATATTAAGAAAATCAAAACTCGGCTTAGAAAAGCGAGCCGAACGATGATTAAACACGATAAGACAAAGTAAAACTTCGTACGAGGCGGTTTCAATGGGATGGCCGTGAGCTTAAAACATCCCGTCTCCGGAGCGATCACGGACACGACCTATGAGTCTGAAAGTCTCTAGGTCTCCGTCCGTCAGTCTTTCCTCTGGTACGTCTGGGTTAACTGATTGAACAACGTAACCGCCACGTATCAGTGGGTGCAGGATTTTGACTCGCATCTCTCCATTCAACATGAAGGCATATGTTTTCCCGGAGAGAATTGGCTGAGGCGAGCAATCCACCAAAATAGTGTCACCGTCCCAAATGTATGGTTCCATTGACGTGCCGCGTACTTTGAAGCGTTTGCAATTGTCAGGGTTGATCTGTCGAGATTGGAACCATGAACGTCTGTAGGGCGCAGGGGTCGAACTAGTAATCTCGTCAAAGAGCACTTCTTGACCGTCGCCTGCGGCACATCGAGCTTGAAATTCGGGAATCTGAACCCAATCGTCATCATCAAAATCATCAGCATTGTCGAAAGCTACGACTGACGTCGAGTGCTTCTCTCCTGTACCACTAAGAAGCCATCGTGTAGATACGCACAAGTATTCTGCTGCTTTGGGGCCAGCCTCACCGGTGATGCCGCGCGTTTTTCCACTGAACCAGTCGGTTACGGTACTCGGACGGACGCCACAAAACTTTGCCAGGCCTGATTTCGACTTGGTTGGATCTTTTTCTTTGGCTTCATCTAGTGCTTCGGTGAGCCTTGCTGAAAGAGTGGAAGACATACTGATATCTCAATAATGTTGCGGTTTTCCGCATAGTCTAACGCCCGTTGGATCTTGCGGAAAGTTCGGAAAATCGTATAATAGCCATGTCAATTTGATTCGATTAATCGAAATTTATGACTATGGCTACTAAAAAGATCGAAATTACAAAGTCACGCAGACTCTCCCCGGGACCAACATCAGTCGTTATTGATGAGTTGGGAGGTACGTCATGCGTAGCATCGATTTGCTCCCGTACACCTCAAACCGTTTCTGAGTGGCGCCGCTATGGAATGCCGTCTGCTTGGGTTTACTTTCTTCGGGAGAAATATCGCAACCTACCAGTCATGAAATCAACCGAAGTTCGCAACTTCTGAGGCGAATTCATGGGCTCGTTTGACTTCTTTGCTGATCGAGATGCGATTTATGCGCGCAAGGATCTCAGTCCGCTAGAAAAGCATCTTGCCGTCGTCATTTTGTCTTTCAGAAATGCCGATACGGGACAGTGCAATCCGCCGATTAAGTCCGACTTCATTAAAGAAGACGGATCAAAGGTGGAGGACATTGTTGATCGTTCGGGCATGTCGGAAAGAGCTATCCAAAACAACCTGAACTCTCTTGAGAAGAAAGCTGTATTGCTTCGAACGCGTCGATGGAATGCTGCGTCGGATATTACGTTCATCGTCACCCCGCACCAGATGCACCCCGCAGGAGATGCGCCCCGCACGACGTGCACCCTCACCCCGCAGGAGATGCACCCTCAGCCCGCACCAGATGCACCCCGCAGGAGATGCACCCCGCACGACGTGCACCCTCACCCCGCACCAGATGCGGTCTAACAGATAAAGAACAGATAAAGAACAGAGAAGAGATTAGTAGTGCACACACATGCGAAGAACCTCCGTTTGATGACGATCTCTTTGACGAAGCAATACGAGTTGTCGAAACCGAAGCAACTTCTGAAAGTCCTCCTGAGAAAAAACAGAAGAAGCCACGAAAGGCTCGCACTTCGTTTGCGACTGTCGAGAGGCCTGACGATCTTCCCGAGCAACTTTGGCAGGACTGGCTAGAGCTCCGGAAAGCAAAGCGAGCTCCCCTCAACACCACAACCATCAACACATTCCGAGCCGAAGCTCAAAAGGCCGGCATCTCTTTTGAAGAAGCTGTTTCTTTCTCAGTCGCTAACGGATATCAAGGCTTTAAGGCTGATTGGTACAGAAAAAATGCAAGCACTTTCACAAATGGTCGGCCGCATCAAGGCTATGCGGGCTTCGGCGCAAGAAACACAGCAGAAATCGACTACACCGCAGGAATCGACTGACTCGAGATTTCAGAGCGAATGGAGCGAGTGCCCACGTCATGGCCGATATCGATCGTATTGGGTCGATGACGCAAGCGTGTTCCACTTTGCTGCATGCCCTGAGTGTTCTCGGCAGAAGTTCCTCGCGCAGCACTTTGCGCTTGAAATCCCTCCGCGATTCCAAGGCATGACAGTGACTTCCTGGCAGACCTTCAACGCCAAGATGGATGAGGTCAAGAACGCAGTTCTTGCTTGGGGTGAAGACATTGAGACAAGCATCAAACGCGGGAGGTCGCTAATTTTCGTCGGCAAGACCGGCGCAGGGAAGACGCACCTAGGCATGGCAATTGTCATGGGCGCACTCCGCAAAGGTTTTGTCGCAAAGATTGTCGATTGCGGCTTGCTCCTTTCCGAGATTTACGACTCTTACGGGAAGGATGAAGAAGGGCGCCCGAAGGGCGATACGTCGAATCTCATTCGCGCCTATATCGACCTAGACGTGCTCGTGATTGATGAGATCGGTCGAAGTCCTATCTCGGCGCATGGTACAGATCGTCTTTTCGAAATCATCGACGGTCGTTACAAGCGTTGCCGCCCGACCATCGTGATCTCGAACCTGCCTCTCGCAAGCTCCACTGGCGCGTCACTCACAAGCGTTCTCAGTGACGCAGCAGTGAGTCGCCTTCGCGACGGCGGAAAGTGTCTCGCTTTCGATTGGCAGGATTATCGAACCCGTGCGAAGGAGGTGAAATGATGTCAGCTCTCCTTCTTTGCCGACTCCAACGCTTCGAGGATGTCCGCCGCCTCTCCCACCGAGCCGATGTGCCTCTCAACCAGAAGGTTGATGAATCGCGAGATCACGGCGGGTACTTCCGCGTGCTCCTCCGAGTTGTACGGGAACAGCCCTTCGTGTGCCGCGTCGTTGCCCAACTTTCGCACCGCGTCCCAGATTGGCATCTCGTCGGTTGGCAGTTCCAAATTTTCAATTCGGTCGTAAAGGTTCTTCCCTTCGCCGCCGAGGTGATTGACCAACCGTTCAAGGGCTATACGCAGCAGTGCGCATGCAGCCCACGGCGACGCGCCCGCAATCGACTGCGCCTCCAAGAAGGGCCTCTGCACGTCTTCGGGCATGCGCTCCGCAGGTCTGATTCCCGCACTCACCGGCCAGACCAAAGAGCCGCGCAGCCAGAGGACAACGTCGCCACAAGCATCGCACCGCGTGATGGCCAACTCATCAAGGTCGTACCACTTCACGAAGTGCGCGGCACCCACTTCAGCGTCGTAATTCGACTGATTGATAAGACTCCGAATCCGCCTCGGATGATAAATCTCCTTCGCAACCAGAATCTCCGTCGTGGTGCTGTAGACCCCGCAGTGCGGGCAGGTGAATGCTTTTCTCAACTCAGGAATTCCCAATGAAAACGCCTTTCTCGAAAACCGATTGGGTGAACAACCGCAACAAGGCTCTCCTTCGTGCCGGTGAGGGCATTATCGCCGCCCGCCGAAGTCTTGATCAACTAGACGAGGCTCTACAGAACACCGCGATCGGAGTCTTCCCCGAGGTCCCCGTTGTTGTGGATGTCGTGCACCGCCTCCGCGGTGAGATCGATTCCATCCTCATCGGATTCGTCGAGTCTTCAGCTGCCCCGCGTAAGCGCGACGAGGATTTTCATAGAGGAGAAACGAAATGAAACTCAACGACATCGAGATCAGCGGCGAAATCTTTTCGGATGATGAAGCTCCCCGCCTTCGATTCCTTCATCTCTTTGCACGCAATTCTTCTGCGTCCGTCAACGTCGACTTCACCGGCGTTCGTCCACGACTGTCGCTTACGGTCGACCATCTGGCTGATCTCTTCGACCTTATCCGCTGCGCTTACTCCATGGCTCGTTTCCTCAACCAATGGGAAATAGCTGCGGGGAACTCAGTTGTTTGCGAACTCCCCGCAAATCTCGAGCAGACATCTCCGCTCGATGCAGCTGCCCCCTTTGGATGGGAGGGCGATTTCTTCAGTTCAATCGCTCGGTGTGCCCGACACAATCGCTTCCCGAACTTCAGCTGTTATCTCATCGCAGGAGATTTAGGGGCATATACACAATCCCGTGGCTCCCTTCACCCGGCCTCTTCGTCGTGTATAGCAACTCCTCAACCCGGTCTGGTCGGAGCGCATCAGGAGAAACAGCAATGTCCGGACGCGCCGTGAGCGATTCAATCTCCTCGAGTTCCGTGAAACGCACGATTTGGTCATTTCTGTCCGTCCAGATCGCAATAAGTTCGTTTTTCTGTCCATGGTCATTGTTCTGTCCTGGACAACGGAAACAGTGCTTCGAACCATTTTTCAGTGTGGCTTCATAGACCGTTTGGTCGCCGATCGCAACGTCAATTTCAATCATCTGTTTTCCCTCCGTGGGGTGCATTGATGGAAGTGAGATACCTCAATCATCCCACGGAGGTTCCTACAAAAGGAACTTCATGCCCCTTTGTTTCGATTGTCGCAACATCGCGCCGCTTGGTCCAAAGCCAAAAACCGAGTATCTCCAACTGCAAGTTGGACAGTGGGGAATGCTCGCTCGTGGGCTTGTCGAGTGCGCTCATCGAGAACCAGGACAAACCTACGCGCGCTTTCGATCTGTCGAAGCTGCAGGATCTTGTCCTTTCTTTGAACCCGAGTCTGATGCTGAAAAGCGTGAAGGACGACGCAAGCTCGCTAAGGCTCAACGCACTCGCTTCACTGTCTGGATGAGGTCCATCAAAAGGAAATGACCAAAAGAACACTCACTATTGAATTGCCATGGCCCAACCGAGCACTTTCACCTAATGGTCGTATTGATCGGTTTTCAAAGGCTCGAATTTTTAAATCCACAAAGATGCAGGCATTCATCGTTACTAAGACAGCCTTGAAGGGACAGCCTGTTCGTTTGCTTGCGGGTACGACGATGAACCTTCGTCTCTGTCCCATTCCGCCAATTCTTCGTTATCGGGATGAAGACAACTTGATTGCAAACTGCAAGTCTTACTTCGACGGTATCGCTGAAGCACTCAATGTTAATGACCATCTTTTCCATTTCCGAGAACAGGTTTGGCATCCAGACGAAGCTCCCGGAAAACTGTTGATTGAACTGGATTGGGAGGAGCCAAATGAATGACAAAGAAGAAACAAATGAACGTACTCCTCCGCCCACAGTCCCACTCGGCGTCTCAAAGTTCCTCCCGCCGCTCGCGGTGCAAAAACTCGTCAATGCAGCCTATCGAGCAAAACTGTTCAAGCCAGGATCGTTCGATCGTCGCCGCGAAATTGAGAATGCAATCTTGGTCGTCAAAGCTCAGTGGCCGAAGTTCTTCCGGAAGAACTGAAATGGTGCCTGTAGGCGTTAAAGGGGACAGCATTGGTCAGTATCACCATAGAGCGATCTATACCGATGCTGAAATTGATGAGGTGCTTGCTCTTTGGGATGCCGGCTTTACCGTCGCTTGTATTGCCATAAAGATGGAGATGCCCAAATCGACCGTTTGGGCTGTTTGTCATGGCGTTCTCAGAGGCAAGACTCCGACAAATTGGAAGAGGAAGAAAGTGTGATGGCAAACGAAAGCAATTTGATCCCAAATTCGAAACGAACGCCGAGTGAACGCCGAGAAAATGCGAAAAAGGCAGGTCGTGCATCTGGAGTTTCCCGGCGTCGACGTAAGACCTTCAAAGAGCTTCTGGAAATTGCGCTCATGAAGCAGTGTGAGGGCGAAGGCACTTACGGTGAGGCTGTCGTTGCGTCCATGCTTGAAGCTGCACTTGCCGGTGATGTCAAGGCATTTGTTGCCATTCGCGATACCGTTGGCGAAAAGCCTGTCGAGAAAGTTGCGTCAGAAATTGAAGGCGGTTTGAGGCTCTATTGGGATCGGGCCGCCGCGGCTAAAAAAGAGGACACTGAGACGTGACTGAGACTGCTGTCAAAATTCCATATTGGCCGCGTTATCCTCAGGACGAAATCCATCGGAGGTTTGATGCTCATCGCTTCTGCGTTCTGGTTGCGCATCGTCGAATGGGGAAGACGGTTCTAGCGGTCAATCACTTAATTAAACGCGCCATTGTTGATGGCAAGGAGCGAGGTTTTTACGCATACATAGCACCGTTTCGTGTGCAGGCGAAGGCTATTGCGTGGTCCTACCTCAAGCATTACACGTCGCCGATACCGTACTGCAAGATCAACGAGGGCGAGCTATCGATCATCCTGCCCAACAGAGCGACGATTCGCATCTTTGGCGCGGACAACCCCGATGCTCTGCGAGGGCTTTATTTTGATGGCGTAGTGATGGATGAAGTAGCGCAGATGAAGCCTGAAGTTTGGGGCGAGATCATCCGTCCGGCCTTAGCCGACCGCAAGGGGTGGGCAGTCTTCATTGGAACGCCGAAGGGCATCAATCTGTTCAGCCAGATGTATGACTTAGCGCTAGCACGAGAGGCTAAAGGCGAGAAAGAGTGGAAGGCTATGGTCTACGGTGTTGAACAAACGCGTGTTATTCCAGAGAAGGAGCTCAATAGCCTGCGCAAGGAAATGTCTGAGAACGAGTACCGGCAGGAGTTCCTGTGCGACTTCAATGCTGCGTCAGATGACAATTTGATCAGCATTGACACGGTTCGAGCTGCTGCAGGTAGGCATTACGCTGAGCGTGATTACTCGTCTGCGCCCGTTGTGCTCGGTGTCGACGTCGCTCGCTTTGGTTCTGATTCCACCGTGATATTTCGACGGCAGGGGCTCGTGGCTTTCCCGCCGATCGTCATTCGTGGACTTGACAACATGGAAGTCGCAGACCGTGTTGCTATTCAGATCGCCCAACATAACCCGGCACAGATTTTCATTGACGCAGGCGAAGGCACCGGCGTCATCGATCGTCTCCGGCAAATGCGTTTCAATGTTGCCGAGGTCTACTTTGGCGGTAAAGGGCCGCGTAAAGACATCTTCGAGAATCGCCGCATGGAAATGTGGTGGGAGATGAAGCAGTGGCTGGAGAAGGGCGGAGCAATTCCTCCAGACGAAATACTGCAGGCCGATCTGGCCGCACCTACATACGGTTTTACAACCCGCGGCACAAAGATCCTTGAACCCAAAGACAAGATCAAAGAACGCATTGGTCGTTCACCTGACATGGCTGACGCTCTGGCTTTGACGTTTGCGGCGCCAGTACCTCCACAAATGGATCCACGCCTTGCGAAGATGCTGAATAACCGCCGTCCTTATGATCCGGAACGAGCTTTCGACGATGAGTGGCGCAGCATGTAGCGCGTCCATAAAGCCTCATGTCGTGCCTCGACACTGCCGGCATGAGATACGAAACGATGTCATTGCTTCAAGCGAGACAACTCTGCACTGATTTAATTCAGCACAACTTTGCGGAATCCGGACTGAAAGGATTCCCGCTGGCACTAAATGATGCCGTTTATGAGGCGCTTGATGCTGTTGGTCTGAGTTTTTCGCTTGTGGCCTTCGACGGAGAGCGGCCGGTGGGGCTCTGTTCAGTCTTTATCTCAGTGCATCCCCAGACAACGGGACTGTTTGCAACGAACGACACGATCTTTTGCATGCAGGCCTATCGGTCTCGAGGTGTCGGTGGTCGTTTGATCGTTCTTGCTGAGAGAGAGGCTAAGCAGCGTGGTTGCATTGCTTTTCAATGGCAAAGCGCCGTTGGTTCGTCGCTCGCAACGGCACTTGCCAAGCGGCACTCCGATTCGTATCCCGTCCCGCTCATCACTTTCATCAGGAGGCTCTAATGGGTAGCTCAGTTTGGGGCGCGATTACCGGCGGTTTGTTCGGTTTGTACGATTCGTATCAGGAAAAGCGCGCGAACGACCGTGCTGAAAATTTAGCCAAAGATCAGCTCGAGGCCGAAAAGAGGGCTCAGCAGAATGAAGATCAGGCGCGCAACAAGGCCAATCAGAAGCAGGCTGATCTTGCTGCGCTTCTTGAAGGTAATACAACAGGCGGTCTTGGCAATACATCGCTTTCGGGCGCTCAAGGTGCTCCGGTCGATCCGAATCGGCTTGGCAAGGGCAACACGCTTCTGGGTGCCTAAACATGGCTCGCGTCGAACCGCGTAAAGTTTTCGAGCGCTTTAGTCAGCTCAAGGAAGAGAGGGCTACTTGGGAGCCGTTGTGGCGAGATATCCGTGATTTCATCTTGCCGCAGGCAGGGGTTTTTGAGGGGGAGAAGCCCTATGAGGGCTGGCGACGTCATCGCAAGATCGTAGACCCAACGCCAATCCAGTACGCCGACATGCTTTCGTCCGGGCTCTATTCTGGCGTTTCTTCACCCGCAAGGCCTTGGTTGAAACTCACTACCAAAGATCCGAAGCTGGATGAAGAACCCGATGTTCGGCAATGGCTTGACGACGTTCAGAAGCAGATGCTTCTGTTATTTGCAAAGTCAGAGGTTTATTCAGCTCTGCATAAATCCTACATTGAGTTGCCGGTTTTCGGCACTGCATGCACGATTTGTCGACGGCATCCGACAGATACCATTGCCCTGCAGAACTTGACGATTGGTGAGTATTGGTTGGCCGATGACGCCTACGGGCGCATTGATACCATGTATCGGCGATTGAGCATGACGGCCAAACAGCTCGTCGATCAGTGGGGTATTGATGCCGTAAGTGCTGATGTGAGTTCGTTCTATCGGACCGATCCGTTCCATCGTGTTGATGTGATTCATGCCATCGAACCTCGGTTCGATCGCGACGATCACAAGCGAGACGGTCTCAATAAACCGTGGCGCTCTATTTACTTTGAAGAAGGTGCTGACAAGAAGATTCTGTCTGAGGCGGGATTCGATGAATTCCCCGCGCTTTGTCCGCGCTGGATGACATATGCCAACTCTGTTTATGGTCATGGTCCCGGTTCGCTAGCACTGTCGTTCTCGAAGTCGCTGCAACGACTCGCGACTCGAGAGGCAACACTCGTCGATAAGAGCACAAATCCGGCAATGGTCTATCCCATGACTTACACCGGTCAGCTTGATCAACTTCTTCAGCCCGGCGGTTTGATCCCCGTCGGTCCGAACGATGCGCAGTTGGTTCGTCCCGCATGGGATCTGCGAGGTCTTTCTGTGGATTCCCTTGAGGCACTCATTGCTCGTCGTCAGCAGCAGCTTCAGAGCATTTTTTACGTCAACATCTTTCAAATGATCGCTGCATCGGCCGGAGACCAGAGAACAGCGACCGAAGTTGCTGCACTACAGCAAGAAAAGTCCATGATGCTTGGTCCTGTACTCGAGCGACTGCACTCTGAAATGCTAGATCCGTTGGTCGCTACGGCTTTCGGTTTCATGATCGAAGACGATTTGTTGCCGCCGCCGCCCGAAATGCTTCAAGGGCAGCAGCTCTCTGTCGAGTACATCTCCGTGCTTGCTGAGGCACAGCGTACTGCAGACGCTCAAGGTATCACTAAAACAATTCAAGAAATAGGTTTGATTGCTCAGATGAAACCGGATGTCTTGGACAAGCTCGATGCTGACATTGCTGTTGACAAAATCTCGTCAATGAACGGTGTTCCTCCATCCATGATCGTTGCAGGTAAGAACCTCGCACTCATTCGGCAGCAGAGAACACAGGTGCAACAACAAGCCGCAATGCAGCAGCAGGCCATGAATCAGGCAGATGTTCTTAAAAACCTGGGGCAAGCTGTCAATTCTGCCGGTCTGCAGCAAGCCGCTGTACAAGGGTTGTTGTGATGAGCGTCCATAAAGCCTCTACTCTCGAAGGCACCATGAATCTCGAACACGATGACGACTTCGATCCACTTGATCCTGAGATCGAAGAGGAGCGTGCGAAACGGCGCAAGGATGCCGAAAAGCAACTTCTTCAGGATCTCAAGGTTGTGATGGGAACAAAGAGCGGACGCAGAGCAATTTTCTGGATCTTCGAACTTTGTTCGATGTCGAAGAGCGTTACTTCGCTTCAGCCGTTGGCTATGGCGATTGCTTCTGGTCAGCGCGACATCGGTCTTGCTGTTCGGGCTCGAGTCGAAACCGCTTGTCCAGAGTTACTTGAATTAATGGAAAAGGAACATCGAAATGGATGAACCCGCTGCAGCTCCAGCCGCATCGACATCGGAGGAAACGCCGACGGCGGCTGCTCCCGCAGGCTCGGGCACACCCCATTCGCCGCCCGCGGGGACGGCTGAACTAGCTCCCGACGCCGCCGCTGATTCAGATAGCGGTATGGGTATTCCAAATGGGGATGGTGCAGACGAGCACAAAGATGATGTTGGTGTTGATGTGCTGGGTTCGCCGGAAGGCGGTTACAGCACTGAGAACCTCAATCTGCCGGAAGGTTTTAAGTTGGACGAGGGTGCGGCTCATGGACTGAGCGAAGTTTGCAAAGAGCTCAATCTTTCGCAAAAAACGTTTTCAACGATTGTGGAGCGCATGTCTCCGCTCCTTGAACAACGTCAGGCAGAACAACGCGACGCTCTCGGTGCTCAATTTCTCGCGGCAGCTAAGGCTGATCCTGACATCGGGCAGGGCAACTGGAAGCAGACGCTCGCTGATGCAAATCGCGCGTTCGGAATGCTCGATAAAGAGACTCAAAAGGTCTTCACGTTCCTTCATCTCAACAAACATCCGGGAGTGATTAGAGCTTTTCGCGACATCGGCCGAGCTCTCGGCAACGACGTCGTTGTGAAGGGGAAGTCATCGGCAGCACCGACCGATCCGGCTAGGGCGTTTTTTTACAACTCAAATATGAACTAAGGAGGCTACATGCCAGTTGCTCAGTATCCGACCCTCGTTGATCTGGCTTCCCGCCTTGATCAGGAAGGTCACATTATTCCGATTGCGGAAGTGCTTTCTAAGCGCGATCCAATTTTGAAGCTGTTGCGTTGGAAAGAATGCAACAAAACCGACGGTTATCTGCACGGAATCCGGACGGGTATTCCTGAGCCGACGTTCCGCAAGCTCTATCAGGGCGTCCAACCGCAGAAGTCCACGACTGCACAGGTTACGGATACTTGCGGCAACATCGAAATGTATGCCGAGGTCGACAAGGATCTAGCCGACGTCAACGGCAACACTGCTCAATGGCGTTTGTCTGAACAGACGCCATTCTTTCAGGGCATGGGTAATACGATGGCGGAAACCATTTTCTATGGCGATACGGACATCAATCCGGATCGTTTTATGGGTATTTCTGCACGTTACAACCAGTTGCCTGGGGCGAAACGTGCTCTGGCAGCACAGCACGTAATCGATGCTGGCGGTACGGGTGACGATCTCACATCGATCTTCATCATCTCGCTTGATCAGTTCTTTGGCATCTATCCGAAGGGATCAAAGATTGGCCTGCAGCATACAGACAAGGGGCAAGAAACCAAGACTCTCCCCGATGGCTCCATGTATGAGGTTTACCGTGACCACTATAAGTGGCAGGCTGGCACGGCCTTAGAAGATTGGCGAGGGGTTGTGCGCGTCGCGAATATCAAGATTTCCGACCTTGTCGGCGGCACCGGCACGTTCACTTCGGACGTTCTGGTTAAAACCCTCATTCGTGCAAAGAACAAGATTCCAGCCGACCTGTCGACTAACGTACACATGTTTTGCTGCGAAGAGGTCAAGACGGCACTCGAAATTGCCGCCTTGGAGAAGAGCTCCAACGCTGTCAAGATCGTTGAAGCTGCAGATCAGTTCCGCTCGCTCTTCTTCAACATTCCGATCGAAGTTTCCGATTCGATCAGCACAACCGAAGCGCAGATCAAGTAAGGAGGTGCCTCATGCGTCTTGATACTCAATCTCTCTTCTCGGATACTCAGAAACTTTCAGGAGCTTCTGCAACCGGAACCAACGTTCTCGATATCGGTAAGGCTGGTGTTGCAGAACACGAGCTTTTCGTTGTTGCTCGTTTTGATACAGATACGCATGGTTGCGTCAAGGTCACCATTCAGGGATCTGTTGATGGTACGACATTCGTTGATGTTGCTTCGGCGGCGGTCACTGATACCACGGCCGGAGCCGGTGTGAACATCCGTCTTCCTCAAGCATGTCCGCGTTACCTTAAAGCTGTCTATAACGCGGCGACGTCCGGCACACTCAAAGGCAATGTTACTTGCGGCATCACACTGCAGGCTCCGTCGCCACGCGGTGCTCGTATTAGCGACTTCGCAGCGAATGTCTGAAAGGAGGTGATCCTTTTATCTCGGGGGCTACGGCCCCCGTTTTTGTTGGTTTTACGAGGATCCTATGGCTACTGAAGTCGATATCTGCAATGTTGCTCTTGCTCGATTAGGTGATGAGGCGACTCTTACTTCGATTGATCCTCCAGAAGGGTCAGCGCAGGCCGACCACTGTGCGCGTTTCTATCCGATCTGCAAGGACAAAATCCTGCGTGAATATCCATGGAGCTTCGCCGTCAAGCGCAAGACTCCAGCAGAACTTTTAACGGAGCCTCTTGGAGGAGATGAACATGCCTTCATGCTCCCAACAGACTGTTTGAACCTCTTGAGTGTGCATATTCCAGGCGAATCTCGATCACGATGCGGCCTGACGGAATACACCGTTGAGAATTTCCAAAATGCTCGTGCGATTATTTGCAGCGAACCGTCAATTTGGCTTCGTTATGTGTCAGACGAAGTCCCTTCGCAGGCATTCCCTACAGATTTCTGCGATGCCCTTTCTTGGCTGCTTGCCTCTTATCTCGCTGGCCCTATGATCGCAGGTTCTTCAGGAGCCACTATGGCAGCGAATTACATGAAGCTCTATGAAGAGGCTTTAGGCAAAGCTATGCAAGCTGATGCACGCAACAACAATCGCCGTTCACATGCGCGAACGGTCTTCATGCCTGACACCGATCAGGACGGAGGCGTTTATGGCTTCAACTAAGGTCCTGCAGAGGTCGTTTACTGGCGGGGAGATTTCTCCGCAAATGTACGGACGTATTGACGACGCGAAGTATCAAGCTGGGCTTGAAATTTGCCGGAATTTTGTTGTTCTTCCGCAAGGACCGGTGGAGAATCGCGCGGGTTTTGCCTATGTCAATCACGCAAAATACTCGAACAAAAAGTGTCGATTGATTCCCTTTACGTTCAATAGTGACCAGACGATGGTCATTGAACTTGGAGATAAATACGCCCGTTTTCATACTCAAGGCAAAACTCTTATGAATGGCGATGAGCCATACGAAATTAAGACGCCGTGGACATCGGCCGATGTTTTTGATGTTCATTATGTGCAGTCTGCTGACGTTGTGACGCTTGTGCATCCTGCGTATGCACCTGTCGAACTGCGTCGATACAGTCTCACCGATTGGCGTATCGAGAAATTGAGCTTCAACCCAACGCTTTCTGCGCCAACGGAGGTAAAAGCAGAACGAAATGCAAAGGCTGCAGATGATAAGAATGAAAACAACTACACGTTTGAGTATCGGGTTTCGTCGCTCAATACAGATAAAACAGCAGAAAGTGAGGCTTCAAAATCTGTGCCTGTTGTGGCCAATCTTTATGCATACGGCACGACGGTCAAGATCAGTTGGAATGCAGTTGCAGGGGCATCTTGGTATCGTGTCTACAAAAATCAGGGAGGCCTTTACGGTTATATCGGCGATACGGATGGAACATCCATCATTGATGACAACATCAAAGCTGATACGAGCATTACTCCACGTCGTTATGACGACGTCTTTAAACAAGCAAAGGGCATTATCAGTGCAACGGTTACGAATGGCGGATCTGGTTATTGGCCTGCGGGGATCGCCCCGCTGCCTAAGAATTTCCTAGAGACGTTCAAGGACAAGTGCAGGACTGACAGGTACAAATTTAAACATGATGAAGCCGGACACCATTTCAATCCCAGTATCACATATAAGGATGGGGCTCTGATCATTCAGTCTGGGTGGGAATCTGGATCTTTCTCTGGGTCTCTAATGAACCCAGAGATTGCAATTGTCGACGGCGACCATCCAAAAGAAAATGGACCTGGTTCTGGGGCTGATGTTTCTTGGAAATTCACGAGATCAACTGAATCTAGAGAAGGATATACGTCGGATGAGACATATACTGAATATCGATATACAGTAAAAATTACAAGCGTTACCGTGAATAATTCTGGGACGAATTACAAAAAGCCGTATTTAAGAATTCGCTTTGATTTTGCGCGCTCTAAAGATTGGTGGTACGACCGAATTCTTATTCCCCTAGAAGTTGTTGAATCACCTACGTGTAATATCACTGACACCACCGGATTTGGTGGTGAGGTTACGCTCGGCGTCGCTGATGGGAAGATTGTTTCTGCAACGGTACGGAGTGGCGGGCGTGGTTACACGAATCCTCAAGCTCACATTTATTCGGCGAGTGGCGCAGGCGCTTCTATTCGCTTACAGGTCGGCGATGCCGGAGACTATCCGGCTGCGGTTGGCTATTTCGAACAGCGCCGGTGCTTTGCGGGTATGCGTAATGATCCCCAACGCATTGTGATGTCTCGTTCCGCAACTGAATCTGATTTTTCCTATTCGTTGCCAACTCGTGATGAAGATCGTATTTCCTATGCGATTGCTGTCACTCAGTTCAATCAGATTCGGCACATCATTCCATTGTCGCAACTTCTACTGCTGACATCTGGTGCTGAGGTTCGCATTGACTCTCTTAACTCCGACTCTCTCACACCGACGTCCTTCAGTGCTCGAACACAGGCGGCTGAAGGTGCCTCCAACGTGCAGCCAGTAATGGTCAACAATAATCTTATCTATTGTTCGGCTCGAGGTGGTCATGTTCGCGAATTTGCATATCAGTATCAGGCCGGTGGGTTTGTTACATCTGATCTCTGTCTGCGTGCACCTCATCTTTTCGACTTCAAAACGATACAGGACCAAACCTTCTCAAAAGCACCTGTACCGATGCTTTGGTTCGTTTCTTCAGACGGCACACTCCTAGGGCTTACGTACATTGCTTCTGAGGGAGTTGGGGCATGGCATCAACATCAGACAGACGGCGCCTTTGAGAGCTGTGCCTGTGTTGCCGAAGGTGATGAGGATGTCCTTTACTGCGTTGTTCGTCGAGACAATCAACGCTTCATTGAACGTATGGCGAAGCGGAACTTTGGCAGTCAGTCTGACGCCTTCTTTGTTGATTGCGGAGGAACATACCGAGGAAATCCCACGACGATTGTTAGCGGGTTAACGTGGCTTGAAGGTAAAACCGTATCAATTCTGGCAGACGGTGCTGTGCTTCCTCAACAAATAGTCAGCGATGGAAGAGTTAACCTTGAAGTCCCAGCGTCTGTTGTTCATGTAGGACTGCCATATACCAGTGATCTGAAGACTCTCCCTTGCGTCCTGAACGATTCGAGTTATGGCTCTGCTCGGCAGAAGAATGTGACGAAGGTCTATCTACGAGTCTACCGGTCCTCAGGGATTCAAGCTGGCCATTCTTTTGATGATATTGCTATGGTTGAATACAAACAGCGTAAGGCAGAACAACCAGGAGATCCCGCTGAACTTGTGACTGGAGAAATTCCATTGCAGCTCAAACCGTCATGGACAGATTCCGGTCAGATCTGCGTTAGACAGGAGGATCCTCTGCCTGTAACAATACAGGCGGTCACCGGGATTATCTCGGCTTGATTTTTCGGCGTTCATAAAGCGAGCTGGTAGGGAAGTACCTTTCGAGCATCTCGAGAGGTATTTTCTATGAATGAAAACAGAGGTTCGCTGAGCTTCCTAAACGTTGATGTCTACCGATCATCACCATGGGACTCGTATGGGACTTTTCGATCTGGAGCCGGATCGTATTCCTGGAATGCCCCTGTTCAAACATCAATGGGGCAGCAGCAGTCTTCGGCCACGAAAGGCATGACGCAAGTTGAAGCGACCAATTCCATTGGTGAAGGCATCAAGAGCATGCCGAACTTCAACAACTTTGTCCAGGGGATGAAAATCGGTTATCAGGGCGTTAAAGATACGCTTGGCCCGTTTCTCTCTTATCGCAAAGCAAAGCAGCAGAAGGCGATTCTTGGCATGCAAGCCGAGCTTCTGGATATGCAGGCGCGAACGTATCAGACGGCCGCGGATGATGCCATGCGTGCAGGCATGCAGCAAGCTTCAGCAATTTCCTTCCAAACCGGACAGCAGAAGTCCTCGGCTCGAACTTCCATGGCCGCACATGGTGTGCGTGTTGGGGCTCAGGGTTCAAGCGCAGAAGTTTTAACGGATTACGACATCTCGAAGGAGATTCAGGTCAATCAGATCATGGCGAATGCCGTCGCGCAGTCTTTCGGATACCGCCGTGCTGCCGTAGGCGTCTCAAATAAGGCTTTGGCTGTTCGCTCTGCGCAGAAATCCATCACACCTTGGGCAGCAGCGATTACGACGATGGTACGAAGCGCAATGGAATCCTCCGACATGATGGGCAGCATGTCTGGTGGCGGAAAAGGCGGTGGTATGAGCGGAAGTACCTGGCAGAACTTTGGTTCCTTCTTTAGCAAGGGTGCCGGCAAGGCGGCCGGCGGCATGAGCGCCGCTAAATAAGGAGCGGATATGGCTATTACTGTTCCGAAAAATCCATTCAGTATCAATGTTGTTATTGGCTCGACGGAAAACATGGGAGGTCTTCAGGCGGCTCCCAAAACGGAGTTCTCACAGGACGCATTGGCACAGAGCGTAGTAGAGAGGTTCGACAAATTCTCTCAGACTGTGGACAAGTGGCAGAGCGAACTTGATCAGGTTCGCGCCAAGGATTTGATTACTCAGCTCGAAGAGAAGCGCCTTGATCTTCGTTACAACAAAGATTCCGGCTATCAAACTCTGTTGGGGATTAATGCTCTTGAACGTCCGGATGGGAAGAGCCTTACGGATGAAGTGAGTGCAAATTTCAAAGAGATATACGATGCGATTCGTTTGAAGGCAGGGAATCCACGGCAGCGTGCCGCATTGGATGCTTACTTTCAGGATGCGTCAGCCAAATTGAGAAGTGATGTTGGCTCTTGGGAGTTCAAACAAGCACAGGTCTATCAAGTGGATCAGGCTCAGGCGCAATTCCGTTTGGGTATGACTCAGGCGCTTTCGGACGATCCCGAATTGCAAGCTTCAGGAGAGGCTGTAGTTCGTGACGCCGCTTTGACAGTTGCACGAATTAGCGGCAAGACGGTCGACATGGCTAAATATATGGGGCCGATTCATGCCATGCGTATCTCCAAGATGGTTGACGATCTGTCTCCTACGGAGGCAAAAGCATATCTGTCGGCGCATCGGGATGAGATGTCGGCCGACCAAATCGCGCAGGCTGATAAGTATGTCCGGGCAGGGCTTCAGGATCAGAAGGAAAAGCGTATCGCGGCGAGCATTCTGAAGTCGGCTAATTCAGAGTCAGAAGCCCTTAAAGCAGTGGCTGGTCAGGATGAAAAATCTCGTGCTGGTGTAGAGAGAATCGTGAAGAAACACTACGCCCTTGAAGATGCAATCAAAAAAGAGCGTCTCTCAGAGATCACGGATGCGGTTTGGAATTTCGTAGCGGACAAAGTTTCGAAAGGTGAGGAAGTGACGATTCCGACCACCTTGATGGAAGATCTTCGCGAACTTGATCCTAAGGGATACCTGTCACTGAATACTTATATTGGCAAGCTTGAACGTGGGGAATCTGTAAAAACAGATATGACGACATGGGGGATGTTAGAACGCATGTCTGCTCAGGATCCAGAAAGATTTGCCAATCTCAATTTGAATTCTTTTGCTGATCGAATCAGCCCTACTGATTTAAAAGGGCTTAAGCGAACTCAGGAACAGTTATCGAATGAAGACCGAAAGGCTTACCTGAGCGACGTGAAATCGTTAGTGAAGGCAAATAAAAAACTGAAAGCACGTTGGCCGGAGGTTTTAAATGCGGCTGGCGAATGGTTCGATTATCAGGCGCAACAGTATCAGAAAGGTGTCATACCACGAGATGTTCTTGAGCGCGGCAAAGCGGGGATCGTATCTAGGCTGGAGGGTTCTGGATGGTTCTCTGATGATCCTTATGCCTTTGAGGCGATCAATTCCGGTGCAGTAACGGATATTGCTTCGGGGCTTTTCCGTGGTGCTTACAAAGCGTCTGGGTCTGATGCTGACAACAAGACATTCGTTCTTAAAAAATTTGGCATTCAGCTTGATTCACTGTCGAAGGAACAAAAAGCCGTGGCCGATGCGTTGCGCCGTGGCTATGGATGGCCGCCAGAAGTGATGGCTCAAGCCTTGAGGGAGCTTGAGAAGCACCGTAAGGCATCCAAATATGTGTCGAACGCACAGATCACTAATGAAGATATATCGAACATGTGCGCGGCCATCATTTTTCAGAATACTCAGAAGGCAAAGTAATGGCTCAGATTACCGTTCCCGGCAGCACTGCAGAATCTACTAACGTCACTCCTGTCTCCGCGGAGGTGCCCACAGGCGTGACGCTTCCTGAACAGATTGACGACTTCACAGCACAAACGAATGCGGCCGAGCCGTCAGGGCCAACTGTGGATGCTGCGCAAGATCTTCCGATTGAACAACCGGAATGGAACTACTTTGATGATCAGTACGAAATTCGTCGCATGGCGGCAGATGCACTTGATCGCGGCGATTCGCAAAAGGCTATTCGTGTGGCGGCGCTTGCTGAGCACTACAACCGTTCACAGCTTGAGGTAGAACTCAACCTTGATCGAGAAGAGAAACGCCTGCAGCGCGAACAGACCGAAACGTTGCTTGCAGATTTGCCGACCTCGAGTCGTTATTTTCAGGAGAACCCACTTGAAGCGCCAATCTTCAAAAATGATCTGAAACCGCTGGCACTGATGGAGAAGCAGTTTGGGAAGCTCGGATCAGCACAGTCATGGAAACCTGAAATTGATCCGCACACCAAACCTTTCGGAATATTCAACCGTGAGACGCCACTGCGTCTTGGCGACGATGAATCCACGGGGGACGAAGAACTTGACGACCGTATTGCGCGTGTAAAGAGACCTGGTGACTATTTGTCTGACACCGTTGGACATCTTGGTGATTGGTACAAAGTTGGCACGCTTCAGACAGAGCAAGGCCTCCTTTGGAATCGTGTGCGTCAAGGCTTCACACGGATTGATGAACATCTCCTCCGTGAGGATCGTCGGCTCGAGTCGGAAATGAAAACCCTTACGGGAGACGCCGAAGGAAATGCCATTTATGAGGCTGCTGTTGTAGTTGGTCAAATGGTTTCTTCAATGTTCTCGGGAAGTGGTATTGAAGGAGCGGCCAAAGGTGCAGCGGTCGGAGGTATGTCTGCTTCCGTCATTCCTGGTATTGGCACTGTGGCAGGTCTTGTCGGCGGGTCAGCGCTTGGTGCGGCAACACAGTCCACTTTTGATGTCGAAGCAGGGTCTTCTTACCGTGACATGTATATGGCTAAGGTTGATTCGGCTGCTGCGCGTTGGTTATCGACTGGAGCAGGGGCTGTCAACGCTCTTATTGAAATGGTTGGCATAAAGGTGTTGGGCTCGGCCGCCAAGCCTCTGCTTGGTACCTTGATGACAAAGTATGGGGCAAAGACCGTGAATGCCGCACTTACCACGCCGACGATGGGAACAGTTCTGAAGCATGCGGCATTGGCCTATGCAGGAGGTGTTGGTGAAGAGGTCGCAACTGAAGTCATGCAGGAAGGCGTGAATATGGCGTCCGAAGAGATAGCTCGCCTTTATGCCAATGGAAACTTTGATGCAGTGAATGGAGAGGCACTCTTTGATCGATTGTCTGAAATCGCTTGGAAGACGCTGCAGGCTACGGCAGTACTTGGCGCTTTGGGTGGTGGTGCTGCAGTCGGCGTTGGCGCACATAAGGTACATCGTGCAAACCAAACAAAAGAGTTCTTTGAGACAGCAGCACAGGCTGTGCCGCAGATGGAGTCTATTCAGACGGCTCCAAACAAGATCCAGGCATTAATCGCTCGTCAGGCAGATGCAGCAGGAACGCCGACCACTTACATTGACGGAGCAGAGTTCCGTCAGGCAATGATTGATCAAAACGTCTCTATGACTGATCTACGGCAGATTGCGCCAGAAGTCGCAGATCAGGTTGAAGCTGCTGCCGATCTGGGAGTCGATGTTGAGGTGTCGACCTCTGAGTACGCTACTAAATTCGCAAGTACACCGCTCGGACAGCGTCTTACAGATCATGTTCGTCTTGCTCCGGATGCTTTGAGTGTGGCAGATCTAATCAAGGTTGATCAGGCTCGCAAGGATCTCATGAAGCAGATCGTGAAGGCATCTTTCGATGGCAATGAGCAGAAACTTGCCGATCGGTTCTTAGATTCTGTCGAAAACCGACAGTGGCGTCAGGAGAGCTCACGTATCGAAAAAATGCTTGCCGCACAGATTCATACTGTCGCCCCACATTTTCAAAAGGCGGAAGTTCTCACGCAGGCTCGACTTGGTGCGTCAATGGTGACGTTACTCGCTCAGCGCTCGGGCATTCCAGCCGAGCGGATTGGACAGATCATGCCGACGATCCTGGCGAAGCATACCTATGTGAGTCAAAAGAAAATGCGCCAATGGAATAATTCCAATAGCGCATCTTTCGAGTACCCGCGTCCGACATCCGGGTCCAATTCCCTTTTCGACGCTGACAGCCTTGACATAACAATACTCACCGAAGATGACCTTGTCAAGGCCAAGGAGGCATTTCCGGGCTTTTATCAGGCCGTTGTACAGGGGCAAGATGAGGGGACAGCACAGATGAATGGCATGAGTCCCCAGGAGAAGTTGGCGCAGGAGGTGGCTGCTTGGAGCGACCAGATCGATCAGATGCAAACTAAACCCAGTCAGCCGGTACTCATGCTCAAGCAGACGCCATTAGTTATGCATCTGGTAGGTGCGGATTTTCATGAGCTGAAAGCGCATCCGCACGTCTTTGATGGGTTTTTCCCTTGGGCTGAAAGGTCAAGCGCTACACATCATTCACACCCTGAGATGACGCGTGAGGTCCTGAAACAGCTACCTACAGCGCTTGCCGATCCAATCGCCATCTTCAAGGACGACCGTCGACAAGGTTCTTACACATTTATGCTTGAGCTTTTAGACGCAAAGGGGAAAACGGTGGTTGTTCCCATCCAGTTTGAGGCGCAAGGTTACTACGGCACCATTAATCTGGTTAAAACTGCATTTGGTAAGAAAAACGACTTGTTCTTTATTCTACAAGAACAAAATGATGCAGTTGTTTATGCAAATACCGAAAAAATAAAGCGCTGGAACCTTAACTCCAGGACCAATCCCTTTCGCGGTTCCAACGCTTCAGGTAACAGAGTACTCACCGAAGATGACCTTGTCAAGGTAAAGGAGGAATTTCCCGGCTTTTATCAAGAGAGTAACGCGGGACAACGCGGCTCCTTCAGTCCTCTGACAAACACCATCGCTCTTACACCGAACGCTGATCTATCGACTTTTGCCCACGAAATGTCACATTGGTACCTCGCGAACTTGATTGAATTTTCGAAGCTTGACGGCGTGGATCTCAGTGTGACAGAGGACGTTGAGACACTACTCAAGGAGTTCGGCCTCAAGGACGTCGCCGAATGGGATGCTTTAGGGTTTGAAGGGCAACGGAAATTTCATGAACGCTTCGCCTATCAGGCAGAGGTCTATCTGTCAACTGGTCATGCACCGACGCGAAGCCTTGAGCGTTTTTTTGCACGCTTTGCATCGTGGATAAAGAGCGTTTACTTGCAGTGGTCCGGAGATGCTCGTGCGGCTCTGAGCGCAGCTTATCAGGTGGAGTTTGGTGAAGATTTGCCGGATATCTCTCCTGACATGAAACGCGTTTTCGATCGCATGCTTGTGGCGCAGCGTGATCTTGATTTGGCTGAATCTGCAAATGGTCTGAAGCCGCTCTTTGATGAAAAGCCTGAGGACATGCCCGAAGATCAGTGGCGCGAGCTAATGGCCGCACGCGATGAAGCAACCGCACGGGGCGAGGCGAAGCTCTTTGAGGCACAAGCTAAGGACGAGAAGTGGTATGTCAATGCTCGGCTGCGGAGTGCTCGCCGTATTGATCGTGAAGCGAAAGATTATCGCGACAGAGTTGAGGAAAAAGTTCGTGCTCGTATCAATGCCAGAAAAGAATTCGCGGCATTCGATGCCCTTAAATCAGGTGGCAAGGTTTTTGGTATTGAGAACTTAAAGATTGCCCCTGAAAGTTTGGATGGCCTGGGGCTTAAACCTGCTGTGGTGGCGAAGCTTCAAAAACTTGGTCTAACAAAGAAGTCTGGGTTTCCAATTACGGCGGCCAGGCAACTGCTTCAACCGATTGCCCGCTTCAAAACAAACGAGCAGTTAGTGGCAGGTTTAATTGCTGGCAGCAAAGATCGAGAGAAAATCATTCAAGATGAGACATCTCGCATCTGTTTAGAAAATAAGAGTGATTACTTCGATCCCATAAAGAAAGAGGAGTTGATTGAGAAGGCGATCCATTCGGAGGCTCGCGGCCGTATGGTTGCGACGGAGCTTAAATACCTCGCCGGCGACAAGACTATGAGTGCACGAGTGATTCGGGAGGCTGCTCGCCAAGTTGCACTCGAGAGGTTTGAGCAAATGCGGGCAGGGAAGATCAATCCGAAGACCTTCATGGCGGCTGAATCTCGAGCTTCGCGCGAGGCTTATTCAAAACTCGTCGCCGGGGATCGGTTGGGGGCGGCCATGGCAAAACGTCGGCAGCTTCTCAACCATGAGTTCGCACTGATGGCGATCGACTTTAAACGTACGATGGATCATCTCTCCGATTTGCGCAAACAGATTTTCAAGAGCGACAAGGAGCTTGCAAAGACTAGAGATATCGATGTAATTGCCGTGGCTCGCTATATCCTCAATGCTTCTGGTTTTGGCCGTATCCACCCGAAGGACATGAACGCGAATGCCCTTGAGAAGACTATCGAAAAGTTTAAGAACAACGATGCGAATAAGTTTGAAGAGTACAAAGCAATTCTTGCACCGTACGGCTATTCACCAGGGCGCAATTATGACTGGCGAACTTATGCAGTCGCAGATGTTCGAGCAATCCTGCAGCAGGTGAACGATTTTTGGAAGAAGGCAGGAGATGACCGTGCTGTGCTGCTTCATGGCCGCCGCAAGAATCTCACCGAGGTTGTGGATGAGCTAGTAACTCATATTGATAATGGAAAGGACATCTTCTCGGCGGGGGCAAAATCTGCTGTTACGCCCATGGAGAAGCTGCGCTTTCACTATTTGGGGTGGAAGGCAAGCATGATGCGTGTTGAATCCTGGTGTCGCATTATGGATGGAGGCCGCGCAGGGATCTTCTCGAAGTACATCTATCAGCCCGTCGAAAATGCTGTCGTACGTTACAAGAACGAGAACATGGAATATCAAAGGCGGTTTGGAGAAATTCTCCAATCTGCTGAGAAAGAATGGGGACAGTCCGACGCGATTGAGGCTCCAGAAATTAACTACACCTTCAATACAAAAGCTGAATTGATGGGTGCAATTTTGCACACTGGGAACGCCTCAAACAAACGTAAGTTGCTCTTGGGTGGGCGTGGTATTGATGATAATAACGTGCGTCACGCCTGGGCTGCCATTAAGGAGCGTGATGACGGCACGCAGTATGTCGACACCTCGGCATGGGACAGTTTTATCAATCGCATGTACGTGCAAGGGCGGGTTACGAAGGCCGATATGGATGCGGTTCAAGCGATCTGGGACCTGCTTGAGGAAACTAAGCCAAAAGCACAGGCGGCCTACATGGAAATGTACGGGTATCGCTTTGAAGAGGTGCAGGCAACGTCCGTAGTGACCCCCTTTGGTACCTACCGAGGAGGCTATGTTCCGGCGGTGACCGATCGGTATCTCTATCAAAAGCGAGATGCGCAGATGAAACAGGAGGAGCTTGAGAGATCAAACTTTCTCACGTTGATGCCTGTTCACAAACCAGGGTTTTCAAAAACACGCGTTGAGGATTTCACGCAGCCGTTACAGCTCAATGTGGCGGCTTATGGCATGCATATTGCGAAGGTTCTTCGATTTGCAGACATTGCTCCTGCCGTCATGCAGGTCGACAAGATCATTACGAATCACAGATTCCAAGATGCTATCGCTGCGCATAATCCGAGATTGGTCTCACAGATGTTAAAGCCGTTCCTCACGCGCGCAGTTGGTCAAACGGTATCTGATGGAAAAATCGGTTGGGTTGACAGAACGTTCAATCACTTGCGTGGTCTCGCAGGCATGAACGTGATGTTCTTAAATTTGATCAATACCTTTCAGCAGTGGACGGGTTTCAGCATTGCAGCCTCAAAAGTGCCAGCTTCATTAATTGGTCGTGCTTTTAAAGAATATGGCCTAGCTCCTAAGGAGTGTGCGGAGTTCGTGAAGGCGGCATCCCCATTTATGCGGCAGCGCCTTGATAACTTTGCCTATGAATACCAATCGACAATAGAGGAAATAGGTAACCAACAAGTTCAAAAAATTTCTCAAGTGCAAGGCTTAGGCAACAAGGCGGCCGCCGTTTGGTCGAAAGGGGCGCCAGTTCGCGATATGGTCAACCGCCATGGGTATATTCTGCAGACGCTTGCACAGTATCCGATTGACGTCTCTGTCTGGAAGGCGGCTTACGAATATAACTACAGTCATGGCATGTCACACGAAGAAGCCGTACAGGAGGCTGATAGCGTTATTCGAACGACGCAGTCTGACTTTAATCCCGAAAACGTATCTGCAATTGAAGCTGGTTCTGCGCTGAAGCGCTTTTTCCTGGTTTTCTACAATTATTTCAATATGCAGTACAACCTGCTTCAGGAGCGTGCGGCATTCCGTAAGGCCACGAAGCAGTATGGACGTTTTGCTCTTGATGCAATATTGATCGTCTGGATTCCCTCTGTGGTTGGGAAGCTTATTACTGACGCACTGATGGGAGGCAGTGATGATGACGACGATGCCCTCGATGCATTGGACATCATTCAACTCACAGTAGGTGAACCGTTAAAGGGGACTATTTCAATGGTCCCTCTTGCGGGACAAATTTCAGCGTTTGCAGGGGCAAAGATGGCGCAAGCGGGATCTGTGACTGCACAGGCGATTTGGGGGAAGTCTCCTTATGTTGGTCGTGTCGGATCCGCACCTGCCACCATGTTGATGGAGGGTGCGATTTCAGGAGCATCCGATATTGTGAGAATCATTAACGACGACGAGAAAGTTAATGGCCGAACGGCGGCTCGCAACATCCTTGATTTGACGGCAGTAGCAACAGGTATGCCTGTGGGTGGCCTCAAACGTCCAATTGGCTACATAGCGGGGGTGGTCTCTGGCGACATTGATGAACCTGAAACGGCGCTGCAGGCTGTGCGCGGTCTTGTCGGAGGAAAGTAGCCGTCCATAAAGCTCGTTGATTATGCAAGAAACTCACTTTTAAAAGAAAAGGAGTTCCTTGCATGGCTATCAGCACAGAAGTCCGTCGCGCGGGGCCTTACCATGGCAACGGACAGCAGACGGAGTTTCCTTTTAATTTCAAAGTATTTGACTCGTCTCAGGTTCGCCCAGTGTTTTCCGTTGACGGAGGGAAGACAGAAACAGTCCTGCCGTCAGCGGATTTTGTAGTTACGCTTTCAGTTGATCAGGATGTGAATCCTGGCGGTGCGGTCGTCCTTGTATCTCCATTATCTATTGGCAGTATCCTCACCATTATTTCTGCGGTTCCATATCTGCAGCCGGTAGTGCTGACAAATCGAGGCGGGTTCTATCCTGACATCCTTAATCAGGCCCTTGACCGTGCAACGGCTCAAATTCAACAGCTCGCGGAGAAGCAAGAAAGGGCATTGACGGTCCCCGCTACTACTGAAAAAACTTCAGAGCAGTTGATACAGGAGCTTTGGCAAGTAAAAGACAGTGCGGCAGCATCAGCTTCAGCATCCGCATCGTCGGCAAAATCTGCAGCCGATTCTCAGTCTGCAGCGGCTGAGAGTGCGGCGGCTGCGAAAACGAGCGAGAGGGCGGCCAAGAGTTCTGAAGAAAATGCGACGGCTTCAAAATCTGCCGCGGTTAATTCCGCATCTGCATCTGCCACGTCTGCCTCGTTGTCTGCGTCGCAAGCGGCTTTGGCAAAGAAATGGGCGGTGCAAGATGTTGAGCCTGTAGAGGGCTCTGGAGAAACCGCGCTTTACTCTGCAAGAGAGTACGCAAAGCGCGCTGGCGCTTCTACTCAAATTGCTGTGAAGTCAAAAACTGAGGCGGCCGCGAGTGCATCCTCTGCAGCCGGAAGCGCTTCTTCTGCAGGAAGTTTTGCGAGCAACGCTTCGACAGCCGCAGCAAAGGCCGCAGACAATGCGATGACCGCGCAAAAATCTCAAGCTGCAGCGGCCATTTCTGCATCTGCAGCGGCGGTTTCGGCGAAGGAAGCCAAAGATGCCGCAGGCCAATCTGCCGCAGGTCAGCTGCAGGCGGACTGGAAGGAGACCAACTCGTCTGCCAAGAGCTTCATTAAGAATAAGCCGGAGATCCTCGCTGTGAAAGATTTGGTGCTCAAAGTTGGCGTCAGAGGTGCATTGGCAGGATATGAAACTCCTGTAACGGCGATTAAGGCAACAACCATTACTCATGACTCTCCAGATATGCAGGTAGTGGCAGGGACAATTACGGCGCAGAGCCCCTCAGCCAATGCAGGCTTCACGAAGGTAGTGCGATTAGATGCCGAAACGCCAACGGTTGTTTTAAGCGCTAATTGGACTTGGGCAGGAGACACCGCTCCAACTTTGAAAAAAGGGAGCTTTGTAGTTTTTTGTGCCCTTAATGGCAAAGGTATTGCAGCCCAAATTAAGGGGGCGTAATGGCGACTAAATATATTTATAGAGAAAAGGAATTTAAAAGTCTATACGCAGTCCGACAATATATTGGTATTGAAGAACGTATAGGCTTTGGTGAAGCCGAAACCGTTGAAGATTTTCGCAGGTTCGGGTTCGATGTTATTTCAAGAGAATACGACCCAGAGCAAGAATATTACGCCTCTCTTACTGAACTGCAAAAAGCACAATACGATTTAAGAAAAGCGAAGCGAGTGCGTGAAGAAGCCGTCAAAGCGATCAAAGTCACCGTTGACGGAATGACCTTTGACGGTGATGAAATAGCGCAGAGCCGCATGGCTAGGGCGTTAACCGCAGCTGAAGCGGCTGGTCAGGATTCTACAGTTTGGGTGTTGGCTGACAACACCGTCGCTACGGTAACAAAGACTCAGCTCGCGCAAGCTTTGGCGCTGTCTATGCAAGCGATGGCGAAAGTATGGACAAGTCCATATACGAAGAAGTGATTAAATGAAGCATCCGGATGGAATTCAATTACTGATCGCAGTCGATCAATTGTTTAACACTTTCTTCTGCGGCTATGCAGATGAAACACTGTCTGCGCGTGCTCACCGGCACGCGCTCAAAGGCGATCGTAAGTGGCCCGAGAAGTTGATTGATTTTATTTTCTTTTGGCAGCCTGAGCACTGTAAGCGAGCATACGAATCGGAGCTCAATCGAACTCAGTTGCCACCCTCAATGCGGCAAAGGAGCAGTCGGTAATGTTTCATAAAGAGTTGTTGTTGGGGGTACAGTCATCCACTCTTTCTTGGTGGACGCATTCATTGACTATAGGAAAGCTTAATAAGAGCGATAAATCTGGTAGTTATGGATATTACAGCGCCGGTGGAGTAGGGGCTTTAACCCCTCCTACATTAAATGGCCTGCCCATTACGCACTTACTTTCAACTTATTCTTATTATGGCAATTATCCAGTCTATGGAATATCTATTGTCACAAATGTTATCCCCGACTATCCGGTTTATTTTGGGTTTTACAAAAGCCGGAAACTTACAGTAAAGGTTGAGCCTTACCCCAACGCAACCGCTTGGGATTACACATCTCAAGCATCCAAAGCTCTTAAAACGCTTTACACAATATTCTCTGAGGAATCTGAGAATTTAACAGTTCAGATTTATTTAAGTTCGACCCCACCCCCGTGGGGCTATACAGAGTAAATAAGGTGCTTTGTCTTCAGTTTCGCAAACATGGTTCATAAAGCCATCAGCCGTTGCGAGACGATCTTCTCGGAAGAGCGGTGTTCAGTGATTCATCGAAGGAATGCCGCCCTCGCATTAGAAGAGAGGAGCTATGACGCGCAAAGAACTCAAAGAAGTTTTCAGAAAGATTGGTCTCAATGTCAGAGGCTTCACGGATTCTGCACGACGGGAGTTCGTCATAGCACTTGATGCTGAAAAAGCAAAACTGGATCCAGAGACTCGACGCAAGGTGCGTATCTTTTGGGGTTTTGTCAGTGCGGTGACATTTGTTTTTGGCTTCGCCCTTTGCTACGTCATTGTGGGGTGAAGGATGCCGGACAAGCAACTTCACGAATGGTGGGTCTTAGTTATGACGGGCTTCTTTTCCGTTTTTTGCGGTTGGCTCTCGTATCTACTGAAAGTGCAAGAAGGAAAGCAATTCATATGGCGAGAGTTCTTTCTTCACGGAGCGATAAGTGCTGTAAGTGGCCTTGTTTGCTATGAGATTCTTGCCTATCAAGGATTCCCGGCAGAGCTTTGTGGGAGCCTTGCAGGCGTGGCGGGTTGGGGCGGCACTAGAGCGATACGACTTGCTGAGGTGGTGATCCAAAAGCGGCTCGGCGTTGACAGGGAGGACTTGAAGTGAAAAGTTTTGGAAGCTATAGCTACGAGCTGGCTATGCCTTTCGTTAAGGCTGAAGAGACATTGCGCCTCAAGGCATACAAATGCCCGAAAGGCGTATGGACAATCGGGTGGGGCCACACGGGCGGCATCAAAGAGGGCGACACCTGCACCAGAGAGCAGGCTGAAGCGTGGATTCGCAGTGACTTGCAGTCCGCGCAAACCGGTCTCGCAAAATTTATCAACGTTCCTGTTTCGGCAAATCAGTTTATCGCCTTGCTGAGCCTTGCTTTCAACATGGGCTCAATGGGCGTCGTCGATAAATGCCCCAAGATGTTGCGAGCACTTAACGCAGGGGATTATGAAACTGCCGCCGACGAATTTCTTGATGTTACCAATGGCGGACTGGCGGGGCTTGTTGCTCGTCGTCGCAGAGAAGCGGCGTTGATGCGTCAGGGGTGAGTATGACTTGGCAGACGATAGCTGTGATTGCTCTCATGGCAGTGAGTACTGCGGTGGGTTATGTCGCTCGTGGATATAAGGCTGACATGGAAATGGCCAATTTGCAAAAGACAGAAGCTGTTGCACGGGTGACGCAAGGAAGAAGAGATTATGAAAGACTTGTTGCAGCTTTGGACAAAGTCGCTGCTGCTGACGTTGACCTTGATCGTATTCGCAGTGATGCTGACAGGATGCGCCGGGCATATGAAAGTCGTCTGCGAAAAGCCAGCGCCGCTGCCTGTAACGCTGAGCAGGCGGCAGTTGCCCGATGCGAAAATCTTCTCAGAGAAAGCGTCGGACTTATCGAAGAAGGTCGCAGCCTACTTCTTAGAAACGCCGCAGTTCACGACGCCCTAGTGTCTACTCACGATTAACTGCCTCTCCAAGGGACTACCTGCCCTTTGCTAGAATGTCCAGGACCGGCTGATGGCGCTTATATAGTTTCGCCTAAGGCTATGACGGATGGCATAAGAGATGGCATAAAAAGGACGGTGGTACACTGTAATTGCCTGCAATTCAAGGAACCTTCGTACGCCTCCTCCCACCACCAGAATTTCAACCGGAAGGTTCCATCGGGCCTTCCGGTTTTGTTGTTATGCAGTCTTGAAACCGACATATTTGCTGTTCCTGAATGCAACGAACAATAATTTTGAAGATTCTCTAGTGAAGTAGAGTGTGGGGGTATTGAGTATCAGTGCTCCTAAAGCTGTAAAGGATGCATCATGGCTGATAGTGATGATGAAGAAGTGAAACTTCCAGGACTTCCCCCCAATACTAAGAATTACATGACGCCGGCTTGCTATCGACGCTTACTTGATGAACGTGAGCATCTAGTGAATGTTGAGCGTCCTGATGTTGTGAATGTTGTGGCTTGGGCGGCCAGCAACGGTGACCGCAGCGAAAACGGTGACTATCTGTACGGCAAAAAACGACTGCGTGAGATTGATCGCCGCATTCGCTTTTTGAATAAACGTATTGAATCAGCTGAGGTTGTGGACCCTGCGGCTCATCCAGAAACGGATCAAGTCTTTTTTGGCGCTACGGTTCTTTACTGCAATCAGCGTGGTGAAGAGCGCAAGATTCGCATTGTGGGAATCGATGAAGCCGATGCAGAACACGGCGATGTGAGTTGGATTAGTCCCATTGCGCGTGTATTCCTTCGTCGTCATGAAGGCGACGAAGTGAAGCTCCCGACGCCGGCTACAAGCACGCATCCAGCCGGCGTAGATACGTTGGAAATTCTTGAAGTTACCTATACCGACCAGCAGCCGGTACCGTAAAGTCGCACAAAAGGGCAATGAGGAAGGGACGATTTTAAGCTCCAAAATCGTCCCTTCTTGTTGGAGCCGCAGTTCAAAGCGCGGCGGTTCTTGAGACCGGTTTAGTTGATTTTCTTTTTGGTAGAAACGCCTTCCTCAAGACTGCGTTTGACCTTGATAACAACGTCATTTTGACGAATCGTGCGCATGACATGAATGAGGTGATTTTTATCGCGCACTAAAACCGTTACATGCACGATATGCTCGCCTTGAGAGTCATCGAGCGTTACCGCAGTGATGCTCGAATTAGCCTCGGCCACGGCAGCGGCGACAGTCGCGAGGCCGGCGTGTGCGTCCTTCACGCGAACTTCAAGCGGTACTGAGAAGTGGGCTCCCTGCTTCGTTGGGCCCCATTCCAGATGCATCCAGCGGTTGGGATCCGCCTGCTTGCCGCGGGCGGCATGCGGGCAGTCCTCACGGTGTACTGTGAGTCCAAGTCCCGGGCGGTTGTAGCCTGTGATGTCGTCACCGGGAATCGGATGGCAGCAGACCGCAAGATGCTGGGCGATGCCTTCGTTGCCGTTGATGATGACGGCAGGAAGTTCTTCTCCGGAGGAATCCAGATTCTCCTCGCGCATAAGCGAGCGCAGTCGATGGAGAACTGCGGCAGGGAGAGCCTTGCCGAGCCCGATCATGGCGTATAGCGAAGCAAGACTGTCGGCACCAAATTCCTTGAGAAGCTTCTCCTCAATCGAAATCGGAATGGTAGTGAAGTCAATCTTTTGTTCGTTGGCAAGGGCTTCGAGTGCTAGACGGCCGAGTTTCGTGGATTCATCGAATTGGCAGCTGCGCAAATATTGACGAATTTCCGCGCGGGCGCGGCCAGAATGCACGTATTCGAGCCATTCAGGGGATGGGTGCGCATCCGGAGAGGTTTCAACTTGAACAAGGTCGCCGTTACGAAGCGCAGTTGAAAGCTGTTTGGCTTCGCCGTTGATGCGAACGGCCTGAGTATGGTTGCCCACGTCGGTGTGAATCTCGTAGGCAAAGTCGATGGCTGTAGATCCCTTGGGAAGCGAAATAATCTTGCCCTTCGGGGTGAAGACGTAAATGCGGTTGGGGAAGAGGTCGACTTTGATGTTTTCAAGAAACTCTGTGCTGTCCGTGCTGGTGCGCTGGATTTCAAGCAAGTTCTGAAGCCACGCAGCTGTTCTTGACTGCAAGTCAGAAGTGTCTTCGCTGCTGCTGTAGAGCCAATGAACGAGAATGCCGTTTTCGTCGATACGGTGCATTTCCTCTGTTCGTATCTGAAACTCAACCGGCGTGCCGTCAGGACCAATCACTGTCGTGTGCAGACTTTGGTAGCCGTTCGACTTCGGGATGGCAATAAAGTCCTTAAAACGCGAATGAACGGGTTTGAAACGTCGATGAAGGGCTCCGAGCGAGAGATAGCAGTCGTCAAGATTTTTCACGACGAGTCGGAAGCCGTATATGTCGAGCGCGTCCGAAAAGGATTGATGCTTTTCGCGCATCTTGTTGTAGATGCCGTAAATGGTTTTGTCACGACCGAGGATTCGACAGGGAATACCGGCTTTGAGAAGTGCCGTACGAGTATCCTCCATCATCTTTTCGAGAAATTCGCGGCGAGCCTGACGCGTTTTCAGAACATTGGCGTAGAGAACTTTGTAGCGGAAGGGGTAGCGGTTAGCGAACGAAAGTTCCTGCAGTTCGCGGAACACATTGTTGAGCCCTAAACGATGTGCGATAGGCACATAGATATCGAGCGTTTCGCGAGCAATGCGGGCGCGTTTTTCAGGGCGCATGACGCCAAGCGTACGCATATTGTGGATGCGGTCAGCGAGTTTTACGAGAATCACCCGAACGTCGCGGGCCATGGCCAGCAGCATCTTGCGGAAGCTTTCGGCCTGAGCAATTTCGTTTGAAGAAAAGCGGAGCTTATCGAGCTTGGAGACGCCGTCGACGAGTTCAGCCACTTCAATGCCGAATTTTTCGGCCATTTCTCGCTTGCTGGTGCCAGTGTCTTCAAGCACGTCGTGCATGAGGCCCGCTTCAATCGTTTCGGCATCCATGCGCCAAGACGCCAGAATGGAAGCCACGGCAATCGGGTGCGTGATATAGGGCTCTCCGGATTTGCGGAATTGTCCCAAATGAGCGTTGTCGGCGTAGCGGTAGGCTTCGCGGATTTTTTCAACGTCGGCATGTGAAAGATAGCTGCGGCAAGTATCAACCAATGCTTGAGCAGTTACGACGCCAACGGGAGGCTGCGGCGTGAAGAGCGGCAGGTCCGCGTCGGGCAGATCTTCCGGAACGACGGCTACCGGCACGGGCGTACGCGTAAGATGCTTCGTGAAGCTAAAGGGCGAAATGGGCTTACGCGGTGTGACGGGCTGCGGAACGGCACCATCATGAGCGGTGTCGTACATGTCGTCGGGAAAAGCAGGAAGGTTGTCGAGGGCCATTGCTCTGATTCCAGTTCTTTTATCTGCCTACCATTGTGGCGCGATTGCAGCGAAATGTCGCGTATTCATCTTTATAGAGACGCAGTTATTTTTTCCAAGAGACGACAAACGGCCGGCGTCTCCCCTTAGCAGAGAGGCTTTCCGGCCGTCCTGAAGCGCGCCTAGAGAGGATCAGCGGACGTTCTTAAGCATGTCCGTACCGATCAATCCGTCGGCGATCTCGCGCAGTGCGATAACGCCGGGCTTGTCCTTGGCATCGATCTTCGGCGCATAGCCCTGAGAGAGCTGACGTGCGCGGTAGGCGGCAACTAAAACCATCTGGAAGCGGTTGGGGATTTTCTTCAGGCAGTCTTCAACAGTAATGCGGGCCATTTTTATCTTGAGCGGAAAATGAAGAGCGCTCCTCTATAGTGAGAATGCGCTCCCAGTAAAAGAAATTTTTTAAGAGAATGCTGCTCGTTTGAAGAGCGGCAGGTTCAATCGTCAGGAAATTAGACCGGAACGCCGAGATTGGCGAATTGGTCGCGGTGACGAAGCGCCTGCTGTTCATAAGTGAGGCGGCTCGCTGTTACGATAGCTTCGAGCTGCGCCAGAGCCGTATCAAATTCTTCATTAATTATAACGTACTCGAATTCTGGAGCATGTGCAATCTCGGCGCCTGCGCCCATCAGACGACGTGTAATCGTCTGGGGAGAATCGGTGCCGCGATGGTGCAGCCGCCATTCAAGCGCCTCAATCGAGGGCGGCAGGATGAAGATGCCGACGGTCCCTTCAAATTTTTCGCGCACCTGACGAGCGCCTTGCCAATCGATTTCAAGGAGCACGTCATTGCCCCGAGCCATTTGGGACTCGATCCAGGGGCGGCTCGTGCCGTAGTAGTGCCCATGGACGTATGCGCTTTCGAGGAATTCACCGCGCGACTTCATCTCGAGGAACATGTCTTCGGTGACAAAGTGGTATTCGCGGCCGTTCACTTCCCCGGGCCGCGGGTCGCGCGTGGTATTGGAAATTGAAAGCTTGATGTTAGGCTGACGAGCGAGAAGCGCATTGACGAGTGACGACTTGCCGGCACCAGAGGGTGCCGTCACGAGAAAGAGTCGTCCGGGATGGCGGGTTTTGCGGGCATGTTCACTAATGCTCACTTCAGGCATGGTCGTCCTTCCTTATTCCAAATTCTGAATTTGTTCGCGCATCTGATCAATGGTGATCTTGAGTGAGAGCGAAGCCTGCGTCATTTCAATGGCAGCAGCTTTGGAGCCCAGCGTATTGGCTTCGCGGTTCATTTCCTGCGCCATGAAGTCCAGTTTGCGTCCGACAGCGCCGCCAGCGGCCAGCAGACGACGAACTTCAGCAATATGAGTGGTCAAGCGGTTCATCTCTTCGTCAACGTCCATGCGCATGGCGTAGAGCGTGACTTCCTGGCGGATCCGTTCGGTAATTTCTTCCTTCGTCAGCGTTCCCTGCTGAGTGAGCGTCTGAGACAACGCGTCTTCAAGGCGTGCGGCGAGTTTGGCCTGCAGCTGGGCAAGGATCTGCGGAATAGCCGCACGGACTTCTTCAACGACGGACGTCATTTTGTCCATATAGCCATTGATGACCTTGGCGAGCGCAGCGCCTTCACGTTCACGGGCGGCGATGAAGCCGTCCAGGGTCTTGTCGAGCACGGCAAGAACTGCCTGCAGCAGTTCGTCCTTATCCGTTTGAGCGGTATGGGCGATACCCGGCATTTCAAGGATTTCTGAAACCGAAAGTTCTGCCGCTTCAGGAGAATGACGCAGCACGGCAGACTGCAGCTCAAGGAGGCGCTTCAGCGCACTTTCATTAATTTGAGCCGGCAGCGCCGATTCATCGGCTGACAGCGACATGCGGACTTCAACTTTGCCGCGCGTGAGGCGCTTTTGCAGACGCTCGCGAATAGCGGGTTCGGCAAAGCGCAGTGTGTCGTCAAGACGAAGCGTGAGATCTAGAAAGCGGGAGTTGACGGAACGGCATTCAACGGTGACGGTACCGGCGGGCGTCATCCCGTCCGCGGCGAAATAGCCCGTCATGCTGGCAATTGAAGGCATGGAAACTTTTGCTCCTTCAGAATAGCGGAGGGTGGAGGGGGCTGCATCCACCCAAAATGAGTGAAGCTGACTTAACTTCAAGGTTTGCGAATTGTAGAGCGCCGGCCGGCGGGATTGAAGCTTTCAAGCATCTTTAGGTTTGTCAGAAACAGAATCCGAGCGAAAGCAGGGCGCATAGTCCTGCGGATACAGTGTTCGCCGTTCGACGATAATGACGCTTCGCAAGATGATGAATATTGATGCGCAGATCAGTGCGTCAAATGCACTTATGCTTGAAAAGATGATGACTACACCCAAAGAATCTTTCGTTCCGCGCCCCGACGGTCGTGCAGTTGATGCGCTCCGCCCGGTTGAAATTATTCGGCGCTTCACCAAATATGCTGAAGGCAGCGTTCTCATGTGTGCGGGTGAGACGCATGTGCTCTGTACCGCCAGTGTGACGGTCGGCGTGCCGAATTTCCTTCGCGGCAAAGGCGAAGGCTGGGTGACGGCTGAATATGGGCTGCTGCCTCGCTCTACCGGTACCCGCACCGACCGTGAGGCGGCCCGCGGCAAACAGACGGGGCGCACGCAGGAGATTCAGCGCTTGATTGGCCGGAGTCTGCGCGCCGTTGTGGACCGCAAAAAACTCGGCGAACATACGATTCAGATCGACTGCGATGTGCTGCAGGCCGACGGCGGCACGCGCTGCGCTTCGATTACAGGCGCCTGGATTGCCCTTCGTGATGCCGTGGATTGGATGCTCGCCAAGGGCATGATCTCTGAGGATCCAATCCTTGCACAGGTGAGCGCGGTATCCGTAGGCATGTGGTCCGGCGAACCGGTGCTGGACCTGAATTACGTTGAGGACAGTGCTTCCGACACGGATATGAATGTCGTCATGACGAGTGCCGGAAAGTATGTCGAAATTCAAGGCACTGCCGAGGGAGATCCGTTCTCTGAAGGTGACCTCGCCAAACTTCTTGCGCTGGCAAAAAAAGGGAATGCCGAATTGGCTGCTTTTCAGCGCGAGGCCCTGACGGAAAAGGCAGAAGCAAAGCAGTAAAAAAATCATGACGAAAAACGATCCTATTCTTGTGCTTGCCTCCGGCAATGCCGGCAAGATCCGCGAATTTCAAGCGATGTTCTCGCACCTCAATGTGCACGTAGAAAGCCAAAAGACCTTCGGCGTAAAGCCTTGCCCGGAGCCCTTTCACACCTTTATTGAAAACTGTCTGGCCAAGGCTCGGCATGCCGCTAAAGAAACCGGACGTCCGGCGATGGCTGACGATTCGGGGCTGTGCGTGGATGCATTGGGCGGTGCGCCTGGAGTCTATTCCGCCCGCTTTGCGGGCGAAGATGCCACAGACGAGGACAACAACTGCCTGTTGATGGAAAAACTGCATGGCGTTAAGAACCGCCAGGGGCATTATGTCTGCGTGCTGGTTGCTGTTCGGTCGCCCGACGACCCAGAGCCCCTCATTGCTGAAGGCACCTGGGAGGGCGTGATTGCTGAAGCGCCCAAGGGCAGCGGCGGCTTTGGGTACGACCCCTATTTTTATTTGCCTGAAGCCGGTGCAACGGCAGCGGAACTTTCGCCAGAAGCCAAAAATGCTTCCAGTCACCGCGGCAAGGCACTCGTGAAGATGGCTCAGCTGCTGAAGGAACGCTGGGGCTGGGGTGCGGCGTGAGCGCAGAAACGCCCTTACTCAGTCCGCCGGTCATGCCGCCGCTCTCCATTTATCTGCACTGGCCCTGGTGCCTTCGTAAGTGTCCGTACTGCGACTTCAATTCACACCGTCTGCCGGCTTCAAAAGCGGATCGATTGGCTTTTGAGTCGGCATATGCGGCCGGCGTACTGCAGGATCTGGAGGCTTGGTGCCGTCAAGCGCCCGAGATTGCCGATCGCCCGATTGTTTCGATCTTCGTAGGAGGCGGAACCCCCTCTCTGATGTCGGGAGAAACGGTTGAGCGGCTCTTAACTGGCATCCGCAGCCGCTTTCGACTGACCGAAGACTGTGAGATCACGATGGAAGCGAATCCCGGTACGGCAGAAAGTGAGAAATTCAAAGCCTTTCGTGCCGCAGGGGTGAATCGTCTTTCCATCGGCGTGCAAAGTTTCAGCGACGAGAAACTCCAGCGCTTGGGGCGGATTCATACTGCTGACGATGCGCGTGCAGCCATTGATATGGCGCGACAGTCGTTTGAAAACTTCAATCTAGACCTGATGTACGCGCTCCCGGGAGAATCAATAGCGGATCTGCAGATGGAACTGGCAGAAGCATTGTCCTCAGGAGCGACGCATCTGTCCTGCTACCAGCTCACGATTGAACCCGGCACTGCCTTTGAAAAACGCCTGCCGGAAGATTTGCCTGATCTTGATGAAACGGCAGAAATGGGAGATGTCGTGGAAGCTTTACTGGCGCAGGCGGGTTATACACGCTATGAGGTATCAGGCTATGCGCAGCCTGGCCGTCAGTGCCGGCACAATTTGAATTATTGGATGTTCGGCGATTATCTCGCGGCGGGGCCGGGCGCCCACGGCAAACTTTCCGTTGTGAATGCTGAAGGCTTCAGCATCCTTCGAGAGGCTCGGCGGGCCAATCCGCGGAAATGGCTTGCAGCTGTAGCGGCAACGGGGAGCGGCGCGGAAGAAAGTCATTTCGTGCCGCCCGAAGATCGTCCGTTCGAATTTATGCTCAATGCCCTCCGACTGCTTAACGGCGTGCCGGCTTCGCTTTATGCGGAGCGCTCAGGGCTGCCGCTTGAGTCCATCCTGCCCCAGCTCGAACGCTTGCGCCGTGACGGTCTGCTTTCGGCGGATCCCGACCGCATTGCGCCGACGCGCAGGGGACTGGATTTCCTGTCGGATGTTCAGGAAGCTTTTCTATAAGCAGCCCGCGCTGAGTTCGTCTTGGCCATGCACAACTTTGGCGCAGCTTTTGAGTTTCAGAGCGGCCGTCATTCCTCTGCAGCCGCATCAGCCGGGCTTTTTCGAGCCTAGACGTACATAACGTTGTGCATGGGACTGCACCGGAAGGTACTGACGAGAACGACTTTGGTGCGTATTGCGCCCGGCATGCACTTTATTGGTGCGCAATGACTGAGCTTCAAGGCATAATGCCGAAGGTCGGAAGGTATTGCGCCCCAAAGTTGAGAGACCTGGCTATGAAATGTCTGGTCAGGGGTTTCACGAATCATTCGGGGAATCCCGCAAATACGTCAACGGTGCGGTTTTCGGGTATTTGCGCCGTCGCATTGTTTGGCATGTTCAGCGTTTGGCACGGACCTTGCTTCTCATACGAGTACGCCTTCTTCAAGGCAGCTGCGTCGGAGAGTGCCTCCGGCGGGCCGCTTTAGAGGGGCTTCCCCCATTCAGTTTTTACCCCGCAAGGGAACCGCGGCGGAACCCGTTGGTCTGGAAGGTTCCAGAACCGAACCGCCGTCGAAGTAGGAGAGATGAATATGACGTCCGCTGCTGATGTACTGCAGATGATCAAGGACAACGACTGCAAGTACGTGGACTTGCGCGTCACCGATCTGCTCGGCAAGGAAATGCATCTGACAATTCCGGCCGATAAGATCGATGAAGACACGTTTGAACTTGGTCAGCCCTTCGACGGTTCTTCCTTCGTCGGCTGGCGCGGCATTGAATCGTCCGACATGCTGCTGCAGCCGGATCCGAGCACTGCCCGCATGGATCCGTTCCGTGAGGCCAATACGCTCGTGCTCAACTGCGATGTGCTTGAACCGACGACCGGCAAGGGCTATGAACGTGATCCGCGTTCGCTCGCCCACCGTGCTGAAGCCTATTTGAAGTCGACCGGTATCGGCGACACGGCTTATTTTGGCCCGGAACCCGAATTCTTCATTTTCGATTCCATCCAGTGGGATCATCAGTCCGGCTCTTCCTTCTTCAAGATTGGTTCGGAAGAAGCGCCCTGGTCATCTGGTCTTGATTTTGAAGGCGGCAATCTTGGTCACCGCAACCGCGCCAAGGGGGGCTACTTCCCTGTTCCGCCCTGCGACAGCCTGACCGACATGCGCAGCGAAATGTGCACGCTCCTCGAGCAGCAGGGTGTGCCTGTTGAAATTCATCACCACGAAGTGGGCGGTGCCGGCCAGTGCGAAATCGGCACGCGCTTCAGCACCCTCGTGCAGCGCGCCGACTGGACGCAGATTCTCAAATACACGGTGTGGAACGTAGCGGCTGCTTACGGCAAGACCGCCACCTTCATGCCGAAGCCTATCGAAGGCGACAATGGTTCGGGCATGCATGTCCACCAGTCCATCTGGAAGGACGGCCAGAACCTCTTCTCGGGCAATGGCTACGCTGGGCTCTCTGAACTTGCGCTCTATTACATCGGCGGCGTGATCAAGCACGCTCGTGCGCTTAACGCCATTACGAACCCCGGCATCAACTCCTATAAGCGTCTGGTTCCGGGCTTTGAAGCGCCGGTGAAGCTTGCCTACTCGTCGCGCAATCGCTCGGCTTCGATCCGTATTCCGTTCGTCAACAGCCCGAAGGCACGCCGTATCGAAGTGCGCTTCCCTGATCCGCTCTGTAACTCTTACCTCGGCTTCTCGGCTTTGCTGATGGCTGGTTTGGATGGTATTCAGAACAAGATCCACCCGGGCGAAGCGGCTGACAAGAACCTCTACGATCTGCCGCCCGAAGAAAACGCCAAGATCCCGACCGTTGCGCCGAACCTCGAGGTTGCGCTTGACAGTCTTGACCGTGACCGTGAGTTCCTCACCCGCGGCGGCGTCTTCACCGACGACCTGATCGACGCCTGGATCGCCGAAAAGCGCAAGGACGTGCTCCGCGCTGAAATGGCCGTGACGGCGCTTGATTTCGATCTCTACTACTCGCACTAATCCCTTTCAGCCTCTGCTGCTCCGAACTCTCATCCGTTCGCGGCAGCAGTCAAAATGGGATCCGGCCGTCCGGACAATGCTGATCGATTGTTTGACGGCCATGGTCGAAATGAAGGGAACGGTGCGTGCACTGTTCCCTTTTTTCATAAATAGGACCTGATGAGCTTGAATGCTCCGCCTGCCTGCTTTGAGAGGAGTTTTTGCAATTGACTGAGAAGGAAAGCCTGACGGATGCCGTCGGCACCAGCTTTGATCTCTTCGATGCGCTCGCCGAAGCAGTGTTTCTGCTCGATGACGAGGGCCGCATTACGTCGGCCAACGCAGCGGCGGAGACGCTTATCGGTCGTACGCGCAGGGCATTGTCAGGCGTAGATGTAGCGGAGTTCCTCCCCGAAGCGGCCGGCTGGTTTCGACGGCGTGCGGCTGCCCCGGGAGCCGTTGAAGCAGCATCCTTCATGCTTCCGGCGGTGGAGTTTCTGCGGGGGCTTCTTCCGTCCGTGCGGGTGCGAGCCTCTTTTTCGTCGCTTTCGCCTAAGCCTTTGAATGCCCCGTCGGGCACCACGGCGCTTCTGGAAGTGGTTGATCTTGATGATGCGCTTCGCGCTGAACGCGACGCGATTGCAGAAGCGGGGCGTGCCGCCAACAGTGAGCTGCTGCGCAATTTAGCGCACGAAATCAAGAATCCCTTGGGCGGCATTCGCGGTGCGGCGCAGCTGCTTAAGAGCGAACTCGTGCGTGACGAAGACCGTGAATGCACGAACGTCATCCTGGAAGAAGCGGCAAGACTGCAGGAACTCGTTGACCGACTTCTCATGCCTTATCGGGCGCCGGCAGCAGCCGGCCCGGTCAATATTCATGAAGTGCTCGAACATGTGCGCAGCCTTATAGGCCTTGAATTTGCCCAAGGGCTCACGATTGAGCGTGATTACGACATTTCTGCGCCGGCCGTTTTCGGTGACCGCGGCCGTTTTACACAGGTCTTTCTGAACCTTGCGCGGAACGCCGCAGAGGCCATGACGGAAGGTCGCGCTCACGGGACGGCTGTCATTATTTTTAAAACACGCATTGCGCGCGATGTGATGCTCGCTGGTACCCGCACCCGTACGGCACTGCGTATTGATGTCGTCGACAACGGTCCTGGGGTGCCGGAGCACTTGAAGGAGCGCATCTTTTTCCCGTTGGTGACCGGCCGTGCGGAGGGCTCGGGCCTCGGACTCGCATTGGTAAAGACCTTTGTGGAGGAAGCCGGCGGAAGCATTACGCTCGAAAGCCGTCCCGGCCGGACGGATTTCACGGTACTGCTGCCGCTGGAAGGCCGTGAAGCGCGTGAAAACCGAGAAGCAAAGAACGGCAAAGGTGCGTAGCGAATCGCTTTTAAAGACGCTCTGAAACGCTGACGACAAACATTGGAAGAACAAATCATGGTGGACGACCTTTACGGCACCTCGGACTACGGCACAACTCAACCGGCAGCGGGCGGCAGCACAGGCAAGCCGCCTCTGCGGGAGCTCCGCGGCGCACATGATGCCGGCCGCGAACCCGTTTGGGTGATTGATGATGACCGGGCAATCCGCTGGGTGCTTGACCGTGCGCTTGCGCGTGCCGGCATTGGCTGCCGCACCTTTGAGCGCGGTCAGGACGCTTTGAATGCGCTCGAGGCCGCGAAGACCGTGGGCGGAGAGCTTCCCCTCGTTTTGGTTTCCGACATTCGTATGCCTGGTCTCTCGGGTGTGGATCTCCTCACGAAGGTAAAGGAGCTTGTGCCGGAACTGCCGGTCATTATCATGACGGCCTTCTCTGACCTGGAAAGTGCGGTTTCCGCCTTTCAGGGCGGTGCGTTTGAATATTTGACCAAGCCCTTTGATGTGCTGAAGGCTGTTGAACTCATCAGCCGAGCCATGGAAGACGCCCGCCGCCGCGGTCTGCATGCAGCAGCCGGTCAGGCAGGCGCGGCCGCACAAGGTGCGGCGTCGGCAGCCTCGCCGATTGAAGAACCCTCGGCACCGGTGCCTGACCTGATTGGTCAGGCGCCAGCCATGCAGGAAGTTTTTCGTGCCATCGGACGGCTTTCGCAGAGCAACGTCACCGTGCTGCTCACCGGAGAGTCCGGAGCGGGCAAGGAGGTCGTTGCGCGTGCCATTTGGAAGCACAGCCGCCGCAGCCGCGCCCCTTACATTGCGATCAACATGGCGGCCATCCCTCGAGAACTGCTCGAAAGTGAATTGTTCGGCCACGAAAAAGGTGCGTTCACCGGCGCGGTGGCCACGCGTCTGGGCCGCTTTGAGCAGGCCAAGGGCGGCACGCTCTTTTTGGATGAAATCGGCGATATGCCGATGGAGCTGCAGACTCGGCTTTTGCGTGTACTCTCCAACGGGTACTTTTACCGCGTAGGCGGTCACCAGCCCATTAAGGCCGATGTCCGCGTCATTGCGGCGACGAACCAGAATCTGGAAGAACGCGTCAAGAGCGGACAGTTTCGAGAGGACCTCTACCATCGCTTGAACGTCATCCGTCTGCGCTTGCCGCCGCTGCGTGACCGAGTTGAGGACATTGCCCCCTTGTCGGCGCATTTTCTCGCTGCCGGTGCGCGGGAACTCGGCGTGGAGCCTAAAACCCTGACGCCAGAGGCATTGAATGTCATCCGTACGTTCCCGTTCCCCGGGAATGTTCGTCAGCTCGAAAACCTTTGCCGGTGGCTTCTTGTCATGGCGCCGGCTCAGGAAATCCGTGTGGAAGACCTTCCCTACGAAATTCGTCATAAAGAAGCCGCGGCGGCCGCACATCCGGAGGCGCTCAATGCGGTCAATACGCAGGGGGCCGTTGGCAATCCTGCAGAAGAGGGCTTCAAGACAGAAACGCCGGCAGCGGCTTCCGCACAGGTGCATTCTGCGCCGCTTCGTGCCAAATCCCATTCAGCGGCCGCCTCATCGACGGATGCGGATGGTGACTGGAAGGCGCTTTTGGCTGCCGAGGCGGAGCGTATTCTGGAAGCGGGCGAGCCGCAGGTTTGGGAAACGCTGGCGCACGAGTTTGAGCGCACGCTCATCCGCACGGCCATGAGCGCGACCCGCGGACGCCGCATTGAGGCGGCCGAGCGCCTTGGGCTCGGGCGCAATACACTTACCCGCAAGATTGCAGAGCTTGGCCTCACCGATGAATTGGCAAGCCGTCTGCCGCCAGTGCGAAAGAAGGATCAAGTCAAGTCCTTGGACGATGGCGCAGCGTAATGCGTATGCGCCTTGAGGGATCAATGGGGTCAAAGGCTAAGTTTTCTCAACGGATTGATGTACCGGGAACGGCCGATACGCCGGAAAATCTGCAGGGCGGCGTACTTCTCGTTTTTCCGCCCGGCTTTGGACCGACGCTCAGTCCTGGGCTCGATGCTTCAGCGCAAGCGCTGGAGCGGCAAAAGCTTTCTCGCCCTCGCGGGCGCATCACCGCAAGACAGGTTGACCGGGGACCGGAGGTTCCGCAGCTGCTGAAGTGGCTCGAACGTGCAGGATTCCCCGTTGCGCAAGATGCTGCGCGTTTTTCGATCTTCACTTGGCCGCAGCACTGGGAGGCCGATCGGCCGCTGGATCGACGGGTGCTGAAAGCGGCTGCCGCTGATGCGGCGCGGCTCGCCGAAGAAGTAAAAAAGCGTCGGCCGCTCCTCCTTTTCTTTGTTTCCGCTCAACTCCTTGATGCCGCCAATCTCCCCGAAGTGTTAGAGGCGCTTGAGCCTGTGCTGGCGCATCCTGCGGAACCCGTACGCCGCATTACTGACCTGCGCTTGCGAGTGACCGCACAGCGCTGGGTGAAAGCGCTCTGCTTCGGTTTGCCGATGCCTCGGAAGACCTTTACGCCTGAAACAGAAGAAACGATTGCGGAGGGCATTGCCGCTATATTTCGCCGTGAGGAATTGCTCCCGAGCTGAATAAAACGCGTCGTTTGCGTATAGTGTCGCGCATTGGAAAAAATGGTCGCAGCAATGCGCCATTTCTTTCACGGCCTCCCATTCGTATCCAGCAGCAGCTTCATGACTCAGACAGAACGCACTGATGCGTCGATCAGCTCCAACCCCTCTTCGGGCAGTCCCTTGGCGTACCCGTCGCTGGCCGCTTTTGAAGCGCACCTCGGTGCACTCGGAGCGAAGCCCGCGCATCTGCGCCGCATCTGCCGCGCTTGGCTGGGTTCGGCGAGTGCGGCATGGCCGGATGCGCTGGGCGCTGAAGCCGAGCAGCCTGCCCGCAGTCGGGCGGCTCGGCTGCCTGCGGCGCTTATGGCGGCCCTTGCGGACATCCGCAGCCGACTCGACGCTGTGCTGACGGTGCGCTCTCGCCATCCCGGAGCGGATCCCGAGAGTGAACGGCTGCTGCTGACACTAGCCGACGGTCAGACCATTGAAGAGGTGCTGCTGCCTCGTCGAGGGGTTTGCGTTTCCACTCAGATGGGGTGCGCCGTCGGCTGCGTTTTCTGCATGACAGGCAAGGGTGGTCTGGTGCGGCAGCTCTCTGATATGGAGATTGCGGCGCAGGCCGCGTTGGCTCGGCGTTTGCGTCCAGAGACCAAAAAGGTGGTCTTCATGGGGATGGGCGAGCCGTCACACAACCTTGACAATGTTCTTCGAGCAGTGGAGTTTCTGGCGCTCTACGGCGGATTCGGGCATAAAGACCTGGTGATCTCGACGGTGGGGGATGAACGGCTCTTTGAGGCGCTCAATCGAATGTCTGCTCGTCCGGCACTCGCCGTTTCGCTCCATACCACCGATGATGCGAAGCGCCGAACGCTTTTGCCCCGCGGAGCAAAAATGACCGTGAAGGCACTCACCGAGGCAGCGGAAGCTTGGGCGCGGAAGACGGGCTACCCGACGCAGTACCAGTGGACGCTGATTCAGGGGGTAAATGACGGTGAAGAAGAGGTTAATCGGTTGATTGAACTGCTGACCGGCCATTACGCCATGGTGAATTTCATTCCTGTGAACGCCGTAGATGGGAGCGTCTATAGCCGTCCTGACCGCGAACATGCTGCCCATCTCGTACGCCGTTTGAAATCAGCCGGCATTGTCGCGACGCTGCGGGATTCCGCCGCGCAAGACGTTGACGGCGGCTGCGGACAGCTTCGCGCCCGAGTGCTTTCTGCTGAATCGAAAGCTCGTGCCGAGCAGGCCGTACGGCGGACCGCGACGCCATTTGATCGGAATTCAAACGCATGACTGCTCAATCTGCTTCGAAGGAAACGACGCTCGACTTGGTCGACCGTCAGGTCGAAACTCCGGTTTGTGCGGCCCGCCGCCGCCGTTACTGGCTTGTTTGGTGGCTTTGGGCTGTCTTTGGCGCAGCTGTATCCTTTCGCGGCATGCCCGCGGGGGGACTCCTCATCGCCGCGGCGGTGCTGACGGCGCCTTTCTGGGTGCTCTTTGCGGCCTGGCCGATTTTATGGCTGCGAGATCGCCGGCGTTCAAAGACACTTTGGGCGGAAGAAACGGCTGTTCTTCTGGCTTCCAATCCGCAGCAGAGCGCATCGGACTCATCGGCAGACGCTCAAGGCGGCATTGCGCTGCCGGTCATTTTGGGTCATGAGCGTGAATCGTCGGGCGCAGGCATTCTCATTCCAATGCTCGGCTGGGAGGCGGCTTTCCCGACGCTTGACCCCAAAAGGATGGGGCTTCACCTGGTGGCGGCCGATACGCTTCCCGGGGTTCACCTGCCGGCGCTCGAGGCCGGTGACCTGCTCGCTTTCTCGGGGTGGAACCAGTCCGCTCAGTCATTTGGCGCCTCGGAGGACGACTGGCAGGCGGCTCGCCGTTGGACGGAGCATCTGCGGACGGTGCTTGCCGGCAAGGTGTTCTGAAGCGCTCAGGAGAAAAAAACGTCCGGTTCGCCGTAAAACAGCGAACCGGACGATGCAAAAGGTTTATGGAAGCGGTCTCGTCAGAGGCTCACTCGTTAATCCTCTTCAGCAAATGCCTTTTCGCGTCCCGAACGCACGGCCGGGAGTATCACGATGAGAAGGAGAAGGGCTGAGACGGCGAGCAGACTGCCTGAAATCGGGCCGGTCACGAAGGTCGAGAGATCACCGCGGGAGAGCAGCAGCGCCCGCCGCATATTCTCTTCGAGCATCGGGCCCAGAATGAAACCAAGGATCAGCGGGGCGCATTCGCAGCCCAGTTTATTAACGACCCAGCCGAAGATGCCGAAACCGATAGTGATCCAGATATCAAAGGGATTGTTGTTGATCGAATAGACGCCGATCGCGCAGAAAACGAGGATCGCCGGATAAAGCAGCCGATACGGTACGCGCAGAAGCCTCACCCAAAGGCCGATCAGCGGGATATTGAGAATCACGAGAAAGACGTTGCCGATCCACATGGAAACGATGAGTCCCCAGAAGAGCGACGGGTTGTTGGTCATTACCTGCGGGCCCGGGGCAATGTCGTGGAGCATCAGAGCGCCGATCATCAGAGCCATCACGGCATTAGACGGAATGCCGAGCGTGAGCATCGGAATGAAGCTCGTTTGTGCGCCGGCATTGTTTGCCGATTCGGGGCCGGCTACACCGCGGATGTTGCCTTGTCCAAAGGGCGGATTGGCCTTTTCGCCGGCAAGCTTCTTTTCAAGGGTGTAGGACGCAAAAGAAGAGAGCAGTGCGCCGCCGCCCGGGAGAATGCCAAGGAATGAACCGATCAGTGTGCCGCGGGTAATCGGGCCGGCAGAAATTTTGAGGTCATTTTTGGACGGGAGCACGCGGCCCACAGGAACGGGCTTGGCTTCTCGGTCTCCGAGCACATCCAGATTGCGGATGATTTCAGCAAAACCGTAGACGCCCATCGAGAGCGCGACGAAGTCAAAGCCGTCCATCAGCTCGTCAATGCCGAAGACATAGCGGAGCGCTCCGGAATTGACATCCATGCCGACGCAGCCGAGCAGAATGCCGATCAGGATCATGCCGACCGCTTTCAGAAGCGAGCCGGATGCAAGCACAACAGCGCCGACCAGGCCCAGAACCATCAGGCTGAAGTATTCGCGGGGGCCGAATTGGAAAGCGACTTGCGTGAGGGGTTCAGCAAAGGCGGCAATCACCACAGTGGCAAAGCATCCGGCGATGAAGCTGCCGATGGCGGCGATGCCGAGCGCAGCGCCGGCGCGGCCGGCAAGCGCCAGGCGGTGGCCGTCCAGACACGTCACGACTGCCGAAGCTTCGCCTGGGATGTTGACCAAAATGGCGGTGGTAGAGCCGCCGTACTGCGCGCCGTAATAGATGCCTGCGAGCATGATGAGCGCAGTGGACGGGTCAAGCGCATACGTGATGGGAAGGAGCATCGCCACGGTGGCCACAGGTCCCATGCCTGGCAGTACTCCGACAAGCGTACCCAAAGTCACGCCGACGAAGCAGTAAAGCAGGTTCGTCCAGGTGACGGCGTTCTCAAAGCCGATAAGGAGGTGGTTCAGAAGATCCATGTCTAAGTGCCTCCTCTCAGAAGAACGTCGGCCACATCGGCACGATCAGTCCAAGTCCGCCCACGAAAAGCAGCGCTGAAAGCGTCGTAAGAATTACCGCGGAAATAACAGCGTCTCGAAGGCGAAAGAGCGGGTGTGCACAGGAGGCGGCAATCACCATCAAGCTGATGGAGAGCACGAAGCCAAGTGTCAGGAGTGTTGCGGCATAGAGCGCAACACTTCCGAGAATGAGCAGGCCTGAGAACGGTCTGCCGAGCTCAATTCGGCCTTCTGAGGGCAACGCCGGCGTGAGGAGAAGCGATTTAACCGCGATGGCCAGTCCGGTGAGGATGATGCCAGTCGAAATGATGAGCGGGAAGTAGCCCGGGCCCATGCGTGAGAGGTTGCCGATTTCATTTTCGCCGAGTGTTGTCGCGCCGAACAAGCCGATCGCGATGTAAAAAAGTCCTGCGGCGAAGTCTTTTTGATTTTTAATCATTGCGGTTGCAACCATTTCTTCGTGCTGAGCAGCAGACCGCATTGCAGGGGCGCGGATACGTGAACAGCAGGTCGATACGGTTGGGGTGTGGTTGTTTCCGCGCGCATTATAAAAATGCTGGCCTAAGCAGGGAGTCGTTTGGGCTGCTTAGGGTGAAGCCAGAAGCGGAATTAACAAAAAAGCCAAAGGAGCCGGTTGATGGGTCAACAGGCTCCTTCTTCGGGAAGATTTTCAGAACGGCGAGGAGATCATCGTTCTGTACACCGTATTGGAGTACATCAGTCGACGCGAGCGCCGGAAATCTTCACGAGCATCTTGTACTTTTCGGCCTCACGCTCAACCATGGCGGAAAATTCGGCCGGCGTGTTAGGCGCAGGCAGTGCGCCAAAGCTTTGGAATTTCTTTACGGTTGCCGGGTCACGCAGAACCGGAACGATGGCAGCGTTAAGCTCATCGACGATGTCATCGGGCGTTGAACCCGGCACCATCAGGCCGAACCACGTATAAATGTCGAAGTCGGGAACACCGGCTTCCTTCATTGTGGGGACATCGGCAAGCAGCGGCGTGCGTTCATCCGTAGTGACGGCAAGCGCGATGAGCTTACCGGCATGAATGTTCGCGGCGGCGCTCGCCAGATTGTCGAAGATGAGGTCGGTCTGTCCCGAAATGACCGAAAGGAGCGCCGGCGATGCGCCCGCAAACGGAATGTGAACGATATCGATGCCCGCCTTGTTTTTCAGTAGCTCACCGGCCATGTGCCCGGCAGAACCATTGCCGCCGGAGGCATAGTTGAGTTTTCCTGGGTGAGCTTTGGCGTAGGCAATCAGGTCAGCCACCGATTTGACGCCGGTCTTTTCAGAGAATGCGGGCGTAATAACGAGAACGTTGGCCGCCGTAGCGACGAGCGTTACGGGCTTGAAGTCGCCCTTCGGATCGTAGGGCAGCTTCTTATAAAGCGAAGGATTGATGGCAAGCGTCGCCACCGCGCCCATCACAAGCGTGTGGCCGTCACCCTTGGCGTGACTCACGTAGCTCATGCCGACATTGCCGCCGGCACCAGGGCGGTTTTCCACGACAACCGTGCCAAGTACAGGCGAAACCGCATCAGCAATAGCGCGGGCAGAAACGTCGAGCGGGCCTCCCGGCGGATACGGCACAACGATGCGGATGGGATTGCCGCCTTCGCCTTTGAGCGCCGCTTGGGCGGTCAGCGGAAAGGATGCGGCAGTTGCGAGTGCCACCGCTCCGATGGCGCCCAACATAGTACGACGCTGCATGATGAATCCTTTTTTGCAAAAAAGCTCTTCCTTATCTTGAAGAACTTTGATTTTTCAAAAGATGACGCCGTCATTCTACGAGTAGACGGCGCCCTTGATTATTAGAGCATGCTCGCGATCGGTGCGTTGTGCCCGTCGAAGGAGCGTTGCGAAGCCTCATGCAGGCTAGGACAGTCCTCTTAAGAAAATGTCGCAGTTCTCTGAACGCGTTGGATTGAGTGCTGACGACAGACGCATTTCTTCGGATGCTTTCCTTCGGATGCTTTCCTCAAATAGATCGCCCAATACCGAGCGGAATCATTGATGACTGGATTATGTGAAAACGATTCTCATTTCGTACCTCATTTTAAGTATCGCTATTTAATACAAGAATAAGCAGTGGAATTACGAATTTAGATATCAATTCGTCACGATTAGAGTGGATTTCACAAGCCGGAAGCTGTGCATGAAAACACAATATTTTGTGGTATATGAGTTTACATTTCACAAAATAAAGACAATTGATGCTGATAGAGGTCTATCCGACAAGCAGAGCTGCTGAGCTTGATAACATAAGGATGGTCTTAATATGACAAATATTTCTCGTCGTCATTTATTCAAGACGGCAACAGCGGCTGGGCTGGCTGTCGGTATCCCGTCCACTCAAAAGGCGCAGGCGCAGGCATCTGATATCCGTAAGATTCCGAGAGAATTCACGGCAGGCCTCCAGAGCAAGATGGTGTATGAACCGGTGCCGGCAGCCGGCATTGATCTGAATACAACGGGCACCTTTGAGCAGGCCGCGTCCATTTTGAATGAAGGCGAGAGCATCAATGCATCGCACTGGGGCATCATGCGTACGGTCGTTCAAGGCGGCCGCATTACTCGTGTCAAACCTTTTGAGTTTGACTATGCGCCAAGCTTTGTTTTGGAGGGCCTTGCCGAACTGCCTTATTCAGAGGCTCGCATTCACTATCCGATGGTTCGTGAAAGCTACCTCAAAGATGGTCCGGCTTCTCGCGAACGCCGCGGCGAAGACCGCTTTGTGCGTGTTTCTTGGGAGACGGCTCTCGATCTCGCCGCTAAGGAAATTCAACGTGTGTATGACACCTATGGTCCGTCGGGCGTCTATGGGAGCTCTTACGGCTGGAAGTCCACTGGCAAGCTCAATCAAGCCACGGTTATCGTCAATCGTTTGCTCAATCTGATGGGCGGATTCTCACGCAGACGCAATTCATACAGTCAGGCAGCCCATGCGTCGATCATGCCGTATGTTGTCGGCACCTCCAATCCGCGCATGACGACTTACGAAGTGATTTTGAAGCACACGGAACGTATCGTTTTTTGGGCCTGTAATCCGCTCGTGACAGCGGACGTCAATGCGGCTACGCCTTTGCACAACCATGCTGGTTATTTCCGCGCTCTTAAAAAGAAGGGCATCAAGACCTATTCCGTTAACCCGTTGGTGACGGATACCGCTGCCTATATGAATTCTGAATGGATCGCGCCTAATCCGGGCACCGACTGTGCCTTGATGGCTGCGATGATGTATGAGCTCGAAGTGACCGGCAAGGCCGATCATGCGTTTCTTGCCAAATACTGCTCCGGCTGGGAGGAGATGAAGAAATACCTCTTGGGTGAAGAGGACGGCGTGAAAAAGACGCCGGAGTGGGCGGCTGAGATCACGGGTGTGCCAGCGCAAAAGATCCGTGCCTTTGCGCAGGACCTGGCCGCACACCGCACAATGATTATGTTTGGCTACGGCATGCAGCGTGCACAGTACGGTGAACAGACTTCTTGGATGGTTGTTACGCTCGCGGCTGTACTGGGTCAAATTGGTCTTCCCGGCGGCGGCTTCGGCACTCGCTATCAGTCGGCAAGCGCGGGTTCGCCGGTCTCTAATGGTCCCATCATGAGCGGTCTTCCAGGTTCGCCCAAGGCAGTGCGCCCGGTTTTGCCGTGGAAATCTACAAAACTGCTTCCTGTTGCCGCTATCACGGAGGTGTTGGAACGCCCCGGGGCGACCGTTGATTTTGACGGTCAGAAATGCACCTATCCGGATATTCATTTGGTGATGTGGGGCGGCGGCAATCCGTTCTGCCATCATCCCGATACCTTCCGCCTTGAAACCTGCAAGTCGTCAAAAGATCACTCAAAGCCCAGAAACGAAGTAGACACTTCT
>ENA-UOJM01000258-UOJM01000258.1-human-gut-metagenome-genome-assembly--contig:-P116-NODE-258-length-81075-cov-10.044100_pt1 | contig 81075 bp, 74 predicted proteins | sample MGYA00242349_ERZ723896 | MGnify/ENA metagenome assembly ERZ723896 | reverse complement strand
TTTCCTCGATGGCTTTCTTGAGTTTCTCCTTGACTTCTGTCTGCGTCTTGCCAAGGACATTTTTGATGATGGCTTTGCCGGTTTCCGGATCGTGACCGACTGTGTACCGCCCCTCCCAGCGTCCATCCTTGCGCTTTCGGATGTTCCCTTCCCCGTTTGCTCGTCTTTTTGGCATAAAATCGACCTCCTTTGTAACGGTACACAATACCGTAAAAGGCAGAGAAAAGCTATGGGGAAGCCACACTATTATCAGAAAGTTATCAATTCTCAACCGCCGCTTATCTTTGTTTATGGCGTAGCAAGATTTGAGCTGCTACGGAGACTTCCGCCGACTACAACGGTATAAAGCGTACCGATTTTCTATCAAAGCGCCGCCGCAAACCGTTGTGACACGGGGCTTTGCGGCGACTTTTCTCAAATTTAGCGTCAAACCGTTCTGGGAACCTCGAAAAAAGCGTCAATTTCCAAAACCCGCAAACCCTTGCGGCAGCTCGCACTGCGGGCTGCTGTGAATAGGCATTGGCGCGAAAAGCGCCAATGCCTTTCTCCTGCTTTCCAATCCTTTCATCCGAAATCTCCGAAATCAGTATGGAAAGCAACTCCAGCTTATGCGGGAAGCTCCTCGCCAATGAACAGCGGAAGCTCGTCTGCTTCTGTATCCAGGTCACGGTAAATCTCCGGGTTGTCCAGGCTCAGCAGATGACACTCGTTGTTGGAGTAGCCGTAGGGATTGCGGTGCTTGTACATGGCAATCAGCTTCCGCTTGACCAGAACCTTGATGGCTTTCTGGAGAGAAGACTTTTTGATGCCGGTATCCTGAATGATTTTCTTGTGCGTGGGCCAGCAGTATCCCTTACTGCCGGAGCAGCAGACCAGATACGCATACAGTTTGAACTGGGTGGCATCCAGCGGCACATGGAAGATGCTGTTGGGCAGACGAAAGAATTCTTTTGCGGGCGGTTCATACAATCTCATCCATCCACCTCCGTTTGCTGGTCAATCCACTGGATAAACTTGTCTTTTGGAACAAGAATCCGTGTGCCGATTCTGATGTGAGGGAATCCTTTCGAACGAACCAACTCGTAGGCCGCCGCTCTGGAGATTCCCAGCACTTCTCCTACCTCCGGCGCGGTCAGCGTCAGCGGCAGGGCATCATAGTTTTTGAATTTGCTTTCTCTCATTTTCATTTCCTCCTGTATTGTTTTCGCGCAGTCTGCTCTCGCAATCACAGATTTCTCACTCCTTCCGATGGCTGGGCAAACAAAAAACGCATACCAACGAACACCGAACAGGAATCGGTTTTGATTCCCCTGCGGTGTCAGTTATGTATGCGCGATATTTTGATATGTTGTGCCGGCGGCACTATGTATGTAGTAGAATTATAACAGAATAATCCAAATTTTTCAAGTGCAGGGCGTGAACGGAATGTGAACGGAGCGCTTTCTTATGTTTGTGGTTCACTTTATAGGACACGCACAGAAGATTTGTAAACCGGGTTTCGAGAAAAATTTACGAAAAATACGGAGCCTCATCTTCCATGAGACTCCGCAGGAGGTCAAGTATTTTCCGCAGCCGTTTTGAAATCGCCATTTTGCTTATACCAAATTCCTTGCCGATCTGTTCCAATGTATAGAACCGAAAGTAGTAAAACCGAAGCAGTTTCTGGTCATCATCAGGCAGAGTTGGAAAGATCTTCCGGAGTTTGTGCTTCCGCAAAAGAAGGAATGCTTGCTCAAAGGTTGGATCGGTTGGCTCGTCTGTGAACAGACCGGGCATTGTGTAAATTTCATTCCCAACGAAATCCAGGTGACGCTGGTCACTTCTTCGTTGAGCACTTTCCCGTAAACGATCCTGCTCCAAAAACTCCGCGACTTCATCGGATACAGTAATCTTTTGACCGTAGTAGTTGATGTTTTTCATCTTTACCGCCTGTCCAGTACGAAAGGTCGGCAGATGTTGACCGACACAGCCATCACGCTGCATCCCTTCCGCCCTGGAGCGGAATGGTTGGGATGAGGTCGAACATCTGCCGACCTCATCGGTACTTTTCAATAGTTTAGTTCATAAGTTGGGTGCCTGACGATGGATTTATTATATCAGGCGGCAAGAGAATAATCAAGAACATTTGTGCGAATTATGTCGAACGGTTTGAAATACAAGGGATTCTATTTGTTTATTGTGTTTTGTTAGCGACCACTTGACGGTGCAACCGACGGCCGCCAAGCAATAATTTGGCACTAATGACAGTTGCAATTTTGAGGAAGCCAAGGTAACATCACCAAAACATTTTTGGAGGTGTTACATTTGAAGTCCATTTCTGAAGCAATGAAAGCCTATATGCTAACTCATCCCTTTGACTCTGGCAATTCGGATTGTCTGACGGTACTGGATCAGCTCTACCATGCCTATGCAGAATCCCATGAGCACGATCCCCAAGAGATTGGTGATGGATTCAAGGAGCTGGAGGAGTATCTGTGTGTACTGCCATTGGATAATAACAACGCAGTTTTCAATCTGTGTTGTCGCCTGTGCAGTGCATATGAACGCAAGGCCTTTCTGGACGGCCTGCAATACGGCGCTGAACTGATGCTGGAACTGGGAAAGGAGTCTGACCGATGAAAGAATTCCTTGAGAAATTAAGACAACAGGTAGCTGAAAATCCTCCCAATTATGGGGATGCGGATTCTGTCCTGGGATTACTGTATGAATGCTTCAACGAAAACAACCCCTATGACAGTGAGCAGATAAAGGCGGATTTCGAAGAACTGTACCGGCAGATGAACGGGATGCCCCTCCGGGAGATGGACAGAATCGTCTATCCGGTTTGCAAGCTCTGCCGGGATCATGAGAGGGCAGGGGTTGTGGAGGGAATCAAAATTGGCGTTAGATTACTACAAGAGTTAGGATAGTACATCCATAGTTTACTCGTCTCGTCAAAAAACTTGATGAGATGAGTAAATTTATCTTGATATTGTTCTTGATAGAGAATATAATATGCGAGTAAGGAGAGATGAATATGGGATACATTTCTGCACAGCAAGCTGCGACAAAGTGGGGCATTTCTAAACGACGTGTTCAAGTGCTTTGTACTGAAAATAGAATTAAGAATGCAACTCGTATCGGAAATATGTGGGTGGTGCCAGAGGATGCTTTGAAGCCGGCAGACGGTCGAGTTCAAACTCACCATACAGTTGAATCGCCCACAGCACGAGCAGCTAGGACAGCACTAAAGAAGCTGACGGTAAATGCTTATCAGGAAATAAACGGAAAGCTTAATAACCCCAGCACATCCAAAATGGTGTTTGTTAGCTTACTTGCTACAACTATTTTCTGTGATATCCAGAACGATGAATCATCTAATGAGAAAGATGATGTGTTTTTGATGATCAGTTCGGAACTGCTTGAGATTGAGTTCAAGGAGTCGAGCCGCAGATCCTTCTGGGAAATGTTTTCGTCCTTGGTTTCGGATTTTGAAAAATACATTTATCGCTATGCAGACTATGTTGATGATATTTTATCGTGGGCTTATCAGTATGTGAACAAACTTAGCCTGGATTCTGGGTTAGAAAGTACCCAGTTCTTTACGGAAGAATACATGATTGAGTATCTTACAAAAGGTATTCCTAGAACAACGACTGCTAGTTCTGTATATTTAGATCCAGCTTGCGGTGGTGGTAATTTCCTTTCCCATATCTTGAACCAGTTGTTTGTTTTAAGGTATAGAGAATTAGATAATCCTATCGCTTGCATTGAGAATATTTTCAATGCTTTATATGGATATGAATTGGATCCCAATCTGGCAGCGGTCGCATCAGTGAACCTGAAGCTTAAAGCATTGATGTTGTTGGCTAAAGTACAGCAGGTATCTACTGTTGATTGGAGACTATTTTGCCCCAATATTTTTACATCCGTTGAGCCAAATGGATTTGGCTTCCTGGAGGCAGACTTTTCAACGCACAGAATCAGAAGAGTGGCGGATGGCAAGCGTGAGAATTTAGAAAGCATGACCGCTGTCGCTACAGAGATCTATACGAACCCGCCATTCCAAACCGTTAAAGGTATGGCTAGTTCTATGAAGGAACATCTCAAGAAGCATTTCCCTAACGCCAAGTGCGATCTGTGCAATGCGTTTATTTTACAGTGCATCGATAAAATTCAAACAGGTGGAACGATTGGACTTGTTACGCAAAGCAGCTGGATGTATTTAGACAGTTTCGAGAATTTGCGAAGAGAACTTATCACCAATAATACGATAGAATCAATTGCAGACTTAGGTTCTGGAGCATTCTATGATCTAAGTGGAGAAAAGGCAAATGTAGCGCTGGTCAGGGTTACGAAAACACCGTATGCGAATGCATGTGTCAAAGTGTTGACATTGAGAGATATTCCGCTTAAAGAAAAAGCTGCAGTACTGGGAAAGGCCTCCGATTCGGTGCTGCTTATGCAACAGACGCAGCTTTTTGGTGGTGAACACATGGCTTTCTCTTTAAGCCAAACCACCCCCAATACTGTACATGCTATGCCAGGGGAATACGGAGATTACGGAATCCCGATGCAGGGCACTTCAACGGGTGATGCAGCTAGACTAATAGGCTATTACTGGGAACATTTAAATGATCCAGAGTGGGTTCCTGTTAGTAAAGGCGGCAGTTATTCTCGCTGGTGTGGACTTAATAGCTATGTCTTAAAATGGGGCGCTGACGGCGAATATATTCGTGCGACTAAGGGTTCGGCTCTGCGCAACACAAAGTATTTCGATAGAACATCGCTGGTCTATAGCGATACTGGTACATCCGGCTTCAACGCTCGTCTGCTGGAAGAAGGTCAGCTGTTTGTGGCATCTGGACCGGGGATTAGAGATGTTCAGGGAAGTCCTTACGCGCATCTTTCACTGTTGAACTCTAGAGTGTTTTCCTATTATTTAAGAGCGCTTTCGCCAAAGCTTACGGTTGCAGCCGGATACATTTCAAGAGTTCCGGTTCCTACTGGTTTGCTTGATCGAATTGAGCTGAATAGCTTAGGACGAGAATGTTATGACAGAAAAAGAGAGCAGCTCAAAGTGCGACCTAATAATTTGGAATGGCAAGTACCGGTTATTGAATTCGCGTCTTTGGATGCTTTTGTATGGCAGCTTTTCCTGAAAGAAATGCAAGACGAGTTAGTGAAATTAAGCTGCGAAAAGAAACTTGATGACATTATTCTTGAGGCATATGCGCTTGATAAAGCAGAGCTTTCGAAACTGAATGAAACTGTTGGAGTACCTGCTATAGACATAACCGGAACGTCGATCGCGAACAAATTGGATAAAGTAATGGCCCAGGCGTTAGATGCGAATTGTCAGATTGTTCGAACCAGAGTGAATAAACAATCCTTGGGTTGTGATGGCTTGTTGGAGTTTATCGCACGTAAGGAACAGGTTAGTCCAGAACTAATTGTTGAGTTGATTTCGTCTTCTCCTGAGACGTTCGAAGAATGCAAGGCCAAGTACAAGAACTTGGTATTGCACAACATTGTTCTAGCAATTCTTGGTTTTAGAGTGGAGACTCGCGATGAAATGCAGATGTTACAACTGTGCCAGAAGTTCTATGAGATGTATCCTGGGTTGAAAAACGAATGGGATACAGTAGAAGAATGGATTGCGATGCAGTTCAATTCTATTCATACACAGACCTTCAGTAATCGTCCGTACTATCATTATGAGGGCGGAATGTTCACAAGAAAGATTTGAGGATGGTGAAGCATGAGCAACCAGATACATATAATTCAAAATGCAATTACGACCACCATCTCGGAAATTTTTCGTGGTGACTTTAGGCGTATATGCGAAGTCAAAAAAGCGGTATTGCATCTCGAGGCGATTTACTTTTGCCATGGCACTTGCTATCTTCTCAAGCGCGAGAATATGCCAATTAAAGATCAATTAGCGCTCTATCAAAGAATTGAGTTAATCCCACAGAGCACGACAGAGTTCTTTGAGAATAACCGCGAATGCATTATTAACAATTGGCCAGAAGAAAGCGCACTTGCAGCAAAACCAGAAATCCTGTATGATGCACTTTTGGCAAGCGAGTTTTGCGTACAGCCTGAGAGAGTTGGATATAAAATCGATAAAGTTAGCCGAGATATTGCGGGGGCATATTATACTTCTTCTGACTTTTCTGCGCAAATTACTTATCGTGCGCTAGAGAGCTACATGGATCGAAAGCGGAGGCGTGCGATAGATTCAGACTCTTTTGCTTGCTGCAATGAGTATGAGAATATAACCTTCCTGGACTATTCTTGTGGATGCGGAGAATTTCTGTTAGCGGTAATCCAGTATTTTGATAATCATGTATTGGGTTATTCCAGAAAGAAGCTGGCAACTCAGTTGAGGGGTGTAGATGTCAACCCAATAGCACTGATGATCACCATTGCGCGGATTGTTTCTGCAGTTGAAGCTGAAGATGATGAAAATTTGCTTCGTGAGGTCGCAAAGAACTTTATTGTAGGCAATCCATTGCTTCATAGCGATAAAATTGCACCGCTAGAAGTGAGGTTTGATAATTTTGCGCTTAACAGATTGTATGCTGAGACAGAAGGAATCAATTGCTTGGAACTGGAACAACAAAACCTGGTCGTGTTAGGAAATCCGCCATGGGAAAAGCTCCGCTTTGAAGAACGGGCATTTTTTAGACCGGTTTGTCCTGCAATTTCAGCAATCTCGCAGAAAAACAAGCGCGAAAAGGAAATTAAAAAACTTGCGGTTAATTGGCTAGAACTGTTGGAGTACTACCAGCTTCTGCAAGATGATTATGCTTCGGTGAAAAAAGAAATCCCTAAACATCCGCTCCTGAAAGTATCGTTGGTTGGGGAGCTGAACACATATGCAATGTTTGCTGAGCTAGCTTCTCGATTGACAGAAAAAGATGGTTTTGCAGCGATTATAGTGAAAAGTGCGCTGGTTACATCAACTTGCTATTCGTCTTGCTTCCGACATTTTGTTAATCAGGGATCACTTTCAGAGGTGTTTCTCTTTGATAATCGGGAGAAGCTTTTCCAAATTGACAGCCGCGAGAAATTCTGTGTACTCTTCTTCGGAGGAGAACATGCCGGTGGCATAAAGGTACATTATGGACTGACTAAGCAAGAACAGATATTGTCGTCTGTGCCAATCAATGTTACGAGCGAGGAGCTGGAACTTATCAATCCGGAAACAGGACTGCTTCCGAATGTGGCAGATTCGAAGGAGTTCTCGTTCTTACTTCGAACACACAGATCGCTGTCAGTGTTTGCAAAAGAATTTCCAAAGTGTCATTTTGGTAGGTTGGTACACCTTACTGCGCATGCAGAACACATTTCTACAAAGTCGGAAAAAACACGAGTCCCAATCTATGAGGGAAAATTCATCGAACAATATGATAATCGTTTTTCCACATTTGCAGGAATGAGTGCTGATGAACGTTATCAAGCAAAGGCATCTGCTAGACGGCAACCGGGTGATAGTTTTGTTGCCCCAAAGCCTGCTCCGGAGTGCAGATACTTTATTGATAAGAAATTCTGGGAATCATTTCTTGATAGGTATGATCAACCGTATTCTCTGTGCTGGAGAAGTCTTACCTCTCCCACCAATCAACGGACTATGATTGCATCGATCATACCGTCAATGCCAACTTGCCAATCCGTTCAATTGCTCCAGACAACACCAGTTGAGGATCTTTTGATGATACTGGCGCTGTTTAATTCCAAGGTGTTTGATTTTTTTGTACGGTTGAAAATGGGGGGTATTGATCTGACGCAGAGTGTTGTACGGCAGATTCCTGTTCCTTTCCGAGAGGCATGGAACAGCATGGTTACTTTACATGGTGTAGATTATACGGCATTGGATGCGGTCAGAGCCTTGGAACGGCTACTATACCGGAATGAGCCGGACTTGTGTGGTTTGTGGGATGGTGTTCCGGAAATAAAGAATGCGGATAACTACTACAAAACCGCTGCAGATGTACGGGAGGAAATCGACAAGATTATTTTCCAGATGTATGGTCTTACAAGCGCAGAAGAGAAAATGGTTCGCAACTCCTTTAAGGCATAGTAAAAGACGCAGGCTTTCGGGCCTGCGTCTTATCTATTGGGATTATCCAATTCTGATCTTACCAAATGCCTTGGAAGACTTATTAATGCCGTTGGTTGCCCAGAATTCGCTGTTTGCTTTCAGTGCGTCCAGTTCGCTTTCGGCCATGGTTTCAAGAATGTAGTGGTCAGAGGTTACACGATGGAAAACGAGAATGTGATAGGCAAAGTCTGTTTTGCCATACTGAGAAAGGGATTCGTCGCCGGTCTCCGCATCTCCCTTGAGCTGGATTCGCCAGGATGCATTATTGGGTGCAAATTTGATGGTGCTGGGATAGTAGGAAATACCGTTATAGACGATAGTGACATTCTTCTCCACATCACGAGCCATGGGATCCAAACCGAAAAAGGCCACACTACCGGGGATAGATCCGTTTTCTACATTGGGGTGGGTGCCGCTCTGAAGCTTAGCGGAAGAAGAAAGATCGAGAATGTTTCTAGAGCCGCCGGTGCTTGCGCGCATTTCGAACCAGTAGGTTGCCTGCACATCACTGGATGCTTCCAAAGAAAGAAAAGATGCTGCGGTGACTTCAGAATCATGCAAAGGTGCGGTAGGTTGCTGTGTGGCGGCACTTTCGTTGTTGCCTGTCCTAGAATTGGAAGATGTGCCTGCAAACAAATTGGCGGGGACGGGAATCTTTACCGATGCGGTGGGGAGATTGGAAACTCCACGGTGGCCAAAGTGTGTATTCGCACTGAAGCTACTGCGCTTGGTAGAGTTTTGTCGGCTCTGCTGCTCGGTAACAATCAGACCATTACGCAGAAGCTCTTGGATGTCCTCAACAGAAGAAATCCTTTTTACCAGATTAGACTCCTGATACAGGGTGAATGCTTCCGTCAGATTCTCGTAAGATCTGTGATCCAGCGTATCGTTCAGATTCAGAAACTGAGTGTTGCAGGTTTCGTAATTGGTACACAAACCACCACGAGTCAGATTGTTGGAACCCACAGCGACCCATGCCTGATCCGCATTCCGGACGATGAAAATCTTAGGATGGTATGTCTGAGCAAATGCGCTATCATGGACTACATAGAGTTCGTCGCAGAGCTTTGTGAGTTTGTATAGGGCTTCAGCGGTCGTGTTTTTCTGATCAATACCAGCGAGTACACGGAGGTGTCCGCCTGCGCTGCGGAAGGTCTGGAGTGCCGCTGTCAGCAGATCGACGCCACTGCTTTTAGCATAGGCAACATGGATATTCAGCTCACCATTTTTAACTGTGGTCAATTGCTCCACCAAGGGTGTATAGAGGTTTCCGCTGGTGGGCTGCATGATGTAGGTACTTTGGTGCGCTACACCGGAAGAGAACAGGTCGGGCACCTTGAGTCCCAGTGCAGATGCAATGCGAGCGAGTCCCTCTAATGTGGGGTTTGTAGCACCTTTCTCGATATCAACGATAGTCGTGCGCGTCAATCCGGAATTCGCTGCTAGTGCCTCCTGCGTTAGGCTTGCTGAAGTTCTCAAAAGCTGAATGCGCTTCCCTAGCGCATCCTTAAAAACGGAATAGTCATTAGTGTTGGATGTATTCATATAAAACTCCTTTCATCCAAAATTTAGAAATTGATGGAAATAATATACAACACTGAAAGGGATTTGTCAATAGGGGAATGAAAAATATTCTGCACAAAATATAAATTTCGGTTGAGCCAAATAACGAGCCTGCTGACTGGCGTATTTGTGGGAAACGAAGTGATAGTTGCTCTTTTGGTTTGCCACAGGCTGCAATATAGCACAAGCCCTCCCTGTTGGATGGCTGATAACTGCAGATTATTGCAAGTCTACAAAACAAATATTTTTGTGTTTTCCTAAATTGATGCTATAAATTGGACAAATTTCATGATAGAATGCAAATACAGAAGTATAACCTCGGTGACAGATATAGACAGTTGGGGGTATTCAAATGATTCTTAAGCTTAGTGTAAACAATCAGAGTGTAGAGAGTTCGGGTATTACGAAGGACTACAAGGATGCCCTGTGCGAATATGTATGGAACAGCTTTGAGGCCAATGCAACCGCTGTTGCAATTGATTGTATTCCCAATGAGCTGACAGGAAGTGCAGAGATTGTTATCACTGACAACGGAGATGGAATCGCCTATGATTCCCTTGAACGCACATTTGGTGCATTCCTCGATTCTCAAAAGAACAGCCGATCCCTGCAAATCAAAACAAAGGCAAACAAGGGCAAAGGACGATTCTCGTGTTTTTCCTTTGCATCCTTGGCTGAATGGTCGACGGTAACGGCAACACCAGATGGCAATATCGCGTATACAATCAGCTTGGAGAATGCTGATAAAAACCAATGCGATGTTTCTGATCCGGCACCAACAACGAGATCAACGGGCACGAGACTGATCATCAGTGGCATTGATGGTATATGTGAAGATGATGTAAGCTTTGCGCAGTTAGAAGATACTATGCTCAAAGCCTTTGCATGGTATCTGTACCTCAATAAGGATAAGAAAATCGTACTAACCATCAATGGTACAGAGTTGGATTATCGAAAGTACATTAATACTGATGCAAGTGTTGAAAAGGAAATCCTAATATCCAGAATCCCGTTCAAAATTGCGTTGATTGTTTGGAATGAGAAAATTACAGAGAATTTCTCTGTGTATTTCCTGGATGAAGAGGGTGTTGTTAGGTCGAAGGATACGACAACATTTAACCGTAATACGGTGAATTTTAACCACAGTGTATTTGTCACTTCGCCGTTCTTTTTGGGGAGAGACGGAATTACATTAAAGGGCAAAAGAGTAGAACTTGATGGGCAAACTGCGCTGAATGAGTATGATGAAGACAAGAAGGTTCTAAAAGAGTTAAGCAAAGAAATTCAGGATGTTATAGAAGAAAGCTTGCATAAGCACATGGCGGCACAAGTGGATAAAGCCATTGCGCGAATGGAGGCCAGAGATTCTTTCCCTACATTCCCGAATGACTTTTACGGGGCCTTACGTAAAAAGGATTTGGTGCAAGTCACAAAGGAGATTTATCGAATTCAGCCTAGGATATTCCATAACCTGAAGCCGATTCAGGAAAAATCTTTACTGGGTTTTTTGAATTTGTTGCTCAGCTCCGAAGAAAGGGAAAATGTTCTTTCCATTATCGATGAAATTGTTCAACTGTCGCCAAAGCAGCGTGAAGAATTTGCATCTGTGTTAAAGCGGACACATCTGGAGAATATTATAGCAACCATTCGTTTTATTGAAGACCGGTATAAGATCATCGAGGTTCTCAAGACAATCGTCTTTGACTATGCAGGATATGCGAATGAACGTGACCACGTTCAAAAGATTGTGGAGCAGCATTACTGGCTGTTCGGAGAACAGTATCACCTGGTAACGGCAGACAAGCGAATGCAAAAGGCGCTTGAAGAGTATCTGTACTTGCTCTATGGTGATAAGGCTCCAAATCCAGTGTTGACACCAGATGAAGAAGAGCTTCGCCGGATGGATATTTTTGCTTGTGCTGCAAGAAATACTGAGGATGCAAATGGTAGTGCGATTCAGGAAAATCTGGTCGTTGAGCTGAAAGCACCCAAAGTAGTGCTCACCAAAGCGGTTTTACGTCAAATTGAAGACTATATGGATTACGTCCGAAAACAACCGTTGTTTAATAGCCAGTACCGCAGATGGAAGTTTATTGCTGTATGTAGCGCTGTTGATGACGATGTCAAGGCACGATACGATTCCCAGAAGTCTAAAGGCAAAAAGGGCTTGGTTGCTGAAATTGACAACTATGAAGTCTATGCTTTGACATGGGATGATGTGTTCCAAAGCTTTGATTTGAGGCATGCTTTCCTGCTGGATAAGCTGAAGATGGATAAAGAGGCGATAGCTGCTGAGATCGCACAGACTGCTGGTGACGAGAAATCTAAGGACACAGCGGATGCTCTGACTGCATTGGTAGCAAATTGATTTGTTAGCAGAGTAAGATTTCCACTTATTTGATTACTTCGTATTGTTAGCTGCCGCCGGGTGGTATCGGTTGATACCATCCGGCGGCAGTTTCTTTTGGGAAGAAAAGACTTGCAATTTCTAAAAGCTATGGTACAATCACGACACCTTGGGATGGGAGTTGGTTTCTGCCTTGGGAGAGGAAAACCGCCCGACCCATGTTTTTGACCCATGTTGGAACTAGGGCGGGAGATTACTGGCAGAGTAAGAAAAGCTTCCGGTATTGGCGGTTGGCTCGAAAACAGGGGATGAAAAATCTCTTGAAAACCCGGGCAGCGTAACCATCGGAAAAGTGAATCCAAAGTGGTCTTGAATGTGTCGTAAGTCCAAATTTGGCAGTGAAAGCTGCCTGCTTGGCTGACCCATTTTTAAGACCACATTTTTGACCCATATTTTGACCCATACGGGGTTAGCACACAGAGGATTGGGCAGATTTCAGTGGATTCGGAGCGTTGGAAAAAGCCGTCAATATGTGCCAAACCCCTGAATAATCGCCGCAAAAGTATTCCTGACCGCAGCTCATAACCCGGAGGTCGGAGGTTCAAGTCCTCCCTCCGCAACCAGATCAGTTACCGTTGTTGATACAATTTCAACAACGGTAATTTTTTATTTTCCTCTTTTTTTAGGTGCTTACCGCATGAAAATGGGTGTTTTTCGAACATTTCCGGCTGAGAACTAACTGACCGCCCCATTTGCTGCAGCTACCTGCCCTGAAATCACGGCTTGGTGGTAATTGCAATCGTTATAAGATATAAACGATAAATGATTACTTTCTATATACATAGAACCGTCCATGGCTGGGAGTACCCCTGGCTGCGGACGGCTTTTCACTGATTCCCACGGGGCAAAAAGGACAGAAAGGACAGTCGGAATTCGGGCAGATCACCTACTTGTAATTTACCGCCGTCAGAGTTAACATCACACACACTTTTGTGGAGGGTGATGGAATGGACGAATTCAGGGATTATGTCCGGGAGCATAGAATCCAATTTGAGGAGGAATGCCCACAGCCATGCCCAGATGCCCTGTGGTGGTATTATGGGGAGTATCATGCGCTGGACAGTCCCCATGGGAAGGTTTCAAAAAACTCCGGGATTTCTTGGAATCGCTCCGATCAAGAACAGCGGTGCGGTGATTGGAGAGGTTGGGTTCCTGTGCGCCGAGTATGAGCGGATCGCCTTTACTACCGGACCGAAACTGAGGGCACAGCTAATGGTGGAATTGACAGAGAATGTCACCAGGGAATGAGAAATAAAAGTGACCGCCCATGGCGGAGATATAGGCCTCGACCATGGGCGGTTTTACGATTATGTTATTGCGTAATTCAAATGGAATAGATCATTTATGGCCCGTCGAATGTTTTTCTCATCTATGCCATAATAATTCAACTGAATAGCATAACTTGTAGAGTGTTTGTGCCTGTGCCTTATCAATGTTGTTGACTCTCTGCTCATACATTTGAATATTTCGGACTTTGATGCTCGATTGTTCCGCAAGTTCTGACTGAGATAATTCCAGTTTCAACGACTGCGAAAACGCTGTCCTGTCCTTTGTCAGTGGTGAGCTTCTTCCCATCGATGACGAAGAATTTGAGCAAATGCTGACCTCCTGTATTGTCACCTTTGATGCAAACGGCGGCAGCGTGGACAAAACGGAACAAACCGTATATTATGGCCAGCCCTATGGTACGCTGCCTGTTCCGACGTTGCAGTATTATAAGTTCGTCGGCTGGTTTACCGAGACTTCTTTTGGAAGTCTCTCCCCCTCTGTTTGTCAGGCCCTTTTTCCGACGGCACCATCGTCAGCAGCCTGACACTCCTACATAAATTTGAACTGTCGAGAAATACAGCATTTTTCAGTGAAGTTGTCCGCTGTAGCTTCCCCCGGCCCGACGGGCGCAGACTTTTCGGCAGGCCTGCTTTTGCGTTCCGAATTTTCGCTATGCCGCGGTCAGCTCCGTCATATCGAAAAGCCGGCTTTTTCCGTCCCGAAAGCGCGCATAGGCGGTCAGCGCATAGTAGGCCTGTTCGGTCGCCATGCCGTTGACCTCGACCAGCTCCGCCGAATGGTAAAAGCCGTCGTCCAATACAAAATCGCACAGCGCGTCAAGCACGCTCCTGCCGTTTTTGAGGAAGCGTGCATCCTTCTGCGGGTCGATGCCCAGCGCCGTCTGCGCAACGATGACCTGCGCGCACGATTCGCTGTTTTCGCTGCCCCAGCTTGCAAAGCAGCCGTTTTCCAGCTGCATTTCGCTCAGGCATTGCAGTGCGCCCTCGATCGCCTCGGCGACCTCCCCGCGCTCGCGGTAGGGCGCGAGCGCCGTCAGCGCCATGGCGGTCATATCCGCATCGGAAGCGTCGCCGGAAAAGCACCAGCCGCCGTCCGCCTTACGCTCGCGCAGAAGTAGGCGGATCAGCGCCTCGCGCGTCGTCTGCTCCTCGCCCGGCTGCGCATCGGGAATTTCGTAGCCGCCGCAGTCCAGCGCGATGAGCGCCCAGATCGGGCCGTTGAGACCCTGATAGGAGACGAATGCCATGTCTGTCAGACCCTCCAGAAGATTCACGCCGCCGATGTCCGTCACATCGCCGCCCGCGGCGGTCACACCGAGGATGATGCGCGAATTTTCCGTGGATTTGGCGTGGTCGAGGCGCGCCGTTCCGATTGAGCGGACGTAATCTTCGACAGTTTGCAGGTATGCCTGCGCGGTCTCCTGCTTCAGAAGCCCCGAACGGCTCAGGCCGATGACCGCCCACTCGCCGCCGATGGAACCAACGCCGTAGTCCTCCTGCGCCGCAAGGGCCTGTCCGGTGCGGCGATAGGCCGCCTGCCACGGCTCCTCCGCGCCGCAGGCGCAGAGGAGAAGCAGCAGTACAAGAAGCGCGGCAAAAATTCGTTTTTTCATGCGTCCTCCTCCTAGCGTCGTTTGACGAGGGCACACATGGTTTTTCCTGGCCAAAACGACATTTGGTTTCGTTATCCTCGTTGATGGGCTATAAAAAGCGGATGTATTTCAGGCGGATCCTGCGCAGAGGGTTGGATCTTTTCCACGTTCTGCTCCAAATCTCATCCTTCAGGGAGAGCAGCTCCTGCCGCTGCTGCTCCTGCATGGCATGGCCGCTGAAGCTGGCCTCCTGCCAGATCGCGGTGGCGCTGCGGTAGCGTGCGCGGAGATCCTCATCCACAAAGGCGGCATAGTCCTCCGGCGGGCAGTTCATCGCCCTCAGCCCCTGCGCGCGCAGGACATCCATGGTGTAATCATAGATCGCGCGGATGGCCGCGGGCAGGTCGTCCGAGAGGAAGCCCACCTTGCGTCTGGCCGTCTTTTTCCGCTCCCAGACAAGCCAGAGCACGAACAGCACAAGCAGCGCCGCGGCGGTCAGGATTGCCAGCGCCAGCAAAATCTGGAGCCGGTGGCGGAGCCAAAAGTCCATCAGCGTGGGATCCTCGGTATCGTCGCTCTGCGGCTGATCCTCGGTGTTATCGACCGTGCGGTCATGCGGCTGCTGGCCGATTAGGCCGGAAATGTCCTGATAGCGTTCCGCCTGCTCCATCGCGGAGAAGTACGGCGGCGTCACCTCAAACGGCAGCCAGCCCACGCCGTCCTGATAGTATTCCACCCATGCGTGTGCCGCCGCGCCGGTGAGCGAAAGCGTCTGCCCGGCGGAAAGCACCTGCGCGTCCTGCTTGGTGACCAGAAATCCCTCGACATAGCGCGCGGGGATGCCGTAATAGCGGAACATCAGCGCCGCAGCCGTGGCATAGTGGATGTCATAGCCCTTCTGCGTGCCGTCGAGGAAGTTCAGGACGAAGTCGATCCCGTCGCCGACGGGTGCGAGGTTCGTTTCCTCGTAGTCTATGTAGCTCGTGAGGTAAAAAAGAATATTCTGCTTTGCATTCTGATAGTCAAAATGCGTCTCGCCCTCCTCCACCGAATAATCGCCCAGCTTTTCCGCGAGATAGCTGTGGATGTCCGAGGGAATCGCGGTGTAATTCTGATAGGCAAAGGCATTGTAGGCCGCCTCATCGCGCAGGAACTGCGTGTCCTCCGGAAGCTGCGCAAGCGAAGCGTTGATCTTCTGGTACCGTATGATCAGCCCCGTCCCGGCAGAGAGCGTATAGCTGCGTTGCCCGTAGAAGCCCTGCGCCGCAAGCGTGCAGTCGCCCACGGCGGACGCATCCAGCCCGGCGCTGTCCGGCAGCAGCTCATAGGGGGCATAGAGATAACGCGAGGAGAGGCCGACATTTTCAACGGTGAGGCTGTTCTTCGTTTCCAGAAGCTCCGGCAGCACCGAATCCGCCGCCGCAGCGATCTGCGCCTGCGCATAGAAGCCGTCCTGATGCAGCCAGTAGAAGCTGTCCGAAGCGGGATAGAGCGTCTCGGCATCCAGCGCGGTCCAGCGGTTGTTTTCATAGATCTCGCCCGTGAAGCCGCGCAGATAATAGGACGCAGGCGTCTGCATGGTGATGTTCAAAACGGTCTCCTGCGTGGTGCGGCGCGGGCCGACATTCCGCAGGTCACCCTCCGGTAGACCCACGGCGGCGTTGCTTCCGTAGCGAAGCGTCTGCACCTGCTGCCGCGTCCACTGCACGGCGCGATCCAGAAGCGCGGGCTTTGCGCTCTGCCAGCCGTTCAGCGCCAGCGCAAACGCAAGCACCAGCGCGGCGGCGCGGAGCCATGCGCCCATGCCGTCGCTTCCGCCAAAGAGCAGAAGGTAAGCGAGCAGCTCCGCCAGCGCGGCGGCGAGCAGCCAGCCCGCCGTCAGGCGCGGCGCAAAAAGCAGGCACAGCGCGGCAAGCAGCGCCGTCAGGCACCAGAAGCCGCCCGCGCTGCGGCGGCGCGTCAGGCTCGCGCTCCACACGCCGAGCAGCGCGCCGAGCATACACAGAAGCAGCGCCGCGCCGCGTTCCTCCGCGACGGCGAACAGCTCCGGATTCCCGGCGTGCAGGTGCTTCCATGCGTCAAGCACGCCGTTTGCCAGCGCGGCGACCCCGCTCACAGCCGCCCGCCAGAAAACTGCCGCCGTGACCGCGCAGGCGCCCAGCCACAGAGCCGGCGCCAGCCAGACACGCCTGCGCCAGAAGGCCATAGTAACAGCCGCCGCTGCCGCGGTCAGCACGGGAAGCAGGCAGCTCTCCTCCGGCAGGAAGGCCGCCGCCGTCAGCCAGACGAGTGCCGCGGCAAGCAGCGCCGCGGCAAGGCAGGCGCGCAGGCGGGAAAGCAAATCATTACAGTGCAAGGAACACGCCTCCCTCCCGATCGAGCCGTCCGGCGCGCAGCACGGTCACCGCGCCGCCGTCCGCTGCCTGCACATCCTGCTGCTCCTGCCGCAGCGTGAGCAGGACGACATGGGCATAGTTCAAGGGGCCGCGCGTTGTAAGCCAGCGCTGCACCGTGGTCGTTTCGTCCGGAACGATCTGCGCAGCCAGCAGCTCGGCCAGCGCCTGCGTCAGCGTGTCGTCGCTCTCAGCCTGTGCCGTGGCAATGCAGTCCTCTTCGCGGTCAAACCATGCGATCTGATGCGCAAAGCCCGCAGAGCACAGCGCGGCAGAAACCGACGCGGTCAGCTCGCCCAGCGCCTCGCAGTCCTCCGGGGCGCAGGGCGCGGACACGCTGTTGTCCATGAGCAGTAAAATGGAATGATTGACCGGCAGACCGAGCTGGCGTACGATCACCTCGCCGGTCTTTTCCGTCAGCTTCCAGTGGATGCTGCGCACGCGGTCGCCGGGGATGTACTCGCGCAGGGCGAAGGTCTCGCTGGGGTCGTCGCCCGGATGGTGCATGGAGTATTCGTCACTGTCCAGCTCCACGCTGGAGCGATCGGAGAAGGATAGCTGCACCGAGTACAATTCCGGCAGCACAAGGCTGTAGGCGCGTGCGTCACAGGAAATTTTTCTTCCGTACAGGCCAAACAGATCATAGACCCGCAGGTCGCGCAGGGAAAATTCGAGCTTGCCGCAGCGCTGCACGGAGAACGCCGCTGCGGCGCTGCGCTTCTGCTTCCCCGCGACCGAAAAGCGCAGACGGCGCTCGCCCTGCTCGCTCGTCAGGAGGTTGCGGCAGCCGACGCGCAGGCAGACCGCCGCGCAGGTCAGAACGGAGCCGTTCTCCACGGTGAGCAAGGCTTCCACCGTTTCTCCCTTCTGCGCGGAGAGCTGGGCGCACAGCGACACACGCAGGTATCTGTCGGCCAGCGCGGTCAGCGCGATCTCAAGCGCCGCAGCGCCGAGGCTTCCGGCCAGAATACAGCCCGGCATCGCGCTTTTGCTCAGCGCCCAGACGAGAAGCCACCCAAGAAGCCACAGCCCATAGGCGATCCGATGTCCGACCATGGCTCAGATGTGATCCGGGCGGCGCACCTGCTCCAGAAGCCCGGTGAGCACGTCGGCCGCGGTCGTGTCGGAGATCTTTGCCTTGGGCGCGAGGAACAGACGGTGCGCGCAGACGTCGATGAACACGCTCTGCACGTCCTCCGGGAGAACATAGTCCCGGCCGTGCATGAAGGCGCGGCTCTTTGCCATGCGGCACACAGCCAGCGCGCCGCGCGGGCTGACGCCCAGCAGCACCAGAGGATGCGCGCGCGTGGCCTCGGTCAGGCGCGTCACATATTCCAGCAGGGGGTCTGCCATATGGACGGACTGCGCCTGCCGCTGCATCTCCAGCAGCGCCTCGGCCGAGGAGACCTCCCGCACCTGCGTCAGCGGGTCGTCCTGCTGACGGTCGCGGAGGATATTGACTTGACTTTCAAAATCGGGATAGCCCATTTCCAGCCGCACCATGAAGCGGTCGAGCTGAGCCTGCGGCAGGAGCTGCGTGCCCGCCGAGCCGACGGGGTTCTGCGTGGCGATGACGGCGAAGGGCACGGGCAGAGGATGCGTCACGCCGTCCACCGTGACCTGCCGCTCCTCCATGACCTCCAGAAGCGCTGCCTGCGTCTTGCTGGAGGTACGGTTGATCTCGTCGACCAGCAGAAGATTCGTCATGACCGCGCCGGGCTGATAGACGAAGGTCCCGCTTTCCTTGCGGTAAATGGAGAAGCCGACAATGTCCGAGGGCAGCACGTCGGGCGTGAACTGGATGCGGCCGTAACGCAGGCCGAGCGCGCGGTGGAAGGCCAGCGCAGCCGTCGTTTTGCCGGTGCCGGGGACGTCGTCCAGCAGCACATGACCGCGGGAGATCAGCGTCATGAGAATCTTTTCCATCACGTCGTCCTTGCCGACGATGACTTTATGTACTTCTGCGAGGATCTGATTTACGTTGCTGTTCATGCGTTTCTCCTTTACCATTCTTTATAGTAGTTTCCGTTGCTGTTGCCGTAGTTGCCGCCGGTCGCGGGAGAGAAGCCGCCGATGTCCTTGCCGAGGGCAAGCGTGAAGCGCACGCGGATCACCGCGCCGTCCTGCGGCTTGCAGGCATTCATGCCGTAGCCGGGATAGCGGCCGTTGTAGGAGTACATCCAGCCCGACCAGCGGTAATAGTCGAATTCGCCCAGAGAGTCCATGGAGGCCGGCCTCGGGTCGTCGCCCGCGCCGAAGGCGTCCATGCCGTCTTCAATGATGATCTGCTTCAGCTCCGGGTCGATAGAATAGCCGTTGTTGATGCCGGGCTTGCCGATAGAGGCCAGATAATAGCTGCTGGCGGAGCAGGTGTAGCCGTTCTCCTCCAGAAGATCGCGGACGATCGTCAGCACGTCCGTGCCGCCCGGCACCGTGACCTGCGTCGGCGGGATCAGATAGCCCAGCCCGACGGTCGTGGCCTCGACGCTGACGGTGATGGTCACGTCTCCCTTTTCATAGTAGACCGTCCAGCTGCGCGTGACGCTGTAGCCGTCCTCGTCCGTTGCGGTCACGGTGATGGTGTTCGCGCCCTCTATGCTCAGGTAGGTGTTGTAGCCGAAGCTCGCGCCGGTCTGGCTGCAAGGCGATTCGATCCGTGTGCCGTTGATATAGACCTCGTAATTGTTCAGGTAAAGCTGCTCGTTGTTCCAGCTTCGGGCGTCGATGACCGTGATGATGTCCGGGCTTTTCAGAACCAGTCCGTCCTCCAGACCGATCACCGTATCGCCGACCTCGATGGTCGCGGCAATGCTGGGATATTTGTCCGGCGGGGTCGTACCGGGATTGCGGTGGAAGCGGACCGTCCATTTATAGCTCTGCCGCTCGCCATCGGCGTCCAGATAGCGCAGCAGCAGATATTTCGGCCTGCGCGTATCGACCTGCACGGTGTACCAGCCGTCGGCGCTGGGCTGGAGAAGGTTGTCGTCATAGCGCACCTGCGTGATCTGCTCCTTGCCCGTTTCCTGATTCAGATAGAAGCGGAAGCGGAATTCCTTGGAGTCCAGATACAGCGGCAGCTCCTCGCTGATGTGCTGCGGTTGCTTGGTGTCGTTGTCGATGACGGTGTCCGAGAAGCTCGTGGTGATCTTGAAGCCGTCCTCGCGGTAGTCGATGCGATAGGTTTCCGAGGCGCTGCCGACGCGGTCGCTGGCGCTGACCTTGATCACATTCGTGCCGAATTGCAGCGTGACGTCGAAGGTGTCGGAAGAGGACGTGACGGTCTTGCCGTTCAGCCGCACCGCCGCGCGCAGCGGCAATCCGTCGCGCAGACCGTAGGCCACGAAGCGCAGCCCGCTCTCGGCCGTGCTGTGCAGCTCGCTCAGAGGCGTGCTGTCCTGCGCGCGGTAGGCGACGATCACGGTTTCGCCCGCGGGGCTGTAGCTGACGGTGTAGGCGCGGGAAGCGATGATGTTGTCCGTGCCGTCAAAGTAGGCCACGCGCACGACGATGGTGTTCGTGCCCTCGGCCAGCCGGATCATCACGCTGGTGGACGCGGCGCGGAAGGAGAACTCCTCCCCGTTGACGATCACCGTCAGCCCGCGCACCTGCAAAAGCGGCTTTAAGTGCCGGATGGTGAAGGTATAGTCGCTGTAATCGACAGTATCGCCGTCAATGATGCTGGTTTCAAAATAGCGGTCGGGGTCGCCCACCTCGGAGCTGCCCGGCTCCTCGGACGGCTCACGCGACGGCGTCTGGCCGCCGGAGCCGCCGCCGCTGCCGCTGATGTCCAGAAGGTCGCCGATGTTCGTGCGGCCCGGCGTGGTGACCGGTTCCTCCGCGGGAACGTCGCCGGGATCGTCCGGCGTGGGAATGGGATCCTCCGGCTGATCCTGCGGCGGCGCGGTCTCTTCGGGCTGCTCCGTCTGTTCCGGCTGCTCCGTCTGCGCCTCGCTCGGTTCGGTGGAGGGTTCCTCCGGTTCCGTCGACGGTTCGGTCTGCTGGTTGTCATTTGCATTGTCGAACCGCTTCAGATTGTCGGCGTCGTACAAAAGCTCGGCATCCGACAGCAGCATCCGCGAGGCCGGCTCCTGCTCCTGCCGCTGCGGCTCGCCCTTCTGCAAATTCAGAAAGGAAAAGCCCAATGCAAGGCATAAAAGAAGAAGCAGCCCCGCTCGGAGAAACGGCTCAAATCGTTTTTTCACAGATCTCACCTCTGTTTCGGAACATCACGGGAAGGAGAAAGTCAGATTTGCCCTTCTCCTTCCTGCGTTACATGACTTTATTTTTCTTTTGCGCGCTTCGCGGCCAGGAACCACTTGACCAGACCGAAGATCAGCGCGGCTGCGCCCAGAATTCCGGCGATCAGCCAGACGATCGTCCAGTCGAAGCCCCTGTTTTCATCCTCCGGCTTCGGCTCGCCGGGCTCGGTCGGCTCCTCGGAGGGCGTCTGTCCATCGAGCAGCGCCTGATAGGCTGCGACGGCCGCGTCCAGCGCCGCCTTGTCCTCTGCGGGCAGAAGCGCCTTCTGCGCATCGGTCAGCGCATTGAATGCGTCGAGCGCCGCTTCGATCGCGTCCTTGCGTTCGAGCGTCACCTCGCCGATGGCGTGGATCAGGTCGGAAACCGCCTTGACCGCCTCGTCATCCGTTTCGGCAGGCTCTGTCGGCTTGCCGGATTCCGAAGCGCCGGGTTCCGTCGGTTTGGTATCCTCCGGCTTCTGCGGCTGCGAGGGTTCCGTCGGCTTTTCGACCTCGGCGGTGCGGTAGTATTCCTCCGCAGCCTTCAGCTCCTCCAACCGGGTGACATACTGCTTCTGTGCATCGGTCAGCGCGTCATAGCGCTCCCGCGCGCGGCGCAGATTCCGGTTCAGCTCCGCGAGGGATTCCTCCGTCGGTTTCTCCGGAAGCGTGCCGATCTGCTCAATGAGAAGGTCGGCAACCTGCGCGCAGTAGCGGTCCATGACCTTCTGCGTGTCCTCCTGCGAGGTGCAGGCGCCAAGCTCCGCGGCGGCGGCATCTGCCAGCGCGCCGATGCGGTCGCCCAGCGCAGGATATTTTACCTGATCCTTTGCGCGCTGCGCCTTCAGATCGTCCGCCGCCTTGCGGTAATCCGCAAGCAGCTTCTCCGCAGCTTCCAGCGCCGCCGTCTTTTCTTCCGGGACGAGCGCCTTCTGTTCCTCGGTCAGCGCGTCATAGGCGGCGCGCGCCGTCTTGAGCGCATTCTCCTTCACCTCGGCCATGGTCGTTTCGCCGGAGGTAAAGGCAAGATCGTCGATCAGCGCGCCCGCGATGTTCGCGCAGTAGCGACCCAGCGCCAGAACCGCGCCGTCCTTGTCCGTGCAGGCCAGCAGCTCGGTCTTTGCCGCCTCGGCCAGCGTCTGCACGGCTTCGGCGATCTGCGGGTAGGAGGCAGCGTCCTCCGCCGCCCATGCTTCGACCGTTTCCGCGGCCTTGCGGTAGACGGCAAGGAGTTCCTCCGCCGCCTCTAGCGTCTGTTCGCTGTTTTCCTCCAGCAGCGCCTTCTGCGCCTCGGTCAGACCGTTCAGCGCCCTGCGTGTGCGTTCGAGCTTTTCCGCAGCCTCGTCCAGCTCGCCCATGGTGGTCGTCCCGGCGGCGAAGCCGACATCCGCCAGCAGCATCCGGACGACATCCGCGCAGTAGCCGTCGAGAACGGGCGCAAGCTCTTCCTGCCTGGTGCAATTGCCCAGCTTCTCCTGCGCCTGCGCGCTCAGCCCGGCGAGCTTTTCCTCAAGGTCGGGGTAGGCTGCCTTGTCCTCGGAGGCCCACTGCTTGAGCAGATCAAGATCCTTTGCATAGAGCGCGGCCAGCGCCTGAATGTCCGTGAGCTTCTCGTAGTCCTGCACCAGCGCCTGCTGTGCCTCGGTCAGTGCGGCGTAGGCCGCTTCGATCTCTTCCGCCTTGCCCGCAAGCTCCTTCATGGGCGCGCCCTGTGCGGCAGCGACCAGAAGATCGACGACGTGCGCGGCAAAGCCGTCCACGACCGTCTCCGCCTGCGCGGCGTTTGCGCTCTTGGTAATGGCATCGCAGTCGGACGTATAGCGTTCGGTCAGCCCGGACTCGATCGCGGGATAGGCCGTCTTTGCCGCCTCATAGGCCTCGGTCAGCTTCCGGAGCACGGCAGCGCGCGCCTCGTCCAGCAGCTTCTCCGGGTTCATGGCCTCCAGCGCCGCATGGTAAGCATCCACGATGCTCTGCGCGTCCGCCGCCGTGCGGATGGTCTCCGCCGTCTGGCCGAGCATTGCTTCCAGCGCCGTGCGCTGCGCGTCGGAGATCAGGGATTCTACATTCGTATGGTAATATTCGTTCAGATAGGCGATCACCGCTTCGCGGTTGTTCTCCAGCAGAAGCTGCCACGGGAAGATGGGATAACCGCCGTTGAGATCGGCAATGCTCTCGATCAGGCCGTCGAAGATGTCCGCCGTCAGCATATCCACGGCGTAGATGCGGTCGCCCTGGCTGCTCTTCCAGCCCAGCGCCGCGCGCGCCGTCCCGGAGAGGACATAGAGGTTGTCGCAGTATCTGCCGTCAATGGGGAAGCCAGCGAGCGTGCCGATGTGGTCGACCTTCGTGCCGGTGTCCAGAACGCCCGCGTTGTAGCAGTTTTTCACAACGAGCTTCTTGCTGCCGGTGGAGGTGGTCTTGCCGTAGCTGCCGCTCTCGCCGCCGAGGATGCCGCCGGCGATGATGCCGCCGGAGATCACGCCGGTGTTATAGCAGGTGTCGATGAGGAGGCTGCCGCCGCCCATTCCGTCCGTGACGCCCACGATGCCGCCGATGCCGCCGGCAGGCCATTCGCCCGTACCGATGACAAAGTTCACGTCGTTGGAGATGTGGCCGGTGTTCAGGCACTCGTGCAGTCTGGTTTCGTCATCACCGCTGGCATAGATGCGGCCCGCGATGCCGCCGACGCCGGAGGCCTTGTTGACCGTGACGTCGCCGGAGTTCACGCAGCGCTCCAGTGTTGTATACTTGACAAGGCCGATAAAGCCGCCGAGTGCGCCGCCGCTGTAGCTGCTGTAGCCACGGCCAAGGTAGCCGCTGCCGGTGTACTGGCAGGTGATGCTTCCCTCAAAGCGGCAGTCGGTGAAGGAGGTCGCACTGGCCACGCCGGTAAAGCCGCCAAGATTGGCGTTGCTGTTGGTCAGGCCGGTGATGGTGATCTTCACGTTGGAAACGCAGTTTTCAAATTCGCCGGCGGAAACATCCGCGGCCACACCGCCCACGGAAACCTTGCCGACATCCGCGAGCGCGATCTCGCCTCTGACGGTCAGGTTGGAAACCTTCGTGCCACCGTAGGCAAGGCCGATCAGGCCGGCATAGCCGGAGCCTGCCTTGCTGATGTACAGGCCGGAAACGGTGTGGCCCTGTCCGTCGAGGCTGCCGCGATAGGCGCGGCCGCTCGTCTGTCCGATGGGCGTCCACTCGCAGTAGCCGAGGTCGATGTCTGCGGTCAGGACCGCCTTGGTGGAGGCCGAAACGGTGTTGTCGTTGATGCTCTTTGCGAGCCAGGCAAGCTCTGCCGGCGTACCGATCTGATAAACGCCGTCCTTCTGCTCAGGCTGGGTAACCGTTTCGCCGTCCCATGCGTCCGCGTTGCGCGCGGAGGCAAGGAGATTCGTTAGCTCCCGCTGCGCGGCCTCATAGACGTCCTCCAGCTTCTGCGCGGCGGACTGCCGCAGCGCTTCCAGCTCGGCATAAGAGGTGATCTCATCCAGCGCGGGCGTCGTTGCCGTGTGCAGGTCGGACTTGCTCTCGTCCAGCACCGCCTGAATGGCCTTCTGCCACCGCTCGGCAAGCGCGGTCAGGTCGCCCGCCTGCCCGGTCAGGGCGTCTGCGTACTTCTTTTCCAGTGCGGCCAGCTCGTCGAGGATCTCCTGCCGCGCGAGCTTCAGCGCATCCTGCGCCGCCTGATCCGGATCCGGCGTGGTGTCACCCTCGGCAAAGCCCTTGACCAGCTCGGTCAGCACCTTGCGCGCTTCGGCATAGAGACGCTCGACCTCTTCGACCGTCTTTGCGCCATCCAGCTTCAGCCTCCAGCCCTCGTAGGCGCGCAGGAGCGCCGCCGCATCCTCCTGAGAATACTTCTTTCCGTAGATAAATTCGTTGTAAAGGCCATTCGCCGCCTTGGTGGGGTAGGTCTCGACCTCCTTGAGCTTGCCGTCGATGTTCTCGCTGCCCAGATAGGTCTGGCGGACGTCCGTCACGTCGGAGAGCTTCTTCACCGCATCCAGCGCGGCGTCGGCCTCGGCCAGAAGCCCGTCGATCGTCTTTTTATTCTCGGCATCGTAGAGGTTGCCGTCCACGAAGGCGTGCATCTCCTCGCGCAGCGCGGCCTTGGCGGCCGCCAGCTCCGTGGGAACCTCGGCGAGGGTCTTTTCCGCTTCTTCCAGCGCGGCGTCGATCTCCTCGGTGGTGGTGCACAGCTCGACCTTGCGGACGCACTGCATGACGGTGTCATTGTAGAGCTTGGTCTGCGTTCCGTAGATCTTGTAGTTTTCGTCGCGGTCGCTGACGCGGATCAGTTTGCCCAGAAGGGTACGCGTTGCGGTGAGCTTCTCCCACATACCGCCCTTGACATTGACCGTCGGGGTGATCTCGCCCACGCGCATGGTGTCGGTGCCGTTCGTGCCGGTCGCCGCGGCATAGCCCCAGAGGGTGTTGTCCGCACTGCTGCTCTGGGCGTGCTGCACGTCGCCCGCGCGCCAGTTGCCGACAAGCGCACCGGTCATCGGCGCAGTCGCGGAATACTCATAGGCGGCGTTATACTGGTTGCGCTTGGTCTCGCCGTAGATCGTGCCCGCATTGTAGGCGTATTGCAGGCAGAACGTGGTCTTCTCGTCGGCGTAACCGACGATGCCGCCGGTGCCGTGGGTATCGGGATTAGACGCCGACGCGCCATACACATCGCCGTAGTTGGTCACATAGTCAAGCTGCGCATTGCTGTCCTGAATGACATAGCCGAGAATACCGCCGACCCTGAGCTCGCCGCGTACCTCCGCGTAGTTGACGCTTTCGCGCACCTTGGCAATGCCGGAGATCAGGCCGACGATGCCGCCCATACTGCTGCCTTTGCCGCCAAGATAACTCAGCTCGTAGCCGCGCAGCCGCATATGGTTCTCGCAGTAGCGGATCAGGCAGCCATCGCTGGGCTCACTGGCCCCGGCTGCGCCGGCGATGCCACCGATGGAATTGACCATATTGCCGCTGTATTTGCTGTCATCCGTCGTCAGGAAAAGGCCGTAGGTGCGGCAGTTTTCGATGGAGCCGCCGGTCATGCAGCCCGCAATGCCGCCGATGGCGGAAATGCCCTTCCAGCTGCCGAGGAATGCGGAAACCTCGCAGTTGTAGATCTCGCCCGCGTTGGAACCCGCGATGAGGCCGGAGCCGGCAGACTGCACGGCGCGGATGCGTCCGGCAGCCTTCACGTTTTTCACCGTGCCATAGTCGCTGCGGTTGGAATAGTTCCGGCCGATATAGCCGAACAGACCTTGAATGGTGTTGCTTTCGTCGGTGCTCCAGATGCCGTGGATGATATGGTTCTGGCCGTCGAAGGTTCCCATGTAGGGCTTATTCTTCGTGCCGATGGAGGTCCACTCCTGACGGTTCAGGTCGATGTCCGCCGTCAGCACGGCGCAGGCCGAAGCGCTGCCGCCGTTGACCTTTTCGGCAAACCATGCCAGCTCCGCGCCCGTGCCGATCCGGTAGGGGTCGGCCTTCGTGCCGCTGCCCGCGGGCTGGGTCTTCGTCGTGCCGTCCCACTTGTCCGCCACGCCGGAGTCGATCTTCGGCACGGTGTACTTCTCGCGCACGGCAAGGAGCTTGGCATTCCACTCCGCCTTGGCCGCGTCCAGCGCTGCCTGCGTGCGAGTGGCTTCCAGCGCGGCAAGGCCGTCTGCCAGCGTCTGCTCCAGTGTCTTTGCCATCGTTTCCAACTGCTCAGAGGCTTCCCTCGTCCCCGGCAGCTCATGCCAGACGGCCGAGAGCATCCCCCGGTCGGTGTCGAGCGCGTAGAGCTGCTTTGTGTAGGTCGTGTAGATATCCTGCTGCGCCGTAAGCTTTTTGCCCGCAAATTCCTTCTCGGCTCTGATGGTAAGTACCCCAGCCATGTTCTTTAGCGCGGTGTCGGCGATTCCGGTCAGCAGCGCCGCCTGACGCTCGCCGTCGGCGGTGATCGCCTCCGGTTCCATGCTCTCCCAGCCCTCCGGCTCGACAAAGCCGACTTTCAGTTCCTTCTTGGCGGTATTATAGTACGTCGTCAGAAACTCCCAGTTCTCGTCGCTGTAGCGGTAGTAGCTGTTCTGATAGTCGCCGCCATGGTCACGATTCTGGCGGTAGGTATAGGTGTTGTAGCCGACATATTTCGTGCCGTCGATGGTCTTGCCGTTGTCCAGCGCGTCCAGTGCGGCAGCCCTTGCTTCGTCAAAGGCTTTTTGGGCCGAAACCAGCGCCTTTTCCTGCGGCGTATCCTGGGAAGCCGGCTTTTCCAGTTCCCATGCCAGTACCGGCCAGCCGTCGCCCATTTCGCCAGAGACCGTGTAGTAGGAGTCATCCCCGTTCAGATACGCCACGGCATCCTCGACGTTGTTGGAATAGTCCCACGCGCGGCAGATCTGCTGACCATCGCCGCACTCATAGGGATTCAGACCGTTTTCTCCCTCGATTGCCTCGGAGTAGGTCATGTTGTGCGCCAGATCGCTGCCGATCTCAGAAGCACTGCCGAAGAAATCACCCGCAGCATAGTCGGAGGTAATCGCGGCGGTGCGCTGGGCCCATTGGGGATTCAGGTAATCGTTATCATCCGTGGAGGCAGAAGTATAACAACCGACGATTGTGGGCGTACCATAGCTAAGGCCGATCAGGCCGCCTGCGTAACCGACGCCGTCCCCCCCGGACGCATGAATGGCAGCAGAGTTGTAGCAATATTCCAGCATGATATCCGGGTCTGCCCAGCCAACAATACCGCCGTAGCCGTTTGTACCTTCTTCATAGGTGCCGGTGATCTCGCCGTGGTTGGCGCAGGCAATGATCTCGTTGTCCGTATCGTAGACATAGCCCACAATGCCGCCCACGCCAATGGAGGCACCGCCAATGGAAAACGCCACATTGGAGCTGCAGTTTTCGATCCGGTTCCTTCCGCCAATCGCAGCCGCAATGCCGCCATAGCAGAGGTCCGAGTCTCCGCTGTCCTCCTCGGCCGTGACCTTTCCCTCCACACGGACATTTTTGACGGTTGCCCGTTCCAGCGTATCAAAAAGGCCCACATAGCTATGCGTCCAATCGGCATTGACGGTGATGTCCAGCGTCACGGTATATCCGTGACCATCAAAAGTGCCACTGTACGGCTTATCCTTAAGGCCGCCGATGGCAGCCCAGTCATACTCCGTCAGGTCGATGCTGCTCAGAAGCTCGCCGCAGATGGAGGTGTTCCCCTCGTCAACCAGCGCGCCAAAGGCCATCAGGTCTTCGGCATCTCTGATCTGGTAAGGGCTGTCCGTGGTTCCCTTGCCCTCGAGCGTGCCGCCCGTGGCAAAGGCCGTCGCCGGGAGCGTGCCGAGAATCAGCACAAGCGTAAGAAACAGCGCAATTCCTCTTTTCATGATAATTCACCTCATATTTTATGCTATATAACAAGGGGCAGGCGCCCCGCTGACAAGTAAGACGGCTCCCGATACGAAAAAACTCCGCACGACACCCAGCCGTGCGGAGTTGCTCCGTTTCATAAAATCGCAGCTTCCCGGTATGGGCAGGAACCGACGCGCGACCCGACGTATCTGACTTATCCGGTTTTCCCGGCATCACAGTGACTCGCTCGCGGGGCTTCTCACCCCATTCCGTCTCCGGCGAAAGCCGGGAGGCAGCGCGTTTTATTTATTTCATCAAATAATCAAACCAATTATACCAGCTTCTGCAAATAAATGCAAGACAGTTTTCCGTCTTTTTCCTGTTCTTCTGCAAACTCTTTCAAAACCCGCGCGGGCTTCCTCATCCCAGTTCCTTTAAAAACTCCCGGATCGCCCGGACGAAGGCGTCCGCCCTCAGCACGGTGGATAAATGGCCGCCGGAAATATAGGTGATTTTCGGACTATGCATCAGGCGAGCGAGATCCTGCTGCATTTTCCCGGAGAAAAAGTCCTGATCGGGCAGGATGAGCAGGATCCTGCCTTCCAGCGCCGCAAAATCCGCCTCCGTCACCGGCGTCTGGTTCATCACATCCGCCAGCAGACCGGAGATATGCACATCCTTCTCCTGCTTGTAATCCTTGTAATCCTTGAAGATGGTTTCGAACATATCCCGGGCGTAGGCGATCTCCTCCGCGCTTTCGTTGCGGATATGGCGCATGCTGGCCCGGATGAGCTTTGGCTTCAGCTTCTCGTAGTTGCAGTGCTTCATGTACCACAGCATGAGCGGCGCAAGACGGTACTTTTTATTCAGGCTCTTCAGCGTGGCCTCGTCCATGCCGCCGGTGGAGATCAGCACCAGTCCTCCGACCTCTCCGGGATAGCTCTGCACATAGATCTGCGCCACCATGCCGCCGTCGCTGGCGCCGATGAAAATCGGGTTTTAGATGCCGAGCACGCGGAAGAAGGCGTGCATCCCGGCAACCAGCGCCTGATTGGTGCGCAGCTGCTGCGGATAGTCAAAAAGCCTTTTCGGCTTCTGTCAAGCAGAATGGGAGCCGTTCCGGACGGAGCGGCTCCCATATTCCCTATGTATTATAGCACAGGCATTTGTCTGTTTGCAGGGAGAAATGAACCGTCCGCCCCGGCTGCACCTGCGCGTCCTTTGGCGCGACGGCACGCAGAAGCGGCGCGTCGGCAGTTCCGGCAGGCCGGAGCAGCAACACGGTGGAATTCAGGTCGGAGATGACCCGAAGCACCCGTGCCTCGTGCGGGCCGATGCCTATGGCGACGGCCTCATCCGGAATGGCCGCGGTCCGGTGTCATGATCCCGGCGATGCACTTGAGCGTGACGCTCTTGCTGCTGCCGGAGGCGCCGAGCAGCGCCATGATCCCGCCGGAGGTTTCAAACTGCGCGTGCAGGGTGAAGGCGCCCAGCTTCTTTTCAATATCGACCAGAAGGCTCATGCGGCTCCCCTCCTTCCGCGTCCGGCAGCCAGAAGATTTTTCTTTTCCAGCATATTCACGATCAGCAGGATCACCGCGGAAATGGCGATATTGATCAGCACCCATTTCAGCGCAAGTGCGTCGTTGTTGATCTGCCAAATCTGTTACCGTTGTTGATACCATTTACATACCGTACAATATTATGAAACGGATGCAATGGGTATTGCACATCATTCCAATTATATCCGATGGGCAGAAGAAGCGAGAAACCACTTTCTGTATGCTATTGGGTATAATTGGAGTAAAATTGAACAAGAGCGCGGTATTATGATACCAGTGCTTTTCCAGTCGGTCGAACATAAAAAGGCATTCTGTTTTGGCGATATAGTCAAGATTTGCATGAGGATCTCTTACTTTAATGGTGTGAAGATTCATTTCGAATACAAATTCTACTCTGATTCAGAAGACGGACTATATGCGCGGGCAGAAACAAGGCATGGATTTGTAGACAAAGATCTTCATCCAATTATGCTGCAGAGTGTGCTGAGAAGAGAGTATGATAATATTATGGGGTATCTTAATACCGCAGTATAAGAAGAATCTGTTCCGCCGCGGTTTATGAAACTCCCGTTCAAAAATCGTCTGCGAGGAATTTTTGACCCACTTTTGACCCAGAACACGAAAAAAGTGGGCAGTTCCGGACGGGAACAACGGAAAATCTGCCGAACAGACAGTGGTAAACAGCTTGAAACGGAGCCGAAACGACGCTGTTTTTTCTTGGGGACAACCTCATAACCCGGAGGTCGGAGGTTCAAGTCCTCCCTCCGCAACCATAAAAATCACCGTTTTCTGTGTGAAAACGGTGATTTTTCTAACTTTTTGAATAAATTAAATTTTGGTAGGGCATATAAAATTCAACTTTAGTTCAACTTGCTTTCAAAATTCAAGCCTTTTTCAAAAATACATCGGCCAAAATGTCGGCATTCCTTTGGCCGGCGGCCTCCATCACATGGGTATAAATATTTGCGGTGGTGCTGACCTGCGCGTGGCCCAATCGCTTAGAAATGGATACGCTGTCCACGCCGTTGAAATATAGCATGGAGGCCATTGCGTGACGGAAGGCGTGGGGGTTGATGTGGGGTAGGTCGTGGCGCTTACTGAATTTGGCAAGCCAATCCGTTACGCTGCCCGGGAGCATGGGGCCGCCGGTGTCCTGGGTAAAGACATAGCCCTGGTCCTGGTAGTACTCACCAAGGCGCAAGCGCTCTGCATTTTGCCATACCCTACTGGAACAGGAAGCTCCGGATCTGCGATGCACTTGCGCGGCACGACCTTCACATCCACCTGCACGCGCTGACCGGGATGGGTCATCTGCTCGTAAGGCTTTGGTTTGTATGTCATTTTCGTCTTTCCGGGCGGAAACAACCCCATTTTACGCATGATACGGAACAAGCTCTCCTTTTGCGGAGAAAAGGAGTGAATTCATGCTTTACAGCAGGGGCGGATTCGGCTATAATAGAAAGGCTAAGGAAAATTATCAAAGGAGAAATTGACCATGGCTGTCATTGAATACGATGCTTATAAACAAAAGCTGCTGGCCCTGGAGCCCACGCTGAAGGAGCTGGAGCAGGCACTGAATATTGAGCCCGCCCGAAAGGAACTGGCTGAGCTACAGATCGAGACAGAGCAGGAGGGCTTTTGGAACGATGTGGAGCGCAGCCAGCGGATCGCCCAAAAGATCAAGCGCCTGGAGAATAAGATCAAGAAGTACGATCACCTGGTCACGGATTGGGAGGACACTCTGACCCTGTGCGAAATGGCCCAGGAGGAGGACGACGCCAGCCAACTGGACGAGGTGGCCTCCGGCTATGAGACCCTGGAAAAAGAGGTCGGCGACCGGCGCCTGGCGGCCCTGCTCACCGGGGAATACGACGCCAACAACGCCATCCTCACCTTTCACGCCGGGGCCGGCGGCACTGAGGCCCAGGATTGGACGGAGATGCTCTACCGCATGTACACCCGCTGGGCCGAGCGGCATGGCTTTACCTATCAGCTGCTGGACTATGAGGACGGCGATGAGGCGGGCATCAAGTCGGCATCCATCCTCATTGAGGGGGATAACGCCTATGGTTACCTCAAGAGTGAGAACGGCGTACACCGCCTGGTGCGGGTGAGCCCCTTTGATGCCAATGCCCGGCGGCAGACCAGCTTCTCAGCCCTGGAGGTCATGCCTGAGATCGAGGACGACAGTGAGATCGAGATCCGCCCCGAGGAGATCGAGATGCAGGTGTTCCGCTCCAGCGGCGCCGGCGGCCAGCACATCAACAAAACCTCCTCAGCTGTGCGGCTTATCCACATCCCCACCGGGGTGGTGGTTTCCTGCCAGACCGAGCGCAGCCAGTTCCAAAACCGGGATAACTGTATGAAGATGCTCCGTGCCAAGCTGGCGGAAATGAAGGCCCAGCAGCACGCGGAGAAGATCTCCGACATCAAGGGCGTGCAGATGAAGATCGAGTGGGGCAGCCAGATCCGCTCCTACGTGTTCATGCCCTACACCTTGGTGAAGGATACCCGCACGGGCTTTGAGACAGGCAACATTCAAAACGTGATGGACGGCGACATTGACGGGTTCATCAATGCCTATCTCACCGCCTCCGCCAATGGGACGCTGAAAAAGTAAAGAATAGGCGCGGGATAGCCCGCTGTGGCTCTAAACCCCCGCCGCTGACAATCCGGGGCGGTCCTGTTCCCGGAGAAGCTTCCCGTGGCGGTGAAAAAACCGGACAAGCATCCTGAAAAATAAAAATGGCAGACAGCACGCAAACGCTGTCTGCCATTTTGCTATGTCGTTTCGGTCTGTGTCAGCATCCGCACGGCATACTTTAAAAACATTTTCACCGCCGGGGAGGCGTCCACCCGGGAGTGCAGGGCTGCGCCCATGGTGATTTGGGCGGGCGGGGATAGGGGAAGTTTCACAACATTGCAGATATGCCCCTCGGTGATAAGCTGGTTCATGATGCTGATGCCCAGGCCCTGCTCCACCATGGACATTGCAGAAAAGTTCTCCATAGTGGTAAAGCGGATCTTGGGCACGATGCCGTAGTGTCGAAACAGGGCCTCTACGTCGTCATCACAGCCCAGGGCAGGCATGATGAAATCGTCCTTCTCGCAATCCTTCAGCGGATAAGCGGATGCATCCGCCAGAGGATGGCCCTGCGGCAGCAGGGCCAGCATAGGATCCTCCGCCAGGGGGATCCACTCATAGGGCATGCCCTCCTGGTAGCTGAAAAAACCGATGTCCGCCGTGCGGTCGTCCAGCCACCCGGATACCTCCTGCCAGATGCCCTCCATGAGCCGGATAGACACGTGGGGGTAGTCTTGCTGAAAGACCCGGATCACCGCCGGCAGCCAGTGGGTGGCAATGCTGGAGTAGGCGGCGATGGTCACGCTGCCGATGAGCAGGCCGTTGATCTCTGTGGCCAGCTCAAAAAGGCGGTCCTCCTGGCGCAGGAATTCCCGCACCGTGGGCAGCAGCAACTGGCCGTTTTCCGTCAGGCTCACGCCCTTGGTGCTGCGGCGAAATACGGAGAAGCCCAGCTCATTTTCAAAGGCGGTCACCAGCTGGTTCACTCCCGATGGGGTATAGCGCAGCACCTCTGCCGCCCGGGAAAAGCTTCCCGTCTCTGCTGCCGCCAGTACTGCCCGGCACCGGGCTGTTTCCATAAAAATCCCTCCTCCGTGGCTGTTAGTAATACTTATATAAGCTATAATATTCTATAGCTTTACTTTTCTTGTTATTTATTCTACTATATGACCATAGAAACTGCAAGACCCCAAAATAAAAATCTTCAAGGAGGAATCTACCATGAAAAATATCTATACTTACATTTCTGTTGCTGTTGTGATGCTTGTGATGATGGTGGCGTCCGCCTTTCTGCTGACGGCCGCCGATGCACCTGTTCGTGCGGCGGGCGGCTATGTTACCCTGATTTTCGGTGCGATCGCTACCTGGGCCACTGCCAAAGCACTGCTGGCCGAGCGGGACAACGAGGAGCGCCGTACATCCGATCATGCGCACAATCACGCTTGATGGATCTTTTGCTACTACAGAGCAGCTATGCTTGACTCTTTCTTCCTCTCTCCATAAAGAAAAAGACGCACGAAAGTGCGTCTTTTTCTTATGACGGGGAAAAATCAAAGGGATTTTCTGCCATTTTGGCGTTTCCCTGTTTCTCGGTATGGCTTCTGCGCAGCATGGCAAAGCGCTTATCATCCGGCCGGTCTGAGACGGTCTTAATTAAAAGGTCAGCCGCATTTGGTGCCACACAACGTTTCCGTGGGTGGATTTATCCGATACTCCCTCGTCTATAAAGCCGAGCTTCCCATAGTAGTGGATCAGCTTCTCCTTACACGTCAGCACAAGGCCCTTGCGTCCCTGCTCCTTGGCCTCGTCGATGGCCTGACGGATCAGCCTCTCGGCGTACCCGTGCCTGCGGTACTGGGGCAGTGTGTTCACGCCGAAGATCATTTGCCACGCACCGTTTTCGTTGTGCATGGCGGCGTTCGCATACATCTCGTCGGTCAGATCTGCCTCGTCCGTCACAAAGCCGTCTACAAACGCAATGAGCTGGTCTCCGTCGAACATCAGCCAGAAGTGGTTCCCGTAGTGTTGGATCCTACCGGCAAAGTCTTTTTCCGTGGCCGCTTCCGCGGGGGGAAAGCACATGGCCTCCACCGCGGCGACCGCCGCCAGGTCTTGCATGGATGCATGGGTGATTTTCATAAGGGCTCCTCCTTCAAATTATTTTAGCTCAATCTTCATCTCTGCCGTTTACAGCAGAAATTCCCTTTTTATGACTACTCCTCGCGCTGCTCAGCAAAATACAGCCCAATGCTTTTCAGGACATCTATAGCATCTGCGGCAGTGTGGCCCTCCAGCTCAATGGCAACACTCTCGCCGGGGGAGGATGGGCTAAAAAGGGACCCTCATGCAAATCAATAAAGCTGTTTATCAGGGGGAGGATGTCATCGGCATTTACATTGGCGGTCAAATACCCGTCGGATAGCATATAGGACGGGGTCAAACGTTCCGGCGTGGGGATACGGGCTCCTGTAATCATTTTCAGCATAAGCCTTTCCCTTCCTTCAGATCATCACCGGCGTCCGCCGCCAATCACTGCCGCAGGGGAGGGGGGAGCCGGGGCATGCCAGGGCGTATACATCCGTCCGGCGGGCCTCCCGGGTGAAGAGTGCCTCTGCCGATGGGCCCAATCGGCCCACATCCGCCGCCTTGGTCAGCACCGGCACACCTGCGTCCTGCATCTGCCGCAGGAGCCTTCGCCCCGCCTCTGTGGCGGCCAGAATTCGGACATAGGGGATGTCCTCTCCGGGCGCCTCCAGGCCCAGGAATACCGCCCACAGCATCCGCCGCACCCGGGCGGTGGGGTAGCGCTTGGTGGTGGCCCGGGTCAGAATATCCCCCAGGCTGCCGCCCTCCTGTACCGCCCGATACACCCGCCGGTACAGCCCCTCGCCGCCGCTGTCATAAGAAGCGAAGTCGTGCTCGTTCATCAGCCGCAGCCGGACCAGCATGGCCCTCTCCAGCCGGGCCGGGTCCACCGGGGCCAGGCCCTTTTTCATCTCCCGGCCCAGGATGTCCGCTGCCTGTGGGGGCATCAGGGCGAAGGCCTTCGCCTCTTGGCCCGCTGCCAGCAGCGCCCGAATATGGGAGGCCGAGGCAGTCCCGTGGTGACCGCCGTCCTCCCGGCACACCGTAACTGCATCTGCGGCAAGGCCCCGTCGGCGGATGGCCTTGAGATATTCCACGGCCAGGGTGTTGTTGGGCTGAGCCAGGAGCGCGCCGAGCCCGGTTTCTCGCTCCAGCACTGCCTGCCGGGCGGCGGCGTAGGGGAGCCCTCCGTCCATTTCCAGCCGGATAGCCCGGTGAACATCCGCCCGCAGCAGTGCCTCCGCCGTGGCCCACAGGGCGTCTGTGTCCCCGCACTCACTGCCGAAATAGAGGGTTTTCACCCCACATTGGGCCAGAAGGGATACGCCGCCGTCTGCGAATTTCTCCGCCGTGGCCATGGCCCAGGGAGTGGGCAGCTCTACCACCAGATCGGCCCCGCAGCGCACGGCCATCTCCGCCCGGGCAGATTTCTCCACACAGGCTGCGCCGCCCCGCTGGGTGAAGTTTCCGCTCATGGCGCACACCAGCACCCGGCCCGATTCCCCGGCCCGGCGCAGCAGCCGCTCATGTCCCCGGTGCAGGGGGTCAAATTCACATACAACGCCCACTGCGTCCATGGCCGTCCCTCCTTGCCATTCAAAATCTGATTCCATTCTACCCTATTTTTTCGTTTCGGGCAACGGCCTGTTGCAATTCGGAGCAAAAAAAGGTATAATATGAGACAATTTCAGATTGCAGATAAAGCGGTAGAATTTGCAAGAACCGTGAGGAAGGGTATGCGAGGGAAACCCAACAAGGGTGTCCCTTACCATTGAAATCAGTAGCTTTTGAAGCTCTCATAAAGCTTCAAAAGCTTAGGCGGCGGGGCGAAAAGGCTTTTTCAACACGCTGAATTTGAAACCGAAAGGAGACCACTCCATGAAAATAGGCATGATGTACGCCATGGACGGCGAAATCGAGAGCCTGCTGAAAAACGAAAACGCCCACCTTATAGAAAAGGTGTCCGGTGCATCCTTTTACCAAATTCGTGAAAATATAGTGGCCTGTGCCGGAGGCGTGGGCAAGGTGAATGCCGCCATGTCCACCCAGCTGCTTATCAGCCGCTACGCCCCCGATGTGGTGCTGAATGTAGGCGTGGCGGGCTGCTTTGAAAATGTGCCCATCGGGACACTGGTGCTGGCCACAGGCTTTGTGCAGCACGATTCGGACACCTCCGCCCTGGGCGATCCTGTGGGCCTGGTGTCCACGGTGAATAAGGTGGAGTTCCCCACCGCCTGGCCGGAGAAGGCCAGATCCGCCATGGATAAAACGGGCCTGCCCTACCGCACGGGGATGGTTGCCACCGGTGACTGGTTCGCCACCGATACCCCCCGCAGCCACTGGATCTATGACACCTTCCACCCGCTGTTGTGCGAGATGGAGGGGGGCGCCGTGGCCCAGGTGTGCTGCCGGAATGACGTGCCGTTTTTGTCCCTGAAGTCCGTCAGCGACTGCGTGCTGGAGCACCACGACTTCTTCTTCAACTTCCCCGAGGCCATCCGGGAATTAAACGGCGTGGCCATGAAATTTATCGGCAACCTGGAGGCGGAATAATGGAGCGTATTGCAAGCTTTACCGTGGATCACACCGTGCTGGTGCCCGGCCTGTATCTCTCCCGGCGAGACGGGAACGTGGTGACTTTTGATCTGCGCTTTAAAAGGCCCAACACCGGCGAGCTGCTTTCAAACAGCCAGATGCACTCCGTGGAGCATCTCATTGCCACCCTCCTGCGCAATTCCGAGAGCCGGGACGCAGTGATCTACTTCGGGCCCATGGGCTGCCAGACAGGCTTTTACTTCCTCTATGACGGGGATAAGCTGACCGGCAGCCAGGCCATCGCCCTCCTGCAGGCGGTTTTCGCCCGGGTCGCCGAGTACAGCGGCCCCATGCCCGGCTGCTCCGCTGCCGAGTGCGGCAATTATAAAAACCTCAGCATGGAGGAGGGCCGGGCCTGCTGTGCCTGGTATCGTGACCTTATTGCCTCCTGGACGGAGGAAAAGCTCAAATATCCCGCAAAATAAGCTGAAAAACTTCCCCAAATCAGTTGACAGGCCTCCCAAAGTCTGTTAAACTATATAAGCCGCTTTGAATGGGTCACAAGCGTCTGCCCCTTGGCAGGCCGCCCCCGACAGCGAGTCCGTAATAAAGGAAAGGTAGGTGCAACAAGTATGCAGGCAATCATCGTGACCGGTGGCAAGCAGTACAATGTTTCTGAGGGTGACACTCTGTTCATTGAGAAGCTGGATGTCAACGCCGGCGACGCCGTGGTTTTCGATCAGGTTCTGGCCATCGTGGATGGGGAGAACACCAAGTTCGGCACTCCCGTGGTGGAGGGCGCCAAGGTGGACGCCACCGTCGTCAAGAACGGCAAGGGCAAGAAGATCCGTATCTTCAAGTACACCCCCAAAAAGGGTTATCGCAAACGCCAGGGCCATCGTCAGCCTTACACCAAGGTTGAGATCGGCAAGATCACTTTCTAAGAGCGTATGACCACCGTTTCATTCCTTGTGGAGCAAGCCCGCATCGTGGGCTTTGATGTCCAGGGCCACAGCGGCTGGGGCCAGGAGGGCGAGGACATCGTCTGCGCCGCCGTCACCAGCGCCATCCGTCTGGTCGAATGTACCGTCAACGACGTGATGGGCCTGTGCGCCTCGGTAAAGATCAGGGAGAAGGACGCGAAGATCTCCTTCCGCCTGCCCGGCGGCCTGTCCGCCCCGGCGGAGAGCACCTGTCAGAATCTGCTGACGGGGCTCATGGTCTACCTTACCCAGCTCCACGACGAATACCCCGAAAACATCGAAGTGATGGAGGAGTGACCTCCTGTTTCCCCGCAATCATCTTATCAGAAAGGATGGTACTGAATTATGCTGTATATCGGTCTGCAATTCTTCGCCCATAAAAAAGGTATGGGCTCCACCAAGAACGGCCGTGATTCCGAGTCCAAGCGCCTGGGCCCCAAGCGTGCTGACGGTCAGTTTGTTCTGTCCGGCAATATCCTGGTGCGCCAGCGCGGCACGCACATTCACCCCGGCAAGAACGTGGGCATCGGCACCGACGATACCCTCTTTGCCAAGGCTGACGGTGTTGTCCGTTTCGAGCGCCTGGGCAAGGACCGCAAGCAGGTCTCTGTCTACCCCGCCGAGTAATTGGATCATAAAAACACCTCCGACTATTGTCGGAGGTGTTTTTTTCGCTATAACGGCTGCTTTTGACGTCGTTTCATACATGTTTTGGAGAGAAAATATGTTTAATCGTACAAAAATTGGAAAAATAAGAAATAAGTGTAAATAACACCCGTTTTTTTGTGCTATTATATAAGAAGAAAAGAGAAAGGAGGGTTATGTACAAGAGCAACTTACCCCACTCAAACAATAAGAATAGAAAGTGAGGAACTTGCAATGAGAAAAAAATGTAAAAAAATTGTAGCCGGATTCCTGGGGGTCGTTATAGCACTGTCTTTGCTTTTGCCAGTAAGCGCATCGGCGCTGCAGACCGTTGATTATGATGCGTATGCAATAAGCGCGGCAAAGGGATATACACAGATGTGTGAAATTACAGAAGAGTGTGCATATCTATCGCAGGATTATGAAATTGAGAATAGTTTGAATACAGGGAACAGGGTCTACTTTCTGTTTGACGGAGAGGAGTGTATAGGGAGAATTATTGTAGCATTTATCAACAACGAATTTTCCTCAAATTTCATACAAGAAAAATTACCAGCTATTTCTGATTTATATAGAGACGGGATACCTTTCAAAGTGGTAGCTTTGGATGAGTCTCTGTTAATTCAGACCGCAGAGGAAACAATACTTTTTGATGGCCCAGAAATGGAGGGTCAGATTGACTTGGCAAATACTGGTGGAAATTTTAAATTACTGCGTTTAACAACATTTGATATTTGCCAAGACGAAGAAAATAATGTAGCAACTTACGATTCATATGGAAGCAACTTGACATCTGGTTATGGAATATTGGAAGTGCCATATGTTAAAAATGCGAATATTAATGGAGAGGGTATTTGTTGGGCTGCGACAGTTGCCTCAATCGCCGCGTATAGAAAGCAACAAGCAGCATTAACTTCAGTGAAACTGTTTAATATTCTAGATGCTAAATTTTTAGGAACTCCATCGGGAACTCGAACTTGGATAGGCCGGGCATTTGACTATTATGGATTAGAATATAATTACTTAAAAAAAGGGTCGAATTATGATGGCGTAAAAACACGCATACAAAATAATCGTCCCATATATGCGTCATTGAAAACTGCTGACGGGGAGAATGCCCATGCTGTTGTTATATGTGGCTATCAGGCGTATAATGGGGGATATCACTACTATATTTTAATGGATCCGAATAGACCTCAAAAAGTTACAGTTCAAATACCATCTTCTACAGCAACAACATTTACATATGCAAGTGGTGAACATACATACACGAATTGGTATAGGCAGTTTAGTTAATAATAGGGGTAATTAGGATGAAGAAAGGAAAAATAATTGGCGCTCTGCTGTCCCTCGGTCTGCTGCTGACCCTATTCGGGTGCAAACAGGAAGCTGACGGTATTTGGCCCTATGCTATCCGTGTGGATGGCCAGGTTTATTACTGCTACGAGGAAGAGGCGGACATAGAAAATGTGGAAGTCCTGGGCACCATCACCTCCAGTGTGAACATCAGTCAGGGACCCGAGATCGACGACCAGGCGAATCGGTCCGACTGGGTGGGCGCCTCCTACGGCACCGCCGATGGGCGAATGTATCTTTATTACGACAACCACTGGCTCAAGTGCTATCTGCCCGCAGAGATCGGCTAAAAAGGGAAGGGCCCTTCGGCATCCGCCGGAGGGCCTTTGAGACTGTCGAAAATTCCTTTGGATTTTTCCGACAAAAAGATTGCAGCCTGCTGCGTGCATAATTTGTGCGCCGGTGGCGCACAAATTCCACACTGGCAGCCTGAGAGGTATTTTTCCCCACGCACATGTCGCGGTGAAAAATGATTCCAGATTTTTGCCGCCTGCGGGCGGCAAACTCTGCGAGGCTTTTTTGACACGCCGGAGGGCCCTTCTGCACCTATATAAACTTCAATTACTGCTCAGGCGTTCCCTTCGTCTCCTGGACAGGAGCGCTCTCCACTGGTTCCGCCTTGGCCGCCGCCTCCTCCTTCACTCCGAAGGCCTCCTTCAGACTGCTCATATCCGGGTCAAAGATGTCAGTGCCCGCCGCGCCTTCGTTCTGGTTGCGCAGCTTACTGTTGATGGAGATGATGTTCTTCACCGCCAGCACCGCCATCATCATCAGCTCATAGCTCAGACGCACGGCGATGGGCCCCAGAATCATCAGCAGGATGCCCTTGCCGCCCATCCAGCCGCTCCAATCGGAGCAGAACAGCATGAAAAAGCCTACCAGGATCACCAGCGCCGTGAAGAAAATATACAGCGCCTGCAGGATCTTCTCCACGATCAGGAACTTAAAATTACATGCGTCGTGAAGGAATTTGCCGAATTTGCCCATTTTCTCCCGCCGTTTGGCCGGAACGATGAAAATGAAGGCCAGCACCGTGGCGATGATGGCCAGCAGAATGGCAATAATGCCCAGGGTGCCTAAGGTGCTGATGCGGGAGCCATACAAAGCGTAATCGTACATGGAAGTTCTCCTTTCAGGTTTGCTTCGCGCCGCCCTGCCAGGCGGCGCCTGTCAAATTTCTACGTCATCATTTTACCGTATAATAAAATCATCGTCAAGATTTTTCCCATTCCCGGCACAAGGGACTTGACAACGGCCCTTGATTTGTATAAGATAGTAGGCACAAATTGGATTTCCACGTTGAGGGAGTAATTCCATCCTGCCCTGCGGGATGAGGCAGACCCGTCAGTACGGCCCCTCGGGCCCGGGCTGTCTTGAAAGAATGAGACTCATACATAGGCCGCGCGCCTGTGTAGGGTCTTTTTTGTTTTGCCTATAGGGCAGAAAAGGAGGATACTATGAAACCGGATTATTTGCAAACCACTGAAGAAGTGCTTTCCTCTCAGGGCAGCTCATCCCGGGGCCTTACCGGGGAGGAGGCAGCTGCCCGCCTGTCGAAGCACGGCCCCAACCGCCTGCAGGAGGCCAAGAAAATCACCAATTTCCAGCGCTTCGTGCAGCAGCTGAAGGACCCCATGCTGCTGATTCTGCTGGCCGCCGCCGCCGTGTCCGCCGTCACCAGCATTCTCTCCCACGAGAGCCTTACGGAGGTGTTCATCATCCTGGTGGTGGTGCTGCTCAACGCCGTATTGGGCGTGGTGCAGGAGAGCAAGGCTGAGGCCGCCATCGAGGCCCTCCAGACCATGACTGCCGCCACCAGCAAGGTGCTGCGGGACGGCAAGATTACCGTGCTCCACAGTGCCGACCTGGTGCCCGGGGATGTGGTGATCCTGGAGGCCGGAGACGCTGTGCCCGCTGATGGCCGATTGCTGGAGTCCGCATCCCTGAAGATCGAGGAGGCCGCCCTCACCGGCGAGAGCGTCCCGGTGAATAAGACCGCCGAGCCTATTGCGGCTGAGGGTGATGTGCCTTTGGGTGACCGGAAAAACATGTGCTACATGGGCTCCACTGTGGTCTATGGCCGCGGCAGCGCCGTTATTACCGCCACCGGCATGGACACCGAAATGGGTAAGATCGCCGGCGTACTGGCCCGGACGGAGCAGGAGGAGACCCCCCTCCAGCGCAAGCTGACCCAGCTGGGCAAGACTCTGTCCTACCTGGTGCTGGCCATCTGCGTGTTCATCTTCGTTTTTGACCTGCTGGTGGAGGGTGATTACTCCCTGGAGGCCATTCTGAAAACCTTTATGGTGGCCGTTTCCCTGGCCGTGGCCGCCATTCCCGAGGGTCTGGCCACGGTGGTGACGGTGGTGCTGTCTATCGGCGTTACCAACATGAGCAAGCGCGGCGCGGTGATCCGCCGCCTGACGGCGGTAGAGACCTTGGGCTGCACTCAGGTCATTTGCTCCGATAAGACCGGCACCCTTACCCAGAACAAGATGACCGTGGTGGACCACACGGGCCCCCAGCGGCTTTTGGCCACAGCCATGGCCCTTTGCAGCGATGCTGCCTGGGCAGAGGAGGGCGCTCAGGGCGAGCCTACGGAGGCGGCCCTGGTGAATTTCGCCGCCAAGGCGGGGCTGAAAAAACCCCTGCTGGAGGAGCAGCAGCCCCGGGTGGCCGAGGCGCCCTTCGATTCCTCCCGAAAGATGATGTCCACCGTGCACCAAATCGACGGCGGCTTTATCCAGTATACCAAGGGTGCGCCGGACGAGGTGCTGCGCCTTTGCACCAGCTATATAGACTGCGGCGAAAAGCATCCCATGACCGAGGAAAAGCGCCGGGCCATTCTGCTGGAGAATAAGGCCATGGCCGACCGGGCCCTGCGTGTTTTGGCTGCCGCCCAGCGCAGCTGGGGCGACACCTTGCCTGAAGACATCAGCCCCGAGACTTTGGAACAGGATCTGTGCTTCATCGGCCTTGCGGGTATGATCGACCCCGTGCGTCCGGAGGTGAAGGACGCCATCCACCAGTGCCGCAAGGCGGGCATCCGCCCGGTGATGATCACCGGTGACCATAAGGACACCGCCGTGGCAATCGCCAAGGAGCTGGATATTCTCGACAGCGCTGACCAAGCCATCACCGGCAGCGAGCTCAACGCCTTTACGGATGAGGAACTGGCGGAGATCGTGCCCCGCTACAGCGTCTATGCCCGGGTTCAGCCGGAGCACAAGGTGCGCATCGTCACTGCCTGGAAAAAGCGCGGCGCCATCACCGCCATGACCGGCGACGGCGTCAACGATGCCCCCAGCATCAAGACCGCCGACATCGGCGTGGGCATGGGCATCACCGGCACCGATGTCACCAAGAACGTGGCGGATATGGTCCTCTCCGATGATAACTTCGCCACCATCGTGGGCGCCGTGGGTGAGGGCCGCCGCATCTATGATAATATCCGCAAGACCATCCAGTTCCTCCTGGCCTCCAATATGAGCGAGGTGCTGGGTGTGTTCACCGCCACCCTCCTGGGCTTCACCCTCTTGGGGCCGGTGCATCTGCTGTTCATCAACCTTATTACCGATTGCTTCCCGGCCCTGGCCCTGGGCCTGGAGAAGGCGGAGCCGGATGTTATGGACCGTCCGCCCCGGGATAGCCACGACGGCATCTTCTCCGGTGGCCTGGGCTTTGATGTGGTGTATCAGGGCGTGCTTATCACCGTCATCACTTTGGCCTCCTATATCATCGGCCACTGTGTGGAGGTGGGATACTTCGAGATGCCTTCCGGCGTTTCACCCCACGGCATGACCATGGCCTTTTTGACCATGAGCATGTGCGAGATTTTCCACAGCTTCAATATGCGCTTTCAGCGGCGCAGCATTTTCTCCAGCCGCAGCCATAACAAGGTCCTGTGGGTGGCTATGCTGGGCAGCCTCCTCATAACCACGCTGGTTTTGGAGGTAGGGCCCATTGCCGATGCCTTCGGCTTCACCCCCGTGGGTTGGGCCGAATACGGTATCGCCCTGGCCTTGGCCGTGCTGGTGATCCCTGTGGTGGAACTGGTGAAATTCTTCCAGCGCCGGGCCGCTAAGAGGAAAAAACGGTAAAGCTGTATTCCCGAAATAAAGAGCCACCCCGGGCGCCCTCCGTAAGGAAGGGCCCGGGGTGGCTTCTTGCATCTTGGCTTAGTCGGCTCTCGAAAACGGTGCGGCCCTAATGGCTGCGCCGTTTCCTCGTTGCTGCTTGCGGGCGGCAAGCGCTGCAAGTCTTTTTAACAAGCTGAAGCAAGGGCATCACAGCAAAGCCGCAATGCCCTTGTTTTCTGCATATTTTACAGGTAGCTGCGCATGTCCTCGGTGGCCATGGACTCGTCCAGGCTCAGGGTAACAGTGAACTTGACGCAATTCTCCTCGCTGAAACGGTCCAGCCAGTGGAGGAATTTTTCCGCCTCCGCCAGATCGCTGCTGGCGGCAATTTTGGCCAGGTTGTCCACAAATACGTGAGAAATATCATAATTGCCGGCGTAGAGACCGCTGATGAAGCCGCGCAGGCATTCAAATGAATTCAAGCTATACTCCTTGGCATTGACCAGGCGAACGCTGGATTTAATGTCAAAGGTCATGTCCGCACCGGGCTCGATGCAGACCACGCTGCCGTTCTCGGACTCCACGGCACTGTGAATCAGGTCGATGAGCTGCTTTGTCTTGCCGGCACCGTTTGCGCCCATAATCAGTCTAACCATAAGAAATCACTCCTTTGTCTTTTTGCGGTTAACTTGCATTTAATATACCATACTTCTTTTCAAATGGCAATGGAGAAAGCAAAATTCATCATTTCTTCACGATTGCTTTTCCAGCTTTTCCCGCAGGGCCGCGCCCAGGTCCTCATAGCCGGGTTTGCCCAGGAGGGCGAACATGTTCTTCTTATACGCCTCCACGCCGGGCTGGTCAAAGGGGTTAACATCCAGCAGATAGCCGGACAGGCCGCAGGCATAGCAGAAGAAATAGATCAGCTCGCCCAGGGTGAAGGCATTGCGCTCGCCGCAGCACACGCGGATATTGGGGACGCCCCCCTCCACATGGGCCAGGAGCGTGCCATCCATGGCCTGCTGCTTCAGGTCGCTCATGGCCTTGCCCGCCAGGAAGTTCAGCCCATCGCCGTTTTCTGCGTCATAGGGCACTGTCAGCTCGCCGGAACGGGGTGTAAAGCGTACCACGGTCTCAAACAGATTCCGGCGGCCCTCCTGGAGATACTGCCCCATGGAGTGCAGGTCCGCAGTATACTCTACGCTGGCCGGGAACAGGCCCTTGCCCTCCTTGCCCTCGGACTCGCCGTACAGCTGCTTCCACCACTCTGCCATAAAGCGGAAGAAGGGGTCAAAGCAGGCCAGGACCTCGATCTCCATGCCCCGGTGCTGCAGCTCATACCGGGCTGCGGCATACTGCCAGGCGGGATTTTGCTCCATGCCTGCCTGGGCACAGACATCCATCATGGACGCCGCACCGGCCATGAGCTGTCCCACATCAATACCTGCCACGGCAATGGGCAGCAAACCCACCGCCGTGAGGACGCTGTAGCGTCCGCCGATGTCATCCGGAACCACAAAGCTCTCATAGCCCTCGGCCGCGGCAAGGGATTTCAGGGCGCCCTTTTGCCGGTCGGTGGTGGCATAGATGCGCTTGGCGGCGGCCTCGTGGCCGTACTTTTTCTCTAGAAGCTGGCGGAAAAAGCGGAAGGCCACCGCCGGCTCTGTGGTAGTGCCGGACTTGGAGATGACATTCACGGAGAAGTCTACCCCCTCCAGCAGCTCCTCCACCTCTGCCAGCTGGTCGTTATCCAGGCCGTTGCCCACAAAGTAGATATTGGGTGTATTCTTCTTTTTCAGGTTATAATTGGGGGAGCACAGGCACTCGATAACACCCCGGGCCCCTAAGTAAGAGCCGCCGATGCCGATGACCACCAGAGCCTGAGAATCGGCCTGTATCCTCCGCGCTGCCGCCTGGATGCGTTCAAACTCCTCCCGGTCATACCCTTCGGGCAGGCGCACCCAGCCGGTGAACTCACCCCCGGCGCCGGTTCCGGCACGCAGGTGGTCATGGGCCAGGCGCAGACGGGGCGTCAGCGCCGCCTCATAGGGCAGGGGGATGAACTGCCGCATATTGTGAAGATCTACAGAGATCATAGAAAATGCCTCCTCTTTTGTTCTTTCCCCTATGTTACATCCAACCGATGGAAAATACAAGAGAAAACCGCCTGATTTCTTATCCGAAAACCGCGGCGCGGAGCAGGCGGGTAAACAGGTCCCCCCAGGTCATGCGTTCCACGGCCGCTGCTGCCGTCAGAGGAAGCTCTGCCAGGGTGGTATCCCCACTCTGCACCGTGAGAATGCCTACGGCCTGCCCCTTTTCCACAGGAGCCGACAGATCCTCCTGCAGCTTCACCGTGCGGGTAAGGTCGCCCGCCTGGCCCTTACCCACCAGGAGCTTGCTCTGGGCGAGCGATGCCTCCACGGAGGGGGTGCGGCCCAGCCTTACGGGAGCCACCGGTGTTTCCTCCGGGGTGATATCCGCCAGGACGTAGGTGGAGAAGCCGTAGTTCAGCATAGTCTTGGCGTCCTCAAAGCGCTGCTGGCTGGTCTCGCTCCCCAGCACCACGGCGATGAGCTCCATGCCCTCCCGCTCCGCCGTGGCGGAGATGCAGTAGCCCGCAGCATCGGTGGAGCCGGTCTTCAGCCCCGTGGCTCCGTCATAAAAGCGGATGAGCTTGTTGGTATTGGAAAGGCCAAACTCGCCGCCCCGGATGGTATCCATCCAGATGGTGGTGAAGCGGCGGATGTCCGGGTGATGGAGGACCAGCTCGCGGCTCATGAGGGCAATGTCCCAGGCGCTGGTTACATGGCCCTCCGCCGGCAGGCCCGTGGGGTTTACAAAGTGGGTGTCCCCCATACCCAGCTCCATGGCACGGTTGTTCATCTGCTGGACAAACAGCTCTGTGACTCCGGCCACCTGCTCCGCCAGGGCCACGGCGGCGTCGTTGCCGCTGGAGACGCATACGGCCTTCAAAAGCTCCTCCACGCTGATTTGCTCTCCCTCGGACAGGTACACCTGGCTGCCGCCCATAGAGGCGGCATTGGCGCTGACGGTGACCATATCCTCATATTTCAGCTCCCCTCGGTCCATGGCCTCCATGACCAGCAGGAGCGTCATGACCTTGGTGACGCTGGCAGGCTCCAGCTTCTCATGCTCATTTTGGGCAAAAAGCACCTGGCCGGTCTCCTTTTCCATGAGCAGTGCGGCCTTGGCCTCCACGGGCAGCTCCACGGCATAGGCCGGCAGCGACAGGCACAGCAGCGCCGAAAGCACCATCAGCAGCGCAAAAAACCTCTTTTTCATGACTCGCCCTCCCCATAAATTGCTGGGCTATCCTATGCGCCCGAAAGAAAAATCATGCCGGACGGCAATTTTCGGTTGCATTGGACGAAATTCTCTGCTATAATAGCTATCGCGATGCAGGGTTAGTACATCGGTAGTACATCGGCTTCCCAAGCCGAGGAGGCGGGTTCGATTCCCGTACCCTGCTCCAAAAAGAAAGACACCCCTACGGGTGTCTTTCTTTTTGGAGCAGCACTTTTGCTCCGCAAAAGTGGTCGCCTGCGAGCGGGTAATTTAACATGCAAGGGAAACCCGACTAAGGTTTCCCTTGCATACATTCCTTTCCTTGCGATATACAGGAGTGCGCACGGACAGAAAAACCTGTGGACAGCCACAAAAATAAAGGGCCGCCAAAGGCGGCCTTTTATTTTTGGATCCCGCTCCCCTTGGCCGCTCCACCCCAGGGGGGGTAAAGCTGCTCGGCGGAAATAAATTCTGCCTGCGCCAGGGCTTTGCCGCCTGCAGGCGGCAAGCTCTGATCATCTTTAAACAGGCGCCCTTTTGGGGCGCCTGTTTGACATCTGATTTTATGCTGCTCTATGGGCAAGATTACAGCGCGGCCATTTCCGCAGCGACGCTCTCCTCACAGGAGCGCATGGCCTCCAAGGTCTTTTCCATCAGCGCATCCAGCTCCCAGCCCAGGCGCTCGGCGCCGGTGATGATCACATCCCGGGAGCAGCCGGCAGCGAACTTCTTGTCCTTGAACTTTTTCTTAATGCTCTTGAGCTCCATGTCCTGCACACTCTTGCTGGGACGCATGAGGGCGGCCGCCCCGATGAGCCCCGTGAGCTCGTCGGCGGCAAAGAGCACCTTTTCCATTTCGTGGGTGGGCTCCACATCGCAGCAGATGCCGTAGCCATGGCTGCACACAGCGTGGATGAATTCCTCGCTGCAGCCGGCCTCCTTCAAAAGCTCAGGGGCCTTGACACAGTGCTGCTCCGGCCACTGCTCAAAGTCGATGTCGTGGAGCAGACCCACGGTGGCCCAGAAGTCTGCATCCTCCCCGTAGCCCAGCTGGTTGGCATACCAGCGCATGACGCCCTCTACGGTCAGGCTGTGCTGGATGTGAAACGGCTCCTTGTTATATTTTTTCAGTGCGGCGAGAGCCGCATCCCTGCTGATACACTCTTTCATAAAGGGCGTCCTCCTTATATTGATTTTGCCCTATTGTAGCAGCAAATTGTGTGTATTGCAAGACCTATCTTTTAAATCGACATTTGCTTTTCCAAAAGTGTCAGGATCTGTCGGGCGTGGCGGTATTCATCCCGGGACAGCTCCTGAAAGATCTCCGCCAGGCACTCGTCGGTGGTTTCCTCCGAGGCCCGCCGGTAATTCAGGCCCCCGCAGCTCTCCTCGTGGTATCGCAGACGTAAAACTTCCCGCCAGGAGGAAACGCATCCCTCCCCCGGCTGCGGCACCGCCGGGCAATAGACCTGGCCGGTGATAAGATAGTATACGCCCAGGAGCCGCCGGGCATGGCCTCCCTCCTCCGCTGCCAGGCGGCGCATAAGCTGCCGAGCCATGGGGGACGGTGCCATGGCGGCGTAGGTCAGGTAGCCCCGCCGGTCCGACAGCTCCTCCTCAATAAAGCCCCGGATCACATCCGCATCCTGCTGGGCGTTTACCCCCATACAGCACACATTCACCGCGTCCTGGGCCGCATCCGCCGGATACGGCTGCAGGGCAGGATTCACCCGCTGCCAGACAGCCCTCTTTTGCTCCATAGTCTGATGATTTTCCATGCCAGCACCCCTTTCTCTGCCATCCATTGTATGCACCAGGGGATGGACGCTTTACTTTTTAGAAATAATCCGATACACTAAGGAAAAGGAGTGTGTTTTTTATGACCCTGCAGCAACTGAAATACGCCGTGACGGTGGCCGAGTGCGGCACCATCAGCGCCGCCGCCGAAAAGCTGTTTATCTCCCAACCCAGCCTTACCACTGCCATACGGGAGCTGGAATCGGAGATGGGTGTGACCATATTCTCCCGGACCAACCGGGGTGTTATCGTGTCACGGGAGGGGGAGGAATTCTTGGGCTACGCCCGGCAGATCCTCTCCCAGGCCCAGCTGCTGCAGGAGCGGTTCAGCGGTCGGGAGCAGGGGGAGAAGCGCTTTGCTGTGTCCAGCCAGCACTTTAACTTTACGGTGCTGGCCTTTTCCCGGTTGGTGCAGAATTTTCGGGGGCCCCGGTACAGCTTCCATTTTCGGGAGACCACTACCTATGAGGTGCTGGAGGATGTGAGCCAGCTGCGCAGCGAGGTGGGCATTCTGGCGCTGAATGAGGATAACGAGCGATTCCTGCGGCGGATGTTCGGCAAGCTGGGCTTGGAATTCACAGAGCTGAAGCGGGTGCAGGCGGAGCTGTTCGTCTCTGCGGAGCACCCCCTGGCCGGCCGCAGGTTCGTGACGGTGGAGGACGTGAGTCCCTATCCCTGCATCACCTTTGAGCAGGGGGAGCACAACGGACAGTTCTTTTTTGAGGGCCTGTCCGCCGTGGCTGCGCAGTCCCACAAAACCATCTGTGTGCGGGAACGGGCCACGGAGTATCAGCTTCTGCGGGCCCTCAATGGCTTCAGCCCGGATGTGGGAGTATCCGCCATGTACCGAGAGGAGTTTGTGAGCCTGCCTTTGGAGCCGAAGCAGTTCCACACTATTGGATATATCCTGCGCCGGGATGTGACTCCCTCCCCCATGACCTTGGAGTATATACAGGCCCTACGGGAGGCAGCGTCGATATAGGATATAACTATATACAGCTTAGTTTTTCTGTATTTTACAAATACCAGATCTATCCTTATACTGAGGACAACAAAGCAAAACAGAATAAAATGCTGAAAGGAGATCTGAAAGTATGAAAAGCAAAGCTGCAGCCCGTGTGGTGGTCGCCGTGGCTCTCATGGCCGTGATTGTGCTGGCCCTGTTTTTTATCATGACCGGCAATTTTAACATCTTCACCCAGATTGCCTGTTTCCCCCTGGGCCTTCTGTTCTTCGTTGAACTGAGCCTCATCTGTTCCCTGGTCTGATCCGGTTTTTCCTTCTGCGCTTCCTCTCTCCATCCCGCCCGGTGAGCCTCTCAGCTCGCCGGGCCTTTTTGCGCCCATTTTCCCTTGCAGCCCTCTGCAGGAGACGGCGACTATGTCGCTCCATCCCCACCGCACACCAAGGCGCCCTGCAGCCGGCACATGGGATATGCCCTGATGGGGGTGTATTCTGTGTAAAATTTTCCTGAGCAGGGAAAAATAAGGCGGGGCGGATTGCTTTTGCCCGGCGATTCTGCTACAATAAAAAACGTATGAGTCGAAATATGTCTTTTGGTGCAATTGCAACATTCCCAAGGGACAAGATTTGGTATAGTACGGATGAAAAGACCTCAGAAGGAGGAAGGATTCATGTTAGAGCTGAAAAACATCTGTTACCGCGTCTCCACCCCGGAGGGCCCGGTGGACATCCTCAACCACATCGACCTAACCATTCCCGACCATAAGCTGGTAGTTTTCACCGGCCCCAACGGCGGCGGCAAGACCACCCTGGCCAAGGTGATCATGGGCCTGGTACAGCCCACGGAGGGGCAGATCCTCTACAACGGCCAGGATGTGACGGGCCTTTCTATCACTGAACGTGCCCGCCTGGGCATTAGCTACGGCTTCCAGCAGCCCCCCCGCTTCAAGGGGATCACCGTCCATGATCTGCTTCTTTTGGCGGCGGGCAGCGAAAAGCTCTCCAAGGACCGTTGCTGCCAGTATCTAACGAAGGTGGGCCTGTGCGCCAACGATTATCTGGATCGGGAGGTGGATGTATCCCTCTCCGGCGGTGAGGTCAAGCGCATTGAGATTGCCACCATCCTGGCCCGCGGCAGTGAGCTGATGATCTTTGACGAGCCCGAGGCCGGCATCGACCTGTGGAGCTTCGCCCGCCTCACCGAGACCTTTGAACAGATCCATCAGGAGGGTCACTCCACCATGATTATCATCTCCCACCAGGAGCGTATCATCCAGCTGGCGGATGAAATAATCGTCGTCTCCGGCGGCGCCATCGCCCACCGGGGCACCACGGAGGAGGTATTCCCTCTGATCCTGGCGGACACCTTGGGCGGCTGCCCGGTACTGGAGAAAAAGGAGGTCAAGCTATGATTACCGACATCGACGCCAAGCTGCTGGAAAAGATCGCCGATCTCACCGGCAAGCCCGTAGGTGCCTTTAATATCCGCAAAGACAGCGGCTGTGAGGCCCGCCAATCCACCGAGCACATCGAGATCACTCCCAAGACCGATGGTAAGCAGGGCATTGACATCCGTATCAAGGCCGGCACCAAGGGCGAGCAGTGCCACATCCCCGTCATCATCAGCAAGACTGGGCTTTCCGAGCTGGTGTATAACGATTTTTATGTGGGCGATGATTGCGATGTAGAGATCGTCGCCGGCTGCGGCATCCACAATTCCGGCTGTAATGAGAGCCGTCACGACGGCGTACACACCTTCTACATCGGCAAAAACAGCCGGGTCCACTATTCTGAAAAGCACTACGGCGAGGACGCCCCCGGCGAGACCGGCCGCAATGTAATGAACCCCCAGACCATCGTCCACCTGGGGGAAAACTCCACCATGCAGATGGACACCGTCCAAATTCGCGGCATCGACTCCACCAAGCGCGACACCCGTTTTTACTGTGAGAAGGGCAGCGAGGTGGTGGTCACCGAGCGCCTGCTGACCCACGGCAAGCAGGAGGCCGAGAGCGATATGCATATCGAGCTTAACGGCGAAGACGCCAAGGGCCGCGTCATTTCCCGTTCCGTTGCTCAGGATGATTCCAAGCAGGTGTTCCACCCGGTGATGGTGGGCAACAGCCAGTGTTTCGGCCATGTCCAGTGCGACTCCATCATCATGGGCCACGCCCACATCGAGTCCATCCCCGCCATCACAGCCAACTGCCCCGACGCACAGCTGATCCACGAGGCCGCCATCGGCAAGATCGCCGGTGACCAGCTGCTGAAGCTGGAGACTCTGGGGCTCACCCCGGAGGAGGCCGAGGAGACCATCCTCAAGGGATTTTTGGAGTAAACTGCTATCCGCCAACGAAAAAAAGAAGACTACCCGCGGGTAGTCTTCTTCGTTTTTCAAGAAATCCTGCAAAGCTTGCCGCCTGCAGCGGAAAAATAATATGCATAGCAGACTCAGGGCATTTTTCCGGAAAACAGGAGCTTTTTCGGCGGTCTCAGGCAGGGCATCGCGGCTCTGCCGCGATGCCCTGCCTTTTTTCAAACCCGGTACACCAGTGCATCAAAATCCCGCACGATCTCATCGCGCTTGGTGTCCTGCACATAGACATTGTTCGTCTCATCAAAGGCCAGGCGCATGGAAAAGTCCTTGGCCTCATCGATGCTGTCGGTTTCAAAAAAGACTCGATACTCCTCTGCAGCCTGATTGATTTTTTTGTGCATAATGTGAAAGCGCATAAAAGCCTCCCGAAAAATAGTGGTTTCATAAGGACCCGGCAGAGCTTACCGCCCGTAGGCGTTAAAAAGCTTTGCGCAGACCATGCAGCGAGTGCGCAGGGCGGTCTGCAAGCCCAATAGCGGGGAAAACGGAGATTTTTCGCCGGCAAAAATAGGGGTGTATTTTTCAGTATACCCCATAATATCAAGAAAAACAAGCCGCCCTACCACCAAATTTTTCACAAATTTTGCCTCCGAAATTTGGCTCCCGGAAAAAGGGAAAACCCCTTTCCACCGGCCTCCCGGGGATGTATAATTGCAATGTTATTTTGAAAATGTGATGCGTAAAGAAGAGGTACTGCACATGAAGATCGGATTCGACAACGACAAGTATTTGGCCCTGCAGGCCGAGCACATCAAGGAGCGCCGCAGCCAGTTCGGTGATAAGCTGTATCTGGAGTTCGGCGGCAAGCTTTTTGACGACTACCATGCCTCCCGGGTGCTGCCCGGCTTCCAGCCCGACAGCAAGATCCGCATGCTGGCGACGATGAAGGATGATGTGGAGATCGTCATTGCCATTTGTGCCGGGGATATTGAAAAGAGCAAAATGCGCGGCGATTTGGGCATCAGCTATGACGACGATGTCCTCCGCCTGACGGACGTGTTCCGGGGCCTGGGCTTTTATGTGGGCTCCGTGGTTATCACCCAGTATGCCGGCCAGCCCGCCGCTGATGCCTTTATCAAGCGTCTCACAGCCCTGGGCGTTAAGAGCTATAAGCACTATCCCATTGCCGGCTATCCCTCGGATGTGGCGCACATCGTCTCCGATAACGGCTTAGGCAAGAACGACTATATCGAGACCAGCCGCTCCATCGTGGTGGTCACGGCCCCGGGCCCCGGCAGCGGTAAAATGGCCACCTGCCTGAGCCAGCTCTATCATGAGAATAAGCGGGGCATCCGGGCAGGCTACGCCAAGTATGAGACCTTCCCCATCTGGAACCTGCCCCTGAAGCACCCGGTGAATCTGGCCTATGAGGCCGCCACTGCCGACCTCAACGACGTGAATATGATCGATCCCTTCCACCTGGAGGCCTACGGCAAGACCACCGTAAACTACAACCGGGATGTGGAGATTTTTCCGGTGCTCAACGCTATGTTTGAGAAGATCCAGGGTACCTCCCCCTATAAATCCCCCACGGACATGGGCGTGAATATGGCGGGCTTTGCCATTGTGGACGATGCTGCCTGCCAGGCGGCCAGCCGCATGGAGATCCTCCGCCGCTATTATACGGGCCTGGTGGACCGGGTCAAGGGCAAGTGCGACGAGTGCGTGGTGCGCAAGCTGGAGATCGTTATGCAGCAGGCGGGTGTAACCCCGGATATTTGTCCGGCGGTCCGGGCCTCTTTGGATAAGGCTCAGGCCACCGGCGCCCCTGCCGGAGCTATGGTGCTGCCCGATGGCCGCGTGGTCACCGGCAAGACCAGCTCTCTCCTGGGCCCCTCTGCGGCCATGCTTCTTAACGCAGTAAAGCTCCTGGCGGGCATTGACAAGGACCTGGACCTGCTGCCTGCCTCCATCATCGCGCCCATCAGCGACATGAAGCTCCGGCACCTGGGCCACCATAACCCCCGTCTGCACTCCGACGAGGTGCTCATTGCCCTGTCCATCTCCGCCGTCACCAACCCCTTGGCGGAGCGGGTGCTGAAAAAGCTGGATGATCTGCGGGGCAGCGAGGCACACTTCTCCGTCATCCTCTCTGAGGAGGACGCCAAGCTCTACAAGCGCCTGGGCATCCACGTCAGCTGCGAGCCGAGGTACGAGGTCAAGAAGCTGTATCACAAGTAAATGCGAACACATCCGCCGGACCTTAAAGCCCGGCGGATGTGTTTTTGTCAGCCACCCTTATATTTTCTCCTGGTGGCCAAGCCGCCCCGGATGTGCCGCTGCGCCTTGTTTTCCTCCAAAACCGCCTTTACCTGCAGGTAAAGGGATCGGTTGAACAGGGGCAGCCGCTGGGAAATGTCCTTGTGTACCGTGGATTTACTGATGCCGAACTTCCGGGCGGCGTCCCGGACGGTTCCCCGGCACTCTATGATGTAAACGGCCTCATCGCAGGCCCGTTGTTCCATGTTTCCCTTCATCGGCAACACTCCCAAGCTTGAATGATACATTTCATCCTATGCTGAGGGGTGTGCCGATATGAAAAAATCAAGGGAACAGGCGGAGCATTGGCTCCGCCTGTTCCCTTGAAAAAGAAAAAGAGAAAGAGAAATGAAAAAGATGAGACCGGCAAGGTAAGTTGTTTCCCTTACCGTGGTTACAGTATGCCCCTCTTTCCTTAAAATACTCCTAAAAAAATGTTAATAATTTTTGAAGCCGGGGCGCACACTGACATGCAATCTATAATATCCTTGCGCCGCATCCGCTATAAAGCTATTGCCCTTTACTTTTTCCGCCACGCTGCCGGCACAAACAGCAGCAGCATCGGGTAGATCTCCAGCCGCCCCAGCAGCATCCCGGCACACAGAAACAGCTTGATGGCCGGGGAATAGGGGGAGTAGTTCCCCAGGGGCCCCACCATGCCGAAGCCGGGGCCCACGTTGTTAAAGCAGGAGATAGAGGCAAATAGGTTCGTTTCCAAGTCAAAAGGAGAGAAGGACAGGGCCACCAGCAGCCCTGCAACGCACAGCATATACAGGGCAAAATACACTACGATGCTGTGGGCGGTCTGCTCACTCAGCTGGTGCCCATCCACCTTGATGACGTCCACCATCCGTGGGCGCAGGGTGTGGCGCAGCTCCCGCCGGATCATCTTGCACAGGATGGTCAGCCTGGATACCTTCAGGCCGCCGGCGGTGCTGCCGGCACAGCCGCCCACAAACATCAGCATCAGCAGCACCATCTTGCTCAGAGGGGACCACACGGTAAAGTCTGCGGTGATAAAGCCTGTGGTGCTCATGATGGAGGTCACCTGGAATGCCGCCTGCCGCAGCGAAACGGAGAAGGACTGGTACAGGGGCAAAATGTCGATGGTAATGGCCGCCACGGACACCAGAACGATGCCTGCATACACCTTGAGCTCCGTGTTGCGCAGAAACTCGGTCCCGCGTTTGAGCAGGAGCAGGTAGTAGAGGTTGAAGTTCACGCCAAACAGGAACATGAACGCCGTCAGCACCCACTGGATGTAGGGGCTGAAGTTGGCAGCGCTGGCGTTGTACGCGCCAAAGCCGCCGGTGCCTGCGGTGCTCAAGGCGTGCACCACGCTGTCAAACAGGCTCATGCCGCCGAGCAGGAGGAACACGATCTCCAGCACGGTTAGTGCCATGTACAGCAGATAGAGGATCCTGGCCGTGTCCTTGGATTTAGGGGCCAGCTTGTCCATGGTGGGGCCGGGCATTTCCGCCTTGAGGATGTTGATGGATCGGTCCGGGGTCTTCAGCAGCATGACCACAAACACCAGGATCCCCATGCCGCCGATCCAGTGGGTGAAGCTCCGCCAAAAGAGCATCCCCCGGCTCAGAGCCTCCACATCGGGCAGGATGGTGGCGCCGGTGGTGGTAAAGCCGCTGACCGTCTCAAAAAACGCATCCACATAGAGCGGGATCTCCCGGGAGAATACAAATGGCAGCGCGCCGATGGCGGAGAGCATGATCCAGGTCAGGGCCACGATCATGAACCCGTCCTTGATGGAGCTGCTGCCGTGCTCACCCCGGCACAGCTTCGTCAGAAGGAAGCCCACGGCCAGGGCCACTAAAATAGTCAGGGCAAAGCTCAGAGCGCACTTTTCCCCATACAGCAGGGAAACCGCCATAGGCAGCACCAGCAGCGCTGCCTCCAGCAGCACCACCCGTCCCATGGTGAATAAAACCATCTTATAATTCATGGGGCTTCACGCCCTCCTTTCCCCATTGCCTTGTCGGCACAGGCATTATACCACTGCGGCGGCCATTCGTCCACAGGAAAAACTACTTTTCCGCCAGCTCCTTCAGATAAAGGATGGCCTCCCGGTAGCCGGCTAGTCCTTTTCCCTTGATGACCTTGCGGCAGGCCATGCCGGTGTAGGAAATGTGACGGTAGGGCTCCCGCTTTTCCGGGTCGGAGATATGCACCTCCACGGCAGGGAGATCCACCGCCCGCAGGGCATCGGCTATGGCGATGCTGGTGTGGGAGTATCCGGCGGGATTGATGACGATGCCGCCGCAGCCGTCCCGGGCCTTTTGAATTTCGTCGATGAGCACGCCCTCGTGGTTGGATTGTACGCAGATGCATTCCAGCCCTGCCTCCCGGCAGGTCTGCTCCGCCAGGGATACCAGATCCTCGTAGGTCTCCCGGCCGTAAATTTCCGGCTCCCGCAAACCCAGCAGGTTCATATTCGGGCCGTTCAACACCAGAATTTTCATACCATGCACTCCTTTAGCCGCCGGAGAGCATCCTCCGGGGCCCCGTTATTCAAAATAGCCTCATCGCTGAAGTGCTCATACAGGGCGCATCTCTGCCGATATAGCTCCGAAAGGTCGTTCTCGCGCAGCAAGGGCCTGCCGGGAGCCTCCAGCCTGCAGATGTCCCGCTGCAGCCAAATGACTTTTCCGTTCTGCCGCAGCAGGCGCCGGTTCTCCGGCCGGGTTACACAGCCGCCGCCGGTGGCCAGGATGCCGCCCCAGTGCCTGCCCAGGTCTGCCAGGACCTCCGTCTCCAGGGCTCGGAATTTTTTTTCGCCCCAGCGGTCAAAAACATCCTGGATGGACAGTCCTGCCCGCCGGACGATCTCCTCGTCACTGTCCCAAACCGGTCGGCCTGTGGCCGCCCCCAGCAGCCGGGCCAGGGTAGTCTTTCCGCTGCCGGGCATACCGATGAGAATCAGATTCTCCGTTTGCCGCCGCAGGACACCTTCCACCTGGGAAATCTTGGAAATATCCATGGCCTCACCTAAAAACAGAGCGGCAGAGGCGGCGGCCTGTGCCGCCAGCATACTCAGGCCCCCGGAGCAGGGGATGCCCAGATCTTCAGCCTGGAGCAGCAGGGCTGTCCGGGCGGGGTTGTAGATGAGGTCAGCCACAAGACACAAATTGGGAAATATTTCCAAATCCACAGCGGCCTCTCCGTTGTGGGGATACATGCCCACCGGGGTGGCATTTACTATGATTTGTGCGTCCTTATACTGGGATATATGGCGGTATGTGCTATACAGTATCCCATTGTTTTTTCCATAAAAATCATCGGGCTTTTCCGTGCGGGATAGCACGGTGACGGCGGCGCCCATCTGCCGCAGAACGGCGCATGCGGTGCCGCCGGCTCCGCCGGCGCCCAGCACCAGGGCCCGCTTCCCGGCCACGGGGACCCCGGCCTTTTCCAGCAGATACCGAAAGCCGAAGGCGTCGGTATTGTCCCCGAAAATACTGCCGTCCCGCCGCCGCAAAAGGGTGTTTACGTTGCCGGTTTCCCGGGCGATGGGGGAGAGAGAATCGCAGAGGGCATAGGCTGTTTTTTTGTAGGGAATGGTCACGTTCAGCCCATCCCAGGAGCCGCTTTTCAGAAAGTCCTCCACCTGGTCGGGAGCCTTCTCAAAGAGGGTGTAGGCATAGTCCCCCAGCAGGCTGTGCAGCAGCGGAGAATGGCTGTGTGCAAGGGTTTGCCCCAATAATCCGCAGCGCATCACTCTACCTCGCCGGAGAGGAGCTTCTCCTGATAAGTGCGGCTCTGTGCCATAAGCAGACGGTAAAGGTCTCGGGCATATTCGGCCAATTCCGGGGGTACGGAGTCGGCCGCCTGGAGCAGCTTTTCCTCCTCCCGCCGGGGATCGAGAATCGGCAGGTGCGCCCCCTGCTTGACTCGGGCGATGGCCCCGGACAGGGCCATCCGCCGGGCGAAAAGAGCCAGCAGTGCCCGGTCGGTCTCGTCCATTTCCCGGCGTAAATCAATGAGATTCATGTTCCGTTTCCTTTCTGTCAGAGAGCATAGCGTCATATATGGCAAACGCCGCCGCTGCCTCCACACAGGGCACCGCCCGGGGCACAATGCATGGATCGTGCCGACCGGAAACCTGCAGGGTCACCGGCTGCATTTTTTTCAGGTCCACGCTTCGCTGGGGCAGGGCGATGGAGGGGGTGGGCTTGATAGCCACACGGAAATCTATGCACATTCCGGTGGAAATACCCCCTAATATACCGCCGCAATGATTGGTTTCTGTGACGATTTTGCCGTTATCATCCAAAACAAAAGGGTCGTTGTTTTCGCTGCCCCGGAGCCGGGCGGAGGCAAAGCCGCTGCCGAAGGCGATGCCCTTCACAGCGGGGATGCCGAACACGGCGGCGCTGAGCCGGGACTCCAGCCCGTCAAAAACCGGGCCGCCTACCCCGGCGGGCACGCCCAGGATCCGACATTCGATGACGCCGCCCAGGCTGTCGCCGGCGGCCTTTGCCTCCAGGATGGCCTGGGCCATGGCCTCGCCTTGGGCCTCATCCACCACGGGGAAAGGCTTATCCGCCGTGGAGGAGAGCAGCTGGCCCCGGTCGTTCACAGGGCCGATGGAGCGGATGCGGGAGAGAACGGAAATACCCGCCTGCTCCAGCAGCTGCAGACAGATGCCCCCGGCTATGCACAGCGCCGCCGTCATCCGCCCGGAAAACGGGCCGCCGCCGGGCTCGATGCGGCCGTATTTCACATAGGCGGTGTAGTCCGCGTGTCCTGGCCGGGGTACGGCGGAAAGTATCTCATAATCGGCGGAGCGGACGTCGGTATTTTCGATGACGGCGGTGATGTCCTCTCCGGTGGTAACGCCGCCGTTCAGGCCCGAGAGAAATCGGGGAACATCCGCCTCCCGCCGGGCCGTGGAGAGAGGGCTGCGGCCCGGCGCCCGGCGGTCCAAAAACGCCTGCAGCGCCGCCGGGGACAGGGCCTTTCCGGCGGGGATGCCAGCCAGGGTCATGCCGATGACCGGGCCGTGGGAGCGGCCGAACAGGGTCAGACGGAGGGTGTCTCCGATGGTGCTGGACATGGCGCTTCTCCTTTCAAGGATTGAAAATCTGCCCAAAAGGCGGGGTAGGATTTGCTTACGCAATCGGCATCCCGAACCGTGACGGGTGCATCTGCCGACAGGGCCGCCAGGGCGGCGGACATGGCCAGGCGGTGGTCGCCCATGGGATCAACTGTGCCGCCCTGCAGATGGGAAACGCCGTGAATGAGCAGACCGTCGCCGTCTACGGTGAGGCACCCGCCCAAGCTGTTTAATAGCTCGGCAATGCCCTGCAGCCGGTCGGATTCCTTATAGCGCAGGCGGCGGGCGTTTTGGATATGGCTCTCCCCCTCTGCTGCGGCGGCCAAAACACTCAGGGGGGGAATGAGATCGGGAATGGGCCGGGCGTCTATATCTGTGGCCCGGAGCCGCCCCTTCCGGACGGTGATGCAGCCGGAGGAGAGATTTACTTCCGCCCCCATCTGCCGCAGCAGGGGCAGCAAGGCACTGTCGCCCTGCCGGGTGGGCAGGGACAGCCCATCCACGGTAATGCCCTCCCGGCTCATGGCCCCGGCGCAGAGGAAAAAGGCAGCGGCGGACCAATCCCCCTCCACAGTGAGATGGGAGGAGAGCCGGTAGCGCTGGCCGCCGGGGATCCGATAGCGGCTGCCTGTCCGGTACAGGGAGATGCCCGCTGCAGCCAGGACCTCCTCGGTCATGGCGATATAAGGGGCGGACTCCGGCGCGGAGGTGAGGGTGAGGGTACTGTCTCCCGGCAGCAGAGGTAAGGCCAGCAGCAGGGCGGAGACGAACTGAGAGGAGACGTCCCCCGGGAGGACATAGTCCCCGGACCGCAGCTGCCCCTGACAATGGAGGTCACAGCCGTCTGCCGTGGCGGACATGCCGTGGCGTACCAGCTCCGCTAAAAGGGGCTCTAAGGGGCGTTGGGGCAGGCGGCCCTCCCGGTGGAACACGGCATTTATGCCCAAAGCGCCCACCAGGGGCAGGAGAAAGCGCAGGGTGGTGCCGCTCTCCCGGCAGGGCAGGATGCAAGGCTTTCGCCGTGGGGCGAGGAGGGGGGCGACCTCATAGGTCTCCGGCGCGATTTCCCGGATATCGGCACCCAGAGCCTGCAGACAGGACAGGGTGGCGCGGATATCCCCACAGACGCCCCGGCAATGAATGGTGACCGGGGTCCGGCTCAATGCGGCGGCGATGAAAAACCGGTGGGCATAGGACTTGGAGGCGGGAACGGTGACCCGGCCTGTGCGGGGGCCGGGGAGAATGGTTTGATTCATGATAGACCTCCGTCCCGAAGCCAGGAAACAAAGTCCCGGGCCGGGATCGCCTCCACCCGGCAGCGGCCTACAGCCTCCGGCAGGATGAGAGGCAAGCGGTCTCCCCGGCGCTTCTTGTCGGACAGGGCGGCCCGGGCGATGGCCTGGGCGGAAAAGTCCGTGTGGGTAGGGAGGTCATAGGAGGCCAAAAGACGCTCCAGGTCGGAAAGGGCCTCCGGAGTGCAAAGACCCCGGTGGCAGGCGGCCCGGGTGAGGACGGCCATGCCTATGGCCACCGCTTGGCCGTGGGAAACGGCATAGTGAGAGCAGCTCTCGATGGCGTGGCCCACCGTGTGGCCGAAGTTCAGGAGCCGACGGCAGCCGGTGTCCCATTCGTCGGATTGGACAAAGTCTCTTTTAATCTCTACGCAGGCGGAGATCACCTGCTCCGGCAGCCGGGAGACCGGCTCCGAGAGCAGGGCGGAGTAGAGGGGGTCGCCGGAGAGCATGGCGTATTTGACAAGCTCCCCACAGCCGTTTTGATATTCCTGCGGAGGGAGCGAGTGCAGCAGTTCCGGATCGCACAGCACCAGGGCAGGCTGATGAAATGCACCCACCTGATTCTTGCCCCCGGGGAGGTTCACAGCGGTCTTGCCGCCCACGGAGGAGTCCACCGCCGAGAGCAGGGTGGTGGGCACCTGTACATAGGGGATGCCGCGCTGATAGGTGGCGGCGGCAAAGCCCGCCAGGTCTCCTGCTACGCCGCCGCCCAGGGCAACGATCAGGTCGCTGCGGGTGAAGCCTGCGGTCAGGAGGGCCTGCTGCAGGGCGGCATAGGTCGAAAGAGTTTTGGAGCGCTCCCCATGGGGAAAGACAAAGCGCTCCGGGCAGAAGCCTGCATCCCGGAGGGAACGCTCCGCCGCCGGGCCATAGAGGGCGGACACCGTGTCATCCGACACCACCATCACGGACCGGGGGGCGGCGAAAAGGCCCCGCAGCTGCGCGCCCAGGTCGGACAGCAGGCCGCTGCCGATACGAACCTCATAGGGGTGGGAGGCGCTGATGGAAACGGCCCTCATAGCTCCGAGCTCCTGTGCACCGCCGACACCTGGCGGCTCAAACGGGCAAACTGCTCCGGCAGCAGGGCCTGGCCCCCGTCGCACAGGGCGTGGAGGGGGTCGTTGTGGACCTCAATGAGCAGGCCGTCACACCCGCAGGCGGCGGCGGCCAGGGCCATGGGCGGCACCAGGGAGGCACGGCCCACGGCATGGCTGGGATCTACGATGACGGGCAGGTGGGTCAGCTCGTGGAGCAGGGGAACGGCGGAGAGATCCAAGGTGCTGCGGGTGCCGCCGCTGAAGGTGCGGATGCCCCGCTCGCAGAGAATGACGTTTTCGTTGCCGCCGGAGAGAATGTACTCGGCACTGAGAAGCAGCTCCTGCACCGTGGCGGCAGGGCCGCGCTTGAGCAGCACCGGCTTGCGGCAGCGGCCCAGGGCACGCAGAAGATCGTAATTCTGCATATTCCGGGCGCCTACCTGGAGGATATCCACGTCCTCAAACAGAGGCAGGTCAGTGGCGCTCATGATCTCGGAGACAACGGGCAGGCCCGTTTCCCGGCGGGCGGTGCGCAGAAGCGCCAGCCCCTCTTCCCGCAGGCCGGAGAAGCTGTAGGGGGAGGTACGGGGCTTATAGGCGCCGCCCCGGAGGAGCTGCGCCCCGGCAGCCTGGACGCTGCGGGCGATGGAAAGGAGCTGCTCCTCTGACTCCACGGTACAGGGGCCGGCCATGAGACAGAAATGGCCGCCGCCGATGAATACATCTCCCACCTGCACCACGGTGTCTGCCGGGTGCGAGCGGCGGGAGGCCAGGGGGAGTGGATCCGCCAGGGGCAGGACGCTCTCCACCATAGGGAGAGAGGAAAGAATGCCGGCGTCCGCCCGGTCCGTTTGCCCTGAAAGCAGCAGGATGGTCTTGCCCTGACAGAGCTGCCTGGTGGCGGTCAGGCCCAGGCCCTCCAGGTAGGCGGTGAGCCGGGCATCCTGCTGGGGTGAGATGTCTTTATTCAGCACAAGGATCATGGTTTTCCTCCTCCGGGTTTGCAATAAAAAAACGCACAGGTAACACCTGCGCGGCAAGGTCGGACAGCGGTGGCCGGCCAAAAAAGTCGTTACAGGCCATGGCTGTATATTCTTGATTTAGTATAAATGATTTTATCACGGTTCGGAGAGTGTGTCAACCTTTTCCGGCCAAAAGGGAAGGGTGTCTGTAGGTTTGTCAAGCGTATTGCATACGGAACAGGGAGCTCTGCGGGCGACAGCCGGGCATGCATACCATGCGGTCAAGCTGCGATGAAAATCTCGGGGGAATAGGCGGATTGCTCGGGCCTTCAGCGGGGAATAGGGCGATGTAGCCTTGCCTTATGAGACCATAATCTGCAAATCTCTTTTACCCGATCCAATAATACTGTTCTTCTATGCCAATGGCATTTTTTTCGCAAAGCTATTGACAAGTTGAAGGACATGTTGTATCCTTTCCTCAGATGTCCGAACATTATTACATTATTGGAGGCTATAATGAAAGGTAAAACATATGCTGAGATCAAACACCAGTATGAAGCGCTTAGAGCCACATCTGCCCTCATCGCTGAGCGCAGGGAGGAACTGTGCGCCTTTTGGAAAGCGGCTGCACCGGCACACATTGTGGTGCTCGGGTGCGGGTCGAGCTTTCAACTGAGCACAGCGCTGGCCAGCAGCTTAAATCTCTCCCAGGATATTCCTGCAGTAAGCATCCCCGCAGGTGATTTTTTGGTTCATCCACAGTGGTACACCCACGTGATGACCGGGGCCCTTGTCATCACCCTTTCCCGCTCCGGTGAAACCAGCGAGCTTATTTATTCGCTCCAAAAAATCCGGAAGGATTTCCCGGCCAACAAGGTCCTGTCCGTCACCTGTGTGTGCGATTCCCAGGTGAAGAATTACACGGATATGCTCCTGGAGCTTCCCTGGGCCTTTGATGCCAGTGTTTGCCAAACCAGCTCCGTTGTAAACCTGTATGCCGCGCTGGAGCTTATTATTGGATATGTCACCGGGGACGAGCAAAAGGTGGCCGATATTCATTGGCTTGCCGAAAACGGAGACGCATATCTGACCGGTGTAGAGCCCGCCGTGAAGGAACTGGCGGCAAAGCCTTGGAATAATGTCACCGTGCTTTGCGACGGTGAGGCAAACGGTCTGGCTGAGGAAGGCGCCCTTGCCTTCAACGAGATCGCATACAGACCCTCCATGTGCAAGCATATACTGGACCTACGGCACGGCCCTATCGTGCTGATAGATTCTGAAACCCTTGTCCTGGCCTGCCTGAATAATGACAATTTTGAGTATCAGCGTGGGCTTATTGCCGATGTTGCCAAAAAAGGCGCTCTCATCGTTGCCTTCAGTGCAGAAACGCTGCCTGCGCTGGATGGCGTATCTGCCCAATTCAGTGTGAAGCAAGAGCTGCACCCTGTGGCTGCCGCCCTTGCCATGATGCCCATTGCGCAGCTCCTTTCCGTCTACAAGGCTGCCGAGATAGGCGTCGACCCGGACAATCCGGATGGTCTCGACGCCTGGATAAAGCTCAACTGACACATAGTAAGGCGCGTCCCGCGTCTGCGCAGGAGGATTTCCAGCGCATGAAATCTCCCTCCCCATGCCGCTCCTCCCTGCAAAAAATCGAGGCAGAATCTCTGCCTCGATTTTTTTCACAAATCGCCTTGTAACCTATGCTTCTTAGCTATATCGGCCGGGAAAGCCCGCTCATTTACCAATCCGATTTTTTCCGGGCAAAGGCCGCAATGACGCTCTCTATGCCGAAAAGTACCAGATATACTGCCACCAAATAGCTGATGGCACGGATGGTCAAGAATGAGAGCATGGGGCTAAAGAGCATCATAAAGCCCAAAATCAGGCCCAGAATGTTGAGAAGCAGGGAGAAATAATAGTAAAACGAGTTGCCGATCAGCCGGACCAGATTCACCCGGGTTAGGCCGGAAATGCAGTGGGCAATGAACCAGATAGGCATCAGGATGGTCAGCGCCCACTTGCCCACGTTGGGATTAGCCAGCAGCATAATGCCGCACATAACGCTCAGAATCCCCGCAATCAGCGACAGCATGGGACCAAACCCGGTGAACCGGGACAGACGCACATACACCACAATGTCCTCAATGCCCAGGGCAATGGCGATGATGCCATAGACTACCACCAAGCCTGAGAGCATGCTCTCGGGCCTTGCAAAGGTGAACACGCCCAACAGGATCAGCAGAATGCCCGCAATCAGCTCACTCCAGCCGAAGCCGCCTTCCCTTTTCATTTCGCAGCCCCCTCCTTATCCTGCAGGATCTTCATGAATTCACTTCCGGTGATGGTTTCCTTTTCATACAGGTATTTGGCCAGCTCATCCAGCTTGCTCCGATGCTCTGCCAGCAGGCGGCGCGCCTTTTCGTGTTGAGCCTTCACGGTCTCCACCACTTTTTTGTCGATCTCCTTCTGGGTGTCCGCCGAGCAGGCCAGGGAGGTATCTCCGCCCAGATACTGGTTGGTCACCGTTTCCATAGCTACCATGTCAAATTCATCCGTCATGCCGTATCGGGTGACCATGGCCCGGGCCAGCTTGGTGGCCTGCTCAATGTCGTTGGAGGCGCCGGTGGTGATCTGACCGAACACCAGCTCCTCCGCCGCCCGCCCGCCGGTAAGGGTGGCAATTTTATTTTCCAGCTCCTCCTTGGTCATCAGGACCTTGTCAGTCTGCTCCACCTGCATGGTGTAGCCCAGGGCGCCGGAGGTGCGGGGAATAATAGTGATCTTCTGCACCGGGGCGGATTCCGTCTGCAGCGCCGCCACCAGGGCGTGGCCGATCTCGTGGTAGGCTACCACCTTCTTTTCCGCATCGGTCATGATGGCATTTTTCTTTTGATACCCGGCGATGACCACCTCGATGCTTTCCTCCAGGTCCGCCTCCTTTACCACCGTGCGCCCGTCGCGCACGGCCCGCAGTGCCGCTTCGTTGATGATGTTGGCCAGCTCCGCGCCGGAGGTGCCCGCCGCCATCCGGGCAATGGTGTGGAAATCCACATCCTCCGCCGCCTTGATCTTCTTGGCATGGACCTTCAGGATCGCCTCACGGCCGGCCAGATCCGGCAGCTCCACCGGCACCCGCCGGTCGAAACGGCCCGGGCGGGTCAGGGCCGGATCCAGGGACTCCGGGCGGTTGGTGGCTGCCAGAATAATCACGCCGTTGTTGCCATCAAATCCGTCCATCTCGGTGAGCAGCTGGTTTAAAGTCTGCTCCCGCTCATCGTTGCCGCCGATCTGCCCGTCACGCTTTTTGCCGATGGCGTCAATTTCATCGATAAACACGATGCACGGCGCCTTCTCCTTGGCCTGCTTGAACAGGTCCCGGACCTTGGAGGCACCCATGCCCACAAACATCTCTACAAATTCAGACCCGGACATGGAGAAAAACGGCACCCCAGCCTCACCGGCGACCGCCTTGGCCAGCATGGTTTTACCGGTACCCGGAGGGCCCACCAGCAGCACACCCTTGGGCATGGACGCGCCTGCATCGGAATATTTCTTGGGATTGTGCAGATAGTCTACGATTTCCGCCAGGTTTTCCTTGGCCTCGTCCTCTCCGGCCACGTCGGCAAAGCGGATGCCGTCGGAGGAGGGCACGTAGACCTTGGCGTTACTTTTTCCCATGCCGAAGGTCATGGCATTGGGCCCGCCGGCCTGGGACATCATTTTCTTGGCCATATACTGCCCTAAAATCGCAAAAATAGCGATGGGCAGGATCACGCTGAGGAAAAAGCTCAGCAGCGGCGACATTTCACCTGTGATGTTTCGGGTAAATGTTGCTCCGGCGGCGTAGAGCCGGTCCGTCAGTGTGGCGTCGTCCATTTTCCCGGTTTTGTAGATCTGCTGTTCCTCCTTATCCGTGAACACGATCTCCGAGTCGTCCACCTCCACATTGCCGATGTTCTTCTCCTCGATCATCTTCATAAAGGTGCCGTAGTCTACCTCCTTCACCTGGTGAGTCTCCAGCAGCGGTGCAACGACCATATTAAAAATCAGTATGACCAGCAGAACGATGCCGTAGTAGTAGATCAAGGGCTTTTTTGGTGATTTGACCTCTTTCATAGGGTTACCTCCTTACGTCGTGTGTATCGCACCCCTGCGGTGCAGCTGCCGGGGCGCGGTAAATAATAAAGGAAAATCCCACACGAATGTGCAGGATTTTGGCGGAGCGGATGATTTTTTCGCCGAACTGCTCCAGAGTTCGACCTGCAATCAAATTGGTGGAGGCGAGGGGAGTCGAACCCCTGTCCGAAAGCGCTTTAACAGGACCTTCTCCGGGCGCAGTTATGTTTCAGCATTCCCTCCTCGCGCAGGCACATAACAGACTGCGCGATTCAGTAGAGTCATGATGCGTGGGCGGGGCAACTCTTACCCGCCGCACGGACGCCACATAAACGACGCCTTCCCCGGCCTGTGGCCTCTCCGGTTCAGACGGTCACAGCTTAAGCTGCGACGGCAACAGTATTAGTGTTGTCAGTTCATTTTTAATTGCCCGTTTTATGGTGGCCAGGCGCCACCGCCCGCTTATCCTGCCTCCACACCCCCGTCGAAACCGGTACGCCCCCATATAGAGTTGCCGAAAATCCCTATGGGATTTTCCGGCAGAGAGGCTGCAGCCTGCTGGGTGCATCATTTTGGGCCTGTGGCGCAGAATGATGCACTGGAAGCCTGAGAGGTGTTTTTCCCCACGCATATGCCGCGATGAAAAACGATTCCCATTTTTTGCCGCCTGCCGGCGGCAAGCTCTGCGAGGCTCTATGCTTTGCAGAGCTATATTTTCCGCCGGGTACCGGGAATTATTCCCGGCACCCGGGCAGAATACGATGATTTTACCGCCCGTAGGGATCCGGCAGCTTCTCCGGCTCCGGATACTCCACGCCCTTGGTGTCCACGGTGACGGAGGCCATCACCTGGGGCTTTTTGGGCTTGTTGGTCATCATGTTTCGGGGAGCCGAGGCGATAGCGTCCACCACGTCCATGCCATCGATGACCATGCCGAAGGCGGCATATTCCCCGTCCAGATGGGGGCTGTCCTTGTGCATGATGAAGAACTGGCTCCCGGCAGAGTCCGGAGCCTGGGCCCGGGCCATGCTCAGAACGCCCCGAGAGTGGCGCAGATCGTTGTTAAAGCCATTTGCCTTGAATTCACCCTTGATGCAGTAGCCGGGGCCGCCCATGCCGGTGCCGTCGGGGCACCCGCCCTGGATCATGAACCCGTAAATGCACCGGTGGAAAATGAGCCCGTTATAAAACCCCTTTTTTATGAGAGAGATGAAGTTATACACGCTCTGCGGCGCCACATCGGGGTATAGCTCCGCCACGATCTTGCCGCCGTCCGCCATGGTTATGGTCACAATAGGATTGTTTTCCATGCTCTGTCTCCTTTATCTGTTTTTCTCGCGCATGGCCCGGTCCATCTCGCGCTTGGCGTCCCGCTTGGCCACGGCTTCCCGTTTGTCGTAGGTTTTCTTACCCTTGCACAGGCCCAGCTCAATTTTCACCCGGCTGTCCTTGAAATACACAGACAGGGGGATCAGCGCGTAGCCCTGCTGCTTTTGCAGGTCGTGCAGCTTGCGGATCTCCCGTTTGTGCAGCAGCAGCCGCTTGGGTCGGTCCGGATCCTTATTGAAGATGTTGCCCTTGTCATAGGGGGAGATGTGTACGCCATAGGCAAACACCTCTCCATCCTTGGCCTGGCAATAGGAATCCTTCAGATTCAGCGTGCCGGCCCGGATGCTCTTGACCTCCGTGCCGAACAGCTCCACCCCGGCCTCATAGCGATCCTCCACGAAATAGTCATGGAACGCCTTGCGGTTTTGGGCGGCGATCTTAATGCCTTTTTTTTCCATGGAGGACCTCCTTTCTCCGGATGGAACAGTATAGCACACTTTTCTGACCATTGCAAGAGCGAATACCCTCACCTTTGGTCGGTATTTGTTGCCCTACAACACATCTTGGACAAGTGAATAAAAAGCTATGAAGGATATGGCCCCGTGGGGTATAGCTAAGCTGCCGCACCAAACCAGCCCGAGGAGCGGAACGCAGCCACCGCAAAAATCAGGAGCGGTTCCGATCTGTTCATTCCTACCGGTCACCTGCAGGCTCTGCAAAGCAGCTTGCTTTTTATGCCTGCCGCGCCAATAACCCGTCCATGAGAGCCCTCCGCCGGATGCTTCGGGCGGAGAGTGTTCTGCTGTTATTTTACTTCATAAACGCCCTGTGGAAGATCTTCTTGCCCTTCTTGATGATAACGCCCTCGCCGGCCAGGCTGTCTGCGTCAAAGGAGGCATCAATGGACTCTACCTTTGCGTCATTGATGCTGACGCCGCCCTGCTGCACCAGCCGCCGGGCCTCGCTGTTGGAGGCACACAGGCCGCACTCCACCAGCAGCGCCATGACGCCGATCTTGCCGTCTGTCAGCTTGTCGGCTGCAAGCTCTGTGGCGGGCATATGGGTGGCATCTCCCTTGCCGGAGAACAGCGCACGGGATGCCTCCCGGGCCTTATTGGCCTCCGCCTCGCTATGGACCAGCTTCGTCAGCTCATAGGCCAGGATATCCTTGGCCTCGTTGAGCTTGGCATCCTTCCAATCGGCCATGGCGTTAATTTCCTCCAGCGGCAGGAAGGTCAGCATCCGCAGGCACTTGATGACATCCGCATCATCCACATTGCGCCAGTACTGATAGAACTCGAAGGGACTGGTCTTGTTGGGATCCAGCCACACGGCGCCGGAGGCGGTTTTGCCCATCTTCTTGCCCTCGGAATTCAGCAGCAGGTTGATGGTCATGGCATGGGCATCCTTGCCCAGCTTGCGGCGGATCAGCTCTGTGCCGCCCAGCATATTGCTCCACTGGTCGTTGCCGCCAAACTGCATATTGCAGCCGTAATGCTGGAACATGTAGTAGAAGTCATAGCTCTGCATGATCATGTAGTTGAACTCCAGGAAGCTCAGGCCCTTCTCCATGCGCTGCTTATAGCACTCGGCCCGCAGCATGTTATTCACAGAGAAGCAGGCGCCAACCTCCCGCAGCAGCTCAATATAGTTCAGCGGCATCAGCCACTCGGAGTTATAGAGCATCAGCGCCTTCCCATCAGAGAAATCAATGAATTTCTCCATCTGGCGCTTGAAGCACTCGGCATTGTGAACGATATCCTCCCGGGTGAGCATTTTGCGCATATCCGTCCGGCCGGAGGGATCGCCGATCATCGTTGTGCCGTCGCCAATGAGGGCGATGGGCTTATTGCCGGCCATCTGCAGGCGCTTCATCAGGCACAGAGCCATGAAGTGCCCCACATGCAGGGAGTCCGCTGTGCAGTCAAAGCCAATGTAGAAGGTTGCCTTGCCGTTGTTGACCATCTCCCGGATCTCGTCCTCATTGGTCACCTGTGCGATCAGCCCGCGGGCGATCAATTCTTCATAAATTCCCATTTTTTTCGTTCCTTTCTTTTATTGCAAATCAGACAGGAGAAAAAATCGCCCCCTGTCTCCTTGGACAGAGGGCGACATATGTCACGGTACCACCTCATATTCGCCGCAGCCTCGCGGTCTGCAGCCTCACGGAGTGCGCCGCACCCCTGCGCTGTAACGGGCGCACCCGACGCATCCCTACTAAGGCTCCCGCCCGTTCGGAAGGCAGCTCCGGGATGTATTCACAGCCGCTCTCCTCTCCCCCTTGCACCCAACGGAGGCTCTCTTGGCAGGCAGAACCGGCGTTACTTTTTCCCATCATTGCTGTAGGAATATGAACTTACCAAATATTATAGAGAGCGATTCATTTTTTGTCAACAGCCCTTGCCAATGTTTTTTCAAAAACGTTTGCAGGACTACAATACATCACATCAAAAACAAGTAAAAGGGGCAGAGAATCGGAAACGGCTCGATGCCGCTTATTCCTTCTGTCCGCTTAGAGATCACATGCTATGCGTACTTGCCGCTCTAACGGCTGCCCGTGGAGCTCTCCGCCGGGCGTCTGCCCCGGAGTCCGCTGCCCGATATGCTTGACAAAGCTGCGTTTGCGCAAATACTGCCATTGGATGCCGGGAATAAGGAGGGAGGGGCGTCGGGGATGTAAAGGACAGCTTTATCGGGGGATGGAAAAAACGCTGCGGCAAAGCCTTTGACAGCTTACCGCAGCGGCAGGTATACTGGATGCAATATCCGGCCCGGATCAGGAGTGGAGGGCCACGGTGTACTGATACCGGTCCCCCAGCACGATGCTTTCGCATATCTCCACAATGACACCGTCTGACGATGTAACGCGGCTTACACTCAGGCCCGGGGCCGGGCGGTCGACGTTCAAAAGCTTTGCATCCGCCTTGGATATAAGGATGGCCTGGAAGGTTTCTACCGCTGTGTCCGGCTGAAAGCTGCTGTTTTGACGCATGGTCTGGTACAGGCCCTTCTCGCGGATCATCTCCTCAGTCATGAATGGGTAGAGCGCCGCGGGGATGTACGAGGTCTCCAGCGCGAAGGGCTTGCCATCGGCAAGGCGGAGCCTGCGCAGGGAGAATATTTCCGAGTTAGGCTCTATAGAAAGCCGGGCCGCCATATTGGCATCGGCCGGGAGCTTTCGAAAGGAGACAATGCTGCTGGACGGCGTGTAGCCCATGCGCTTGATCTCCTCGCTAAAGCTATAGAACTTTACCAGATTCTGCTCCAGCTTCGGCATGGCCACAAAGGTTCCGCGCCCCTGCTTGCGCGTAACCAGCCCGTTTCGGACAAGGACATCCATGGCCTGGCGTACCGTGGAGCGGCTGACATTATACTCCCGGCACAGCTGCATTTCACCGGGCAGCATGCACCCCACCGGCCAAGCATTGTTCCTGATCTTCGCGGTAAACTCCCGCACCAGCTGCTGATACAGGGCGATGGGTAGGTTGTCATTCAGCATAGCAAACCTCCGAAAAACAACGGTTTATTCATTAAACCGCATAATTCTAAGTTATTTTACACCATTGTGCCGCATTATCCAAGGCGAATTGTATAACATGAGGAAAAACTTGTCAAGTTGAATAAAAAGCAACAAATCATTTTGTGGAATCTTCCGTTTCCCCCCTATATTGACACGCCGTCATCATAATGATATAATGTTCGTACATTTAGAGACGGAGGAAGACTATGTCGGGTAATGCGATTCTCAAGGAGCTGGTGACGGCCTCCAAGGCCGGCCGGCCGGCGGGTATATGCTCTGTATGCAGTGCAAACGAGTATGTGATCGAAGCGGCCATGGAGGAGACTCTCGCCTCGGGCGGGGTGTGTCTGATCGAGGCAACGGCAAACCAGGTCAACCAGTTTGGCGGCTACACCGGAATGACACCGGCTGATTTTGTGAGCTTCTGCAGAAAAATCGCATCCCGCACGGGATTGGATGAGGAACGGCTGATCTTCGGCGGTGACCACCTGGGCCCCCTGGTGTGGAGCGCTGAGGAGGAAGAGGCCGCCATGGAAAAGGCGGAGGCGCTGGTTCGCGCCTATGCGGCCGCCGGAGTCCAAAAGATCCATATAGATGCAAGCATGCGCCTGGGAAGCGATGACCCCCAGGCGCCCCTGGACCCCGCCGTTGTTGCCCGGCGCGCCGCCCGCCTGTGCCGGGCGGCGGAGGAAGCACGGCCCGAGGGCGAGCTGCCCCTGTATGTGGTGGGCAGCGAGGTGCCCATTCCGGGCGGCGCAACGGAGGCGGAGGAGGGCATCTCCGTCACGCGCGGCGAGGATCTGCGGAATGAGTATGAGCTGTTCAAAAGCGCTTTTCTCCGCCAGGGGCTGGATGATGCGTGGACGCGCGTTATTGCTGTTGTGGTGCAGCCGGGGGTGGAATTCGGCGACGACCAGGTGTTTCTCTACAACAGAAGCAATGCGGCTGAATTGATCGCCTGCGCACGGACACTGGATGGGATCGTGCTGGAGGGACATTCCACCGATTACCAATCCGCCCGGGCTCTGCGGGAAATGCGGGAGGATGGCATTGCGATCCTGAAGGTCGGGCCCGCGCTGACCTATGCGTTCCGGGAGGCGCTTTTTGCCCTGGAACGGATCGAGCGCGAAATGAATCCCTGCGCACCGGCAGGAGGATACTCCGATTTTTCAGCTGTTTTAGATCGCGTCATGTGCCAGAATCCCGGGAACTGGATCAAGCACTACCACGGAGAGCCGTACAGAGTTGCCCTGATGCGCAAGTACAGCCTTTCCGACCGCTCCCGGTATTATCTCGACAACCCCGAGGTGCAGGATGCCACCCGGCGCCTCTTCAGAAATTTCAACGCCGCACCGTGTCCCACCGGCCTTTTGGCACAGTTTCTGCCGCGCCAGGCGGAGGCTATCATTGCCGGGACACTGGATACTGCCGCAGAGGCTATTGTGAAGGAAAATATTAAGTACGTTCTGCGGTCCTACCGATGAAACACTGCTGCATGCTCATGCCGGAAAGGAAAGCTTTCACTATGAAAACAAACGACATTGTCACCATCTCGGATGTCTGCGCGGATCTGCTCCTTTTCGGCGACGACATTATGCCTGAATTCGGGCAAAAGGAAAAGCTGGGCAGCCGCTACTATCTCACCATGGGCGGCTCGTGCGGCATTTTTGCGTGCCAGGCGGCAAAGCTGGGACTAAAGACCGCCGTGGTGGGGACCCTTGCCGATGATGTGATCGGCCGTATGCTGCTGGAAAAATACAGAGAATCCGGCGTTATAACGGAGCATCTTAGATTCGCGGACAGCTATACGGCCATGAGCGTGGCGCACTGCAGGGGCTCGGACCGCGCGATCCTTACGCTGCCGGGCTGTATAGATTCTATTGCGGCGGAGGATGTTCCGCCGGTGCTTTTGACACAGACACGGCACCTGCATATTGCCAGCTTCTACATTCTAAAAAAGATGTGGCCCGGCTGGCGCAGCGTGATCTCCGCCGTCAAGGCATCGGGGGGAACGGTGAGCCTGGACACGAACTACGATCCGGAGGAGCGATGGGACATTCCGGAGCTGATGGATATCCTTCCGATGGTGGACATCTTCTTCCCCAATGAAACGGAGCTATGCAGCATTATGCATGAGTCTGATCCCATGACAGTGCTGGAGAGGGCCTCCGGGATCGTGCCTGTATGTGTTATGAAATGCGGCGGCAGAGGTGCTGTTGCCGCCGCCGATGGCAAGCGATACCACTGGCAGGCGGAAAAGGTCCGGGTCACCGATACCGTCGGCGCAGGAGACACGTTTGACGCGGGCTTCCTGTTTGGGTATCTCAATGACCTGGGCATACAGCGGAGCGGGGAGATCGCGACGTTCTGCAGCGCAGGAAATGTAGGCAGGCTGGGCGGTGTGGACGGCCAGCCGACGCTCCGGGAGGTCGTGGAGCGATTTGAGCTGTAGCACAGCGGGCAAAGTCCGCCTTGCGATACAAAAAAACGATAAAGAGAGGATAAACCAATGAAAAAAATGCTGGCACTTGTGTTGTCCCTGGTCATGGTATTCGGACTCGTTGGCTGCGGCAAGAACGCAGGCGGCTCTGATAATGACGGCAGCACAAAGCTCACCGTATGGTATTGGGGTGAGCAGGAGATCCCGGGCTACAAGCAGTACATGGAAGAAATGGCACAGAAGTACAGCAGCGAAACGGACGGCATCAGCGTTGAGGTCGTGCTGCAGGAGAGCGACACGCTGTATTCTGCGCTGCGCACGGCTGAGCAGGCCGGCGAGGGCCCGGATCTTGCGTTCCTCTGGGGCGGAACGCAGGCTCTGGACGATGTCTGGCTGGGGAACCTGGCGCCTATCTCCGACTATATGACGGAGGAGGAGCTGTCCTGCATGACTGCCAGCGCCCTGGCCGAAACCAACTGGGACGGCAAGCAGTGGGGCTTCCCTGCATACAGCGTCTGCTTCGGCATTGCCTATAACAAGCAGATGTTTGCCGCCGCGGGGCTGGATCCGGAGAATCCGCCCACGACCTGGCAGGATTTTATCGCCGCCTGTGATGCCCTCAAGGCGGCCGGCTATACCCCCATTGGCAGCGGACTGAAGGACGGCTATCTGCCCGGCTGGCTGGCTGTTTATTTCGGCGCACAGAATTATGACGACCCCAATGAGGCCATCAAGCCCTTCCGCCTGGAGGAATCCTATACGGATAAGGAATGCTCCCAGTGGATCTATCTGATCGAGGAGCTTATTAAGGGCGGGTACTTCAACGAGGATATTCAGTCCCTGGATCTGTATCAGGGCCAGCAGCTGCTGGAGACCTCTAACTGCGCCATGACCTTCCAGTGCGGTCCCTACACCGCCAGCATTGCGGAGAAGATGGGCGAGGATGTTATCGGCTTTATGCAGGCGCCGGTATACGGCAGCGGTGAGCTGGCCAAGTCCGTGTGCGTGGGCCAGCAGGTATTTGTGATGCCCAAGAGCGCCAAGCACAAGGATCAGGCAGCGGACTTCCTGCTGTTCCTGGCCAGGAAGGAAAACCTCAGCCGCATGTATGAGCTGACGAACGCGTGGATGCCCACGGTGGATTTCGATGCGTCCTCCCTGGACAATGAGATCTGCAAAAATGTTGCTACCTGGATGCAGGATCAGCGCCTGTATGACTATCAGTACACCTATCCCATCGGCTGGGAGAACGAGAGCCTGTGCCCCGTGATGCAGAAGATGTTCACGGAGGGACTGAGCGCCGCAGATGCAGTCAACGAGCTGCAGGACGGCATCAACAAATGGGCGGAGCAAAACGCCAATGTGCTGGAGGCCTATAAGATCTGGGTCGTCAAATAACGGCTCTGCATCAAAACGGCCCGGAGGGGCATTTGCCCCTCCGGGCAATTCTGAAGGACACGGGAGTCGGAGGTATTTATGCGAAAAAGAATGGAGAAAACTGCGCCATATTTGTATATTCTCCCGATGATTCTTGTTGTCGGGATTGTAATAATTTACCCGATCATCGAGCTGTTTATCGGGAGCCTTACTTCCACGAGCTATGACGGAAAAACCATCTTTGTGGGCCTCAGCAATTTTAAGCTGGTGGTGGCCGACCCGCTGTTCAAAACAGCGATCATCAACAATCTCAAGCTGTTTCTGATGGTTCCGGTGCTGACGCTTGTCTCACTGGTGCTGGCCACGCTGCTGTCAAACCGGATACGCGGCTGGCAGTTCTACCGGGCCATTGTTTTTATCCCTTACATTCTATCCATCACCGCCGTGGGCATTATTTTCAGCTATATCATGCAGTATAACGGCATTTTCAACACGGTTTTGCGGGCCATGGGGCTGGATGCATGGGCCCTGGATTGGCTGGGCAGCCCCAAATATGCCATGGGCGCTGTGGCATTTGTGATCTTCTGGAAGCAGGTGGGCTTTGGCGTAATATTGTTCCTGGCGCGGATCCAATCCATTGATTCGACCCTTTATGAAGCGGCTGCCCTGGATGGCGCGTCGGGATTGCAGCAGTTTATATACGTCACGATCCCGCAGACGGTTGCTATCATTGAGTTCTACGTTGTGATAACCTTGATCGAAATGCTCAGCTGGGTCTTTAACTACGTCTATGTTATGACGGCAGGAGGACCTGCGAGCTCTACATATGTGCTGGAATTCCTGATCTACAAGAAGGCATTCGGCGGCGGAAACTACAATATCGCCCAGGCGGTCAGCGTCACGGTGCTGCTGTTTGCCGTAATCATTATTATCTTCCGCCAGATACTGGCCGCGAAAGGAGATGGGACGGATGAATAAGAAATCGATAGCGCGCAATTCGCTGGCGCAGATCATTATGATCCTTACATCCGTGATGATTATTTTCCCGCTGTATTTCATGACCATCAACTCCTTTAAGACCCGGGAGCAGTATCTGGTCGACCCTGTGGGGCTGCCAAACCCGTTTACCCTGCAGAACTATGTGGACGCCTTCGCCGGAAAGGATTTTCTGCTTTGGTTTGCCAATAGCCTCATCCTTTCCCTGGGTGCTGTTGCACTGACGATGATTGTCGGCCTCTTTGCCGGGTACGCCTTTGCCAAGATGAAGTTTAGGGGGCGTGATGCACTGTTCAGCCTGATTATCCCGCTGATGTCCGTGCCGCCGGTGGCAATGCTCATTCCGCTGTTTCGCACGGTGGTCAAGCTGGGCATGGTCAACACCCTGGGGTCCGTAATATTCATCTACTGTGGCCTGTGCCTGCCGATGACCGTGTACATGATCCGCAATTTTCTTCTGTCGGTGCCGGATGCCATCCTGGAGGCGGCGCGTATTGACGGCTGCAGCCGCTTCCGGTCGCTGTTCAGCATCGTACTGCCCCTTTCCGTGCCGGCGATCATTACCTCGGGGCTTGTGAACCTGGTTTGGGCATGGAATGAGCTGATGGTGGCACTGGTGTTTCTCCAAAAAGAGCATCTGCGCACACTCATCGTGGGCACGACGATATTCAAGAGCCGCTACAGCCTGAATGTTCCCGTGATTATGGCGGGATTAGTGGTAGTGACACTCCCGATGATTATCGTATATGTTTTCGGGCAGAAGAAGCTGGTGCAGGGACTCATGTCCGGCGCCGTCAAGGAGTGACCGGCGGGAGACATATGCCGGGAGAGGAGTTATCATGCACAAAGAAGAATTGAAGCAGCTTTCGGAATATTACCTCCGCCATATACTGGACGATGTCATGCCGTTTTGGGATGCGCGCTGTGTGGACGAGGAGTGCGGCGGCTTTTTTACCTGCTTTGACCGGCAGGGCAAGCTGACGGATGACAACAAGTATATCTGGTTCCAGGGGCGGCAGACCTATACATATGCGCTGCTGTACAACCATATCGAGAAACGACGGGATTGGCTCGACAAGGCACGCCACGGCTTCCGCTTCCTGGCAGACAAGGCCTACGCAGGCGGTGGCCGCTGGAATTATAAGCTGGATCGGCAAGGCCGTGTGCTGGTGGGGACGACGTCCGTGTTTGCGGATATGCATGTGCTGCAGGCCCTGGGGGAATACAACACGGCCCTGGGCGGACAGGACGCCGAGGCAATGGCGATTATGCGTGCTACATATGATACCCTGGAGCGGAATTTTGCCGACAGATATTTCAAGGATATCTATGAGAACACCTGGCAGGAAAACCACATCTGGCACGATATGTACATGACGGCGCTGAGCGCGATCATGACATGCATCCCGGTGCTGGGGGAGGAGTATACGCGGCCCTTTATTGACGAGTGCCTGGATAAGATATGCAACTGGTTTGCAAGGGACGACTACCGGGCCATATTTGAGACCGTGTCGTGGGATAACAAGCTCTTCCTGGAGGAGCCGGCGGACCGATTCACAAACCCCGGCCATTCCTCTGAGGCGGTATGGTTCATTTTGGAGTATGCGCGCAGCAGCGGCCGGGAGAACCTGCTGCATCGCGCGGTGGAATTTGAGGATTGGGTGTATGAACGAGGGTATGACAAGGTGTACGGCGGCCTGAATTCCTACCTGGATGTGAACGGAACGGAGCCTGTGGCCGTGGATTGGTTTTTGGCCACAAACTCCCTTTGGGATGACAAGGTGTGGTGGGCAAATGCGGAGCAGCTGTGTGCCCTGGCTATGACCTATGAGGCGGGGAAAAACGAGCTGTATTGGGAGCGATTCCTGCGCCACCATCAGTATTGCCGCAGCAATTTCTTTGACCCGGAATATGGCGAGTGGTTCGAGCGGCTGAACGCAGACGGATCGGTCAAGGTGGACGCCAAGGGGACAGAGTGGAAATGCGCATTTCATCTTGTGCGGGCGCTGGTGTACACCCTGGAGGCTCTGCGGCGCATGGAGGCTGCACAGGACGAGTGAGCCCAGTGGCCGGAGAAGCCGGAAAATGAAGAATATGCCTATATAAGGCAGGAACGTTCATAGTAAAGCCGCAGCGGACCATTTATGGCCCGCTGCGGCTTTGAATAATTGCCCGGGGGATAATTTTGCGATCAGGCAGGGAGCTTGACCAGCATCAGCAGCGTTCCGGCGACAATCAGCCCAAGGCCCAGAGCTGCCTTTTTGGAGAGGTGCTCCTTGAACACCAGGGCCGAAAAGCCGATGGACACCAGAAGGCTCAGCTTGTCAATGGGCACCACCACGCTGGCGAGCCCATCCTGCAGGGCCTTATAGTAGCACAGCCAGGAGCCGCCGGTGGCCAGGCCCGAGAGAATGAGAAAGACCAGCTCCTTTTTGGGAACGGAGCGCAGGGTGTGCTGCTTCCCCTTGACGAATACAATCAGCCACGCCATAACCAGCACCACAATGGTGCGGATGGCTGTGGCGGCGTCTGAATCCGTTTTCCGGATGCCGCACTTGACAAGGATCGCCGTCAGCCCGGCGAACAGTGCGGAAGCTGCCTCCATATTTAACGCTGAATGTCGGATCCGTCTACCCCAAAAGAAGCTTTTTGGCGGTGCGCTGCCGGGTAACCTGGGGTTGAGAGGAGAGAAGATCTGTGGTAAAATCGAGAAAAACAAGGTGTGTGGAGGGACAGATATGGAGCCAAGAATACTATTGGAGACGCTGGCTGTAGCGGAGCGGCTGAAGGACACCACCCGGCACTGCTACACCCGGAAGGGCCGGCACGAGAGCGTGGCAGAGCACTGCTGGATGATGACGCTGATGGCCTACTTCGTGCGGGATGAGTTTCCGGAGGCGGACATGGATAAGGTGATCCGGATGTGCCTGATACACGACCTGGGAGAGGCATTCACCGGGGATATCCCATCCTTTGACAAGACGGCGGAGAACGAGAAAACTGAGGAGAGACTCCTGCGGGATTGGGTGGACACGCTGCCGGAATTCTACCGGGAGGAAATGAAGGCTCTGTATGGCGAGATGGAAAAGCGGGAGACCCTGGAGGCGAAAATCTACAAGGCCATAGATAACCTGGAGGCAGTGATCCAGCACAACATCTCGGACTTGGCTACATGGATCCCCAAGGAGTACGAGCTGAATAAGACCTACGGCGACGACAAGGTGGCCTTCTCCGAATATCTCAGGGACCTGCGGGCGGAAGTCCGCAGGGACACGGAGAGGAAGCTGGGGGAGCGATGACAGGTGAAAAAAGGAAACGCGCTTACGAACGTAAGCGCGTTTTTTGTCATAACTCAACACTATAGATTTTTTGAAATTTGCTTTCAAAAACGTCGTATGACAGCAAGAAAAGCTTGATGAACAGAGCTCACTTGTCTTTTGATTCTTCAGTTGTGTCAGAGACTGCTCCTTCCAGCAGATC